>Ga0207648_10000981_pt1 | contig 32172 bp, 36 predicted proteins | sample KBSMisM32_FD_184310 | JGI IMG/M metagenome (GOLD analysis project Ga0207648, IMG submission 184310) | Miscanthus rhizosphere microbial communities from Kellogg Biological Station, Michigan, USA - KBS Miscanthus M3-2 (SPAdes) (version 2) | ecosystem: Host-associated > Plants > Roots >... | reverse complement strand
TCTCTCGGGCTTCGGTCATCATCGGCACGCTGATCGTGATCCTGGCGCTGGTGGCCGCGCTCGTCGGCTACAACCTGTACAAGAGGCTGACCACCAACACCGCCGTCGCCTACTTCCCGGAGACCCTTGCGCTGTACGCCGGCGACAGGGTGACGATCATGGGCGTCAAGGTCGGCGCGATCGACAATATCGAGCCGGCGGGCGACAAGATGAAGGTGACGTTCCACTACGACAACAGCTACAAGGTGCCTGCCAACGCCACCGCGTCGATCCTCAACCCGAGCCTGGTGGCGTCGCGCAACATCCAGCTGTCGCCGCCGTACACCGGCGGACCCGTGATGGAGGACAACGCCGTCATTCCGGTCGACCGCACGCAGGTGCCGGTCGAGTACGACCAGTTGCGCGATTCGATCAACCGGATCCTGACCGACCTCGGCCCGACGCCCGAGCAGCCCAAGGGCCCGTTCGGCGACATCATCGAGTCCGCGGCAACAGGATTCGCAGGCAAGGGTGAACAGCTCAACAAGACACTGAACGGACTGTCGGAAGCGCTCTACACCCTCAACGAGGGGCGCGGCGACCTCTTCGGTGTCATCAAGAGTCTGGCGCTTTTCGTCAACGCGCTCTATCAGAGCGATCAGCAGTTCGTCGCGCTCAACGACGACCTGGCCACGTTCACCAACTCGTTCACGAACACCGATCGTGAGGTGGCCAACGCGCTGCAGGAGCTCAACCAGCTGTTGACCACCACGCGCCAGTTCATCAGCAAAAACGGCGAGGTGCTGACCCACGACGTCAACAACCTCGCCGACGTCACCAACGCGATCCTGCAGCCGGATCCGTTGAACGGCTTGGAGACCGCGTTGCACGTGTTCCCCACGCTCGCCGCAAACCTTACGAACATTAATTCACCGGTGGCCGGTGGCGTCATGGGCCTCCCCACCATCAACAACTTCGCGAACCCACTTCAGTTCATTTGCAGCTCAATTCAGGCCGGCAGCAGGCTCGGCTACCAGGACTCCGCGGAGTTGTGTGCACAATACCTGGCGCCGATCCTCGACGCGATCAAGTTCAACTTCCCACCCTTCGGCCTCAATAACTTCACCAGCGCGATGACGCTGCCGAAGCAGATCTCGTACTCCGAACCGCGGCTGCAGCCGCCGGGCGGATACAAGGACACCACGGTGCCGGGCATCTTCTCGCGGGACACGTTGTGGTCGCACGGCAACCACGAGCCCGGCTGGGTGACCGCGCCCGGCATGCAGGGCGTCGACGTGCAGCCGTTCACCGCGAACATGCTGACTCCCGACTCCCTGGCCGAGCTGATGGGTGGCCCCGACGCGGCGATCCCGCAGGCCCCGCCCGCATTCGGGGCACCGCCTGGAGGCAACCTGCCCGGCCCGCCGGACTCGTATAACGAGAACAACCCGTTGCCGCCGCCGTGGTATCCGCAGCCGGGACCGCCGCCTGGTCCCGCACCTGGCGTGATACCGGGCGACCCGGGCGGTTCACCGCTGTCCGGGCCTGCACCGGCCGCCCCGGCTGGACCCGCGCCTGCGGGCCCGGCGCTACCCGCTGAGGCAGGTGGATGAGCATGCTCACGTTGGTTAGGTGGAGCCGAATCGCCAGGCGCGCCATGGCCCTCGTCATGGCGGCGTTGGTACTGAGCTCTTGTGGTTGGCAGGGCATCGCGAACGTGCCGCTGCCCGGTGGCCCCGGCACCGGACGCGACAAGATGACGATCTACGTGCAGATGCCGGATACGTTGGCGCTCAACGTCAACAGCCGCGTCCGGGTGGCCGACGTGTATGTCGGGCGTGTGCGCGAGATCGCGCTGAAGAACTGGGTCGCGACGCTGACGCTCGATCTGCAGCCGGGCATCAAGCTGCCCGTGAACACTCTCGCCAAGATCGGCCAGACCAGCCTGCTGGGCAGCCAGCACGTGCAGCTGGACGCGCCGCCGGAGCCGTCGCCGCAACTGCTGAAGAGTGGCGACACCATCCCGTTGAAGAACAGCTCCGCGTTCCCCAGCACGGAGCAGGTGCTGGCGAGCATCGCCACGGTCCTGCACGGCGGTGGCATCCAGAACCTGGACACGATTCAGACCGAGATCAATAACCTGCTGACCGGTCGGGCCGATCAGATCCGGGAGTTCCTGAACCGGCTGGACACGTTCACCGACGAGCTGAACAAGCAACGCGAGGACATCACCCGCGCGATCGATTCGACGAACCGGCTGCTCAACATCGTCGCTGCGCGCAACGACACGCTGGATCAGGTGCTGACCGAATTCCCGCCGCTGATCAAACATTTCGCCGACACCCGCGATCTGTTCGCCGACGCGGTGGTCGCCCTCGGCAGGATCGGCGTGGCCGCCGACAACGCCCTGGTGCCGTCGAATGCCAACCTGCACACCAACCTGCAGAACCTGCAGCGGCCGCTCAAGCAGCTCGGCCGGGCGTCACCCTACCTGGTCGGCGCGCTCAAGATAATGCTGACCTTGCCGTTTCCGATCTCGAATGTGCCGAAGGTGGTCCGCGGCGACTACCTCAACGTGTCGCTGCTGGTCGATGCCACGCTGTCCGGCCTCGACAACAGCCTGTTGACGGGCACCGGGGTCTCGGGCATGCTGCGCGCGCTCGAGCAGTCCTGGGGTCGTGATCCGGAAACGATGATCCCGGATGTGCGGTTCACGCCGAACCCGCACGACGCACCGAACGGACCGCTGGTGGAAAGGGGTGAGTGAGCAGTGCTGACCCGTTTCATCAAGATCCAGCTGGCGCTGTTCACGATCCTGACGCTCATCGCGCTCGTCGCACTGGGCTGGTACTACCTGCGGCTGCCCAGCGTCGTCGGCGTCGGCACCTACGACCTGCATGCCAACCTGCCCCGGTCCGGCGGCCTGTACGCGACCGCGAACGTGACGTACCGCGGCACGCAGATCGGGAAGGTCACCGACGTCAGGCCCACCGAGACGGGGGCCGAGGCCACGATGCGGATCGACAACCGCTACAAGATCCCGATCGACTCGGTGCCCAACGTGCACTCCGTGTCGGCGATCGGTGAGCAGTACCTGGACCTGGTGTCGACGGGCAACCCGGGCCAGTACTACCAGGACGGTCAGACGATGACGCAGCTGGGCGTCGTGCCGAGCGAGGTCGGTCCGGCGCTGGACTCGGCCAACCGCGGGCTGGCCGTGCTGCCCAAGGAGAAGATCGACGAGCTACTGACCGAAACATCGCAAGCTGTGGGCGGATTGGGGCCTGCGCTGCAACGGCTGGTCGACTCGACGACGAACATCGCGCAGGGCTTCAAGGACAACCTGCCGCAGGTCAACGACATCATCGCGCACTCGACGCCGATCCTCGAGAGCCAGGTCGACTCCGGCGACAACATCGACCAGTGGTCGCGCAACCTGAACATCATCGCCGCCCAGACCGCCGAACAGGACGCGGCGCTGCGCAGCGGGCTGCAGCAGGCCGCGCCGACACTCGATTCGACGGCCGAGGTGTTCAACGGTGTGCGTGACTCGCTGCCGCAGACGCTGGCGAACCTGGCCGTCGTGATCGACATGCTGAAGCGCTATCACAAGGGTCTGGAGCAGACGCTGGTGATCTTCCCGCAGGGCGCCGCCACCGCGCAGGCGGCCACGCTCTTCGACAACCTGGCCCAGCTGCCGCTGGCGCTGTCGCTCAACCAGCCGCCGCCGTGTCTTACCGGGTTCCTGCCCGCCTCGGAGTGGCGGTCGCCCGCCGACACCAGCATGGCGCCGCTGCCAACCGGCACCTACTGCAAGATTCCGAAGGACTACCAGGGCAACGTGGTTCGCGGTGCGCGCAACTACCCGTGCGTGGACGTCCCTGGTAAGCGGGCGGCCACCCCGAGGGAGTGCCGCAGCAACGAGCCCTACGTGCCGCTGGGCACCAATCCGTGGTACGGCGACCCGAACCAGGTGTTGTCCTGCCCCGCACCCGCAGCACGCTGCGACCAGGGGGTCAATCCCGGCCGGGGTGTCATCCCGGCGCCCACGGTCAACAGCGGCGTCAACCCGGCGCCCGCGGACAAGCTGCCGCCGCCGGCACGGTCGTCGGCGCCGGTCAGCGACCCGCTGAGCCCGCCTGGCCAGGGCACGGTGCAGTGCAGTGGACAACAGCCGAACCCGTGTACGTACACTCCGGCAGCAGGACCACCCGGCGCGACGGCCATCTACAGCCCGACCAGCGGTGAGGTGGTCGGACCTGACGGCGTCAGGTACAACGTCAGCAACTCGAGTAACCCAGGAGACGACGGATGGAAGGAGATGCTGGCACCCGCCAGCTGAACCCCACCGATGCTGATGAAACGCCGGACGAGTCGTTAGCAGTATCTACAGAACACCAAACCGAACAAGCCACCGAAGACCAAACGCCGGAGCCGGCCGACGGGACCGTCGACGACGACCGGCGGCCATCGCGCCTCGGCGTCGGCTGGATGTCGGGAATCTGTGCCGCGCTGCTGATCCTGGCCGCAGGTGCAGGCGTCGGCGGATACTTCGCGCTGCGGTCTCATCACGAGATTGAGGCCATCGCGCAGGCGGACGCTGCGGCGCTGCAGGCGGCGAAGGATTGCGTTGCGGCGACGCAGGCGCCGGATACGACGGCCATGATCGAGAGCCAGTCCAAGATCATCGAGTGCGCGACAGCGGAGTGGGGTGTGCAAGCGCCCCTGTACAGCAGCATTCTGGCCGACGCCTACCAGGCGGGCAACATCAAGGTCCAGGTGTCCGACATGCGGGGCGCCGTGGAGCGCCACAACGCCGATGGGTCTGTCGACGTGCTGATTGCGGTGCGGGTCAAGGTGACCAACTCCGATGCGGCCGACCAGGACCAGGGGTACCGGTTGCGTGTGCAGATGCAGCCTGATGCCGGCAAGTACAAGATCGCCCGGCTGGATCAGGTCGGTTCGTGACGGCTGTGCTCGACGCGAAGCCTGAGACGGCCGCCGAAGATTCGGCGCCCGAGCGACCGACCGCATCCTGGTTGGCGCGGACCGGCGCGTTCTCGATCGACATGCTGCTGGGCGATGCCGTGATCGTGACGATGGCGCTGCTGACGCTGTCCGCACCGCAGCGTGGCTGGCTGTGGTGGACGTTCACCGGCGCGGCCGTGCTGGTTGTCGTGCTGGTCGCGGTCAATCGGCTGCTGCTGCCGACGATCACCGGATGGTCGCTGGGGCGCGCGCTGTTCGGCATCGCCGTGAGGAAGCCCGACGGGTCGCCCGTCGGCCTTGCCCGACTGGTCGGGCGTGACCTGGCGCATCTGGTCGACACCGCCGCGTTGTTCATCGGATGGTTGTGGCCGTTGTGGGACCGCCGCCGCCGCACGTTCGCGGATCTGCTGTTGCGCACCGAGGTGTTGAAGGTCGACCCCCCGCAGCGTGATATGCGCAGGCCCGTCGCGGTAACGCTCATTGCGGCGACGCTGCTGTGCGCGGCCGGTGCGGGCCTGAGCTATCTGGTGGTGTACCGGCATGATCGGGCGAACGACGCGGCGCGCGCGCAGATCGCGTCGGAGGGGCCGCGGATCGTCGAACAGATGCTGAGCTATGACGTCGACACGTTGCAGCAGGACTTCTCCCACGCACAGTCGCTGACGACCGATGCCTACCGGCCGCAGTTGATCGCCCAGCAGCAGGTGGTGAAGCGTGCGGGCGCCACCAAGAACGAGTACTGGGCGGTGAGCAGCGCGGTGCTCTCGGCAACGCCGGCGCATGCGGCGATGTTGTTGGCGATGCAGGGGCAGCGCGGCAGCGACGCGAAGGCTCTCAAGTTCATCACCGCGACGGTGCGGGTCGACTTCGACAGGTCACGCGACGGGCAGTGGCGCGTCGCCAATCTCACCGTGCTGAAGAAGCCGCAGATGAATACGGCAGGCCAGTGAGCCCGCGGCGCAAGGTCGAGGCCGACGAGCAGGATTTCTTCGCCGTGGCGCCCAGGCCGCCACGGCGCTGGGGTCTGCCGCTCATCGCGACGCTGGCGACGCTGTTGATCGCGGCGGCGATCACCGCAAGCGCGCTGATGCTGAACGCCTACAACAAGGACCAAGACTCGTCGACCAAGGAAGTCGAGGCGTTGGACTACGTGCGAGGGTTCATGACGGCGTATACGACGGTGGATCCGTTCCACGCCAACGACTATGCCGACCGGATCCTCGCGCAGGGCACCGGCGATTTCGCGAAGATGTTCAAGGAGAAGGAGAACGAGATCCTGGTCCAGGTCGCGCGCGCCGAGCCCACCAAGGGCACTGTGCTCGAGGCGGGCCTGCAGCGGTGGAACGACAACGGCAGCGTCGACGTGCTGGTCGCGACGAAGATCTCGTCGAAGTCACCGGACGGGAAGTCGACAATCGAGAGCGGAAACCGTTGGGTTGCAACGGCTATCAAGGAAGGACAGCAGTGGAAGATCAGCCAGCTGATTCAGGTGATCTGACCACCGACGCTGAATCGCCTGCGGACGCTGAACAGGCGGCCGACGCCAAGGCCGCCCGTCGCCGCCATCGGATGCCGCTGCGCAAGGAGCTGGCGGCAGACGGTGAGGCCACCGACGACGAGACGTCCTCGGCGGACGTTCAACCCGAGCCCGAGGCCGCCGAGGTACCCGACGTCACCCAGGCCGAACCGGCGGCACCGCGTCGGCGGTGGAGCCTTTTCCGACGTCGTTCGAAAACACCTGAACCCGAGGCTGTTTCAGGGCCAGCGGAAGACGTCGCGGAACCGGAGGAGCCCGAAGCGGCCCAACCGGCAGGACGCGTGCCCGTCGGCAAGGCCAGCCGCACGGCCAAGACTGTGACCGAGTCGGAACCGAGTGCCGATGAGACGCCGGTCGTCGAGAACCCGGAAGCGGCGAGCACGGAAACCGAGAGTGCGGAAACCGGGGACGCGCCCGCCGAGGAAACGCCACAGGAAGAGCCGATCCTGGTGCCGCACCGGCCCGCAGGCAAGCGACTGACCATTGCGGCGGCCGCTGCGGGCGTCCTCTTCGTCGGTGCGGCCGCCTTCGCGGGTGCGACGCTGCAGCCATTCCTCGCCGACCGTGCGTTGGTGCACACCAAGCTTGACGTCGCCAGGACGGCCGCGAACGCGATCACGACGTTGTGGACGTACACCCCGGACAACATGGACAAGCTGCCGGAGCGGTCCGCAGGCTACCTCGGTGGCGACTTCGCCAACGAGTACCGCAAGTACATCGACGCGATCGTCGCATCGAACAAGCAGGCGCAGGTCACCAACACCACGCAGGTGATGGGCGCGGCCGTGGAATCGGTCACGCCGACCGAGGCCACCGCGATTGTGTACACCAATTCGGTGGCCACCAGCCCCGTGTCGAAGAACATCCCGTCACTTCGCTACCTCTCCTACCGGTTGACGATGCAGCGCCACGATGCGAAGTGGTTGATCACCCGCATGTCGACGGTGACGTCTTTCGATCTGACCCCGCAGTTGTAGCCGGCAGATCACCGGCAATGCCCGTCGTCTCCCCGGTTTCTGAACGGGCGACGGTCGCGTGCCTCCTGCTGCTGACGTTCGCCACGGGCATCGTCGACGCCATCAGCGTGCTGGTACTCGGCCACGTCTTCGTCGCCAACATGACGGGCAACGTAATCTTCCTCGGGTTCTGGTTCGCGCCGCACTCTGTCGTCGACATGACCGCCGCCCTCATCGCATTCGTGAGCTTCGTGACGGGCGCGATCATCGGTGGACGGCTGTCGCGACACCTCGACGGCGATGTCCGGCGGTGGCTCACGGTGGCGCTCGGCATCGAGGTCGTCATGTTGGCATCGCTGTCGATACTCAGCGGGACGGGTGTGCTCGACTACCACGACAACACCAAGCTGATCCTGATCGCAGGACTGGCGGTGACATTCGGGTGTCAGGCCGCGACGGCCCGTCAGTTCGGCATTCAGGAGCTGTCCACCACAGTGCTCACCACGACGATCGTGGGCATCGGCTTCGACAGCCGCATCGCAGGTGGCGCCGGGCACCGCAAGAGGCTGCGTTTCAGCGTCGTGCTGACGATGTGCGCGGGGGCGTTGGTCGGGGCGACCATGACTCGTTGGGTCGTCGCACCCGTGATCGGAATCGCCGCGGCCGTGGTGGCCCTCGCCGCCGCGATCTTTCGGTTCGGCCCCAACAGGCGCGAAGATCCCGCGCGATAGTCTCGGCGCATGCCTTCAGTGCTCGTCACCGGCGCAAGCCGTGGAATCGGCAAGTCGATCGTCGAGCACCTGGCCGCACGTGGCTGGGACGTGATCGCCGGTGTCCGCAACGAACGCGACGCGGCTGCCGTCATCGCGCTGAACCCGCAGCAGATCTCCTCGGTGATCCTCGACGTCACCGATGCCGGCCGCATCGCCGCGCTCAGCGAGTCCCTGCCCGAGCGGTTGGACGCCGTCGTCAACAATGCCGGCATTGTGGTGAGCGGACCGATGGAGACGGTTACACCCGATGGATGGCGAAAACAGTTGGAGATCAACGTGATCGGCCAGCTCGCCGTCACCCAGGCGGTGCTCCCGCGGCTGCGCAGGTCGCGAGGGCGGGTGGTTTTCATCTCCAGTGTCAACGGACAGCTGTCGATGCCGCTGGTCGGCGCCTACAGCGCCAGCAAGTTTGCATTGGAGGCCGCCGCCGATGCGCTGCGAATGGAGTTGCGGCCGTGGCACATAGGCGTCGCCATCGTCGAGCCCTCGCAGACCGACACCGATATGTGGCGGACCGCCGACGACATGGTCGAACAGACCGAGGCCGCGCTGACGGCCGAGCACCGCGAGTTGTACGCACGACACATCGCGGGCTTCAAGAAGATGATCCCGGTGTCCCAGAAGCTGGCCGTTCCCGCCGAAAAGGTGGCCGCCGTCGTCGAGGAGGCGCTGACCGCCCGCAGGCCACGACCGCGTTACGTCGTCGGCGTCGGGACCAAACTGCAGATCGCCCTGATGACGAACCTGCCCGCATCGCTCCGCGACCGGATGTTGCGACGCGTGTCCGGCCAACCCTAGTGTTCGTCAAACGCAGCACCGGGGCACCGCCGGGCTTCTTCGCTTGCGAAGCCGCCGGGCTGCAATGGCTTTCGGCCACCGACGGCGGTCTGCCGTGCGCCGCGGTGATCGCGTACGACGACACCAGCCTGACGCTGGAACGGTTGGACACCGCGACGCCGACCAAGGCGACGGCATACGAATTCGGCAGGCGGCTCGCACGCACCCACGACGCCGGCGCTGATGCGTTCGGCGCGCCACCCAAGGGTTGGACCGGTCCCGGGTACTTCGGGCCGCTGCAGCATCCGCTGCCGATGCCGTACTCCGCCGGTGAGAAGTGGGGCAGCTTCTACGCACACGAGCGGCTGTCACCGATGGCAGACCGGGCGGCGGCGCGTTTGGATGCGCAGACACGTGACGCCATCGACATGGTCATGGCGCGTTGTGACGCCGGCGATTTCGACGACGACGACCCGCCGGCCCGGCTGCATGGCGATCTGTGGAGCGGAAACGTGATGTGGACGCCCGGCGGCGCGGTGTTGATAGATCCGGCCGCGCACGGCGGCCACCGCGAGACCGATCTCGCCATGCTGGCGCTGTTCGGCTGCCCGCACTTCGCGACGGTGATTGAGGGCTATCAGGCGCACCGGCCACTGCGCGAGGGCTGGCGGGACCGCGTCGGGCTGCATCAGCTGTATCCACTACTTGTACACATCGTGCTTTTCGGCGGTGGGTACGCCAGGCAGACGATTGCCGCCGCATCGAGCGCGTTGCGCGCTGACAAACAACGCTATTCATAGCCAGGCGGCGTCGACTGATAGGCGACGGTCGAGCCGTCAATTAAGAGCAAGCCAACTGGGCAGTGCGCGCTCCCGAGCGTCGCACAGCACCTGACGGGTGTCGCATGAACCGCGCGGCACGCCCGCGCCCGCCCACATGCCGCCGGTGTCGCGTCGCAGCACGATCGCAGACGAGCTACCGCCGTCGAGCAGGATCGCGGTGTCGCTGCCGAGACCGCGGAACAGATCCTGGATCTGGTCCGGTGTGTAGCTGCCACCCTGGAAGACGTACATCGCGTTCTTGGTCTTGGCGTACGCGAGCGCCGTTCGGGCCGCGCTGGGGCCGCCGTCGTTGAGCTGTCCGGTGTCGCCCGGCGCCAGCAGCCCGATGCCGCTGACCGCGACGAACCGGGTGCCCTTGTCGAGCAGGCCTTGAATGACCGGCGAGGCCGCGTCGTAGTCCTGCTGACCGCTCGGCGCCACGACATACGGCGCACCGCCGACCGGCAGGATCATCGTCGACAGAGCGCTCCAGCTTTCGCCTCCGCCGGACAGGCCCTGCTTACCGGCGTAGGCGACTGTTCCCGTCACCGCTGCGTTGGCGCGACCCTGCCCGCGGGTGTTGTCGACGTAGGCGCCAAGCGGAGAACTGCATCCCGTGGACTTCCACGACCCGCGGATCCCGTTCACACCGGGCTTGATAGCCGGAGTGCGAATCGACAAGCAGGCGCGGCGCAAGCCGTTGGGAGGCGGACTTGATGATCATCAGGTGCCCGCCGTTGCTCATCTCGTACCAGCCACCGCCCGCGCTGAGCATCGGTGCCGGCGCGCCGCCGCCGAAGTTGTAGACGAGGTAGGCGCCACGAGTGGTGGCGATGGCGTTAGCCAACAGCTCGCGGCCGTCGGCGGCCCGTGCGGTCGGTGGCGGCGTCGTCGCCATGGCCGCGAACACCGCGAGGGCCGCGGCACACGCCACGAATCGCTGGAGGGTCACGGGTGGAATCGGCACGGTCCCCCCTTTGCTGAGACAGCTTGACCAAGACAACATCAATCACAGGTGACTCACAGTAAACTTTGGTAACAGCTGTGCATCGGTTGCGTGTCGGCTGGGACGCCGCCGTTCACTGAGTGGAATTCGCTGGAACGGGTAACCCGTCGTCGGAACTTGACCGTGAGGAGCAGAAGTGATCGGGACAATCATCGGTGCAATCGTCGTCGGCCTGATCGTCGGAGCGCTGGCGCGACTGATCATGCCGGGCAAGCAGAACATCGGCATCATCATGACGATCGTGTTGGGCGCGCTAGGGTCCTTCCTCGGGACGTGGGTGACCTATTCGCTCGGCTACTCGAACTCGAACGGCGGATTCCAGTTCATCCCGTTCATCGTTGGTGTGGTCGTCGCGATCGTGTTGATCGCGCTCTACCTCGGCATCACCGGCAGGCGCGGCACGGGGACACCGGCGCGCTAGCGCGGCGCCAACCGGTAGACGGCGCCTGCGTAGTCGTCGGTGATGTAGACGGCCCCGTCCGGTCCAGTCACCGCGGCGACCGGGCGGCCCCACCGTACGCCGTTGTCGTCCTGGAAGCCGCCGACAAGAGTCTGCTGGTTGCCGAGAGTCCCGTTCTGCCAAGGGAAGAACGAGACCTCGGGCGCGCGCGGGGGTTGCCGGTTCCACGATCCGTGGACGCCGACGAGTGCACCGCTGGCATACGGGGCAGGCAGCACGCCCTGGGTGAAGCTCATGCCGAGCGGAGCAGAGTGTGCGCCAAGACTCTGTTCGATGGGCGGCAGTGAAGCACAGTCCAGCTTGCTGCCGTCGGCGTTGGTCTGCACGTCGCGGATCAACGGCAGGTTGGCCGGACCGCCATCGGGATTGCAGTAGGGCCAACCCAATTCCCGCCCAGCTGTGAGCCGGGCGACGGCCTCGGGCGGGTGGTCGTTGACGTAGTCGGTGGTGAACTCGCGGGTCTGTGGATTCGCGATGTTGTCGCGGTTGTTGACCGCAGTCCACACCGAGCCGTCGGACGCGATCGCAAGGCCCGTGCCGTTGCGCACGCCCGTTGCGAAAGGCTGGGCCGCCCCTCCGCCGGTAGGGACCCGCATGATGGTGGCCCGCGGCGGTTTCGCGGAGCGGTCGTCGGCGGTGACGTTGCCCGTCGAGCCGATGGAGAAGTAGACCGCGCCGTCCCGACCGACGGCGACGCTCTTCAGCGCGTGCGCATATGCGCCGCCGAGATCGGGACTCCTGGCGTCGGGCAGGCCCGCCGCCACGGTGCGCCGGTTGGTCACTGCGCCGTCGGCGTAGTCGTAAGTGTCGATCTGGTCGCTCTCGGCGACATAGAGCGTGCTGCCCGAGAATGCGAGGCCGTGGGGCTGATCCAGCCCGTCGAGCGGCACCGACAACCGGGCGCCCGCTCCGCTCGGCTGGAGGCGAACCACCTGACCATTGCTCGGCGCCGACACCAGCAGGCTTCCGTCGGGAGCCCACGCGGCGAGGCGCGCCTTGGGAACCCGTGCCCACACCGACAACGTCCAACCTTCCGGCACCAGTGCCTGACGTGGTTCACCGAATGGCGGCTGGGCTAGATCCGGATTGACCTGCACGGTGACGGTGACGAGACCCGCGGCAGTGGGCGTCGTAGGCGGCGACTGCTTGATCGAACAAGCCGCGATCACCACTACACCGATGAACGCGGCCCCAATTCGCTTACGCTGCAGCCAAACCCGCATGCATCTCCCAGATCAAGATCTCCGCGGGTGCTATGGCGGTGACGCGCTGACCGCCGGTTGCGGTGAACCGCACCGCGTCGCCTTCGTGCAGCGGGCCCGCCCCCTCCAGAGTCACCTCACCGCGAGGGACGAACAGATGCAGGTAAGGGGCCTGAGGCAATTCGACGCTGTCGCCGGCCTGCAGACGCGCGCCGTGCAGTGCCGCGTACCGGTTGCGGATGGTGATTGCCGCGTCGTCGCTGTGTTCGGGCATCCCGGACGCGATCGTCACCAAGCCGCCGCGCAACAACTCGTCGTCAATCTCGAGCTGCTGGTAGCCCGGGGTGATACCCGATTCGTCGGGCACCACCCACATTTGCACGAAATGCACTGGCTCACTGTGGGACTGCTCGCCGGTCAGGGTCCACGAGTCGTTCTTCTCCGAGTGCAGGATTCCTCGGCCGGCCGACATGCGCTGGGCAAGGCCGGGGTAGATCACGCCGGAGTGCCCTGTCGAGTCCTGGTGCACGAGTGAGCCGCGCAGCACCCACGTCACGATCTCCATGTCGCGGTGTGGATGTGTGTCGAATCCCGTGCCGGGCTTCACCATGTCGTCGTTGTTGACCAGCAGCAGGCCATGGTGCGTGTTCGAAGCGTCGTAGTGCTCGCCGAACGAGAACGAGTGCTTCGAGTCCAGCCAGGAGATCTTCGTCTTGGCACGGTCGTCGGCCCGGCGAATGTCGACGGTCGGTGTGGTCATGTCATCGTCCTCTCGATTGGTCAGCCTATGTGGACGGCGTTGACGACGACAACATAGATGATGTGTCATATATTCCATGTGGCTGACCGAGGAGCAACAGCAGATCTGGCGGGGGTACCTGGAGATGGCGAGCCGCCTGCAGACCGCGATGCATCGTCAGCTGCAGCGGGACTGTGAACTGTCGCTGGCGGACTACGACGTGCTGGTGGCGCTGTCGGAACGGGGTCCGCAGCGGATCAACGAACTCGGCGAGGTCCTGGCGTGGGAGCAGAGCAGGCTGTCGCATCAGCTGCGGCGGATGCGCGGGCGCGGCCTGGTGGACCGCCACGGCAGTGGCGACGACCGCCGTGGTGCGACCGTCGAACTGACCGACGCGGGGCGTGCAGCGCTGGACGCCGCCGCGCCCGGGCATGCCGAGCTTGTGCGCTCGGTGGTGTTCGACGGGTTGACTGCCGCGCAACTGCGCGGGTTCGGCTCCCTGATCGATTCGGTGCTGGGGCGGCTTACCAGTCAGATTCGGTGAACTTGATGACGCCGCGGATGTTCTTGCCGTCCAGCATGTCCTGGTAGCCGTCGTTGATGTTCTCCAACGAGTACGTCGTGGTGATCATCTCGTCGATCTTCAGCAGGCCGGACTTGTACAGGCCGACAAGCTTCGGCGTCTCTACGTGTGAGCTGCCGCCGCCGAAGATGTTGCCCTTCAACGTCTTCTGCAACATGGTGAACAGAAAGAGGTTGAGCTTGACGTCGACGTCCATCATCGAGCCCGTGCCGGTCACCACGCAGGTGCCGGTCTTGGTGGTCAGCGTGAGCGCCTCTTCGATGTACTCGCCCCTCATCTCACCGACCGCGATGATGGTCTTGTCGGCCATCAGGCCGTAGGTCAGGTCGATGACCGGCGCGATGGCTTCGGCCATGGACGGGTAGGCGTGGCTGGCGCCGAACTTGAGCGCCTGTTCGCGCTTCCATTCGTTCGGGTCGATCGCGATGACGTTCTTGGCGCCCGAGATCACCGCGCCCTGCAGGGCGCTCATGCCGATGCCGCCGACGCCGACGATCACGGCCGTCTCGCCGGGTTGCACTCGGGCGACATTGGTGGCCGAGCCGAATCCGGTGGGCACCGCGCAGCCCATGATCGCCGCGGTCTCGAACGGGATGTCCTTGTCGATCTTGACGACCGAATCCTTGTGCACGGTCATGTAGGGGCGAACGTGCCGAGCAGGTTCATCGGCGACACCTCGGTGGTGCCGGCGTGGACGCGGCTGGTGCCGTCGGCGATGGCATTGCCGCCGAGAAGCACGGCGCCGCGGTCGCAGAGCGAGCGGTAGCCCTTCAGGCACGGCGGGCACTCGCCGCATGCTGGGATGAAGGCGAGGATGACGTGGTCACCCTCCTCGATGCCGGTGACGTTCCTGCCGACCTTGGTGACGACGCCCGCGCCCTCGTGGCCGCCGAGTGCGGGCAGGCCGATCGGAGTGGCTCCGGTGGTCAGGTGGTAGTCCGAGTGGCACATGCCTGCGGCATGCACGCGGATCTGCACCTCATCGTCGACGGGGTCGGCGACCTCGATCTCGTCGATCCGGAACGGGGAATTGAGTTCCCACAGCAGAGCCCCTTTGGTCTTCATGAGTCGCGATCATAGAACACGTTACAAAATACGTGTCAACTAGCGCTCTGAGCAGCTGTTAGATGCTGTTAGACATCATCGTGTGTCCGCTCTGGCCAGGCGAGCCGTCGCGCTGGCGCGACGGCTCGAATAGTGTTGCCTGGCGAGGTAGGTCTGTGATGAAGGATGTCGCGGGCAGGCAGAACTGCGTTGCCCCTGCTCAACGACACCGCGGCGGGAGTAGAACCGCCGTGGCTGGGAATCGACGTCTGTTATGAGACCAAACGGTCGCGGGTCGGGAGGTGCCCAACCGCCCACGCGAGGAGGACGGCATCGTGTCGATGGCCGGCCAGGCCGTTCTTTGCGACTCCGCAGCAAGGTGTTCGGCGCGTTGATGTCAAGCGTGATAGTCGTTGTCACCGGCGTCGCGTGGATCACCTACCACGAGGTGTCGACTGGAATCACCACGTCTGCTGCGTTGGATGGGTCACCCCCCGCCATCGGGGTCGATCAGAACGTCCTCATCATGGGGCTGGATAGCCGCCGCGACCAGCAGGGGAAGCCTCTGCCGCCGGACATCCTCGAGGCGATGCACGCAGGCGATGAGAGTTCCGGCAACTATGACGCCGACGTGCTGATCGTGGTGCACATGCCGGCCGGGGACGGTCCGGTCATTGCGATCTCCATTCCCCGCGACGACTATGTGGATCTGCCCGGCTGTCCGACATCGGATTGCCAGGGCAAGCTCAAATCAGCGTACCGATTCGCCTACGAGAGCGTGATGGACCGACAGGACGCCGGCGACGTGCAGTCTCGTGCCGCGTCGCCGGACGCACCCGACTTGGCAGCGCGAGAACAGATGGCCCGGGAAGCCGGCCGCAGAGCCCAAATCAGCGCGGTCAAGCATCTGTTGCAGATCCAGATCGACCACTTTGTCGAGATCACCCTTGGGGCCTTCTTCCAAATCGCACGCGTGGTGGAGCCAATCGCGGTGTGCCTGAATGAGGACACTTCGGATCGGTTCTACTCGGGGGCGGACTTTCACAAAGGCGTCCAGCGGATCAACGCGGCCCAAGCGATGGCATTCGTGCGGCAGCGACGCGACGCCAACGATGCATTGTTCACCGACCTCGATCGAACGCGTCGCCAGCAGGCGTTCATGGCCTCAGTGGTCACCGCCCTGCGCAGCGGCGGTGCGTTGTCGAGCCCCAGCAAGCTGCATGACCTACTAAATGTGGCGCGGCAGAACGTCGCCGTCGACGCCGGATTCGATCTACCGGGCGTGATTCCGTACGCGTCCGCGGCAATCGATAGATCGGTCGTGTTCTACACGTTGCCGGTCAACGATTTTCGCACGCTGCCCGACGGTGAAGATGTCAACATCATCGACACAACGACTATCCGATCAATCGTGCACAGCCTCTTGGCCTCCGATAGCACCTCCACACCCGTATCAACAGAAAACGTCCTCGCCTCTACTCATCCCTGGGCGGGCCCGGACCCCATTGATCATCGCGTCGTACTCGACGTGATCGATGCTTCCGGCCACGGCGAGAAGGTCCTGGCCGTCCGAAAAGCTTTGGCGAGTACGCAATTCACGGAAGGCACGATCAGGACCGCCCGCTCGATCAGAGCCGCGAGCAGCATCGCCTACGGGACAGGTGCGCGGTCCGCCGCCGAGCAACTCGCCGACAACCTCGGCCTCAGCGCCATCGCATCCGACGCCGTCGCCCCCGACACCGTGCTCCTCACCGTCGGCACCGATTCTTACACCGCCGATTACGCCGACAGGCTCGCCTCCACATCGGACACCGCAACGAGCGAAAAGCCAATCCCCACCGCCGTGCCGGCGACAGCCACTGGCAATGAAGCGGCGACGCCTGCGAACCTCACGCTGATGGCCGCCGGTGCCGTCCCCTGCGTGAGATGACGTCTTTTCTCGACTCTTGTCGAGGTTATTCCGATATGGCAATGGGGTTCGGCGCAGGATCACCTCGGTCAACCTGGCAGGGTCCTGTGTATCAGCTTCTGTGGATGCGCCCGAGATTTATATAGGCTATCAATGGAGTTACATATCTGAAACACGGAGTTGACTACATGTGCGGCATCACGGGATGGGTGGCTTTCGATCGGGATCTAATGCAAGAGCGCGCGCTGATCGACGCGATGACCGAGACGATGTCGTGCCGAGGACCGGACGCGTCGGGCGTCTGGTCTGACAAGAACGCGACCTTCGGCCACCGTCGGCTGGCGGTTATCGACATCCCCGGTGGTGCTCAGCCGATGTCGGTGTCCACGCCCAACGGTGACGTCGTGATGGTCTACAGCGGCGAGGTCTACAACTTCAAAGAACTGCGCGACGACTTGGTGAAACGGGGCGAGAGGTTTGCGACCTCCAGCGATACGGAGGTGGTGCTGCGCGGCTACCTGCAGTGGGGTGAGGCACTTGTCGATCGGCTCAATGGCATGTACGCGTTCGCCATCTGGGACTCGCGAGTGCGCAAGCTCGTCATGATCCGCGACCGCATGGGCATCAAGCCGTTCTACTTCTATCCCACACCCGACGGTGTGCTGTTCGGATCGGAGCCGAAGGCGATTCTGGCCAATCCCCTCGCCGAGCGAATCGTCGACATCGACGGCCTGCGCGAGATGATGGTCCAGGTCAAGACACCGAAGCACGCTGTGTGGAAGAACATGCAGGAGGTGGAGCCCGGCACCATAGTCACAGTTGACCAGAACGGCGTCCGTGAGCGGACCTACTGGCGGCTGGAATCGAAGCTGCATCCCGACGACCAGGACGCGACCGTAGCGCGGGTGCGTGCTCTGCTCGATGACATCGTTCGCCGTCAGTTGGTCGCGGACGTTCCGGAATGCGTGCTTCTATCCGGTGGTTTGGACTCCAGCGCGATCACAGCGCTGTCGGCGCGCGAACTGACCGAGCCGGTGCGTACGTTCGCCGTCGACTTCGTCGACCAGGCGCTGAACTTCAAAGCCAATGACATGCGCCCGACCATGGACACCCCGTACGTGCACGAGGTGGCCGAGCATGTCGGCTCTGACCACACCGACATCGTCCTCGACCACAATCAGCTCGCCGACCTGAACATCCGCCGCAAGGTTGTCTCAGCCCGTGACCTGCCGATGGGTATCGGCGATATGGATGCTTCGCTTTACCTGCTGTTCAAGGCGATTCGCGAACAGTCGACCGTCGCGCTGTCCGGGGAGTCAGCAGACGAAATCTTCGGTGGATACCGGCAATTCCATGATCCGGCGGTGCAGAAGACAGACGCTTTCCCGTGGATCGCGATCGGTAATTCGCCCCTCGATGGAGCCAGTGAGATGTTGACGCCGGCGCTGCGTTCGGTCCTGGACCTAGACGCCTATGTCAACGACCGCTACACCGACGCGGTGGCCGAGGTGGCTCGACTCGAAGAGGAAGACGAGTTCACCCACCGCATGCGTGTGATGAGCTATCTGCATTTGACCCGGTTTGTGCGGATCCTGTTGGACCGCAAGGACCGGATGAGCATGGCGGTGGGGCTGGAGGTCCGCGTTCCGTTCTGCGACCACCGGCTCGTCGAGTACGTCTACAACACCCCGTGGGCGCTGAAAACCTATGACGGCAGGGAAAAGAGCCTCCTGCGCGGTGCAGCCCGCGACGTGTTGCCTGACTCAGTGGTGAAGCGCGTCAAGAGCCCGTACCCGTCGACGTCGGATCCGAAGTACGGTGCCGCCCTCCAGGAGCAGATCAAGGATTTGCTCGGCTCGGCCGACGATGCACTGTTTGGTCTCGTCGACCGGACGGTACTGGACGCGGTCGCCTCACTGGAACCGGAGCTCATTGAACCGCGGGACAGGGCGAAGATGGAGCGCGCGCTGGATTTGGCGGTTTGGATCGACGTTTACCGCCCACAGATCATCGTCTGACCAATATCCCGAGAGCGTGCCACTCGGCGCCTAGAGCGCAGCGGGCAGGCCGAACTTGTCGAACAGTGCGGTGTCGAGGAACGCCACGACGTGTGACACCCCGTCGCCCTTGATGTCGAGCACGTGCAGCTGGAACGCCTCGTGCTTGCCGGTCTCCCGATTGAGCATGTACAGCGCGGCCGCCGGCTGTCCGTTGGCGGTCGTGCGGATGAAGCGCATATCGCCTGGGCCTTCGGCGGGGCAATGGACCCGGGTGAGCGTGACGATCTGCTCGGGCCCCTGGTACCAACCGTCGAACGGCGGCATCTCCCAGATCGCGTCGTCGGTGAACATCTTCACCAGCTCGTCGATGTCGTACGCCTCGAACGCCGCGATGTAGCGGTCGAGCAAGTCCTTGGTCTCCGGCGAATCGGGTTCAGCCAACTCGTCGTCCTCGCTGGGGCCGACCGCCTCGAGCTGTGCCCGCGCCCGCTGCAGCAGACTGTTGACCGCGGCCGTGGACGCACCGATCGCGTCGCTGACCTCGGCGGCCTTCCACTGCAGCACGTCACGCAACACCAGCACCGCCCGCTGCCGCGGCGACAGATGCTGCAGTGCCGCCACGAACGCCAGGCGCACCGACTCCCGTGACCCGACTACGTTCGACGGATCGGAGGCATCGTCGGGCAGCGGCTCCAGCCACGGCACCTCACTGCGTTCCGTCAGCTCACCCGCCGCGTCCGAACTCGGCGCACCCAACCCCGTCGGCAGCGGACGGCGCTGCCGCGAGTCCAGTGCCGTCAGACACGTGTTGGTGGCGATCCGATACAGCCACGTCCGCAGCGAAGACTGACCCTTGAAGCCGCTATAGGCCTTCCACGCACGCAGGTACGTCTCCTGCACCAGGTCTTCGGCGTCGTGCAGTGAGCCGGTCATCCGGTAGCAGTGCGCCAGCAACTCGCGCCGGTGGGGCTCGGCTTTGAGCAGGAACTCGTCATCGGTTTCGTGGGCGAGGACGGTCACGTGGCCGAGCTTACGCAGACCGACCGACAAGCACTCGCTACTCTCCCCTGATGGTCACAACCCGCACCGAACGCACCTTCGACGGTGTCGGCGGCGTGCGCATCGTCTACGACGTGTGGACGCCGGACACCGACCCGCGCGGGCTCGTCGTGCTGGCGCACGGCTACGCCGAGCACGCCCGTCGCTATGACCATGTCGCCAAGAGATTCGGTGAGTCGGGCCTCATCACCTACGCGCTCGACCACCGCGGTCACGGCCGTTCCGGCGGCAAGCGCGTGTACCTGCGCGACATCTCCGAATACACCGCCGACTTCCACACGCTTGTCGGCATCGCAGCCGCCGACCACCCGGGACTGAAGCGCGTCGTGCTGGGACACAGCATGGGTGGCGGCATCGTGTTCGCCTACGGCGTCGAGCACCCCGACGACTACACCGCGATGGTTTTGTCCGGCCCGGCCGTCGACGCCCAGGACGCGGTGTCGCCGGTGATGGTGTTCACGGCCAAGCTGCTCGGCAAGGTCGTGCCCGGCCTGCCCGTCGAAGAGCTACCCACCGACGCGGTATCGCGTGACCCCGATGTGGTCGCCGCGTACAACGCCGACCCGATGGTCCACCACGGCAAGCTGCCCGCCGGTATCGCCCGCGCGCTGCTCGGCGTCGGCGAGACCATGCCCCAGCGCGCCGGTGCGCTGACCGCGCCGCTGCTCGTCGTGCATGGTGAGCAGGACAAGCTGATCCCTGTTGAGGGCAGCAAGCACCTGGTCGAATGCGTGGGTTCCACTGATGTGCACCTGAAGGTCTACCCGGAGCTGTACCACGAGGTGTTCAATGAGCCCGAACGTGCGGTGGTGCTCGACGACGTCGCGTCATGGATCGAGGTCCGCCTTTGAAACGCATTGTCGTGCTGGCCGTTTCGCTGGTGCTGGCGCTGGCCGGCTGCTCTTCTGAGGAGCATCCCTGGGTCGACGACGACGTCAGCTTCGTCGCGGACGGCCTGACCATCCGCGGCACCTACCACCACCAGAAGGGCGCAGGCCCGGCACCCGCGGCGCTGCTGATCTCCGAAAGCGGGCCGACCGACCGCAACGGCGACAACGCCGTCGTCGGCCCCATCGGCAACATGCGTCAACTGGCCGAACAGCTTTCGGGTCTCGGCGTCGCGACCCTGCGCTACGACAAGGTCGGCACCGGCAAGACCGGCCTTGGGCCGTACAACGCCCGGCCGAACGACGTCGTCAGCGCCGTATACACCAAGGGCGCCGAGGCCGCGATTCGCTACCTCGCCGATCAGCCCGGCACCGACAAGGCGCGCATCTCGGTCTACGGCCATGGCGAGGGGGCCATCCACGCGATGACGCTTGCCGCCGACACCACGCCCGGCGCGCCAAGGGTCCACTCGTTGGGCCTGTTTCAGCCGCTGCCCGGCCGCTACCTCGACATCATCACCAACCGGGTGCGCGGCGACGCGAGCCCGCAGACGCTGGCGGCGTGGCTGGCCGCGGTCGATGAAGTGCGGACCAAAGGCACCGCGCCCGCCAAGCTGCCGGAGGGGTTGAATGCCATCGTCAACCCGGGCAACGTGAGGGCCGTCGCCGAGACGGACAAGATCGATCCCCTGGCGCTCGCCGCGAAGGTGCCCGCCGGCACTCCGGTCTTGTTGACGTGTTCCGATACCGACAGCCAGGCCAAGTGCGACACCGAGAAACCGCTGATCGATGCACTCAAACACACCGCGCTCAAGGTCGTCGAACTGCGCGGTGTCAACCATGTGCTGCACGACGATCCCAGCGACAGCATCGCCAACCTGACCAAACCGTCGCCGCTTTCTCCACAGGTTGTCACGGCGCTCGGCGTGTTTGTCGGGCAATAGCCCTACTCTGGCGGCATGACTGACGACAAGATGCTGGCTCGCATCGCCGCGCTGCTTCGCCAGGCCGAGGGCACCGACAACCAGCACGAGGCCGACGCGTTCATGGCCGCCGCGCAACGGCTGGCCACGGCGACGTCGATCGATCTCGCGGTCGCGCGCGCCCATTCGGACAAGCGCACCAAAGCGGAGACGCCCGTGCAGCGCACCATCACCATCGGCAACGCGGGTGCCCGCGGGTTACGCACCTACGTGCAGCTTTTCACCGTGATCGCCCACGCCAACGACGTGAAGTGCGACGTCGCATCGAACTCGACGTTCGTCTACGCGTACGGCTTCGCCGAGGACATCGACGCCAGCCACGCGCTGTACGCCAGCCTGGTGCTGCAGATGGTGCGGGCGTCGGAGGCCTACATCTCGACGGGGGCACACCGACCGACGCCGACGATCACCGCCCGGATCAACTTCCAGCTGGCCTTCGGCGCCCGCATCGGCCAGCGACTGGTCGAGGCGCGTGAGCAGGCGCAGCGCGAAGCCACCAGGGGCCGCGACAGCCGTACCGGCACCGCTATCGCGTTGCGGAACAAGGACATCGAGCTGAAGGACTTTTACCGCGAGAGTTCGCAGGCTCGCGGCACCTGGCGGGCCGTCAGCGCGACGGCAGGCTACTCGTCTGCCGCACGACGTGCGGGTGACAAGGCCGGTCGCCGGGCCCGGCTGGGCAGCAGCCCAGAGCTGGCGGGCGCCCGCTCCGCATTGGAGAAGTGACGCCACGCGACACGCAGCGGGCAAAGGTCTATGCCGCTGAGGAATTCGTTCGAACGCTGTTCGATCGCGCGGCCGAACACGGCAACCGCGTCGTCGAGTTCTTCGGCACGCAGCTGACGCTGCCGCCGGAGGGACGGTTCGCGTCGGCGTCGTCGGTGCAGCGCTACGTCGACGACGTGCTCGCCCTCCCCGCCGTGCGGGCACGCTGGCGTGCGGCCGGCGCGCTGACCGTGCGGCCCCGACGCGGCGGCTCTGCCGCCCACTACGAACGCACCGCCGACGGCGCCACCATCGCGGTGCCCGACCGTCGCTCGACGTGGGCATTGCGCGAGCTGGTGGCGTTGCACGAGATAGCTCACCACCTATGTGACGCCGAACCGCCGCACGGGCCGGAGTTCATCGCGACGTTCTGCGAACTCGCCGAGGTGGTGATGGGCCCCGAGGTTGCCCACGTCTTGCGCGTCGTTTACGCCAAAGAAGGTGTTCGGTAACGTTTGTCGTGTGGCAGAGCCGGATCCCGAGGCGCTCGACGAACTGTTCAACCGGGTGCTGGACACCGAAGATGATGCGCTGACGGCTGCGCGAGAATCGGAATCCGCCGCAGGCATGCCGGCGATAGAGGTCTCCGCCCAACACGGCAAGCTGTTGTTCCTTCTCGCGAAGGCGATGCACGCCACCCGTGTGCTCGAGATCGGCACACTGGCGGGTTACAGCGCCATCCAACTGGCCCGCGCCGTCGGTCCTGGCGGCCAGGTCGTCACGCTCGAGTTCGAGCCCAAGCACGCCGAGGTGGCGCGGCAGAACTTCACGCGCGCCGGCGTTGACGACCGTGTCGAGGTGATCGTCGGCGCAGCCCTGGACACACTCCCGACGCTGGAAGGACGCGAACCGTTCGACCTCATCTTCATCGACGCCGACAAGGAGAACAACGTCGCCTATGTCGAGTGGGCGATCAAACTCGGCGCGCCGGGTTCGATCATCGTGGTGGACAACATCGCTCGGTTCGGACGCGTTCTCGACCCGGCGCCCGACGACCTGCAGGCCCGCGCGGTGCGCGACATGCTCGAGATGATGGGCGCCAATCCGCGGTTGGAGGCGGCGGCGATCCAGACGGTGGGCACCAAGGGTTGGGACGGCTTCGCGGTGGCGATGGTCAAGGAGCCCGCCGAGTAGTGCTCGCCGCTAAAACGCGTTCACCAGAACGACGTAGACGGCGGTACCGAGCCCGACGCTCAGGATCGTGCGGCGGCCACACGTGAGGTGAATGCCCACGGTGGCCGCGACGGCGAGCAGCGCGGCCAGTGTGGCTCGCGGTTCGGCGCTGATCGTTGTGTGCAATGTGGCCACAGCGAGGATCACAAGAATGCCGACGGGCATCGATACCGAGAGTTGTTGCACGATAGTCGAATTGCGCAGCATGCGCAGCGCCGCGAATGGCACGGCCCGTAGGGCGAGCGTGATGGTGAAGACGATCGCGAGGACGGCGACGAGGTACCAAGTGTCAGGCATCGACGGTCTCCCTCGCGGGTCTACGGGCGCCGAGGGCTTGGTGGGCAACCAGCAGTGCGACGAACAACAACAATGCGGTGAACAGGGCGACCTTCGGTGTCAGCACGAGCGCGACGGATACGCTGGCCGCGGCGAGCAACGCTGGTGCAATCTCCCGACGGGAGCGGAACGCGTCGAGCACGAGCACCGTAAACAGTGCGCACAGCGAGAATTCCAGCCCCTTGATCGGCGCGGGTAGCGCGGCCCCTACCGCGACACCGACGAAACCCCCGCCGATCCAGTACGTTTGGCACGCGATCTGCATCGCCAACAACCGGGGGGCCGAACGCTGCGCCGAGGGCAGCGAAGCACTGACGGCGTACGCCTCGTCGATCATTGCGTATACGGCGTACGCCTTCGCGAATCGGTTGCGTACCAGGTGAAGCGGGAACGAGAACGCGTAGAAAACGTGGCGGAAGTTCACGACCAGCGTGGTCAGCGCGACCGCGGCCAATGGCACGGCGGCGGCGATCATGCCGACCAGCAACAGTTCGAGGGAGCCGGCGAAGGCGGACAGGGACAGCGCCGGGGCGAGCCACCACGGCAGGCCGGCCTGAATGACCAGCAGACCGAGCGCAATGCCGAGGGGGAAGATGCCCAACCCCGCCGAGAATGAATCGCGGATGCCGGCAATGACCTGCTGTCGAGTGTCTTGCTGCACGCATCAATGGTTTCGCAAAACCCCCGCCATGTGGTTGCAAGTATTGCTCTGCAGGTAGCTGTCAGTGCAATGATCTGCTTATGGATAAGGTAGATCGCGCAATTATCGCCGAGTTGGAGCGCGATGGCCGGTTGACGAACGTCGAGCTCGCTCACCGCATCGGGCTCACTACCGGGCCTTGCTTGCGGCGCGTCCAACGGCTCGAGGCCGACGGCGTCATCCGGGGCTACCGGGCGGTGATCGATGCCACGGCTGTCGGTCGATCTGTCGAGGTCCTCCTCGACGTCACCCTGGAGGCTCAGGATGCGGACACTGTCGAGCACGTCGAGCGGACGCTTACCGAAGCCGAGGAGGTCGTCGAGTTGCGCCGACTGTTCGGCAGTCCCGACTATTTCGTGCGGGTCGCGGTCGCCGACCTGCCGGCGTATGAGATCTTCCTGAGCCGGCGCGTCATGACCATCCCGCGAGTCAAGGGCGTCACGTCGCGCTTCACGATGAAGATGTTGAAGCCAGCCTGACGGTCAGCGTGACCAGGGCGCCGTCTCCGCCCCAGCCTGCAGCGCCGCGACGATCTGCTTCTCGTTCGCGACGGCATGCGGTCCCGGTTCTGGATGGGCGGGCGACACGTCGCGCTGCGGTCGGGGAAGTCGTTGGTGGACAGGGCACTTCGCCTGTTCGCGGCCCGCAGGCTACCCGGCCGGTCGCCGCTCAGTCGTAGTCGTGGTTGGGGCAGGACACGTCGACGTAGACCGTGGTGAAGGTGCCCGGGGGTGGGTCCCACTGGCCAGGGTTGTTTATATTCGATACCCGGCAGACCGAAAGCGACTTGGTGTTGTAACCGGTCAACCAGTTGATTACGACGTTGTAGCCCTGGGCCTTCAGGTCATTGACGACCGACTCGGCCGACCCGTCGTCGTACACCGGATCCGCGGCCGCGGGTGCGCTGCAGAGCAGTGAACCGCAAACCGCCATCAACAGCGGACCAAGGGAGCACGACGTTCTCCACATTTCTCACCGTCCTCCCGCACAGGAGTTGCAGCCCTATTGTCGCTCGTCGAGGCGGCTGCGGTCTATCGCCGATTCGGCGACAGATGACCTCATTGATGTGTTATCCAGGTCGACGGGAGGAGCCGCACATGAAGTCAACAGCAGTGTCCGTAGCCGTCTTTGCGGCGTGCTCGGCGCTCGCCTCGTCACCCGTCGCTCACGCCGACAGAGCCGAGCCGGTGCCGATCTATGGTTACTACAACGCATTCCTCGACCACGCGCACCAAATGTTCAACGGAATGCCGACGCCGTCGGACTCCGCTACCCAGCTGGGATTGTTCACCACGCACTGCGACGTGAACGGTTGTGTCGTCCATTGGCTGCGGGAAACCAAACTTGTCGAAAACCCCAACGCCCCCGCGCTTTACGACTACATGTGAAACAACGACCGCTGGGAGTCCAGCGGTGACTATCCGTTCCACTGCGATCCAACCGGCGCCAGCGGCACCGTGGACTCCTTCCGGTCGGACTTCCTCAAGCCCAACGGCGACGGTAGCTTCTCCGGAGAGCGGACCTTCACGGTGACCGGTGTCGGGTGTCCGGGTGAGGGACCAGGAACCTACTGGCTGCCGATCTCGCTGACTCCGGCCGACAGCGCCGCGCCCCAATGACAGTAGGCGAACGCTAGCCGCAGACGGCGCCGCCGGCGGCTGAGCCCACCAGCTTGGTGTACTTGGCCAGCACACCGGTCGTGTAGCGGGGGGGAAGCGGCTCGAAACCTGCCTTGCGTGCCTCGAATTCGGCCGGATCGACCAGCACATCGAGCGTGCCATTGGCCACGTCGAGTCGAATGCGGTCACCGTCCTGAAGGAACGCGATCGGTCCGCCGTCGACGGCCTCTGGCGCGATGTGTCCGACGCACAGCCCGGTCGTGCCGCCGGAGAACCGGCCGTCGGTCATCAGCAGCACGTCCTTGCCGAGGCCTGCACCCTTGATCGCGCCGGTGATGGCGAGCATCTCGCGCATGCCCGGCCCGCCCTTGGGGCCTTCGTAGCGGATCACCACGACGTCGCCCGCAGCGATGGTGCCGTCTTCGAGCGCGTCCAGCGCCGCGCGCTCACGCTCGAAAACCCTTGCGGTGCCTTCGAACACATCCGAATCGAAGCCTGCCGACTTCACCACGGCGCCCTCTGGAGCGAGCGTCCCGCCCAGGATCGTGATGCCACCGGTCGGGTGGATCGGGTTTGACAGAGCCCGCAGCACCTTGCCGTCGGGGTCCGGCGGCGCGATGTGCGCGAGGTTCTGCGCCATCGTTTGGCCCGTCACCGTCAAGCAATCACCGTGCAGCAGACCGGCATCCAGCAACGCCTTCATCACGACAGGAACGCCACCGATGCGGTCGACATCCGTCATCACATGCTGGCCAAAGGGTTTGACGTTCGCCAGATGTGGCACCTTGTTGCCGATGCGGGTGAAGTCCTCCAGCGACAGCTTCACGTTCGCCTCGTGTGCGATGGCCAGCAGATGCAGCACCGCGTTGGTCGACCCGCCGAACGCCATCACCACCGCGATCGCGTTGTCGAACGCCTCCTTGGTCAGGATGTCGCGAGCGGTGATCCCGCGGCGCAGCAGTTCGACGACGGCCTGACCACTGCGGCGGGCGAAGCCGTCGCGTCGCCGGTCGGTCGCAGGAGGAGCGGCCGACCCCGGCAACGACATGCCGAGCGCCTCTGCCGCAGAAGCCATCGTGTTGGCGGTGTACATGCCGGCGCAGGCACCCTCGCCGGGGCAGATCGCGCGCTCGATCGCGTCGACGTCCTCACGCGACATCAGCCCGCGTGAGCAGGCGCCGACGGCCTCGAACGCGTCGATGATCGTGACTTCCTTCTCGGTGCCGTCGGACAGCTTGGCGATGCCGGGCAGGATCGAGCCGGCATAGAGGAAGACGCTGGCCAGATCGAGCCGCGCGGCGGCCATCAGCATGCCGGGCAGCGACTTGTCGCACCCCGCCAGCAGCACGGAGCCGTCCAGGCGTTCGGCCTGCATGACCGTCTCGACGCTGTCGGCGATCACCTCACGGGAGACGAGCGAGAAGTGCATGCCTTCGTGGCCCATCGAGATGCCGTCCGACACCGAAATGGTGCCGAACTCCATCGGGTAGCCGCCCGCGGCGAAAACCCCGTCCTTGACGGCTTTGGCCAGCCGGTCCAGCGAGAGGTTGCACGGTGTGATCTCGTTCCACGACGACCCGACACCGATCTGCGGCTTGGCGAAGTCGTCGTCGTCCATGCCTACCGCCCGCAGCATTCCGCGGGCGGCGGCCTTCTCAAGGCCGTCGGTGACGTCGCGGCTGCGGGGCTTCATATCGGGGGAGTCTGAGGGCATAGGTTTCAGTATGCCGTCGGCGTTTCGACAGGCCAAACCGTTAACCATACCCCCACGGGGTACCCTCGAAGCATGGCGCCGATGCCCCGTCCGATAGCAGCGCTGGCCGCCGCGCTGTTGCTGGCGTCGTGCAGCGGCCAGGCTTCGGACGCCCGCACCGCCCAGCCCCAGACGGACCAGCCTGTCATCACCGGGCAGCCGGCCGGTTACAACCCGGACGATGTCGCCTTCGCCACCAACATGATCCCGCACCACCAGCAGGCGGTGGAGTTGTCGGCGCTCGTACCGGATCGCTCAACCAATACCGAACTCATCGCCCTGGCCAACCAGATCTCGGCCGCGAAGCAGCCGGAGATCAACGTCATGAAGGTGTTCCTGGTGCAGTGGACAGAGGGCACAGGGAATCCCACCTCCAGTGATTCGGGGCATGCCGGCCACGGCAGCACCATGCAGGGCATGGTCGACGCCGCGACCATGGCCAAGCTTGAGTCGCTCAACGGCGCGGAGTTCGACAAACTGTGGCTGGAGTCGATGATCAGCCACCACCAGGGAGCGATCGAAATGGCCAAGGCGGAGCTCGCCAACGGCGACAATGTGGATGCGAAGTCGCTGGCCACGAACATCGTCACCACGCAGGAAGCCGAGATCGGCCAGATGAAGCAGATGCTGGGAGGCTGAAATGACTGCCGCACACGGTTATTCGCAGCAGAAAGAGAACTACGCCAAGCGGCTGCGCCGGATCGAGGGCCAGGTCCGCGGCATCGCGAAGATGATCGACGAGGACAAGTACTGCATCGACGTCCTCACCCAGATCAGCGCCGTCAACAGTGCTCTGCAGTCGGTGGCACTCGGCCTCCTCGAGGAGCACCTCGGCCATTGCGTTACGCAGGCCGTCGCTGAGGGCGGCGACGAGGCCGACGCCAAGCTGGCCGAGGCGTCGGCGGCCATCGCCCGCTTGGTGCGCTCCTAGCGGCCGTCGCGACCTGGCGAACGTTCCTTACCGCTCGAAAAATCGGCGAAAATTCGAGCGGTAAGGAACGTTCGGCGCCAGACGGGGCGCTCACAATGCTTCGGCGCCCTTGTCCCCGGTGCGCACCCGGGCCAACGACTCGACCGCGGTCACCCAGACCTTGCCGTCACCGATCTTGCCGGTGCGGGCCGCACCGATGATTGCTTCGACAACGGCGTCGACGTGGTCGTCCTCGACCACCACGTCGATGCGCGCCTTGGGGATGAAGTCGACTTGGTACTCGGCACCGCGGTAGACCTCGGTGTGGCCCTTCTGACGTCCATACCCCTTCGCCTCGCTGAACGTCATGCCATGGACGCCGGCCTCGTCGACGGCCGCGCGAACGTCAGTGACGGTGAAGGGCTGGACGATCGCGGTGATCAGCTTCATGGCGTCAGACCCTCGCGCCTTCCGCGTCCAGTCGCCCGCCGATGAGCGTCTCGTCCGGGTACGCCTCCTCCTGGTGCACGGCGATGTCGCCCTCGACCAGAACCTCGTCGGGCGCACGCAGTTTCATGAACAGGCCGAGGAACTTCAGGATGGCCACGGTGACGAGGGCGTCCCACACGATGATCGTGAGCGCCGCGCAGAGTTGCACGAGGATCTGCGCGGGATGGTGGCCCCACAGCCAGCCGGAGGCGGTGACGTCGTTGACGTCCTTGCCGTTACCCAGATAGATGACCACGTGCGGGTCGGCTAGCACGCCGACCAGCAGGCCGCCGATCAGCCCGGCCACGCCATGGGTGTGGACGACACCGAGTGTGTCATCGACCTTGCTGAACAACCGGGTGCGGCCCAGCCAGTTCCACGACATCCACACCAGCGACGAGGCCACCGCGCCGATGATGATGGCGCCAAACGTGTTGACGTAGCCGGCCGCGGGCGTGATGCCCACCAGGCCGACGATCATGCCGTTGACACCGCCGAGGAAGGTGGGCTTGCGCTCGCGACTGGCGAAGATGTCCCAGATCACCCATGTCAGCAGTGCCACCGCGGTGGCGACGTTGGTGTTCAGTACGGCCAGCGACGCGTTGGCACCGGAGAAGTAGGGGTCGCCGCCGTTGAACCCGTTCCAGCCCAACCAAAGAATGCCGGCGCCGACGGCGGCCATCGGCAGGTTGTTCGGCACCGCCCGTTCGCGGTCACGCGCCAGTCGGGGTCCGATCACCGCGGCGGCGACGAACCCGGTGGTGCCGGCGGCCAGGTGAATGACGTACCCGCCGGAGTAGTCGAGCACGCCGGTGCTGAACAGGCTGCTGACCCCGGCGTGCGCTTGTGCCCAGAAACCACCGCCCCACACCAGAAACGCGTTGACACAGTATGCGAACGTCGACCACAGCGGCACGAAGATCAGCCACACCTTGAAGTTGATCCGGCCGATCACGCTGCCAAGGAACAGCAGCGGCGTGATCGCAGCGAAGACGAACTGGAAGTAGGCCAACGTCGTCTCGGAGAACTTGAACTGGGGCATCAATCCGTCGAGCAGGGGGATGACCGCCTGGTGCTGATTCTCGGTGCCCACGATCGATCGTGGCTTGCCCACGGCGGCCTGCAGGATTCCAGGGCCGAGCTTCAGCGGTTCGCCGAAGCCCATCTTGAAGCCCCAAAGCACCCAGACGACAAGCACGAGGGAGAAGCCGGTGAAGGCCATCAGCATCGTGTTGACCGCCCACTTCTTCTGTACGAGGCCGCCGTAGAGAACCGCGATGCCGGGAAGGCTCATGAGGCCGACGAGCGTGGCCGCAACCAACTGCCAGGCATTGTCTCCGGGGCTGAGCCAGTCGGGATATGGATTCATACAGGCCGCCTTCGGTTGGTCGTATTCGCCAAATCAGGTGGCCAAATTCTTACGCTCAACGCGTTTCATCTGGATTAGCCATTGTTAAGTTTTCATTTCGACCATTCGGCGGGTCCGCACAGGATAATTACTGGATTCTGGTGGCGGATCAACAGTTTTCGCGCAGTGATCGTACAGCCATTTCCAGGGAATCTGGCGGTCTGAAGACGTTCACCACAGCTCGACCGGCCACTCTGCCAATGACGTTGTCAACCAACGCATTTGACCGCACTGCCGGCGAAGTCCAAACCTCCCCGGTGAAGGTGCGCCGCCGGCATCGCCGAGAACTTATCAACGCAAATTATTGGCCGTTGAAATGCGACGAGAATCGGATCAGAATTCAAGCGGTCGACGCATGTGCCAGTCACGGCTACAGGAGTCGCCATGCGCAAATTCGTGCTTCGTCGCCGAAAACGATGGGTTGCGCGCGCATTCGGCCGCAACCTGCTACTGCGCTGGACCGATCGGGTCGAAGCCTGCGTGATCCTCGCCGCGATGCTGCTTGCGCTTGGCGTGTGCGCAGTCAGCGTCGCCCAGGGTGGGGCGGTGTACCGGTCGCACGCGCAGCTCTATGCCGCGCAGGCCCGGATGCGCCACATGGTGACTGCGACGGTGGCGGCGACCGGGAACCCGCCACACGAGCCGCACACCACCACATCGGTGGTCCTGGCAACGTGGCCATGGGCCGCGGACGGCGCCCGCGGCGGCGAATTGCACATCGAGCGGGCGGAGTGGGTCACCACGGACCGTACGGTCAACGACGGTGATGAGATCCATCTCTGGCTCAACGATGTCGGCAGGCAGGTCGATCCACCGACACCACTGACGCAGGCGGCTGTCGACGCTATCGGCGCCGGTGCAGGTATCGGGGGTTGCGCGATCCTCGGTTTGATCGCCGGAATCGCGCTGGTGCGCTCCCGCCTTGATCGGATCCGCCGTGCACAACTGGAACGTGAGATCGACCGTTTCGCCAGCGGCGACACGACCAACCATTCGCAGTGACCGCCGTGCAGCGGTGTTACGGCAGGATTCCGGCACCTCGGCATTGGACCTGGACTGCCTGCGCGTGCGGGTTCTGTTGCGCGTAAGCGGCCAGGCACCAGGTACGCGCCGCATCTCCGCAGGCATGCTCGACACCGCCACCCATCGAACTTGCCACCGCCACCGTCACGCACTCATCGGTGGACCGATTGGCACCCGAACTGCTGGTGACGACCGCCCAGACCGTCGCGCCGATCGCAATCAGGCCGACCAGGATCGCGGCAGCGATCAGCACGGCGCGACGCTCGCTGGTCGTCAGCGGGTCGGTCGGCGG
>Ga0207648_10000980_pt1 | contig 32190 bp, 27 predicted proteins | sample KBSMisM32_FD_184310 | JGI IMG/M metagenome (GOLD analysis project Ga0207648, IMG submission 184310) | Miscanthus rhizosphere microbial communities from Kellogg Biological Station, Michigan, USA - KBS Miscanthus M3-2 (SPAdes) (version 2) | ecosystem: Host-associated > Plants > Roots >... | reverse complement strand
CTTCCGATCTCCAGGTCGGTGCGCAGCGCTTCGGTCACGTGCAGGTCCCACGCCTTGCCGACCAGGCAGACGATCTCGGTGCCGGCGTCGAGCAGATCGCGCAGCACCTGCGACCCCTCCGCGCGCTCCCCGGCCCGGCGGGTCATGCCGAACGCCGTGAGCTCCGCGTGCTGCAACGTCTCCTTGGTTGCGAGCTTGAAGAACTCCGTGTCGCGCGGGTTCGCACCCGGCCACCCGCCCTCGATGTAGGGGAACCCGACCTGGTCGAGCTTGTGCAGGATCCGCAGCCGGTCCTCGACGGTATAGGAGAGGTCCGCCTGCTGGGCGCCGTCGCGCAGCGTCGTGTCGTAGAGCTCGACGGTCAGCGCGTCGCTCACGCGGTCGCTCCCTCCACGACGAGGTCGCCGACCTCGGTCGTCGAGAAGCCCATCTCGCCGGCGCGCATGCCCTTCATCCGGCCGGTGGCGTGCCGGATCCCGCGGTCGATCCTCTCGGCCGCGGCGTCCTCACCGAGCTGGCGCAGCAGCATCTCCATCGCGCCGATCGCCGCGAGGGGGTTGATCGTGCCCTTCCCGGTCTCGCTCGGCGCGGTGCCGCCGATCGGCTCGAACATCGACACGCCGTCGGGGTTGATGTTGCCACCAGCGGCGATACCCATCCCGCCCTGGATCATCGCGCCGAGGTCCGTGATGATGTCGCCGAACATGTTGTCGGTCACGATGACGTCGAACCGCGACGGCGAGTCGAGGAAGTAGATGCACGCGGCGTCGACGTGCACGTAGTCGGTCTCGACCGACGGGAAGTCCGCGGCGATCTCGTCGACCACCCGCTGGTAGAGGTCGCCGGCGAACGTGAGCACGTTCGTCTTGTGCACGAGGGTGAGCTTCGCGCGGCGCGACGGTGAGGCCGCGAGCTCGAGGGCGTACCGCACGATCCGCTCGACACCGTGGCGGGTGTTGATCGACTCCTGCACCGCCACCTCGTGCTCGGTTCCCTTGCGGTGGAAACCGCCGGCGCCGCTGTAGAGGCCCTCGGAGTTCTCCCGCACGACGACGAGGTCGACGTCCTCCTCGGTGTGGCTCGGCACGAGCGTCTGGACGCCGGGATACCGAACCACCGGCCGCAGGTTCACCCACTGATCGAGACCGAACCGGATCTTCAGCAGGAGGTCCCGCTCGAGGATGCCGGGTCGCACACGAGGATCACCTACCGCGCCGAGGAAGATCGCGTCACAACCGCCAAGCCGGTCGAGCTCGTCGTCGGGCAACACCTCCCCGGTCCGCAGGTAGCGGTCGGCCCCGAGATCGAAGTCGACCAGCGCGACGTCGAACCCGTCCCGGACGGCCTCGAGGACCTTCAGACCCTCGCCGACCACCTCGGGACCCGTGCCGTCCCCGCGGATGACCCCGATCGTGTAGGTCACGGACTGACCTCGGGCGTCTCATCCTCCGTCGCCGCGACGGCGAGGGCTCGGTTGACGGCTGCCAGGTACGCGCGGGCGCTCGCCTCGACCACGTCGGTCGCGACACCTCGGCCGGTCACGCGCCGCCCGTCGACGTCAGCCTGCACGACCACATCGCCGAGCGCGTCGGTCCCACCGGTGACGGCCGACACGTGGAAGCTCACGAGACGCGCCTCGACGCCGGCGGCGCGAGCGATGGCGCCCATGGCCGCGTCGATCAAGCCATCACCGGTCGCGGACTCCTCGACCATCTCCTCACCTCGTCGGAGGTGCACGGTGGCCCGCGGCTGCAGGTGCGTCCCGCCGCCGACGACTACCGATTCGAGAAGGAAGACGTCTTCGTCGGCCGCGCCGAGCTCCTCCGCGACGATCGCCGAAAGATCCTGATCGGTCAGCTGTACCTTGCGATCGGCGAGGTCCTTGAACCGCGCGAACGCCCGGTTCAGCGGCCCCTCCTCGAGCGTGATACCGATCTTCTCGAGGGCGTCGATGAACGCGTGTCGGCCGCTGTGCTTCCCGAGCACGAGCCGGTTGCCCTCGAGCCCGATCTCGATCGGGTCCATGATCTCGTAGGTGGCGCGGTTCGCGAGCACCCCGTGCTGGTGGATGCCGCTCTCGTGGGCGAACGCGCTCGCACCGACCACCGCCTTGTTCGGCTGGACGCCGTAGCCGGTCGTCATGCTCACGAGCCGTGAGGTGCGCGTCAGCTCCTTGATCGCCAGCCCGTGCTGCACACCCAGATGCTCGCCACGCGTGCGGACGATCATCGCGATCTCCTCGAGGGAGCAGTTGCCCGCCCGCTCGCCGATGCCGTTGACCGCAACCTCGATCTGGCGAGCACCGTTCTCGATGCCGGCGAGCGCGTTCGCGACCGCCAGGCCCAGATCGTTGTGGCAGTGGGTCGAGATGATCACGTGGTCGGGCGTGTCCTCGCGCACGATCCGAACAAGTTCGCCGAACTCGCTGGGCGTGGCATACCCGACCGTGTCGGGCACGTTGATCGTCGTCGCGCCGCAGCGCACCGCGAGCCGGAAGCACTCGAGCAGGAACTCGAGCTCGGTCCGTGTCGCGTCCTGCGCGCTGAACTCGACGTCCTCGGTGTAGCCCTTCGCGAGGGTCACGTTCTCCTGGATCGCGTCCAACACCTGCTGGTGGCTCATCCGCAGCATCGACTCGCGCTGCACGTCCGACGTCGAGATGAAGGTGTGGATGCGCCAGTGCTCGGCGCCCTTCAACGCCTCGGCGACGCGCTCGATGTCGCCGGTCGCCGTGCGCGCGAGGGCGGCGATCACCGGCCCTCGCACGCTATCGGCGATCTCGCGGACGGCCTCGAACTCGCCTTGGGACGAGATGGGGAACCCCGCCTCGAGGATGTCGACCTGCAGCCGGGCGAGCTGCTCGGCGATCTCGACCTTCTCTTGGCGGGTCAGCGCGATCCCGGGAGCCTGCTCCCCATCGCGCAGGGTCGTATCGAATATCCGTACTACGTCAGGGTCACTCATCTCAGCTCGGCACCTTCTTCTCGCTCTCCAACCAGGGCATCATCTGGCGCAGCTGCCGTCCCACCTGCTCGAGCTGGGACGTCTGCGCCTGCTGCCGAAGTCGGAGGAACTCCGGGAAGTCGGCGTCGGCCTCGGCGATCCATCGCTTCGCGAAGGTGCCGTCCTGGATCTCGGCCAGCACCTGTTCCATCTGCTCGCGCGCGTGCGCATCCACGACCCGGGGCCCGCTCTGGTAGTCGCCCCACTCGGCCGTGTCCGACACCGAATACCGCATCCACGACAAGCCGCCCTCGTAGATGAGGTCGATGATCAGCTTCAGCTCGTGGAGGCACTCGAAGTACGCGATCTCGGGCTGGTAGCCGGCCGCAACCAGCGTCTCGAACCCGTTGCGGATCAACTCGGAGATCCCACCGCAGAGCACGGTCTGCTCCCCGAACAGATCGGTCTCGGTTTCCTCTTTGAAGGAGGTCTCGATGATGCCGGCACGGGCGCTGCCGATCCCGTTGCCGTACGCGAGCGCGCGTGCGCGAGCCTTGCCGGTCGCGTCCTGCTGCACCGCGACAAGCGCGGGCGTCCCGATCCCCTGCTCGTAGGTTCGGCGCACGAGGTGACCGGGTCCCTTCGGCGCGATCATCGTGACATCGACCCCGGCGGGCGGCGTGACCGTGCCGAAGTGGATCGAGAACCCGTGGGCGAACATCAGCATGTCGCCGTCCTTGAGGTTCGGCGCGATCTCCTCGCCATAGACCTTGCCGTGCGAGGTGTCAGGCAGCAGGCACATCACCACGTCGGCCTCAGCGGCGGCGTCGGCAGTGTCGAGTACCCGCAAGCCGGCCTCTTCGGCCTTGGAGCGGCTGGTCGACCCGGGACGCAATCCCACGCGCACGTCGTACCCGCTGTCCTGCAGGTTCTGGGCGTGGGCGTGCCCCTGCGAGCCGAAGCCGAGGATCGCGATCTTCTGATCGCTCAGTACGCCGGGGTCGGTGTCCTTCTCGTAGTAGATCGTGGCCACGTCGCTTCCTTCCTTCTCTTCGCCCTCGCGTCGGCGCTCAGGCGTTGTTGGCGACCTTGAGCGAGCGATCTTTGATCCCGCGGTCGCCGCGGCCCAGCGCGATCCGACCGGTGCGGGACAGCTCCACGATGCCGAAGTCCCGGAGCAGACCGAGCAGGGCCTCGAGCTTCTCGGGCTTGCCCGATGCCTCGAGCGTGATCGTCGTGTGCGTGACATCGACGACGTTCACGCGGAAGACATCGGCGATCTCCATGATCCGAGCTCGGTTGTCGCCGTCGGACCTGATCTTCACGAGCATCAGCTCGCGCTCGACCGCAGAGCCCTGGTCGTGCTCCGTGATCTTGATCACGTTGATCAGCTTGTTCAGCTGTTTCGTGACCTGCTCCAGCGGCTTCTCCTCGACGTCGATCACGATCGTCATGCGCGAGACGCCGGGCGACTCGGTCGGACCCACGGCGAGCGAATCGATGTTGAAGCCGCGCGCGGCGAACAGGCCCGCGATGCGGGTGAGCACGCCGGGGCGGTCCTCGACGAGCACCGAGATCGTGTGCAGGTGGCCGTTCATACGATCGGAGCCTCCCCCGGAACCTCGTGCGGGGCGAACTCCGGCCCGAGGATGATGTCGTCGTTCGAGGCGCCGGCCGGCACCATCGGGAACACGCCCTCCCGGGGGTCCACCCGGAAGTCGATCACGACGCTGCGGTCCTCGACCGCGTACGCCTTCTCGATCGTGGCGTCGACCTCGCCGGGATCGTCCACGCGGAACCCCACCGCGCCGTAGGCCTCGGCGAGCTTCACGTAGTCCGGCACGTCGGGATCGAGGTAGACGCCCGAGTAGCGCTGGTCGAAGAACAGCTCCTGCCACTGGCGGACCATGCCGAGGTAGCCGTTGTTCAAGATCGCGGTGATGAACGGGATCTTCTCGGTGTTGCTCGTCGCGAGCTCCTGCGCGGTCATCTGGAAGCAGCCGTCACCGTCGATCGCCACGACCCGCTTGTCCGGCTGGCCGACCTTGGCCCCCATCGCTGCCGGCACTGCGAAGCCCATCGTGCCGAGACCGCCGGAGTTGATCCAGTGCCGCGGCCGCTCGAAGCGCCAGTACTGCGATGCGTACATCTGGTGCTGCCCGACGCCGGCGACCAGGATCGTGTCGTCATCGGCGAAGGCCCGCAGGCGCTCCACGCAGTACTGCGGCTTGAGGCTGTCGCCCTCCTGGCCGTAGCGCAGGGGGTACTTCGTCTGCCACTCGTCGAGCAGTGAGAGCCACGCCGACCGATCGGGCGGGCCGGCCTCGCCCTGGCGCTTGCCCAACTCGACGACCATCTTCGCGATGACGTCGCGGCAGTCCCCGACGATCGGCACGTCGGCGACTCGGTTCTTCCCGATCTCGGCGGGATCGACGTCGACGTGCACGATCTTCGCGTCCGGCGCGAACGCCGACAGCTTGCCCGTCACCCGGTCGTCGAATCGCGCGCCGAGCGCCACCAGCAGGTCGGCCTTCTGCATCGCGGTCACGGCCGTGTACATCCCGTGCATGCCCGGCATGCCGAGGCACAGCTCGTGGGAGTCGGGGAACGCGCCGCGCGCCATCAGCGTCGTGACGACGGGCAGGCGGCCCAGCGTCGCGAGCTGCATCAGCTCCTCCGACGCGTTCGCCTTGATCACCCCGCCGCCGACGTAGAGCACCGGCCGCTTCGCGGCGAGGATCAGCTTCACCGCCTCGCTCACCTGGCGGTTGTTGCCCTTCGTCGTCGGGCGGTAGCCCGGCAGCGCGATCTTCTCCGGCCAGTGGTACTCGACCTCGGCGTTCAGGATGTCCTTTGGAAGGTCGATCAGCACAGGGCCGGGACGCCCGGTCCGGGCGATATGGAACGCCTCGCGCACGGTCTCGACGATGTCCGCCGCATCCTTCACGAGGAAGTTGTGCTTCGTGACCGGCATCGTGATGCCGGTGATGTCTGCCTCCTGGAACGCGTCGTTGCCGACGACCGGCGTGGGCACCTGCCCGGTGATCGCGACGATCGGCACCGAGTCCATCTTGGCGTCGGCGAGGGGCGTCACCAGGTTGGTCGCGCCCGGGCCGCTCGTCGCCATACAGACGCCGACCTTGCCCGTCGCCCACGCGTAGCCCTCAGCGGCGTGGCCCGCGCCCTGCTCGTGGCGGCACAACACATGGCGGATCGGCGAGCGGTCGACCAGCGGATCGTAGATCGGCATGCTCGCCCCGCCGGGGATGCCGAACACGACCTCGACACCCTCCTGCTCGAGGGCCTTGAGGACCGCATCGGCGCCCTTGACCGTCACGCCTGTCCCCCCCCGCCCAGCGTCGCGACCTCGCCCGCCGGCCAGCCGTCCACGGGACCGGTCTCGACCCGCTTGACCTGCGCTTGCAGGCGATGCGCCAGGTTGCGGCACGCCCGCTCGAACTCCCAGGGGGTCCAGTCGCGCCGACGCATCTGCAGGACGTCGGGCATCTCTTCCTCGCCGACATCGAACCCGCCGCCCAGGTAGACGACGTCGGAGGACAGGTATCGATCCACGGTCGCCCGCGTGCTGTTGTCGATCGCCTCGACGCTTACCTGGCCGGGTCCCTCCCACAGGACGCTGGCGACGACGGTGCCGTCTCGCTCGAACTCGTACCGCATCGGGTGACTCCTCTCTGTGGGGCCCCTGCGCTGCTCGGGGCCCGTCGTGGTGCGTGATCGGGGAAATGAAAAGCCCCCCGGCTGGCGGAGGGCATCTGGCGCGGGTGGCTGTGGGCCCTGCGGGCCCCCCGCGCCTACGCGATAAGTACGAGGACGCTGCGTCCGAACACAGCCTTCGTCGACATGGTCAAAGTAGTTTGCGGCCCAAGGAGGCCGGTGTCAACTCTGCGAGATGAGCGGCACGTCTTCGCCGGCGAAGATACAGCCGTTCCAGTAGGCCTCCAGCCGACGGGTTCGCCGTCGCCACCCCTTGACGTCCAGATGCAGCTCCTCGGGCGGGTCGAGGGCGCCCCAGTCCGCGTGCACGGTGAGATCGCCCGAAGGCACCGTGTGGAACCGGTGCGGTCGCCGCGAGCTCCGGGTGAAGCGGGTTCGACGGGTTGCGCCGGGAGGGTCACAATGGGCCTCGAGCCACAGATAGGACCCGACAGGGCCACGCCGCGGATCGAGCCAGACCCACGCATGCCCGCCGCGTTCGGCGATGAACGCGGCAGCCTTCCCGCTCACGACGATCCGCGTGACGGGCGGGGCGGACTCCTTGCGGAGACCGCCCCGCCGCCCGTCAGCCTGACGTGCTTGCAACGATCCCACCGAGATCCTCATCGGGTGGCACCACGGGTTCCCACGGCTTCTTCTTCTGCCCGAGCCAGTAGTAAAGGCCGCCGGCGATCAAGATCGCGGCGAACACGGTCCAGATGACCGGGATCTTGTTCAGGAAGTCGATCTTGAAGTCGACGAGCTGTGTGCCCTCTTCGTAGTAGTCCGACTGGAACGGCTTCGGGTTCGAGAACACGCGCAGGTAGTTCGCGGCCGATGTCGTCTCGGGATGCCACGCGCTGGACGCGGACGAGGGCGTGAGGAAGTTGAGGAGCATCGCCAACCCCCACAGGACCGCGATGATGTTGACGATCATCGCGGCGCCACCGAGCTTGAACGGCGCCGTGGTCTTCGGCCATCCCTTCATGCGGGCACGCAGGACCGCGAGGTTCCCCAGCAGGTAGCTGACGTAGATCGACGCCGTGGCGCCGACCGCGATCACCGCGGCACCGGCGAACTGGATGAACGGGATCGCCGACAGCAGCCCGACCGCCACGCAGGTCCACACCGGAGTGTGCAGGCGGGGATTGACCTTCGCCAGCGGCTTTGAGATCGGCAGCTGATCGTCGCGCGCCATGCCGAACGCGAGGCGGATCGTCGAGGTCATGATCGACATGCAGCACACGAAGATGGCCGCCGACACGACGAGCAGGTAGATCGTGGTCAGTGTCTTCGACAGCACCTCCGCGATGATGACGCCCGGACCGGAGACGAGCCCCGCGGACTCATCCGCGATGCTCGGCGTCGCGATCAGCACGCCCCACAGGAAGATCGCGCCGATGATGAACGCACCGATCACCGATCCGATGACGGCCTTCGGCGCCTCGACGCGGGGGTTGCGCGTCTCTTCGGCGAGGGTCGATGCCGTGTCGAACCCGTAGATCACGTACAGCGACATGAACATGCCGACGAGGAAGAACGACAGGGTCGTCGGGGCCGGGAACGCCGAGTAGTTGCCCGCTTGCGACGAGTTGAAGATCACGCCGATGCCGTTGGCGTCGTGCGCGAACGCGAGGATCACGGCGAAGACGACCATCCCGAGGATCTCGAACACGACGCCGGTGTTGTTGACGATGGCCACGAGCTTCACGCCGTAGATGTTCAAGATCGTGATCAGCGCCAGGGTGATCAGCGCGACGACCTTCGCGTCGGCGCTGAACAGCGTCTCGTTCAGGTTCCACCCGAACGTGTTGTTCAAGACCGGGATCAGGGCGATCGGCAAGGTGGCGCACACCGACGCCACGGTCAAGATCCCGGCGAAGAGGTAGAACCAACCGGTGATCCAGGCGTAGCCCCGGCCCGCGAGGTACTTGGTCCACTGGAACACCGAGCCGGCGAGCGGGAAGTGACTCGTCACCTCCGCGAAGTTCAGCGCGACGACGAGCTGGAAGAAGGCCACGACCGGCCACGTCCAGAACATGTGTGCACCGAGCGCCGAGATGCCGAGGAAGAAGAGCGTGAAGATGCCGGTGGACGGCGAGATGTAGCTGAAGGCGACCGCGAACGAGCTGAACGTGCCGAGCTCGCGCTTGAGCTCCTGCTTGTAGCCGAACCGCTCCAGATCGGCGGTATCCCGATCCATCTGGCTCTGATCGGCCATCGATCCCCCTTCCCTCTCCCTGCTCGCGTCGGCGCGGCTCCGCGGGGGATGAGCCTCGTCGCGAACGAGCGCCGGTCTGCACCGGCGGCACGGAGTCTGCGCCAGATGCGCCTGGCGCGCAAACCGAAGCGACGGGTACCGTGAGGCGGTGGCGGAGTCCTTCGACGCAGGTGGGATCGCGTGTCACGTCCTCGTTGACGGACAACGAACCGTCTCGCCCCGATTCGTGTTCCGTGGCTACGACGACGCGGTGCAGGGTCCCTTCGTCCGTCCCTATCTCGACGACGACGGACGGTTGGCCGGTCGGCTCGCGGCGTTGCTCATCGAAGCGCCCGACGGCCTGGTGCTCGTCGACGCCGGATACGGCGGCTCCGGCGGCGAGCTCGATGCCGGGCACGTGCACGAGGAGCTCGCGGCGCTCGATGTGCGGCCGTGGGACATCTCGAAGGTCGTCATCACGCACGGGCATGCCGACCACGTCGGTGGGCTCGTCGGACCGCGGAGCGACCCCTCGTTCCCCGATGCCCGACACGTGATCCATCGCAGGGAAGCCGACTTCTGGGCATCCGACGAGGCCGGGGAGCTGCCAGACGACGCCGGGGAGCCCGCGTTGACCGCTCTGCGCGTGTTGCTCGCCGGGGATCTGCTCGACGTGGTGGCCGGCGACATCGAGGTCGGCAAGGGCGTCCGCGCCGTGGAGGCGCCGGGGCACACGCCCGGCCATCTCGCGGTGGTGATCGGCGACGCGCTGCTGTGGGCGGGCGACGCGCTCGTCTCGCAGCTCAACGTGCCGCACCCGGAGTGGGTCAGCGCCGCCGACATGGACGGCGCCCGGAACGAGGAGACGCGGCGCGCGCTGTTGGCGCGCGCCGCGGACCACCGGTGGGTGGTGGCCGCCAGCCACATGCCCGTCGCCGGCGCCGTCGCTCGCGACGGCGACGGCTTCACCTTGGTGGCGCGCTAGGCCGTCCGCATCCGCTCGGCGGAGATCCGGTGCGCGGCGCCGGCGGCCTGCGGGAGGTCGGTCAGGGTCGCCAGGAACTCCTCTTGGTCCAGCGCCCATACCGCGCCATCGGTGAGCGCGCGCACCGTCGCGGTGCGGGGCATGTCCTGCAGGAGTGCGATCTCGCCGAAGAAGTCGCCCTCGCCTTGGATCCGGATCCGCTCGCCGTCGATGACGATCTCGAACTCACCGGCATCCACGACGTAGAACCGATCTCCGATATCGCCCTGCCGGATCACCTCCGTGCCGACGGGCGTCTCGATCCGATCGAGCTGGCGAGCGAGCCGCTCGAGGTCGACCCGAGCCAGCGGCGCGAACATCGGGATGCGCGCCAGCAACGAGAGCTGCCGTTCCGGCAACACCGAGGACGCATCGATCCCGCGGAACGCGAGGAAGGAGCCGAGACCGGCGAGCAGCACGAGGCCCCCGCTGATGATGAACGCCCAGGCCAGGCCAACGAGCGATTCCAGCGACGGCGCGACGGCCGCCCCGCCCGCGTAGCCGAGCAGCCACAACGCCTCGACGGCCCCGAACACGCGGGTGAGGACGTCGTCGGTGGTCGTGCGCTGCAACATCGTGCGGCCGAGGACATCCATGAGCGTGATCGTCGCTCCGAACACGATCGCGGCGCAGATCGCGGTGGCGGTCGTCTTCGCGCCGGCGAACAGGACCCCGGCGACGGCGAACCCGGCCGCCGACAGCAGCATCGGTGCCGCCAGGCGTCGCCTCGTCGAGAACGCCACCGACACGCCGGCGCCCACCAACAACCCCACGCTGGTCACCGTGGTGAGCATCCCGACCCCGGGGTCGCCCAACCCAAGCGTGTCGATCGCCAGCGGCACCGTCAGCACACCGATCGCCCCCGTCGCGACCGCGACCGCGGCTGCGATCAGCACCAACAATCGGGGTCCGCGTGACCGAGCAAGGATCAGCAGGCCGTTGACCGCGTCGACCGCGAGCGTCCACGGGCGGAAGCGCTCCATCGAGCGGCCCTCCACCGGTGTGTGCACGCCCAGCGTGAGCGCGAACGCCACGAACAGGGTGCCCGCGGCCACCGCGAACACCGCGTCGGCGCCGGTCGTGGCCAGAGCCGCTGCCACGACGCCCCCGATCGTGGCTCCGATCCCCTCCGTGAGCGACGACACCGAGTTGGCAGCCGCAACCTCCTCCGGCGTCTCGCTGAGGGACGGCATCAGCGCGTGATGGTTGGGTCGTCCGGTGGTGTAGGTGACCGCGGCGACGGTGGCGACCGCGTAGACGAGGACGGCGGCTGCGTCGGCGAACAGCGCGACCGCCGTCGCGGCGGTCGTGATCGCCTGCGCCAGGTAGCCGTAGCGGACCATCCGCTCGCGGCGGAAGCGATCCCCGAGCGCGGCGGCCACCGGCGCGAGCACCCCCGCCGGCACCAGCAGCACGATCGAGACGAGCCCGACCTCCCGGGTGCCGCCGCGTTCGAACGCATACACCAAGATCGCGACCCACATCGCGGGCTCCGCCACGTTGAACAGCAGGAAGGCGAGCTGCATCCGCGTGACACCGCGGTTCCGCAGCACCGCTCGCAGCGCTCGCAGCGGTGGTCCGAGGTGGGAGAGCAGCCGGTTCATGCAGCGCGAACGCTACGCCAAAGCCGCGAGCGGCGGTTCGCGCGACCCGTCGCGGTCAGCCGCTGAGCGCAGCGAGGAACTCGTCGAGATCGGGCGCCACGTGGAACGTCGGCTCGACGCGCCCCTCGAACGCTTCGATCGTCTTGTAGCCGTTGCCGGTGATGTAGGCGACGGTCTCCTCATCGGGCTTGATGATGCCCTGCTCGCACATCCGCCGGAGATTGGCGATCGTGACGCCGCCGGCCGTCTCGGTGAACACACCCTCGGTCTCGGCGAGCAGCACGATGCCGTCACGGATCTCGTCCTCGGTGCACCATTCGATGTGGCCGCCGGTCTCGCGCGCGACCTGCATCGCGAACATCCCGTCGGCCGGCGACCCGATCGCGAGCGATCGCGCGATCGTGCTGGGCTTCATCGGCGTGACGGTCTCGTCACCGTCCTGGAACGCCTGCGCCACGGGACGGCACCCCTCCGGCTGGGCGCCCGAGACGCGATACGGCTTGCCCTCGACGGCGCCGATCGCCGTCAGCTCCTGGAACGCGCGATGGATCTTGGTGAGCAGCGCGCCGCTCGCGATCGGGACGACGACCTGATCGGGGAGTCGCCAGCCGAGCTGCTCGGCGGTCTCGAACCCGAGGGACTTGGACCCTTCCGCGTAGAACGGGCGCATGTTCACGTTGACGAACGCCCAGGGCAGCGTCTCGGCGACCTCCGAGCACAACCGGTTCACGTCGTCGTAGTTCCCCTTCACGGCGACGACCTTGGCCCCGTAGATCTCGGTCGCGAGGATCTTGGCGCGCTCGAGGTCGTCGGGCACGAAGACGTAGCACGGGATGCCCGCCTTGGCCGCGTGCGCCGCGGTGGCGTTCGCGAGGTTGCCGGTCGACGCGCAACTGATCGCCTCGAACCCGAAGGCGCGGGCCATCGTCGTCGCGACCGTCACGACGCGGTCCTTGAAGGAGTTGGACGGGTTGACCGAGTCGTCCTTGATCCAGAGCCGTTCGAGCCCGAGGCGCGCGGCGAGGTTGTCGGCGCGTCGCAGCGGCGTGAACCCGGCACCCAGGTCGACCCGTTCGATGTCGGGTCCACCAGGGAGCAACGGCTGGTAGCGCCACATCGACGCCGGACCGGCCTCGACCGTCGCACGGAACGCCTCGCCGTCGATCGCGTCGAGGTCGTAGGCCGGCTCGAGCGGGCCGAAGCATTCCTCACAGATCGTCAGCGGCTCGACCGGGTAGCGCGTGTGGCAGATCCGGCACTCGAGCGCCGCCGGGGTGACGATCGCCGCAGAGGTCACCACGTCGTCGCTCCCGTGTCGGCGGAGCCGACCGTCCGTGCGTATTTCGCCAAGGCGCCCTGGGTGTACTTCGGCTCGGGCGCCGTCCACGCGGTGCGGCGCCGCGTGAGCTCGCCGTCGTCGACGAGCATCTCGAGCGTGCGACCGTCGGTGTCGATGCGCACGCGGTCGCCGTCTGCCAACAGGGCGATCGGCCCCCCGACGAACGCCTCGGGGGCGATGTGACCGACGCTGATCCCCTTCGTCGCCCCGCTGAACCGGCCATCGGTGATGAGCGCGACGTCCTTCCCGAGTCCCGCACCGGCGACCGCGGCAGTGACCGCCAGCATCTCGGGCATACCGGGGGAACCCTTCGGCCCCTCGTATCGGATCACGACGACGTCCCCGGCAACGATCGCGCCCGCGGTCAGCGCATCGAAGGCGTCCTTCTCGGAATCGAACACGCGAGCCGCGCCCTCGAAGACGGTCCCTTCCATACCGGCGGCCTTGATCACGGCGCCGTCAGGAGCGACGTTGCCGTGCAGGATCGCGATGCCGCCCCATGGGTGGATCGCGTCGCCGGCGGCGTGCACCACCGTGCCGTCGGGGGCCGGCGGCGTGCTCGCCGCGAGGTTCTCGGCCTGGGTCTTGCCCGTCACGGTCCTGCAGTCGCCGTGCAGCAGATCCATGTCGAGGAGTTCCCGCAGCACGACCGGCAGGCCGCCGACGCGGTCGAGATCGCTCATCACGAACCGACCCGCGGGCCGGACGTCGACCAGGTGCGGCGTGCGCCGGCTGACCCGGTCGAAGTCGTCCAGGGTGAGGTCGACGTGGGCCTCACGCGCGATCGCGAGCAGGTGCAGGACGGCGTTCGTCGAGCCGGCCACCGCCATCACCACAGCGATGGCGTTCTCGAAGGCGTCCTTCGTCAGGATCTGTCGGGGGCGCAGGTCGAGCTCGAGGACCCTCGTGACGGCGATGCCGGACTCTCGCGCGGCAACCTCGCGACGGTAGTCGACCGCCGGAGGGCTTGCGCTGCCGGGCAGCGACATCCCGAGGGCTTCGCCGACGCAGGCCATCGTGTTGGCCGTGTACATGCCCGCGCAGGAGCCGGTCGTCGGGCACGCGGCGCGCTCGAGCGCGAGCAGCTCCTCGTCGTCGATCGTCCCCTTCGCGTGGGCGCCGACGGCCTCGAAGACGTCCTGGATCGTGACGTCCTTCCCTTTATAGGTGCCGGGCAGGATCGTGCCCCCGTAGAGGTAGACCGACGGCAGGTCCATCCGGGCCATCGCCATCAACATGCCGGGCTCGGACTTGTCGCAGCCGGCGATGCCGACCAACGCGTCGAGCCGCTCGGCGTGCATCACGAGCTCCACCGAGTCGGCGATCAGATCGCGCGACATCAGCGAGGCCTTCATGCCCTCGTGGCCCATCGCGATGCCGTCGGACACGGCGATCGTCGTGAACTCGATCGGGACCGCATCGCCCTGGCGCACGCCTTCCTTCGCGAGCGCCGCGAGCTTGTCCAGGTGGTAGTTGCAGGGCGTGACCTCGTTCCAGCTGGACGCCACCGCGACCTGCGGTTTCCCGAAATCCTCCTCGGAGAAACCGACCGCGCGCAGGTAGGAGCGCGCCGGCGCGCGGTGCGGGCCGTCGGTGACCTCCCAGCTGCGAGGACGGTTCGGTGGACCGGTCATGCGGGTGCCTCCAGGTCGGGGCCTCACGGTAACAACCGAGCCGTCGAGACGACTGGATACGATCGGATGATGGATGGGGTCGGAGGTCTCGAGGCGGTCGTCATCGATTGCGCCGACCCTGAGTCGCTGGCGGGGTTCTGGGCGGCGATGTTCGGCACCGAGATCGCGTCCCGGGAGCCCGAGCCCCCGTACTACGTCGACCTCGCGCCGGTCGACGGCGTGCCGATGATCGTGTTCCAGCAAGCCGACGAACCCAAGACGGTCAAGAACCGACTCCACTTCGACGTCAAGGTGCAGGACATCGACGCGGCGACCGAGCAGCTCGAGGCGCTGGGCGGCCGGCGGATCGACGCCGAGATCGGCCATGAGGTCGGCTACGCCTTCCGGGCGGTGGCCGATCCCGAGGGCAACGAGTTCTGCTTGGTGCGCCGGGATGGCTCGTAGACTCGGCGGCGACCTCGGCCCCGGCTGGCCCGAACCCGGACGAACCCTGACGTGACAACGACACACATCCCACCCGACGAGGGCCGCAGCTGGTGGCTCCGCGAAGCGCTCGCCCAGCCGGAGTTCGCCGGCGACCCGACTCCGCCGCTCACCGCCGACACGACGGCCGACGTCGTGATCCTCGGCGGCGGCTACACGGGGATGTGGACCGCGTGGTTCATCAAGCAGCTGGATCCCGGCACCGACGTCGTCCTGCTGGAGCAGGACATCTGCGGTGGCGGCCCGAGCGGCCGCAACGGTGGGTTCGTGAACTCCTTCTGGGGGGAGCTCACCGAGCTCTGCGAGTGGTTCGGTGACGACGCGGCGCTGCGCCTGTGCCGGGCCGGTGAGGAGAGCGTGACCGAGATCGGTGCCTTCTGCGACAAGCACGGCTTCGACGCGTGGTTCCGACCCGACGGCGACCTGAACGCGGCGTCGAGCACGTCGCAGATCGGCGAGTGGGCCGATAGCGTGATCACCGCCGACCGCCTCGGGCTGGACCACCTGCAGGTGCTCAGTCGCGACGAGGTGCGGACGAAGGTCGACTCGCCGGTCCTGCACGGCGGCGTCTACTCCCGGTACGGCGGCACGCTGCACCCCGCGCGGCTGGCGCGAGGCCTGCGCAACGCCCTGGTCCAGGCCGGCGTCCGCATCTACGAGCACACCCACGTCTCCCGCTTCGGCGCCGGCGATCCGGTGATCGCGGAGACGCCGACCGCTCGCGTGCGCGCGGGGGCAGGCGTGCTCGCCGTGAACGCATGGGCACAGCACTGGAAGCGCTTCCGCCGTGCGATCACCGTGCGCGGCTCCTACATCGTGATGACGGCGCCGGCACCGGACCTACTCGCGGCGATCGGGTGGACCGACGGGATGGGCGTGTCGGACTACCGTTCAGCGCTGCACTACCTGCGGACCACGCCCGACGGCCGGATCGCGTTCGGCATCGGCGGCATGCAGCCGGACCTCGCGCGCCACATCGACCCGCGGTTCGCCTACGACGAGGCGTCCGTGCAGGTCGCGATCGCCGACCTCCATCGGATGTTCCCGAGCTTCCGCGACGTCCCGATCGAGTCGGCGTGGGGCGGACCGATCGACGTGAGCGGGGACCACCTACCGTTCTTCGGGTCACTCGAGCGCGGCACGGTGCACTACGGCTTCGGGTACACCGGCAACGGGGTAGGCCCTTCCCATCTCGGCGGTCGGATCCTCGCGCACCGCGCGCTGTCGAAGTACGACGACGTGCTCGCGCTGCCGTTGGTCGACGTCGAGCCACGGCGCTTCCCGCCTGAACCGATCAGGTCGGTCGGCGCGGCCGTCGCGAACCGCGCGATCCACCGCCGCGACGAGGCGCTCGACGACGAGCAGGATCCGAACCCGTTCGTCGACTTCGTGGCGAAGCTGCCGCGGCGCCTCGGCTACAACCTGGGTCCGTGACCTCCGCGCTCCCCCGCCAGGCCGACGTTTCCTGGTGGATGGAGGAGGCGCGACGCACGCTGCGACCGGAGCCACAACCGCCGCTGTCCGGATCGGCCACCGCCGACGTCGTGATCCTCGGCGGCGGGTACACCGGCATGTGGACGGCGTGGTTCCTCACCGAGCGCGACCCCTCATGCGACATCGTCCTGCTCGAGGCCGACGAGCTGTGCGGGAGTGGGCCGAGCGGGCGCAACGGCGGCTTCTGCTACGGCATGTGGGAGGACCTGGAGGCGCTCGTGCGGTTCTTCGGCGATGCCGACGCGCTCCGGGTCGCCGACGTCGCACATCGCAGCGTCGATGAGATCGAGCGCTGGTTGGCGCAACAGCAGGTCGACGCGTGGTTCACTCGCGCCGGCCACCTGACGATCGCGACCTCCGCCGCACAGGACGGCGCATGGCGCTCATCGCTGGACGAGGCGTCGCGGCTCGGGGTTTCGGCGCGGTTCCGCGAGCTGGACGAAGCCGAGGTCCGGACCCGATGCGACTCACCCGTCTTCCGTCGCGGGCTGCTCCAAGCGGACAACGCGACGCTGCAGCCGGCCCGGTTGGCCTTGGGTCTGCGCGCCGCGTTGCTCGAGCGCGGGGTGCGGATCCATGAATCGAGCCCGGTGCAGCGATTCGTGGAAGGACCACCGGTTGTGGTGGAGACGCCGGGTGGCTCGGTCACGGCCGAGCGAGGTGTCCTCGGGCTCGGCGCCTGGGCGTCGTCGTTGCCGCGGTTCCGTCGCGCGATCATCCCACGGGGGACCTACATCGTGGTCACGGCGCCGGCGCCGGAGCGCCTCGCGGAGATCGGATGGACCGGCGGCGAGGGCCTGGCGGACTGGCGGACGGCGTTGCGGTACTTCCGCACGACCCCCGACGGCCGGATCGCGTTCGGCGCTGCGGCCGCGACGGCCGGCGCCGGGGTGGGACTCGGCCCGCGCCTCCGCTTCGACGACGTGTCGATAGTCAAGTTAGTTGACGACTTCCGACGGTTCTTCCCGTCGTGGGCCGACGTCGGGATCGAGGCGGCGTGGGGCGGCCCGATGGACGTCACCGGCCGGCATCTGCCGTCGTTCGGCACGCTGGCGGCCGGCACGATCCACTACGGCGTTGGCTACACCGGGGGCGGCGTCGGCCCCTGCCACCTCGGCGGGAAGATCCTGTCGGCGCTCGCGCTCGGGATCGGCGATGAGCACGCCGCCTTGCCGCTGGTCGACCTCGAGCCGATGCGCTTCCCCCCGGAACCGCTGCGGTCCATCGGAGCTGCCGTGACGCAGCACGCGATCGTCCGCAAGGACGAACGGGAGGATCTGGGTGCGCGCGCCGACCCGCTCACATCCTTCCTCGCGCGACTGCCCCGTCGCCTCGGGTACGAGCTCGGGCCCTAGCGGCCGTCCAGCGGTCAGCCGATACCCTGGTCAGATGCACAGGCGCCTCCCCGGGATCGTGCTTGCCCTGACGCTGGCCGTCGGGTCGTTGTCGACGACGCTGGCCTCGTCGGTCGCCACCGTCCGCGCGAGTACGAACCCCAGCGGCATCGATGTGTCGCACTGGCAGGGACCCATCGACTGGTCGGCGGTCGCGGCCGACGGCGTCGACTTCGCGATCATGAAGGCGACCGAGAGCGCCACCTACACCGACCCGATGTTCAAGACCAACCGAACGAACGCGCAGCTGGCCGGTGTGACGGTCGGGATGTATCACGTCGCCTCGCCGAGCAAGAGCACCGATGACGCCCGAGCGGAGGCGGACCGGTTCCTGCGGATCGCCAAACCGGGCGTGGGCAACGTGATCCCGACCCTGGACATCGAGATCGCCAACGTGCCGTCCGGCATGAAGCCCGCGGTCCTCGAAGCATGGGTGCGCGCGTGGCTGAACCGCGTGACCAGCAAGCTGGGCGTGCGCCCGATGATCTACGGGTCGCAGCACCTGTTCGAGCAGCTCCTCGGCAACAGCACCTGGTTCGCCGACCACGGGTTCCCGCTGTGGTTCGCGTGGCCGCGGAAGAACCTGCCGAGTCCTCTGCCCGCCAACGACTGGCAGGGCCAGAGGTGGACGTTCTGGCAGTGGACGTGGACCGGCAGGGTCGCTGGGATCAGCGGCGACGTCGATCGCGACCGGTTCGCGGGGCCCGACCTGCGGACCGCGATGATCGCGAGCGTCAGCGCTCAGCCGGGCGCGGGCGGCGCGATCGCCGACGGCAGCGGTCGTCTCTCGTGCGCGGACGGTGTGACCTGCTCGGCGCTCTACAGCCCGACCGACACGGTGCAGCTGACCGCGACCCCCGACGCGGGATACGCGTTCGTCTCGTGGGGCGGCGCCTGCGCGTCGTTCGGCTCCAACCCCACGTGTTCCGTCACGGCGCTCGGCGCCAAGGCGGTGTCTGCGACGTTCAGCTACTCGCTCACGGTGACGATCAAGGGCGTCGGCAAGGGCTCGGTCGTCTCGTCGCCCGCGGGGATCGACTGCCCGGGCGATTGCACGTGGACCTTCGGGCCGGGCGCGACGGTCACGCTCACCGCTACGCCCGACCAGTGGTCCGGGCTGACGTGGTCTGGCGACTGCACCGGCACCGATCCGAACGGATGCACCGTCACGATGGATCAACACCGCGATGTCACCGCCTCGTTCTCCGACCTCGCCGCGCCCCATGCCACGATCAAACCGCCGGGCAGCCGGGCCGGACCGATCCGGGTCCTGTTCAACGAGCCGGTCCATCACGTCACGACGTCGAACGTCGTGCTGCGGCCGTCGGGACGCAAGCCGGTCTCGGCTCGTCTGCGTTGCTTCAGCGGGACGGGCGATCGCATTCCCTGCGACACGGGACAGGTGCGCCGCGCCGAGCTGCAGCCCCGGACGACCTTGCGGCGTGGCACCACCTATATCGCGACGGTCGACCCCGCGGGGGTGCCGCCGATCAGGGACCGGGCGGGCAAGGCGGTGGCGTTCGTCCGCAAGAGCTTCTCGTTCTGAGATGACCGCCGCCTAGTCGGGAACCGTCGCCACGAGCCACAGCCGCATCGACGACGTCCCGAACGGTTGCAGCTCGCCGTCGAACGCCTGGAAGGAGCCGAACCCGACCTCGGTGAGCAGGTCCGTGAGCTGGGCGAGCGAATAGAGGCGGACCGAGGTGGCCCGCTGCTCGCGCTCGCCGGCCCATGTGAAAGACCAGATGGTCTCGATCCGCTCGGTTGCCTCGTCGTAGCGGCGATCTTCCTCGACGTGCGTGTCGCCGAGATCCCACGAGGCGTGCGGCTCGAAGCCGGGCAGGATCGTGTCCGCCGCGATCGTGTCGATCAGACAGCGGCCACCGGGCGCGATCGCGTCGGCGAGGGCCCGTGCCTGTGCGTGGTTGCCGGCATCGTCGAAGTAACCGAACGACCCCCAGAGGCAGAACGCCGCATCGAACGTCCCGGGTCGCACGACCGTGCGACGCATGTCGGCGCAGATCACCTGCACATCGGAGCGCGCGGCCTCTTGGAGGAAGCGCCCCATGGCATCGATCCCCACCACGCGATGGCCATCGGCCTGGAGGCGCCGGGCGATCCGCCCCGTCCCGCAGGGAACGTCAAGGACCCGCGAGCCCGGCGCAAGCCGGAGCACCCGTTCGACCTGCGCCGCGTCCGCGTCGGCGTCGTCCGCGTCCTCCCACGAGAGCTGCAGCCGCTGCCACGACCGGGAGGAGAACAGGTCGCGCCACCAGTCCATCGGCCGAGGCTATCCGTGTGGCGCTTCAGCCGCTTCGTGTCATCCTGGTTCGGCGTGCCGGCCCCGTACGGCACCGGGGAGGGATATCGATGCAGAACAGCAAGCGACTGCTCCTTTGCGTGAGCGCGATCGCGCTCGTGCTGACGGCCACGGTCGCGGCGCAGGCGGGGGGCGAGACCTCGACCGCACGCGGCCGCGGCGGCGTCCTGCCCGTGCGCTGGTCGAAGCCGAGGTTCTTCGGCGCCAGCAACGCCGTGCTCGACTACCACGGCGGCCCAGTGATGCACACGAGCACCACCTTCACTATCTATTGGTCGCCGCGCGGCAGCACCTGGCAGAGCGGCGACATGGGCGCGGTTGACGGGTTCTTCGCCAACGTCGCCGCGGACAGCGGCACCGGCGACAACCCCTACTCGACGCTGATGCAGTACTACGACTCGAGAGGCCACGTCGCCTACCGGTCTACGTTCGCGGGCAGCTACGTGGATCACACCGCCTTCCCGCGGAACGGGTGTCCCGCCTACGGCGGCTACGCCGTCTGTCTCACCGACGCCCAGCTCATCGCGGAGGTGCACCGCATCACGGACCTGCTGAACCTGCCGGAGGACGGCACCCACGCGTATTTCCTGATGATGCCGAAGAACGTGGGGTCGTGCTTCGACGCCGCCGGGACCGTCTGCGCGTTCACGTACTACTGCGCCTACCACGGATACGACGGGCCCCTGTTGTACGCGAGCATCCCGTACGCCGGGACGCTCCACCGCGGCTGCGGTGTGCCCAACGGGCCCAACGCGAACGATGCCGACGACACGATCGACGGCGCGAGCCACGAGCACCGGGAGATGATCGACGACCCGCACCTGAACGCGTGGTTCGACAACAAGGGCTACGAGAGTTCGGACAAGTGCGCCTACGTGTGGGGCCCGACCACCAGCACCGCAACCGGCCAGTACAACCAGACGATCAACGGCCACCATTACCTGTTGCAGGAAGAGTGGTCGAACGCAACGAAGAGCTGCGTGCAGCGCGGCGTCTGACGGGAGTCGAGTGGGCGAGGGGCTCCGGCCCTCGCCCACTCAGCCGGCGGCGATCAACGCGACACCTGCGAAGGCGGTGACCACCCCCGCCCACTGCGACCGCGAGAGGCGCTCGTGCAGGACGGAGCGCGCCAAGAGCACCGTCGTCACGGGGTAGAGCGAGCCCACGACGGCGATCAGAGCGAGCAGTCCGGTCTGCCCCGCGTAGGCGAAGGTGACGTTCGCGAGGTTGTCGAGCACGCCGACCCCGATCATCGCCCCGGCGTCGGCGCGCGACGGACGTCGGATCCGGCTCCGCGTCACGACGAGTGCGACGAGGAACAACGGCACCGACACGAGACGCAGCGAGAACGCGGCCCACGGCGCGCTCTGCTTGCCCGCCTCGTTCAGGAACGTCACGAGGAGCCCGAGGAACACGGCTGCAACGATGGCGTAGACGACGCCCGGCACCCGCCCGCGCACCACGTCGCCGTCGGCCGCCGTCTCGCGCGCTGCCAGCACGACGCCCGCGATCGCCAGGACCATGCCGGCCACCTGCACGGTGGACGGGCGATCACCCCGGATCAACCCGACGGCCACGGGCACGACCACCTCGAGCGCCGTGATCGGCGCCACGACGCTCATCGGCCCCACGGCGAGCCCCTGATAGAGCGCACCGAGCCCGATGGTCGCGCACAGCCCGGCGGCGGCGCCGAACGCGAACCCGCGGCCATCCGGCATCGGCGCGTGGGTGATGACGATGACCAGACCGACGGCGACCATGCCCGCGGCCTGCGAGACCGCCCCCACGAGGACGATCCCGTTGCGACGGGTCGTCAGTCCGCCGAAGAAATCGGCGGTGCCCCAGCAGACCGCCGACAGGAGCGCGAGCCCGAGAGCCCCCATATCGTGGGGTCAGACGACCCGGGCGCCGTCCTTCCACACCTGCTCGATCCGATCCTTCAAGGTGTCGAAGGCGAACGGGTCGCCGTCGACCACCACGACGTCGGCGATCTTGCCGAGCTCGAGCGTGCCGAGCTTGTCCTCCCACCCCATCAGCTCGGCCGCGGATCGGGTGGCCGCGTGCAGGGCCTGCGCGGGGGTGAAGCCGTTGTTCGCCATATGCGCGAGCTCGTTCAGGTTCCAGCCGTGGGGCATCACCGCGGCGTCGGTGCCCATCGCCACCTTGATCCCGGCCTGTGCGGCCAGTTTCATCGCGTCGAACTCCGGCCGACCGAGATCCTTGAACTTGGCTCGGATCTCGGGCGCGAGCTTCTCGTCGTTCGCGAGCTCTTCGGTGGTGTCGCCGGACGTGATCGTCGGCACCAGCCAGGTGCCACGCTCGACCATCAGAGCGGCCGACTCCTCATCGAGGAACGTGCCGTGCTCGATCGATCGCACGCCCGCGCGCGTCGCGCGCTTGATGCCCTCGGGACCGTGCGCATGCGACATCACCCACCTGCCGAGATCGCTCGCCGTCGAGACGATCGTGTCGAGCTCGTCCTGCGCGAAATGCGGGTGCATCGGGTCGTCGTTGGGCGAGAAGAACCCGCCTGACGATGCGATCTTGATCACGTCGGCGCCGGCGCGGATCACCTCGCGGACCTTCTGACGCACCCCGTCGACCCCATCGCAGACGCCGTCGGGGAACCCCGGATACGGCAGCCAGCCCGCGCTGATCCCACCGCTCGGGAGCACCTCATCGTTGTGGCCGCCGGTCTGGCTCAGCATCGTGATCGCGACCTGCATCCGCGGCCCGACGAGCAGGCCGTCGTTGATCGCCATCCGTAGCCCCGCGTCGGCGCCGCCCGCGTCCCGCACCGACGTGATCCCGAGCGCGATCGTCGTCAGCAGGTTCTTGGGCGTCTGATAGAAGCCGTAGGAGAACGGCCGGTGCTGCACGGTCAGCTCGTCGTCCTCGTACGTGCCGGTGACGTGCACGTGCGTATCGAAGAGACCGGGAAGCAGCGCCTTACCGGCGCAGTCGATGCCCTCGTCACCGTCCAACCCCGGGCCGACCTCGACGATCGAGCCGTCCTCGATCACGACGTCGGCGTCGGCGAGCGGCGCCATGGTGCCGTCGAACACCTTCCCGCCGTGGAACACCGTTCTGGTCACGCGTCCCCCTGTCGCTCGGTCCGGCCGAACGCTACAGGTGCGCGAGCGCCTCGACCAGCGCGTCGGCGAGGGCGGCGGGCCCAGGTACACGATCGCGCGGACCGGGAGCACGTCCACAGCTCGTGCGACGGTGTGGACTCCCAGTGGTCACGTGTCGCGCAGCTCCGCCCTACACTCGTGGACCCGAGCGCAAGGAGGACCGTGCGTGGAGCTGCGTCTCACCGATCAGGACGCCGAGCTGCAGACGAAGGCGCGCCTGTTCACCGACCGGGTGCTGATACCGCTGGAGCTCGAATGCGAGGAGCACGACGGCCTGAAGGCCGAGAGCGCCGCGGCGGCCAAGCGAGCGGTGCTCGAGCACGACTTCCACGCGATCAACCACGCGGTCGCCGACGGTGGTCAGGGCTTCGACACGTTCCAGGTGATGCTCGTCGAAGAGCAGTGGGGCCGTGCGACGGGCGCCCTGTGGGACATCCCCTGGCGTCCGTCGATCCCGCTGGCGGCCGGCACCGAGGAACAGAGGGAACGGTTCCTGCGGCCGGCGTGTCGCGGGGAGCGACGCGATGCCTACGCGATCACCGAGGAGGGCGCCGGCTCCGACGTCTCGATGGTCGCGACGACCGCGCGGCGCGACGGCGACTCGTGGGTCCTCGATGGGGAGAAATGGCACGTCACGAGCGGAGACGTCGCCGACTTCTTCCTCGTCCACGCGCACGTTGACGGCGACCCTTCGAAGGCGACGGTCTTCCTCGTAGACAAGGACATGCCCGGCGTTCGGCTGGTGCGCACCCCCAAGTACACGCACACGTTCGTCTTCGAGCATCCGATCTTCGCATTCGACGGAGTGCGGGTCGGCGACGACCGTGTGCTCGGCGAGGTGGGCGGTGGGTTCGACCTGACGAAGGACTGGTTCGTGGAGGAGCGACTGATGATCGGCGCTCGCACGATGGGCGCGTCGCAGCGGTGCCTCGATGAGGCACTGGCCTTCGCGACCTTCCGCCGGCAGTTCGGCGCGCCGATCGTGGACTTCCAGGCGGTCGGCTTCATGCTGGCGGACATGGCGGCCGAGATCATGGCCGCGAAGTCCATGCTGTACCGCGTGTGCTGGGAGGCCGCGCGCGGTGGGGTCGATCGCAAGCAACTGCACGCCGAGGCCAGCGCGGTGAAGCTCGTCTGCTCGGAGACGGCCGGGCGCGTCGCCGACCGAGCCGTCCAGATCCTGGGCGGGCGCGGGTACATGCGCGAGCAGGCGGTCGAGCGGCACTGGCGTGAGCTCCGCGTCGACCGCATCTGGGAGGGGACATCAGAGATCCAACGGTTGGTGATCCTGAACGAACTGCGCAAGCGCGGGCCTGGCGCCTACGTGGGCTGGCCGAGCTAGCCGCCGACGGGGTTCGGGACGTGGCGTTCGATCAGATGCAACGCGTTGAGGATCGGATAGGAGACGCCCACGATCCCGAACAAGATGGACGCGATCGTCGAGGCGCCGCCCCGGCCTCCGAGGCCGCCCACGATCCCGAGGACGATCGCCATCGCGCCGAACAGCAGCGCGAGCGCGCCGAGCTGACCTGGGAGCGTGCCGCCCGGCCCCATCTGTCCCGAGTACGACCCGAGCAGTGTCGAGTCGGGGCTGAATCGGTAGATCCACAGGATGACGGAGAAGGACGCCCCGATCGCACCGACGAGCGCGCCGACGGTACCGAGTGGGTTCGAGGTCTTGCCGCTGCTGCCGAACATCCCGCCCACGACTCGATGATGCGCGCCGCCGGGGTCGAGGGCAACTAGCTCTCGGGAACGTCTCGCATCGACGCATCACGGGGCACGACCCCGAGGCCGATCGCCGCGACCACTAGGAAGCACAGCCCCACGACCAGGAAGGCCGTGTCGGGAGACGCCGTGGCTCCGACCCACGCCACGATCGCGGCTCCGAGGACGTAGGCACCGTCGGACGCCGACTCCACGGTGGCGAACACTCGGCCGCGGAACCGCGAGGGCGTGCCGACCTGCAGGAGGGTCTCGTACGTCACGTTCACGCACCCACCCGCCAGGCCGTTGCACAGCCACGCCACCAACACCACCGGCACGATGACCGTGCGGGACACGAGAACGAAGGACAGCGCCACGGCGACGAGCGCGGCCACCAACAGCGTTCGGCCGGCGAACCGGCGGCTGAGCCACGGGGTGACGATCGAGCCGGTCACCATCCCCACCCCGAGGGCCGTCGTCATCGCGCCGAGGATCGTGGCCCAGGTTGCCTGATCCCCTGATGGCGCCAGCACGTGCTTGACGAGCGCCACCTGGAAGGGACTCTGTCCCGCGAGCAACAGGAGCACGAGCCCCATCACCAGCGCGATCCCGCGAGCGAGCCTCGAGCGCAGGATGTAGTCCGCCCCCTCTCGCAGATCGGCGAGCGGCGAGAAGCGCTCCCGAGGCGCCGAGGGTTCCGATGGGATCCGCAGGCCCAGCAGCAGCGCGGCCGAGACGGCGAAGGATCCGGCGTTGAGCGCGAACGCGCCAGCGGGTCCGACCGCAACGACGAGTGCCGCGCCGATCGCGGGACCCACCATGATCGCGAGGTGGAACGTGCTCGTGAGCAAGCCGTTGGCCACGACGATCGACTCGCCCTCGACGAGCTCGGGGACGGAGGCCATCATCGCCGGGTGGAACAGGGAACGGAACGCACCGAGCGTGGCCGCGACACCCACCACGTGGAGCAAGGAGGGGTCGGGGACGAAGACTAGCGTCGCGACCGCCGCGCACCTCGCGAGGTCCGCGACGATCATCACGACGCGGCGTGGGAAGCGATCCACGATCGGTCCCCCGATCGTGAGTCCGACCACTGCGGACGTCAGGCCCTCCACACCGAGGAAGATCGCCGTGGCCCGCACCAGCGCGTTCGCGTCGAGCGAGGACGTGAACGAGATCTCGACGGCCAGGACGTAGGCCCAATCACCGAGGTTCGAGATGATCTGCGCCAACCACAGCCGCAGGAATGGGCCGTTGCGCAGCAAACCTCTCGACCGCGCACGCCGAGGCGAGCGGGCCGACCAGTCACCACCGAGGAGATCGGGAGGTCCCACGCCGTAGTTGTCGGCGCATCTGCCGCCCGTGTGAAGTGACACCTTTCCGGGTGCCCCTTCGTGGGGCGGTCGGGTATCCGCTCCCCTGCAGCGGCCTACGCCGCAGGTCTGATGGCCGTCGCGACGTCACGGATGTCTGCCGGCCCGGTCCCGCAGCAGCCGCCAACGAGCCGAGCGCCGGCGTCGCGCAGGCCGAGCGCCAGCGCCTCGAACCCGTCGGGCACCGCGTCGCCGGTCCACGATCGGGACGTGGCGTCCCACGTCGCGCCACGGTTGGGGTAGGCCAGGAGGGGCAGGATGGTGCGCGTCGCCGCGATCCGAAGGAGCGACGGGAGATGGGCGGGCGGCGTGCAATTGACGCCGAGGGCTGTCACACCAGGGATCGATGCCGCAACATCGACCGCGTCCGCGAAGGGCGTGCCGTCGTTCAGGTGCTCTCCGTCACGACACGAGAAGCTGATCCAGACGGGTACGTCCAACGTTGGCACGATGTCGGCGAGCGCCTCTAGCTCCGCGATCGACGGGATCGTCTCGATCGCGAGCAGGTCGGGCTCGGCCGCCGCGAGCACCTCGGCACGCGGTCGATGGAACTCGCGAAGAGGGATGACCGCGGCGCTCCGATCGCCCAAGCCATAGGCGCCGGTGTACTCGGAGCCGTCGGCCAGGACCGCGCCGTAGGGCCCGACCGACGCGGCGACGAGGACCGGGCGATCCGCCTCGAAGGCGGCTTCCCGCGCAAGGTCAACGCTCTTCGTCATCAGCGCAGCTGCGGCCGCCCGATCGAGGCCTCTGGCGGCGAAGCCCTCGAAGCTCGCTTGATAGCTCGCCCCGATCAAGACGTCGGCGCCGGCGTCGACGTACGCGCGGTGCACATCGACGATCGCACCGGGGTCATCGAGGAGCACTCGTGCGGACCAGAGGTCGTCTCGCAGGTCGGCACCGCGACGCTCGAGCTCGGTCGCCAGGCCTCCGTCGATCACGATCGGACCGGGGAACGCCGCGAATGGGTCCGCATGCGCCATCGCTCCACGGTACGGCGCAACGGCTCGAGCGAAACGTCAGCCCGGCACTCGCTCGGCGAGCGCGTCGACCGCCAGGCAGCCGCTCGGACCCGCGATGACGGGGTTCACGTCCAGCGCGGCCAGGAGATCGCCCAGATCGGCGGCCAGCACCGACAGGCGAGAGATCGCGCGCGCGAGGGCATCGACGTCGGCAGCCGGCGCGCCCCGGACGCCGTCCAGGATCGGGCGCATCGTGAGCCGCTCGATCATGCGGTGCGCTGCGCTGACGTCGAGCGGCGGCATCGCGAGGACCCGGTCGTGGAGGAGCTCCACCAGGACGCCGCCAGCGGCAACGAGCACGAGCGGCCCGAAGGTCGGGTCGTGCACGACGCCGAGCGCTACCTCGACGCCGGGGGGCGCCATCGCCGCGACCGTGACGACCGGCCCGAGGCGATCCGTGATATCGGTGTACGCGGCCGTCAGCGACTCGGCGTCGACAAGACCCAGCCGAACCCCTCCCGCCTCGGTCTTGTGGGAGATCTCCGGCGACGCCGTCTTCAACGCGACCGGGTATCCGAGCTTCTCCGCAGCCGCGACGACCTCGGCGATGCCCTCGGGCGGCGCGATCGTCACCGAGGCAACCGTCGGGACGCCATAATCCGCCAGTAGCTGCATCACGACCGTCTCGTTCAGGGCGTCGCCCCGTTGGAGCTCCGCCCGCCACCGCGTGCGGATCTCGGCGGCGACGGGCTCGGGCATCGTCGTCGCCGTTCGCGCACGACGCGCGCCGTCGTCCAACAGATGCCGCAGCGCGCGCAGACCGCTGTCGGTGCCCTCAAGCACCGGGATCCCGGCGTCGCGCAGGATCCTCACCTCGGACTGAGCGACGGCGCTCGCGAGGTTCGACAGCATGCAGAACGGTTGGTCGCTCGCCTGCCACGCCTCGCGCGCGATCTGCAGGTAGCCCTGATCGTAGGGCTCTCCTTGCAGCGTGAGATCGATGCAGAAGACGCTGACGCTTACCTCCGGATCCTCGCGGAACGCCGCGAAGGCGTCCCGGAAGATGCGGTCGCCATCGATACCGGTCCCCCATGCGTCGAGCGGGTTCGCGCTCTCCATGCCGGGATCGAGCGTGTCTTCGATCCGCGCGATGGTCTCCGCGCGCACGTCCGCGAACGGCACGCCGAGCTCGCCGGCGAGATCGACGACCATGGCCCGCTCGCCACCGCTGTCGTGGATGCTCGCGATGCCGCTGCCGCCAGACACGCGACGAGGCGAGGCGAACAGCTCGATCGTGTCGGCCAGCTCGTCGAGCGTGCGCATCTCGTGGACGCCGTACGCGTCGAACAACGCCTCGTAGACGCCGTGCTCCCCGGCGAGCGCACCCGAATGCGCGGTGACCATCGCCTGACTCGCGGAGCTGCGGCCGACTTTCAACGCGAGGACCGCGACGCCCTGCTCGTCGGCCCGGGCGAGCTGCGCCCGGAAGGCCTCCGGATCACGCACGGTCTCCAGCAGCAACGCGAGCACCCGGGTGGTCTCGAGGTCGAGCGCGTAGCCCATGTACGCGTCCATCGTCGTGACCACCTCCTGCCCGCTGGACACCAGCAGGTTGAAGCCGATCCCTCGATCGCTGAAGGACAGCGCCGAGAACGCCGACCCGCTGTGCGAGATGAACGTCACCGGCCCCGATCGGAGGTCGTCGGGCGTCTCGAACCCAACGGCACGCGTCTTCGAGCCCACGTTCACGAAGCCCATGCCGTTGCCCCCGCACATCGGCATGCCGTGCTCGACCGCGATCGCGCGGAGCCGCTGCTTGAGGTCGGGCCCGTCCCCGGGCTCCTCGTGGAGGGAGGAGAACGTCACCGCGCTGCCCGCGCCTGCCGCGGCAGCGTCCGACAGCGCCTGCTCGATCCGCGCGTTCGCAACGCCGAGGATCGCGAGGTCGACCGGCTCGGGCACCTCGCCGATCGAGGGATAGCACCGGTATCCGTCCACATCGTCGTACCCGGGGTTGACCGGATAGACCGATCCCTCGAACCCGCCGCGGCGGAGCTCGCGCATCATCGAGGCGCCGAGCGAGCCCTGCTTGATCGAGGCGCCCACGACCGCGACCGACCGCGGCTCGAGCATGCGGCGGAGCGCCGCGCCTGGTGACGCGTCGGGTTGCGTCACGCCTACTTCTTCCCGAGGGCGCGGTCCTTCTTCGCCATCCGGAACGCCTGCCAGCCGGGGATGCCGTTCACGCCGCCGCCGGCGTGGGTTGCGCTCGAGCCGTGATACAGGCCGCGCAGCGGCGTCCGGTAGTCCGAGTACCCCGGCGCCGGCCGCATGTGGAACAGCTGATCCACCGACAGCTCTCCGTGGAAGATGTTGCCGCCGATCAACCCGAGCTCCTGCTCCATGTCGTAAGGCCCGATCACCTGGTAGTCGATGATCGAGGACTTGAAGTTGGGGGCGAGCTCGTCGTAGAGGTCGAAGATCCGCTTCGCGTAGGCATCGAGCTCCTCACGGTGCGGCTCGAGGTTCCAATCGTCGGGGACCCACTGCGAGAACATCGAGAAGACGTGCGTGCCCTCGGGCGCGAGCTTCTTGTCCAGCGTCGTCGGGATCGTGCCGTCGACGAACGGCGCGATCGAGCCCTTCCGATCCATGTGGGCATCCTGGAACGCCCGCTCGGCGTAGGCAGGCGAGAGGCACAGCTCGACCGATCCGGTGTGGTGCGCCTGCATGTCGGTGCCGGGCATCGAGACGAAATCGGGCAGCTCGCTGATCGCGACGTTGATCTTCACGACGCCGCTGCGTGTCTTCCAACGCTCGATGTCCCAGACGAAGTCCGCGGGCAGCTCGTGGCGTTCGATCAGGTCGAGGAACCCGATCTTCGGGTGGACGGTCGTGACGAGCACCGGTGCGCGGAGCTCCGTGCCGTCCTCGAGCGCCACGCCCACGGCGCGCCCGCCGCGCACGATGATCTGCTTCACGCGCGCGTCGGTGCGGATCTCGGCGCCGAACGCCTCGGCCGCGCCCCTGATCGAATCGCTGACCGCGCCCATGCCGCCCTGCTGGAACCCCCACGATCCGAGGTGCCCGTCGCCGACGTCACCGATCGAGTGATGCAGCATCACGTAGGCGGTGCCCGGCTCGTCGGGTCCCGCCCATGTCCCGATCACTCCGTTGACGGTGAGCATCGCCTTGATCGCGTCGGACTCGAACCAGTCGTTGAGCAGGTCGCTGACCGACATCGTGAACAGACGCGTCACGTCACCGACGCCGCGCTCGCCGAGCTTCCGTGTGCGCCACGCCGCCTGAAGGGTGGCAAGCAGGTCGGCCGGCTTCATCGAACCGACGTGGGGCGGCACCCGGAGCAGCAGTGGCCCGAGCACGTCGGAGACACCCTTCAGCCATTCCTCCCACTTCGGCAGCGTGTCCGCGTCACGCTTGGAGAACTGCGCGATCGAGTCATAGCTCTTCTGGTGGTCGTCGGCGTAGACGGTGATGGCGCGCCCATCCGGGAACGCCTGGAAGTAGGGACCGAACGGTGTCACGTCGTAGCCGAACTGCTTGAGCTTGAGCTCCCGGATGATCGTGGGCGGCATCAACGACATCACGTAGGAGTAGGTCGTCACGTGGATGTCGGGATGGTCGGCGAACGGCGCGCTCGTGTCGGCTGCGCCGCCGGTCTTGTGCCGCGCCTCCAGGACGACGGTGTGGGCGCCCTCCCGAGCGAAGTAGGCGCCGGCGGTGAGGCCGTTGTGCCCACCGCCGATGACGATCGCGTCGTAGACGTTCGAAGACATGCAGGATCGATCCTTCCCCTTGGCTGCGGCCCGTATCATGAACCCTGACTGAACAGCCAGTCAAATCTCTTCGACATCGGTCCGAGATTTGACTGTGCAGGTCAAAAGGGTACAGTTCCTTGAACGACGGGTCAGTCTGGCCGACCGACAGGCCGTCGGATTGGACGACGTTCAGGAGCTCGGATGAGCACGAAGACCCGCCAGAAGCCGCAGCGGGATCGCCACCAGGAGATCCTCGAGGCCGCCTCGCGCGTGATCACCGACCGTGGCCTGGCGGAGACCCGGATCCAGGACATCGCCGAGGCATGCGGCGTGTCGCCCGGCCTGATCCTCTACTACTTCGAGTCGAAGGACCGCTTGCTGGTCGAAGCACTCAACTACACGAGCGACCAGTTCTACCTGCGGACCGCACGCGAGCTGCGGAAGATGCCGGCTGCGCACGACCGCTTGATCCGCGTGATCGAGCTGTCGGTACCCGGCCTGCTCCCGGAGTACGACCTGCTCGACGAATGGGCGCTGTGGTTGGAGATCTGGGTGCGGGCGCTCCGCGACCCCGACCTGGCGAAGGAACGCGAACTGCTCGACCGCCGATGGGTCCAGACGATCGCCGAGATGATCCGCTACGGCCGACAGACCGGTGAGTTCCCGGTCGACTCACGGGATGCGGACGACCTGGCGATGCAGTTCAGCGCGATGATCGACGGCCTGGCGATCCAGGTGATGCTGAACGACACCGTGATGACGCCGCAGCGGATGTACGACATCTGCCTGGACGTCGCCGAGCGGCTGATCGGCTTCGGCGGGCAGCGCTAGAACGTTCGAGCCGGCGGACGGTCGCGGAGACGAACGCCCGTCGGGTCGTAGAACGGCTCACGGCTGAGCGTCGCCCGCCTCCGTTCCCCTCGGATCTCGACCGAGACCGGCAGGTGGCTCCCGAACTCCCCGTGGACCCACGCCAAGCCGACCGCCAATCGCTGTACCATCCCCTCTCCCATGACAGACGCGAGAACCAGTAGTCACGAAATAGTCGTTCGACGCGGCGTCGATCTCAAGACTTTTCGCGAAGAG
>Ga0207648_10000978_pt1 | contig 32225 bp, 24 predicted proteins | sample KBSMisM32_FD_184310 | JGI IMG/M metagenome (GOLD analysis project Ga0207648, IMG submission 184310) | Miscanthus rhizosphere microbial communities from Kellogg Biological Station, Michigan, USA - KBS Miscanthus M3-2 (SPAdes) (version 2) | ecosystem: Host-associated > Plants > Roots >... | reverse complement strand
AGCCTAAGATCGACGTCAAGCCCTACGCGCTGCACCGTTTCCAGTGAGACCCGACGTGCCGAGCGCCGCTTTCTCACGGCATGACGGAACCATGGCGCCCACGGCGCCTGCGAGGACCGCAATGAAACGCAAGGTGATGTTGACGTGCGCGGTCACCCGGCGAAGAAGGCGTCGACTACGGGACGGCGACCCAGCGAGTGCTCGGCTTCGTCTCGATGCGCACGCTGATCGCACCGGAGGAAATCGCCGACGTCGCGGTGTTTCTCGCCTCCGATCGGGCGCGTCACATAACGGGCCAGTTCATCAGCGTCGACGGCAACGTGGAATGGGAATCATGACGGAGATTGAGCCTCAGGCTCCTGGATCAGCCGCGCGTAGGTCGCCGGATCGATGTTGCTGCCGCAGACGATGAGCCCGATACGGCGGCCTCGCAGGTTGGTGGACAGCGGACCGAGCAAGCTTGCAAGCGCCGCGGCTCCCGCCGGCTCCACCGCCAGCTTGAACTCGCGCAGCGTGAGGCGCATGGCCGCCCGCAACTCGTCGTCGGTGACGCGAGTCAGCGCGTCCACGTTGCGGCGGCACAGCTCGAACGTGATGGGCGCCGCGTATGGCGCGCCGAGACTGTCCGCGATCGTCGCGACGCGCTCGATCGCGCGCGGCTCGCCCGCCTCGAAACTGCGGTGCATCGAATCCGCGCCGAACGGCTCGACGCCGTAGACGGCGCACTGCGGCTGCAGCAGCTTCACGGCGGCGGACACGCCCGCGCACAGCCCGCCACCACCGATCGGGACGATGACCGCGTCGAGGTTCTCAACCTGCTGGCACAGCTCCAGACCGACGGTGGCGGTACCCAGCGCGGTATTCAGCCCCTCGAAGGGGTGAATGAGCGGACGACCCTCCTCCGCCGCGATCTGCGATACGCGCTCGAAACCCACGTGAGCATTCTCCGCAAACTCGATCTCCGCACCGTACCTGCGGCAGAGCTCGACGCGGAGCGGATTGGCCGTCCTGATCATCACCAGCTTCGCGTTGGTGCCGAGGACACTGGCGGCGTAGGAAACGGCGATGGCGTGATTGCCGGCGCTGATTGCGGTCACTCCGCGCGCGAGCTCCTCGCGCGTCAGCCTGAGCATGTTGAGCAACGCGCCACGCGCTTTGAAACTGCCGGTACGCTGGAACAGCTCGAGCTTGAGGAACACCCGCGTGGCCGGACCCAGGAGCTCCGCGAGCATGGGTCCTTCCCATTCGTGCACGGGCGTCGTGAGCACGCGGTCGCCCAGCAGGCGCCGTGCCGCCTGGATGTCCGTCAACTCGAGAGAAGGCACGTCAGGGACCTCCGCGCTATCGAACATCGGTTTATCGTCTCACGCGGCGGCCACCTGCAGCCGTGCGTCCAGCCGCAGCGCGACACCGCCCGCGGGCGCCTGCGCCCAGAGTATCGCCGTGTCGCCCGCACAGTGCCCGCAGATCGTGAAAGGCGCCGTGTCGCAGATCGGTCGCAGGGCGCGGAACTGCGCGGAGGTCAAGCGTGCGTCCGGTCGGTGCATGCGCAGCAGGTCCGCGAGCAGCGTCGCGGTCAGCGGCGCATGGACGACGAGTCCAGGATAGCCCTCCTGCCCAACGGCGTAGTCGCGGTCGTAGTGGATGCGGTGCCCGTTGAACGTGACCGCGGAATACCGGAACAGCAGCACCGGATCGGGCGCGACCTCCCGGCTGAACTGCGCGCGCGGCGGCGCCGCGCCGGGTAGTGCGCCGGGTGCCGGTTCCGGTGCCGCCCCGCGGTAGACGATGTCCTGTTCTTCCTGCAGGACCACTTGACTGCCCACCGACAGTTCATGGTGCAGGACGACGAAGACGAGAGGACCGGTGCGGCCTTCCTTCACCCTCACGTCGTGCACGGTCGACTGTCGCTCCACCGCGTCGCCGATGCGGATCGGAGCGTGAAAGTGGATGCGGGCACCCGCAAACAGCCGGTGTGGCAGGGGCACGTCGGGCAGGAACGCGCCCTTGACCGCGTGCCCATCCTTTGCCAGGTCTCCCGCCCGGGTCAGGGGCGTGAAGTAGCTCCAGTGCCAGAGGGGCGGCAGGTCTCCGCCCGCCGGCGGCGGTGTCTCCCAGTCCAGCAAGGCCGCCATCCGCGCGGCCGTGTCGGCGTCGAACACCTGATGGCGCCGATCGCGTCGGCCGATTGATCTGCGCAGCTCGGCCGCATCAATGTCGGCGTCGGTCATCAGAAGGACTTGGGCAGCCCGAGATCGTGAGTCGCTACGTGCGACAGGATCAGGTTGGTCGAAATCGGCGCGACCTGGTAAAGCCGCGTCTCGCGGAATTTGCGCTCGACGTCGTACTCCTCGGCGAACCCGTATCCGCCGTGCGTCTGGATGCACATGTCGGCGGCGGCCCACGAGGCTTCCGACGCAAGCAGCTTGGCCATGTTGGCGGCGGACCCGCAGGGCTCGCCCGTATCGAACAAGCGCGCCGCCCTCCCTACCATCCCGGCCGCCGCCTCGGTCTGGATGTGCGCGCGCGCAATCGGAAACTGCACGCCCTGGTTCTGCCCGATCGGGCGGCCGAACACCTCGCGCTCGCATGCATAGCGTGCGGCCTTGTCCACGAACCAGCGTGCGTCGCCGATGCATTCAGCGGCGATCAGGATGCGCTCGGCATTCATTCCGTCGAGGATGTAGCGGAACCCCTGGTCCTCCTCGCCGATCCGGTTGACCACTGGAACGGGCAGGTCCTCGAAATGAAGCGCCGTTGTGGAGTGGTTCATCATGGTGCGGATCGGCCGGACCGTGAGGCCCCTGCCGACGGCGTCGCGCAGGTCCACCAGCAGAACCGACATGCCGTCGGTCGGCCTGGCGCACTGCTCCCGCGGCGTCGTGCGCACCAGCAGGACCATGAGATCGGTGTGCTCGACGCGCGAGATGAAGATCTTCTCGCCATTGACGATGTAGTCCTCGCCGCGGCGCACGGCGCGCGTGCGGATGCGCGTGGTGTCGGTGCCACTGTCCGGCTCCGTAACGCCGAACGCCTGCAGCCTGAGCGCACCGGACGCGATGTCCGGGAGGTAGCGGCTCTTCTGCGCCTGGCTGCCATGCCGCAACAGTGTGCCCATCGTGTACATCTGAGCATGGCAGGCGCTGCCGTTGCAGCCAGCGTGCTGAATCTGCTCGAGGATCGCGCATGCGGCGGCCAGCGGCAGCCCGGCGCCACCGTACTGCTCCGGGATCAGTACCGACAGATACCCGGAGTCGGTGAGGGCCTTGACGAACTGCGTTGGATACTCCGCCCGACGGTCCCGCTCCCGCCAGTACTCATCCGGGAACTCACTACACAGCCGCGCGACCGCCGCGCGGATCTCGGGAAACTCGGGATGTTCAGTCATGGGTGTCCGTTTGCCGCGATCAGACGACTGCTTCGGCACGCAGGCGGGCGATCGCGGCCGCATCGTAGCCAAGTTCACTGAGGATGAGGTCCGTGTGCTCGCCGAGAGCCGGCACCGCGCCCATACAGGGATTGGAGTCGCGCGACTGGCCTGGCGGGAAGAGGGCGGGTATGCGTCCGGCCGGGGATTCAATCCCGGTCCAGCGATCGCGCGCCCGCAGTTGCGGATGGTCCCAGACCTGATGCATGTCCTTCATCTCACCGCTGGCGATGCCCGCCTGTTCCAGTCGGCGCGCGATCTCGGCAGGCGTGAGATCCGCGAACGCCTCTTCGATCAAGGTCTTGAGCGCGTCGCGGTTCGCCGAACGCTTCGAGTTGGAGACGAAGCGTTCGTCACTGGCAAGCTGCGGCAGGTGCAGCACAACCGTGCAGAACGACGCCCACTCGCGCTGGTTCTGCACGGCCAGCATCACGCTGGCGCCGTTCCCTATTGCAAACGCGCCGTACGGGTAGATCGTGGCGTGCGCGGTACCGCTCCGCGGCGGTGGTTCGGCGCCGTCAAACGAGTAATACAGCGGAAAGCTCATCCATTCCGCCATGCATTCGAGCAGCGAAACGTCGATTCGGCAGCCGCTTCCCGTCCGGCCCCGCCGGATGAGCGCCGCCAGAATGCTGCTGAAGGCGTACATCCCGCCCGCGATGTCGGCAATCGACGTACCTGCCTTGGCGGGCGCATCTTGCGAGCCCGTCGTCGAGAGGAAACCTGATTCCCCCTGGATCAGCAGGTCATAGGCCTTCCGATCGCGATAGGGACCGTCCGCACCGTAGCCGGAGATGTCGCAGACGATCAGGCGCGGGTAGCGGCCCTCAAGGCTTTCATGACCCAGACCAAGCCGCTGCGCGGCGCCTGGCGCGAGGTTCTGCACGAGCACATCCGCCCGTTCCAGCAGGCCATGCAGTATCGGGCCGGCCTCCCGGTGCTTGAGATCGAGCGCGAGGCTCTGCTTCGACCGGTTGCACCATACGAAATGCGAACTCAAGCCACGCACGCGTTCGTCGTAGGTGCGCGCGAAGTCGCCCGTGCCGGGACGCTCGATCTTGATCACCCGGGCGCCGAGATCGGCGAGCTGGCGCGTGCAGAACGGCGCCGCAATGGCGTGCTCGAGCGCCACGACCCGCACACCGTCCAGCGACCGCATGGCGTCCGGTCTCCGTCAGAGGTCGCAGCGGATCATGCGCCCCGCCTTCATGACGAGCGGCATCGCGCCGGGCCTCGCGAACAGTTTCATGTTTTTCAAGGGATTGCCGTCGAGCGCAACGAGGTCCGCGTGCGCGCCGGGCGCCACGACGCCCAGCTCGCCCTTGCGCTGGATGATCTCGGCGTTGATCGAGGTCGCCGACCGGAGCACGTCGATGGGCTTCTGCACCGCGGAGCGGAACTCGAACTCGCGGCTCTGCATCGCGTGGTACTCGGGACCGAACAGGTCCGTACCCAGGCCCAGCTTCACCCCCGCCTTGGCGCAGTTGCGAATGCCCTCGTGAGCACTCTCGAGCGCACCGCCGATCTTGCGGATGCTTGCTTCGCTCAAGCCCAGCTCATTGGTGTGCTCTCGCAGCTGATGCAGCACGGCGAGCGTCGGCACGACAAAAGTCTTGCCTGACCTGGCGATGAGCCTCGCCGTCTCGGGTTCGATCCCGAAGCCGTGCTCGATCGAGCGGATGCCGTGCTCGACACAGCGCCGCGCACCCTCGTCGGTCAGGCAGTGCGCGGCTACGTACTTGCGGCGTGTTGCCGCTTCTTCGACCGCGGCGCGGACCTCGGCGTCGGTGAACTGCCGCATCCAGATCGGGTCGCTCGGCGAGGTGACGCCGCCGGAGATGAACAGCTTGATGTGATCGGCGCCCTTGCGCAGCTCCTCGCGGCAGACCTTGCGAATCTCGTCCTCGCCATCGACGACCTGCGAGATCGCATCCGACTGGCGGCACCGGCAAAGCTCCTCATGCGACGGGTCGCGCATATCGCCGTGCCCGCCGGTCTGCGAGAGAGCCTTGCCGCCGTAAAAAAAGCGCGGCCCGTTGATGACGCCCTGCTCGATCGCGAGGGCCAGGCCGACCTCGCCGCCGCCCGGATCGCGAACCGTCGTAAATCCGCGTTGCAGGGCGCCTTCCAGCAGCCGCACCGCGTGGCTGACCAGCAGCGGCTTGGGCATGCGCTCGAGCTTCAGCGCGTCGAACGACACCGAGTACGCATGGAAATGCAGGTCCAGCAGCCCCGGCATCAGGAAGCGTCCCCGCAGGTCGATAACCTCCGCGGCGCCCCGTTTGACGGCACCGGCCTTGATTTCACGGACCGTGCCGTTCTCGACGACGACGCTGGCATTTTCGACCAGCGTGTCGTCGACGCCATCGAACAGGAGCGCCTGCTTGAGAACTACGTAGTGCGGCATGGCGGTGCTCACCTCCGTTCACCAGCCCGGTGCAATCCGCGGCCAGGGCGAGATCGCTTCCAGTATTCGCGCCAGGCGCAACGCGACGTCATCGCGGTGCCGACGCACAGTGATAAGCAGGCCCACCGGTAGCCCCTCCGCGGTCAGCCCGGCGGGCACCGAAATCGACGGATTCCAGCCGATGTTGGCCAACATCGGGAAGGCGTCGCCATGTGTCTGGCTTGCGTCCTTGCCGGCGATTCGCTCGGGCAAGGGCCCTTCGGCCGCAAAGGCACCGGTCGAATGGCAGGGGGTCAGGAGAATGTCCGCGTCGCGGAAGAACTCTGCCAGCTCCTGCTCCAGACGTTTTTCCTTCTCCTGCGCCTCGAACACCTGCTGAGGCGTGAAAGAGCGGGCCTTGTCCAGAAACCAGCGCGGTCCCGGACTCAGGCGCTGCTCCTGGCCCGGCAGGATCCCGCGGCGCTCGAGCTCCTCGGCGAAGCGCCGGGTCAGGTGCATGTTCGCGTCCATGTAGACGTTCGTAAAGTGCACGGACCGTTGCACGAGCGTGAGCCGCGCCGCGTCCGTGAGCTGCATCGCGGCCGCCCGCGTAAGCGCAGCGACCTCTGGCTCCACGGGCGCGAACCCCAGGTCCTCGCTCCAGACGGCCGTGAGACCGCCGACGTCCAGCGCCTCGATCCGCTGTTCGTAATTAACCCTGGGGGCGGGTAGGCTCATCCGGTCGCGGTCGTCCGGACCCGACGCAACGTCCAGGATACGGGCCCAGTCTGCGACCGTGGTCGTGATGACACCGGGGCAGGAGCGGTCGCTGAATCCGTCCATTCTCGGAATTCGCCCGAGACTGGGCTTGAGCCCGACGGTGCCGGTGTACCCGGCCGGGGAGCGGGTCGAACCGCCAGCGTCGCCGGCCGTGCAGAACGGCACCATGCCGCCCGCGACGGCGGCCGCCGACCCGCCGCTGCTTCCGCCGGGCGTGCGCTGCAGGTTCCAGGGATTTCGCGTGGTGCCATGCGCGAGAGTGTGCGTCACGCCGTCCATGCCGAATTCCGCGGTCGCGACCTTGCCCAGCGGAATGGCGCCCGCGCCCCGCAGCCGCGCGATAAACACCGAATCGCGCTGCTCAGGCGGATCGTCCATGTGAAACAGCGAGCCGTTGCGTCGTGGCATGCCGGCGCAGGACTCGCGGATGTCTTTGACGCCGAAAGGCACGCCTGCAAGCAGGCCCGGGTCGTCACCCGCCGCGACTCGGCGGTCGATCTCGCGGGCGTGCCGCCGGGCGCCGTCGGCGTCCAGGAAGACGAAACTGTTGAGGCGCCCGTTCTTGCGCTCGATTTCGCGCAGGCACTCGTCCACCACCGCGACCGCCTCGACCGCGCCGGTCCGCACCGCCTGAGCAATCTCGATGACGGTCTTCATGTCGTCCCGATCAAACGATGAACTGCTCGATGAAATTCTCGCCCAGGCCGACTTCGGCAAAGTACTTGCGACAGGTTTCCAGCCGCGTGAACACATCTTCGAAGCCGGTCACGTTGCCGTCCGGGTCCACGTAGGTGATCGTGCCGGTCGTGTGGAACAGCGTGATCATCTCTTCCACGTCGTCGGGCACGACCAGCGTATGGGTGTCGCCCGGCGCCTCGAAGACGTAGCCACCTTCTACCGCCTCCCAGTCGTGCTCCAGGTAGTACCAGCGGCCCTTCAGGACATAGCCGTGAACCGGCGAGGCGTGGCGGTGCCGGTTGAAGATGCCGGTCTTGCACACGCGCAGCAGATGCACCCAGTAGCCCTGCGAGGGCACGAAGCTCAACGGCCGCGTCCAGACCTTGTCGGCCAGTGGCACCCAGAGGCGTTCGTCCCGCGGCAGCACGTCGGTGACGACGAGCTCGCCCCGCGAGTCGCGCGGCCGCGGTCCGCGGTAAGGCGTCCAGGCGGGATCGTCTTTCTTCAGGTATCTGGGTTTCATGCTTCGCTCTACCGGATGCTTGCCAAGGCCTGCTCCAGATCGGCTATCAGGTCCGCCACGTCCTCGATGCCGGTGGAGTAGCGCACCAGGCCCTCGGGGATGCCGGTGGCCGCCCGTTCCTCCGCCGAGCACTCGACGTGACTCGTGACCAGCGGCGGGCCGACGACAGTCTCGACGCAGCCCAGATTCGCGGCACGGTGCGCGAACCGGAGCTTCGGCAGGAATATCTTGATCGCGTCCAGGCCGCCGCGGACACTGAAGCTCAGCACGCCGCCGAAGCCGCGCATCTGCCGCCTGGCGACCTCGTGGTAGCGGTGGCTTTCCAGGCCCGGATAGTTCACCTGCTCGACGACGGGGTGCCGGGTGAGCCAACGCGCAACCGCGAGTGCGCTCTGGTTCTGCCGTTCGACACGAAGACCGAGCGTCTTCATGCCGCGCAGCAGGCTGTAGGCGTCGGACGGTGCGAGCGCAGCGCCGTTGATCTCGCGGTAGTGGTAAAGCTTCCGTATGACCGCCTTGGCGCCGCAAGCCGCGCCGCCGAGCGCGTCGGCGTGGCCGCCGAGGAATTTCGTGGCGCTGTGGATGACCAGGTCCGCGCCCAGCTGCAGCGGATTCTGGTTAATCGGCGTAGCGAAAGTATTGTCCACGACGACCAGCGCGCCCACCGCCTGCGCCGCCTTCGCCAGCCGCTCGATGTCCACGATCTTCACCGTCGGATTTGTCGGCGACTCCAGGTACAGCATCCTGCAGCCCCTGGCGACTTCGGCTTCGATCTGCGCAGGTTCGCTTGTTTCGCAAAGACGCGTCTCAATCCCGAAGGGCGGCAAGAACTCCGTGAACAGCTTGTTGGTGCCGCCATAGCTGTCCTTGATCGAAACGATCCGGTCGCCCGGACGCAGCAGAGCGAAAAAAGTCGCGCTGATCGCCGCCATCCCGGACGAAAAGCTGGTCGCCGACTCGGCCTCTTCCAGATCCCGGATCTTCTCCTCGAACGCGCGCACGGTGGGATTGGTGTTGCGCGAATAGATGTGCCCTTCCTCGCGCTCCAGCGCCACGGCGTGCCAGGTCTCGAGGTCGTCGTAGCCGAACGAAACACTGTGCACAACCGGGACCTGCGTCGAGCGCTCGAAGGCAGCGTGCCCCCGCTCACCGCCCCATACGGCGATCGTGTGCTTGCTGGTCTGGTTATCCGGCTTCATTTCTCCCTCCACGCAGCTGTCTCCGAAGGCCACCGCGGCACGCTTCAGGCCGTTCAACCGGTCACACGGGCGCGCGTGACGAAAATACTTCAGTTGCCCGAAGGGCAGCACCGCCGGGCGTGCCCGCAGGCTTCTGGAGGCCGGACCTAAGACTTCCCGCGCTGGCACACGCCGGGCCTATTGCCGACGATAGACGGCGCTGCACCGGTCGGGGAAGTCCGGAGGCTCCGCGCCATGACAGCGCCGCCAGCCAGGGGGAGATCCGCGATGAACGAGGCCATTGCCGAGCCCTTGACCCCGCCCGGGGCGATTCGGGAAGCAGCGCAGGCATGGCTGCCGTCCAAGGGCTACCGCTGGGCCGTGTCCCTGACGCTGATGCTCGTGTATGCGCTGAATCAGCTCGATCGGCAGATCATCAACATCCTGCTGCAACCCATCAAACAGGACTTTTCGCTCACCGACGCGCAGGCTGGTCTGCTGGCGGGCCTTGCGTTCGCGCTCTTCTATACGACGCTTGGTATTCCGCTGGCACGCTGGGCTGACCGCGGCAATCGCGTGAACATCATTGCGATCGCCGTGATGGTATGGAGTGGTATGACGGCGCTCTGCGGCATGGCCACGAGCTTCGCGCAACTGCTGCTCGCGCGCATCGGTGTCGGCATCGGCGAGGCGGGCTGCTCGCCGCCGTCGCATTCGCTGCTCGCGGACTATTACCCGCCAGCCGAGCGTTCGCGTGGCCTGGCGATCTTCGCGCTCGGCACGCCGCTGGGCTCCTCGCTGGGCGTCCTGATCGGCGGCATCATCAATCACTACTATGGCTGGCGTGCAGCGTTCCTCGCCGTCGGCTTCCCAGGGCTGTTGATGGCCCTCGTCACCTGGTTGCTGGTAAAGGAGCCCCGCCGCTTAGGGATAGCTTCGGTGGGCGCGCCGCCGCCTGCTCCGTTCAAGGCCGTGATGGCGAAGCTTCTGGCCACGCGCAGCTTCGTGCACATCTGCCTGGCAGTGACGATTTTCTGCCTCTCGGCGTACTCGATATCCGTCTGGGGCGCGTCGTTCCAGATGCGCGCCTACGGGGTCAACACTGCGGTACTCGGACCCGCGACGGCGCTCATGGGCCTGGTCGCCGGACTGCTCGGCATCGGTCTCGGCGGCTGGCTCGGCGACAAGCTCGGCGCCAGGGACCGGCGCTGGTTGGTATGGATTCCGGCCATCGCTCTGCTGGTCGGCATTCCGTTCAGCCTGATGAGCCTGTTCGCCCCCACCTGGCAGCTCTCCCTGATCGGGTTTATCGTGCCGCTGGCGGCGCTGTACATCTACTCCGGCCCCGTGTTCGGCCTGATTCAGACGCTCATGCCGCCGAACATGCGCGCGATGGCGGTGTCGATCTTCCTGCTCGTGACTAACCTGATCGGCATGGGCGCGGGGCCGGTGGTGACGGGTGTCGTCAGCGACCTGTTCGGCGGCGGCGGCAGCGCCGACGGATTGCGTTTCGCGCTCGCGCTCACGCTGGTATTCAACGCGTGGGGCGCGCTCCATTTTTGGCTCGCGAGCCGCAGCCTTCAGCGGGACCTGACACCCGCTGCCCACTGAGGCGAGAGGGAGGAACGCCCATGCCCAAAGCAAAACTGCCCAGCGGTCGGAACGCGGCGAGCCCGCGTACGGCGACGTTTCTCGACTCCGGCCGGGTCTTCCCGCCGGAACTGCCGCTGTCGGAGGCCGTGCGCGTCGGCAACCTGCTGTTCCTGTCCGGCCAGCTCGGGCTGGTCCCGGGAACCATGACGCTGGTTCCCGGCGGCATCCGGGCCGAGGCGCGGCAGGCGCTCGAGAACATGAGGACGGTGCTGGAATCGGCCGGGAGTTCGCTGAGCGAGGTCGTCAAGTGCACCGTGATGCTTGCCGACATCGGCGACTGGCCGGCGTTCAACGAGGTGTACAAGACTTTTTTCCCTGCACGGCCGCAGCCCGCACGCAGTGCCTTCGGCGCCAGCGGGCTCGGTCTGGGCGCGCGGGTCGAAATCGAGGGCATCGCGGTGATGCCCGACGAGGGTGCCCTCACTGGATGAGCGGGGACGGCGGGCGACGGTCATCACGCTCACCCGCGATCGACGACGCGATGTGTTCAGTGGACTTCGCGAGCTTCCGCGGCCAGCGGCCGGAGCATTCGCGCCGGCGCGAAGCGCTCGCCGTACCGGGCGGCGAGCTCGTCGGCACGGCGGACGAAGCGGGCGACGCCGTACCGGTTGATGAACTCGAGCGCGCCCCCGTACCTGGACGGGAAACCCCAGCCGAGCAGGGATCCGGTATCGGCGTCGGCCACGGTCTGCACGATGCCCTCCTCGTAGCATCGGGCGGCCTCGTTGGCCTGCGCAAACATGAGGCGGTCCATGATGTCCTGCCGGGAGATCGGCTCCTGTGGCGGGAAATGCCGGGTGAGGCCCGTCCAAAGCGATTTGCGCCCGCCGGGTGGATACTCGTAGAAGCCCTTTCCTGCTTTTCGGCCGGGACGATCCAGCTCGCGCACCATCCTTTCGATGACGACGATGCCCGGTGTTGCGGGAGCGGGCCTGCCTTCTGTCGCGAGCCCGCGGCGCGTCTGCTCGATGAGCTGCACGCACAGTGTCAGCGAAATCTCGTCGAGGATGGCGAGGGGGCCCACCGGCATACCGGCCTCGACGCCGACTGCCTCGATCACGCCCGGGTCCTGGCCCTCCAGGAGCAGCGCAGCGCCTTCCATCGTGTAGGTGCCAAAGACGCGCGAGGTGTAAAACCCGCGCGAGTCGTTGACGACGATCGCCGTTTTTCCGATCTGTCGGACGTAGTGCTCGCAGCTCCCGACCGTCTCGCTCGAGGTTCGTGCACCTTTGATGATCTCGACCAGGGGCATCCGGTCGACGGGCGAGAAGAAGTGCAGGCCGATGAAGTGGCTGGGGCGGCTGCTCGCCTCGGCCAGCCCGCTGATCGGCAGCGTGGATGTATTCGAGGAGTAAACCGCGGTCTCGCCGATCACGGCCTCGGCCCTGCGGGTAACCTCCGCCTTGATCACGGGATCCTCGAACACCGCCTCGATCACCAGCTCGCACCCTGCAAGGTCGCCGAAGGAGGTCGTGGTCTCGATGCGATCGAGAACGGCCTGGCGCTGCGCACCATCGACGCGGCCGGCTGCGAGTTCCCGGTCGAGAACGCCGCCCGAATAGCGCTTTCCCTTCTCGGCCAGCTCGAGCGTCGTGTCCAGCAGCACTACACGCATGCCTGCCCGCGCCGAGACATACGCGATGCCCGCGCCCATCATGCCGGCACCGAGCACCCCAACCCGGCAAATATCCTGTGGCTGTGACGGTTCGCGTGCGCTCATGAGCTCGCGGTCTTGACGCGGGCCGCGGTCTGCGGTGCGCCGCTGGCCTCGACCACTACCGCGCTGACCGCTCCGTCCGCGCCGCGCTGGAAGCGCAGCTTGACCGGCCCTTCGCGCAGGAAGAAGCCGTCCTTCTCGAACGGCAGCATCTCGTGCTTGCCCTGCCCGGGAATCGTCATGAAGAGTTGCTTCCCCTCCAGGCTGACAACCAGGGTGTAGCCCTGCAGGTTGTAGTTGCCGGCGAAGTCCCCGAAAGCGGTGGGATCGATCGAGGGATCGACCTGCAGCAGTCCATCGTTCTTGCGCGCGGCGAGCGCGTCCTTCAGACCCGGGATGTGCTCGACCCCGACCGGCACCTGGACGCTGGAGCCCTCGAGATGCGCAGCGGTGAGTGGCGCGTAGCGGCCGCCCAGGCATTCGCCGAAGAACACCTCGGAGATCGCCGTGAACGACGTGTTGTTTTCCTTGCGCAGCAGTCCATGACCTTCGTCGGGGTACAGCAGATAGGTCACCTTGACGCCGTTCTTCTGCATTGCAGCGACGACCTGGTCGGACTCACGCGTTGGTACACGTACGTCGTTCGCCCCCTGAACGATCAACATGCGTCCCTTGGTCTGCTGGGCGTAGTTGATCGGCGAGCGCTCGCGCAGGAGCTTCAGGCCCTCCTCGGTTTTCGGATCGCCCAGCAGGTCGTGCCAAGTGTCGAGCTTCCAGTCCGGCGGCATGGTCGCCGGATCGATGAAGGTCTCGAGGTTGGCCGGGCCGACGACAGCGTTGCCGCAGGCAAACACGTCGGGCGTCATGGTCATCGCGACCAGGGTCTCGTAGCCGCCGTAGCTGCCGCCGAATACCGCCATCCGGTTGGGGTCCGCGATCCCCTGCTTGACCAGGTACCGCACCTGCTCGATGACGTCGCGGTTCATCGCCCCGCCCCACTCGTGACGCTGGGCATTGATGAACGCCTTGCCGAAGCCGGGCGTGCCGCGGAAGTTGGGAAGGAACAACGCGTACCCGCGGTTGGTGAGCCACTGTGCAAGAGGCGCAAATACGGCTTCGGCACGCTCGTCAGACGGTCCGCCGTGCACGAGCGTGATGACCGGCAGCGGCTTGTCGGGAATGCCCTTTTCGTCGAGCTTCACCCAGCTTGGATAGGAGATATAGGAGACGAGATCGAATCCGTCGCTGGATCGGGTCACGACCGGCACCATGTCCGACATCTGCAGTCCGGCCAGTTGTGGCGTGGCCACACCGAGCGACACCAGCTTGGACGCATTGCGGTCATAGAGCTCGTACCGCACGGGCTGATCGGGGCGCATGAAGCTGACGATCCAGATCCGATCGTCGCGGGTGCGGCTTTCGATCCGCGCGTCCCCAAGATTCAGTGACTGCAGGTACTCGAAGGCCGGCTTGAGCTCCGGATCCACGACGACCCATTCGCGGCGCGTGAAATGGCGGAGGTACGCTTGCGGTGCGAACGTCGCCGGGTGGACGAGTGCGCGCTTGATGTCCACGCCCTTCTCGACCGCGATGATGCGGCGCGCGTCGGCATTCTCGAGGTCATACTCGACCCAGGCAGTGGTATCGAGGCCCTGGCTGGAAAACGACAGCAGCTTGCGACCGTCGGTGGAGAACACCGCCCCACCGAGATCGTTGATCATGTTGGATGAAGTTGCCTTGGTGTCCTCCGGCGCAATGCGGCGTGTCTCCTTCCAGCTGCCGTCCTTGCCGCGTGTGTGGATGACCAGGCTGAGGTCGGGCGTGAGGTCAACCGCGAGTCGCGCCTGGAAGTCGTGGTCGAACAGCTTCAAAAGATAAGGTGCGGCGCTGTCCACGTGCTCGACCTTGCCGGTGACCGCGTTGGCACGGTAGTAATCGGTCACCTTGGGGTCGCGGTCGTTCATGCCGAACAGGACCTCGTCTGGAAGCTCCGCGCTGGTCTGCAGCCCCCGCACGCGCACGCCCTTGGCCGGTGTCAGCTGGCGGCTCTCGCCGCTCGCGATGTCCAGGCTGTAGAGCGTCCAGTTTTCGTCGCCCTCGTCGTCGCGGATATAGAAGATGTAGCGGCCGTTCTCGGCCCAGCGGAAGGTCGGCTCGTCCCAGATTGTCCGTCCCTGCAGACCGCGACCACGGTCCTTTGTAAGCGGACGCACCTCGGTCGGCTTCGCGATGTCGGCGAGCATCAGGTTGGACACGCCGTCCACTTCCTTCAGCACGGCGATGTACTTGCCGTCCGGGCTGAGCGTCGGCTGCTCGTAGCTCGACTCGACCGTGTAGCGCTCGAGCGGCACGAGCGGGGCGGCGCCAGGAATCTCGTTGACGACGCCCTTGTCCCTTCCGCCGCCGCAGGCGGTAAGGGCGGCAATCGCGGAAACGACACAGACCTTGATTAGAACTCGCACTCTCATTCCCCCTGAGGCATTCAAATGCGCTCTGTCCGCGCAAGTCATTGCTTCTGGTACAGCGTGACCACACACGCACCGCCAACTCCAAGATTGTGCTGCAGTGCCAGGCCCGCACCCTCGACCTGCCGCTCGCCGGCCTGCCCGCGCAATTGCCAGACCAGCTCGACGCACTGCGCGACACCAGTCGCGCCGATCGGATGCCCTTTCGACAGCAGACCGCCGGACGGATTGATCACGTACCTGCCACCGTAGGTGTTGTCGCCATCCTCGACGAATTTCTCCGCGCCACCCTCGGGCGCCAGCCCCAGCGCTTCGTAGGTGACGAGCTCGTTCGCGGTGAAGCAGTCGTGCAGTTCCACGACGTCCACGTCCTCGGGTCCGATGCCGGCCGATTCGTAGACGTCGGCGGCGGCAGCCCTGGCCATGTCGTAGCCGACCAGTCGCATGCCGCTCTGCTCGAATGTACTGGGGAAGTCGGTACGCAGCGACTGCGCGACGATGGCCACCGAGGTATCCAGGCCGCGCTTGCGCGCGAATTCCTCCGAGCACAGCACGGCGGCGGCGGCGCCCGTGGTCGGCGGGCAGCACTGGTAGCGCGTCAACGGATCGAACACCGGCGCCGAGTTCATGACCTGCTCGAGCGTCAGCCTGTCGCGGAACACGGCGTGCGGATTGCGCGCCGCATGTTCGCGCGCCTTGACAGTGATCTTGCCGAAGGTCTCGGGCTTCGTACCGTACTTGCTCATGTGCTCGCGCGCGGCAGCGCCGAACAGCTGCGCTGTCGGCACGATATCCAGGTCCACGGGCTGGAACCTGTCGAGCGACTCGAAGAAGCGCTGGATCGGCGCGGGCCGGTCCCGCCAGGTCAGCCCCAGCGCCCCGGGCACCATCTGCTCGAATCCCAGAGCCAACGCGCAGTCCGCGAAACCGGCGGCGATGGCCTGTCGCGCGAGGTAAATCGCGCTCGAGCCGGTTGCACAGGCGTTGTGAACGTTGAACACCGGGATTCCGGTCATGCCCACGGCGTAGATCACGCCCTGACCCGCGCAGGTCTCGCCGTACATGTAACCGGCGTAGGCCTGCTCGACGTCGCGGTACGCGACGCGCGCGTCGGCGAGCGCCTCCCGTACCGACTGCACCCCTATGTCGTGGTAGCTCACTCCCGCGCTGGGCTTGGTGAATGGCGTCATGCCGACGCCCACGACACAGACCTTGCGATGGCTCATCGCCGCACCCTCAGTAGAGTCCGCCCGCGCAGGTGATCACCTGTCCGCTGACATAGTTCGACTCGGGGTAGCAGAACATGCAGACCGCGCCGGCGGCTTCCTCGGGCAGACCGGCACGGCCGAGCGGGATCATGCGCTGCAGGGCTTCGAGGTTTGCCGACTGGATGCCGACGTTGATCTTCCGGCCGGCGATATCGATCTGCGCGCCGTCGCCGCCCAGCGCCTGGGAGAGGCGGGTCTCGATCAGGCCGAAGGCCACGCAGTTCACGTTGACGAGATAGCGACCCCATTCCTTGGCCATTGTTCGCGTCAGGCCGATGATGCCGGCTTTGGCGGCCGAGTAGTTCGCCTGGCCGGCATTGCCGTAGATACCCGAGGTCGAGGAGACGTTCACCACCTTGCGGAACACGCTCTGACCAGCCTCGCGCTCCTTCCTGGCAGCATCGCGGATGTAGCTGGATGCCGCGCGCAGGATCCGGAACGGCGCCGAAAGGTGCACGTCCAGGATCTTCTGCCACTGCTCGTCCGTCATCTTCTGGATGACGTTGTCCCAGGTGAAGCCGGCGTTGTTGACGATGATGTCGAGCCGGCCGAATTCATTCAGTGCGGCACCGACGAAGCGGTCCGGGAAGTCGGTGCTCGTGATGTCGCCGGCGACGGTGATGGCTGCCCGCTCGAGTCCGTGCACCGCCTGAGCGGTCTCCTCGAGGGGCGCGGCGTCGAGGTCGTTGATCACGACGTTTGCGCCTTCGGAGGCAAGCTTGAGCGCAATTGCAGCGCCGATGCCGCGGCCGGCGCCCGTGACCAGCGCGGTCTTGCCATCCAGTTTCCGGCTTCGAGTCACTCTTGCCTCGGGTATAGAGCGTTACGTGTCATCCCAGGCCGGTGGGGGGCGGGCGTATGGCTTACTCCGCTCGGAACGACACAGAATATCCGAGGCCCCGACCGTGTTCGGCCCACGCCGGCATGCCGTCGGGTCCGAAAAAGTCTGAGGCCGTGAACTCCACGCCATTCACGGCAAGGCCGGCACATCCAGCGTCTTCGTGGATTCCAGGTTCTTCAGCAGCTCGGCCTTGTCGAGCAACATCGGCTTGAACTGCCGCCGGCTGATCAGGCTCACCTGGTCGGCGGCGTGCGGACCCGCCGGGTCCATCTGCTGGCCAAAGGCCCGCAGCGACCATGACTGCGCGTTCGGCCCGAAGACCACCAGCCGCATTCCCTGGCTGCCACGATAGGCGTGCATCCGACCGTCCTTGTCCGGCCTGGACTCGAAGGCACGCAGCGTGGAATCGAAATCCGGCACGATGCGAGCCGAGCGGTCGGGCCGTCCGTTGGCATGAATCGAGGTTCCGCCCAGCGGCTCATCGGCCTTGCCGAACGCGATCCGGAACATCGCCCCCAGCGGTTGATCGATGTCCCCAACCGCCTTGATCTGCGTGGCGGCGGCCTGCTCGGCTTCCTCGAGCAACGCCGCCGCGAAGGCCGGCGTGAACTTGGCGCGTGGCCACGGGAACTCGCGCAACGCGGCGAACTCGGGGCGCGCGTAGAGCAATTCCCCCGCTTCCGCGCGCCAGAACAGGAAGTTCAGCGCCGCCGCGGAATCAGCGCGGGCCTGGCCGTCGAAGCCCAGGATGCGGTCCACGAGCGTACGCGCGGGGGGCGACAGCTTCGCAAGCGTCGCCGGCTGCATCGTGACGGCGTAGCTCAGGGCGTCCTGCCACTGCGGCGTGGTGATCCAGTATTCGTCGAACGCGTGCTCGGTGGCGTCGGTCACGGTGAATCCCTTCGCCTTTGACAGCACGTCGAGCGAGCGTCGACCACGTGTCGTCACACGCCCCGGGACGTCGTTGAACATGTACGCGGGGTACTTCGCGGCATCGATGTTGCCTTCGGCAAACAGCGCATCGGCCGCGACATTGTTGTTCTGCAGATATCCCTGCGGCGGATTCATCACCTCGATCATGTCCTCGAGCGGATGGATCCCCAGCCAGGCAGTGGCGGAGGTGTTGCCGGGCACCGGGCCGGTCCAGTCATGGCCTGCAGGACGCCGTGGCGTCTTGCCGGCACGCAGATAGTAGCCGTGACCCTGGTCGTCGACCGCCATCAGATTCTGCGGGAGCATTCCCAGCGTCTTGAGCGCCTTGCGCAGCTCGTCGACCGACGAGGCGCGGTTCATGCGGTAGATCTCGTCATCGATGAGTCCCGCGTCGTGCATCTGGCTCATGCTGACGACATAGGCGATGCGCCCCTCGCGCCCAACGACGGGCGACAGCACACCGTTGTGGCGCGTGTACTCGAACTCCTTTTCGACGACCTTGCCGCTCGCCGAACGGAAGGTTTCCTTGTGAACCTCCATGATCCGGGGCTGGCCGTCGTAGAGGTATGACCGCGGGTTGTCGGCATCCGTCTCCACCGCGTAGCAGTCTCCGATGTCCGGATTGCCGGTGGTCAGCGCCCAGGCGACGTGCCGATTCTGTGCCTGCCAGAGCAGGGCCCCGACGGCGAAGCCGGCGGACATGAAGTCACCGCCGTGGAGACGGTATTCGTAGTACGACCCGTCATTCATCCCGACGTGCGGATCGGCGAGCAGGATGGTTTCGCCGTTCTCGGTCCGCGACGGCCTCACGAACCAGCCATTGGACGCGGTGACCGCCTGTGGCGGTGGGTGACGGGCATCCAGGCCGAGGGCTATCTTGGCCCCCGCCTTGGTGCACTCCTCCGCACCTAACTGCGCGTTGTAGAAGGACCAGAAACCGGCGCGCGATACCGCGACGAGTGTTTCCGGCGTGAGCGGAGGCGCCCACTTCGGGACCTGATCGGGATGGTCCGCCATGTAACGCTCGACCCCGGCCACAAATGCCCGGTAGTTCCTCTGCAATTGCGGACTCATTCGCGCGAAGCCCTGTTTGGCTTCCTCGTAGTGCCGCCAGCGTCGGAATTCGATGTCGTTGGGCAGGGCGTCATCGCCCAGCAACTCGGCGCTGCGGCCCTGCGCCCAGAAAGTCGCTCCCAGCACTCGTTGCAGGCCGTCCTCCGCCTGCGAATAACCCAGGCCGTAGTAGCCCGCCTCTTCGGTGTCGCCGTATATGTGCGGCACGCCCCAGGTGTCGCGATAGATAGTGACGTGGCCGGGCTCGGGTTTCCGATCCTGGGCGATGCACGCGGCGAGCAGCGCGGCGAGTGCCAGAACGGCAAATCGGCGACAGCGGTCCGCCTGTCCAGTCTCAGTCATTCCTCACTCCTCGGTCGTGGCCTGCGAGCTTTCGCCTATGGCGGCCGTTTCGAATCGTTCTCGTCTTCCTGGCCGTCCGCGAGCCAGACCGGCAGCAGCAGGTGCGAAGCGCGGTTCGCGTCATGGAATACCGTCTGCTGCGCCTTCTGGTGGGTGGTCTCGGTCGCGATGTTCCGCCCGGTGTTGGGGTTGGGATCGGCCAGCGGGAAACAGCTGCTGGAAACCTCCAGCCTGATCCGGTGGCCGGGCATGAACGTGTGACCGGCGTGGCTGAGGCGGATCCGGAAGACTTCGGGTTTCTCCGGCTCGAGCAACTCGCTCCGCTCGAACCCCTTGCGATAGCGCGCACGCAGCACGCCGCCGACGTGCGTCAGACTGATGGCGCGTCCGTCGGGGTAAACGTCGAGCAGCTTCGCGGTGAAGTCCGTGTCGACGGCGCTGCTGGCGGCGTAAAGCACGGTCTCGACGGGCCCGATCACCGTCAAGGCATCCCGCAGGGGATCCGAGGTATAGACCAGCACATCGTCCCGGCGCTCGATCTCGCGGTGGTCGCCCGCACCGGGCTTGTACGGCACCGGGTTCGCCGGGTCGTACGTAAAACGATCGGGAGACCCGTCGACAGCCACCTCGTTCAACTCACCGTCGCCGGCGGCCGTATTCGCGTGGCCCCTGCTGCGCAGAAACCAGCGCCGATACTCGACCGCCGGCGGGGGATATTGCTCAAAACCATGCCAGCGATTGCTGCCGGTGACGAATACGCGAACGCGCGACCCTGCCTTCCCGGATTCGCCCGGAGGGGCAGTGCCGGGACGCAGATGCTCGTTCAGGAAATCGAGCCGCAGCTTGCGTATCGGCAGGACGCTGTCCCCGCCGAAGCGCAGCTTACGGAGCTCGGCTTCCCCACCGAGATAGCACTGCGCGTGTTCCCAGGGACCGATGATGAGTTGCGCGCGCCCTGGGTGGCGCGAGTGCTGCTCGAGCCCGCGCCAGTAGTACAGCGAACCCGCCTGGTCGCCGTCGAACCATCCCGTCACCGTGAATACCGGGATCTCGATGCGCGCGAAATCCTCTGCGCTGAGATACAACCGGCGCCACCAGGCGTCGAGCGTCGGGTGCTGCAGGATGTCCTTGTACAGGGGCAGTTCAGCGCCGAGGACGCGCTCGGCCTGTGAGAGCGGCCGGAACCGGTCCGCGTTCCGGTCGCCGGACTGGTCGAAATCGAAGGCGAGACCGGCGATGCTGCCGAGCCAGCTGAAGGCCCAGTCGATCTGCAGCGCGCCGCCGATGTAAGGAATCTCGTTGAACCAGTCTCCGGCCGGGACAGCTGGCAGAATGCAGACGAGGTGTGGCGGACGCTCGCGCGCAGCGAGCCACTGCGCGGTGCCCAGGTAGGAGCCGCCGTCCATCGCTACTTTTCCGCTGCACCAGCTTTGCGCCGCCACCCATTCGACGCTGTCGTAACCGTCCGGTCCCTCGACGAAGAAGAAGCCGAACGTGCCGTCCGAGCGGCCACGGCCGCGCACGCTCTGGTAGACGACGGCGTAACCTGCCTCCACATAGGCGCGCAGTCCGAGCCGCTCGAAGTCCACGGCACCGTTGCCGTACGGGGTGCGCAGCAGGACGGCAGCGAATGCACCATCGCTGTCCGGCAACCAGACATTCGCCGACAGCTCAGTGCCGTCGCGCATCGGGACCCGGACGTCGCTGAGCTGCCGCAGCTTCGCTCTGTCCCCGGTCGTCGCGAAGTGCCACAGGAAGGCCACTTCCTCGGCCAGCACGCGGCGCGTGATTTCCGCCGGCCAGTCCGTATGTCCTTCGCCGTGAACGACACGCAACAGCACCGGCGAGTACTGGGTCGAAGCTGCGACCGCCTCCTGACGGGCGGCGACGTACTTGTAGACCTGAGCGGGCGGCGCCGCGATGTCATGTTCCGCGGCCACCACCAGTTGTGCAGGCGTGCGCACGCCGGGACGCACGTTCTGCAGGGGCGAGTACGAAAGCAGCAGGTCGAGCACGGCACGGCTTTCCGATGGATTGCCGAACTCCGCGGCAACCGCCTTACCGGTGGGTGCGTCGTCCAGCCACATCAGGTCGACGAGCGGCGCCTCGGAGACGACGGCGGCAAACAGTTCGGGACGCTGGTGCGCACAGACCGCAGTCAGCAGCCCGCCATTGCTGATTCCCCGCGCCACCAGGTGGGGCGGCGACGTGTATCCCTCGGCCACCAGGTAGTCGGCCGCGGCGTAGAAATCATCGAAGCTCGTCTGCTTGTTGAGCCCGACACCGGAGCGGTGCCACTGCTCGCCGTACTCGCCGCCACCGCGGATGTTGGCAAGCGCGTAGACGCCTCCCAGCGACAGCCATAGTGCGATCTCAGGGGAGTACTCGGGCGTGATCGACTGGCCAAACCCGCCGTAGCCGTAGAGCAGTGTGCAGGCCACACCGTCGCGTGTCAGGCCACGTCGGTGCAGCAGGTACAGCGGAATCGACTCGCCGTCGCGCGCCGGGTAACGTACTTGCCGCAGCTCGTAGTGAGCCGTGTCCACGTCCGGCATCGTGATGCGCTCGATCTCCGACAGCGTCCCGTTACTGGCGTGATAGGCATAGACCGCGCGTGGGACCAGGAAGGACTGCGTGTAGATGCAGAAGCCGTCCACCGTGGCGAATACGCCGTCGACTGTCGACATCACTGGTGGCTCGAACCTTCGGACCGGAGTGCCGTCGATGGTCAGGTGCCGCAGCGTGTCGTGTGCGTGCTCCACGTAGGTCACCAACAGACCGTGGGCGGAAACCGCAGACTTGGGAGATCCCCCGAATCGCTCCGGCCGCGCCAGCGCCAGCTCGCTCTCTGCCACCACCGTCCGCCACGCCGACCGGGCTGGCCTGCCCGGATCGATCGCCACGATCCTCCCGTTCGACGCGTCGACCCTGGTCTGAAAATACAAGAGTCCGTTGGACGTGCCGATGAACTGGTTGTAGCTCTCCAGCTCCTCGAACAGCACCGTGCCAGCCGGACCGTGGCCGACCTTCGGCGGCGCATCGGCGAGTCGACACAGGCGAGTGCCGCTCAGGCCACTGCTGAAGTGATGCGTGTTGATCAGCAGCAGCTCGGTGTCCTGCGGGATCACAGCGTACGCGATGTGGCCCGGTCCCTCGTGATACTCCAGGACACAGCAGTCATCGCTCCATGGTGTGCCGAGCGCATGCCAGTACACACCGTCCCGGCGCGGGTGCTCCTCGAACAGCCGTCGACACAGGCTGTAGTAGTAGCCAGGTTCCGTCGGATGCCACGCCACCAGCGGCATCACCGTCGTGAAATCGCTGATCTCGAGAATCGCCCCGGTGGTGGAGTCGAGCACGTGGAGCGAGCCCAGCACCTCCCCTGGCTTCGAGAGCAGCAAGGCGACATGTCGCCCCGACGGGCTGACGCTGATCTGGTCGGCGGGAATCGTCATCCCCATCGCATTGGGATCGAGCAGCACGCACTCTCCCCGCGTCTCGCTGCGCACACAGAACAGCGGATGCGGCAGGTCCGGTCGGCGTACCAGCGCGAAGCGGCAGTCGCCGCGGTCGGCATGCCAGACGGGGTCCGCAGGTCGGTGGTTGCGCGTCAGAAACCGTCGGGCGTCCTCCAGTTCCGCGCAATGCCGCAGGAAGTCGCCGGCCGACTTGTGCTGCGCCTCGGCCCATTCCCCGACGCGCGGATCATCGGTCGCATCCAGCCAGGCGTGCGGGTTTTCGATCGTCACGCCGTGGAAATGCCACGCCTCACGAACGCGGCGCTCGACCGTCGGCCGGCCGTCTGCGGTCGCCATCGCTCAGGTGCCGCCGGCACGCGGCTTCGGGGCGCGGTTGAAGCTCTTGCGTGCGACCTTGGGCGATACCCCGTAGCGCCTCTTGAAGGCCGTCGTGAAGTTCTTCGAATAGCTGTAGCCGACAGCATCGGCCACTTCACGAATCGAATAGTCGCCGGTGTGCAGCAACTGCAGTGCCTTTTCCAGCCGCAGGTTCTGCGTGTATTGGAAGATCGGCGTGCCGAACAGCTGCTTGAAGCCCATCTTGAGCTTGCGCTGGTTGAGTCCGAGCTGACGCGCCAGCACCGTGATGGTGGGGACGTGCACACAGTCTTTCCGGATGATTTCGCGCGCCTGGTCAAGTTGCCGCCTATCACGCCAGGACAGTCGCAGGTCCGAATCGCTGGTCTCGTCCCTGTGAGTCAGCCCGTGAATGACGTCGCACAGCAGCTCGTAGGCCTTCGCCTTGACATAGGTGTGGCGCAGGCGACCGAGATACCGAGTGGCGATGATGTCCACCACGGCCCGCATGATCGACCCGGTCATCGGCAGGGTCTCGAGAATCAGTTCCTTCGGCGTCCGTTTCAGAAAGCCGAGGATCGCCTCTGGCAATGCGTCCAGCTGCGTCTCGACGTGGGGCCGCAGGAATCTGCGGGACACGTACAGCGCGACCGAGCTGCCCCAGCGGCCATCGTCGACACCTTCCAGCTTCGCCATGCCCGGCGGATGCAGGTAGATCTCGACCCGCCCGGCGCTGTACTCATAGGACGACTTCTGACCGAAGGTCTGCGCCAGGCCGCCCCCCTCGAGCGCAAAGGCGACCTTCAGCCAGTCCTCTCCCGGTGCGATGACATGGCTGGTCTGGCGGCGCTCGTCCTTGATGACGCGCAGGTAGAAGTCCTTCTCCAGTCGCACGATATCGGTGTACGCATCACTGGACTGCCCGTTGAGCGGCGAAAACGGTGCGCCCTCGCCGACCAGGAAACTCGTCCGCAAGCCCTCGCCGGCGCAGTACGGCTGCCAGGGCGTACCGAACGCAATCCCGGATTCTGCGCTGGCGTTCAGCAACGCGATGGCGCGCGTCAGGTTGAAAACCGGCGGCGACGGTGCCGCCGTGGACCGCGGTGGCGTTGCCGTGTTCATGCAGGCTTGTTCGCCCGCTCCGCGCGCGATGCGCGCTGCTCGATGCGCCGCCGGATCGCGGCGTGCTGCCGGCGGCCGATCGGGAAGTTCCAGATCAGCGGCACGGCCAGGATCTGGAAGACACCGGGAACCACGCAGAACGCGAGCGCCATGCCGAGGTTGGCAAATTCGTCGTTGACGGCGTTGTCGGCGATGCTATAGCCGAAAACCAGGCCTAGAAAGACGAATACGAGTCCGCCGACCGAGCTGGTCGCCTTGGCGATGAACATGAGGAACGCATAGTAGTTGCCGGCCCGATCCACGTTGCGCTTCAGGATCTCGTAGTCCACGACGTCGGCGAGCAGCGCGAAGGGCGCCACACTACTTACGCCATTGGTGAAGCTGTACAGGCCGGTGAGCAGCAGGGCGGGAACGACGGAGGACGGACCCGGCACCAGCACAACCATCGGCAGCGCGATCAACGAATTGGCGATCCATCCATATGCCCAGGTCCGATGCTTGCCGAACCGTCCGACCATCCTGGCCCAGAACGGCAGCGAGATCAGCTGGCCTCCCATGGCGACCAGCAGCAGATGCGGTACCCAGTCGCCAATCTTCAGATAACTGTCGAAGTACGGAAAGAACAGGGCAGCGAAGATTCCGCTGCCTGCCCCGGCGATCAGGTAGGCGCCGAGGAAGCGCAGCAGCGGCGGATTGCCGAACACCGCTGGGTAGAGGCTCTTGAGGTTCGTGCGATGGATTTCCGACACATCGCCGGCCGGTGCGTAGCGCGCCGCGATCGCGAGGAACACGGGAAACACGATCAGAATCACCCAGCCCAGCCAGAGGAACACGCCGGGCGTGTAATTCGTGTCCGCGGTGACACCTGCGTAGAACAGGACCAGCGGCAGCAGCGGCAGGATCAGTCCACCGAGGGTGTCCGCGATGCCCCGATAGGCGAACAGTCCGGCGCGTTGCTGGTATTCGGTCACCAACTCACTGCCCCAGGCCATGTGCGGGATCTGGTACATCGTGTAGCCGAGATAGAACAACACGGACCAGCTGGCGAAGTAGCCGATGCCGGCCTGCGGCGGGATCAGGAACAGGAAGAAGCTCGATACCGTCGTCAGCAGGCCGCCCGCGATGACCCATGGCTTGCGCGCCCCCCAGCGCGTCCGGGTCTGATCGGACCAGTAGCCGATCAGGGGATCGGTGACCGCGTCGAATATCCGCATCAAGCCGAACATCGTGCCGACGGCTGCGAGGCTGATGCTCGCGTATTTCGAATAGAGGGAAGGCAGCATCGCGGCGACGGCCGTCATCGTCGAGGAAGCGGCGATGCTCGGCAGCGCGTACGCCAGCAGGGCCCCGCGGCCGTGCGGAGCCGTCACCGTCGCTCCGCCGACCGGGCTCGCGGCAGCAGTCTCGTCCATGGGCGTCGTGCCGGCGGACCGGCCCAGATCCGCTGCTGGCGACTCTTCGACCGTGCTCACCCGAACACCGGTTGGCTCACCCTCGGCCAGTATGGCTTCGAGAGCTTCTCGTACGGCAGGTGAGCGAAGTCCATGTTGAGCGCGCCCGGGGTTCCGACCGCGACGATGCGCTTCGCGATCGGCGCGAACCCGGCCTGGAAGTGGTTGATCGATTTCACGACCAGGGCTCTGCGCTGTGTCGGATCCAGGCCGATGTGACTGAATGCCAGCGGATCGAAGCACTGTGTGCGCATGCTGCTGACGATGATGTCGACACCCCGGACCTGGATCCAGGCCGTGTTTCCCATGCGATCCGGGGTCGTGCCGAAGGCAAGTTGCTTGGCATCCGTCGCCAGACCCATCACGGTACCGTTGATGTCCACCGGCTCGCCGGAAAACGGTCCCAGTTTGCCGCCCACCCGGGCGCGGATTCTGGCGCCGATCCCGGCCTGCCTGCAGAACTCGACCAGTGTCGGGTCGTAGAACAACGCGAACGCGACACCGGTGAGGCCCCGCTCCAGCACGGCGCGCAAGATGAAGCTGGAATCCGCCGGCGCGCCGCCGCCCGCATTGTCGGCGACGTCGGCAAGGACGACCGGCGCGCTGTCCGCGGTCTCGATGATATCGAGGGCCTCGTCGATCGAGGCCAGGCGCGGCTGCGAAACCTCGCGCATGGCCCAGACCTCGCCGGCCAGGCTGTCTGCGAGCCGTTGTGCGGCAGCCCGGTCGTTGTCCGCGTAGACGAGGATCTTGCTGCCCGTGTCCGGCGTGTCACCCCACGGAAACCCGTGCACGAAAGAGACGCTGAGAATGCCGTCCCGGCGTTCGAGCTCGCGCAGACGATCGGTAAAGGCCCGAATCGGTTGGTCCTGCGTCGGCCACAGCCCCAGGATCCGGCACTCCGCCACCGCCGCGACCGGCCGCGCACTGCCGTCCATGATGTCCCGCGCGATCTGGAACAGGTCGTCGAGGCACCGCGGCCCGTCGGTGTGCGGATACTCCTTCATAAACGCCAGGACGTCGGCGCTTTTCACCATCCGGTCCGTCAAGTGGGCGTGCGGATCCAGGATGACCATCACGGGCACGTCGGCCCCGACCACCTGGCGCGCCCGGCTCAGGACGTCGCCTTCGCAGTCCAGGCAATCCTGCGACACCATCGCGCCGTGCAGCATCAGGAACACGGCGTCCACGCCCTCGCAGCGCCGCAGGTCATCGAGCAGCGCGTCGCGCATCTCCTCGTAGTCTCGTTGCGACACGGGCGCGCTGGGCTGGGCGACGGCGCACAAACCGATTTCCATCTGTGCGCCGAACTCGGCGGCACGCGCCGCAAACCGCTGTACGTGGACTGTCAGAACACTATCGGCGCGTAACGCGTCTTCACCTCTGCAATAGCAGCAATTCTCGAAGCTCTGCCGGCTGGTAGGGATGCTCGAAAAGGTGTTGGTCTCGGTGAACAGGGCGGCGAAGAAGAATTTCATGGCAGTGATCGGGCCGCCCATTCCCAGCGTTGACACGAGTCGCGAGTCGTGGAGAGTCGCAGCTTGCGCTCGCCGGCCAGTCCGGCGTCAATAGCGGACTCACGATCGCAGACTTTCCGGTAACCGCGTCAAGGCCATCGGCGCCACAGGCTCGGGCTAATGTCGTCGCATCGGACGCCTGTCGGACGGAGAATTCGAAGGCAGTGCATTCGCCACCCACGGACGCGGAAATGCTGCAGCCGGCACCGCTCGCCGCGCGCGTCGCGCTCGTGTTCGGGGCGGGCTCGAGCGGCCCCGGCTGGGGCAACGGCAAGGCTGCGGCGGTCGCCTATGCTCGCGCCGGCGCGCGCGTCGCGTGCGTGGATCTGGCACTGGACCGTGCAGAGGATACGGCGCGGATCATCCGTGAGGAATCGGGGGAGGCGATCGCGCTCGCGGCCGACGTGGTGTCGAACGCGGACGTGGCTGCCGCGGTGAACGCAACCGCCGCCGAGTGGGGACAGCTGGACATACTCCACAACAACGTCGGCATCAGCCTCTTCGGTGGCCCGGTCGATCTGTCCGAGAGCGACTGGGATCGCAGCATCGACACCAACCTCAAGAGCGTGTTTCTTGCCTGCAAGCACGCGCTGCCCATCATGGAGCGGCAGGGGCGTGGCGTCGTCACCAACATCTCCTCGATCCTGAGTGTGCGGGTGTCCTGGTACGATCAGATCGCGTACTACGCCTCCAAGGCCGGCGTCGATCATCTGACGCGCGCCGTCGCCGTGAAATATGCGGCCCGGGGCATCCGCGCGAACGCGATCCTGCCCGGGCTCATCGACACGCCGCTGCTCTACGCGAACGCGGACGTCGTCCGCACGCACGGCGGCGCGGCGCAGATGACCGCCGTGCGCGACGCGGCCAGCCCGACTGGCATGCAGGGCACCGCGTGGGATGTCGCGCACGTCGCCGTGTTCCTGGCCACGGATGCGGCACGCTACATCAACGGCGTCACGCTGCCAGTGGATGGCGGGCTGATCAACGTGCAGGCCAGTGCCATGAACCCGCAGACCCGCTCATGAACGACTGGAACATCGACGAGCGCGCGGCGGCGCTGCATCGCGATGCGCTGGTCTGGGACATGGTCTATCCGGTCGAGCCGTGGTGTGGCAACGACTACGACAAGCTCGAACGCTATCGCGCCGCCGGCTTCAATGTTGTGTCACTGTGCCTCGCCGGCGACAACCACAACATCAGCGAGGGGATGCAGCGTATCGCGGCCGCCCGCGCCCAGGTGCTGGCGCGTCCCGAGAGTTTCGTGCTCGTGACCTCGGTCGCGGACATCGCGCGTGCGCGACGTGAAGGCAAGCTCGCCCTGGCCTTCCATCTGGAAGGCACGCGCTGCTTCGAGCGCAACCTCGACATCATCGAGTGTTACTACGCGCTCGGAGTGCGCCACGCCCTGCTCGCCTTCAACCAGGCCAACAGCGTCGGCGGCGGATGCGCCGAGACCAGTGATGCCGGTCTTTCGAACTTCGGCATGTCGGTCGTGCGCAAGCTCGAGGAAGTCGGCATGCTCGTGGACCTGAGCCACACCGGCTACCGCACGACCATGGCGACCATGGAGATGGCGACCAAGCCCTGCGTGTTCACGCACTCGATGGCGCACGGCATAACTCCGCACTTCCGCAATCTCAGGGATGAGCAGATCCGGGCCTGTGCGCGCATCGGCGGGCTGATCGGGATGTCCGGCTCCGGCGAGTACATCGGCGAGGCGTCGTGTTCGAACGAGTCCATCCTGCGGCACATCGACTATGTCGCAGAACTGGTCGGCCCGCGGCACATCGGGCTGGGACTCGACCTTGTGTTCGACGCTGATGCGCTCAATCGGTGGATACGGGGTCGCCCTGACGAGTGGCCGCAGGCACGGGACCCGGCCTGGCCCGGGTTCCGTTACGCAACGCCGGAGCAGGTGCCAGCACTGACCGAGCTGTTGCTCCAGCGCGGATTCTCCGAGAGCGACGTACGTGGGATCCTCGGCGAAAACTGGCTGCGCGTCTGCGGTCAGGTGTGGCGCTGAGGTCCCGTGAGCAGCGGGCTCGAGTATTTCTCATCGACGGCGCCGGAAGCGGACGCCAGGTTCGCGGATGCGGCGCATCGCGCTGGCGCAGCCCTCGAGATGATCCGCCACCCACTGACGGGGCCGGCGGGTGAACCGCTCCATGTCGGCGTCGCGCGCCTGGGTCCCGCACGCGCGCGTGCCGCAATGCTCGTCCTGTCCGGGACCCACGGCATCGAGGGCTTCGCGGGCGCCGCCATCCAGACCGGATTGCTGTGCGAGCCGCCTTCGCTGCCGTCGGAGACCGTGCTGCTGCTGGTGCACCTGATCAATCCCTGGGGCCCGGCCTGGGGCCGTCGCGAGGATCACGAGAACATCGACCTGTTCCGAAACCTGCTTTACCTCGACGACCGTGTGACGCCGGACCCGTTGTTCGATGTCGTGGATGACGCGATGGATCTGGCGCATTTCCCCGAGCACACGCCGGAGCGGGACGCGCGCGTTCGCGACGAGCTGGTGTCGCGCTACGGCAGCCATGAACGGCTCATCGCGGCGATCCGTCGCGGTCAGCATCACCGTCCGAAAGGCATGAGCTATCACGGCGACCATGCGAGCTGGAGCCGCAAGGTGCTGCAGGAGTTGCTGGCGCGGCACCTGGACGGCTGTCGTCGTCTGGCGGTGCTGGACATCCACACCGGCTTCGGCAGCTACGGCGAAGCGCTGGTCATGTCATACGACGCGCCGGGAGATCCCCGCCACGAGCGTGTGAAGCGCTGGTTCGACGGCAACGTCTACGTGCCTGGCGCGGACGCGGACATCCCGTCGCATAGCAAGAGTCCGTACGGCTTCATCACGGAATGGGTTCCGGGCCTATCGGTCACGGCGGCGATCCTGGAGTTCGGCACCTACCCCCCGGACGAGTTTCGCGACGTGTTTCCCGCGAATCATTACCACCACGTTTACGGCAATCCGCGGTCGGAGGAGGGCCTGCGCATCGGGTCGCGCTACCGCCGCTACTTTTACCCGGAGGAGCCGCAGTGGATGACGAGCGTGTGGCAGCGAGGCCGCGATGCGACGGAGCGCATGCTGGCCGGCCTCCACGGCTGGACGGAGGGTTGAACGATGCAGATTTCGGGGCAAGGCGCGATCGTCACGGGCGGCGGTTCCGGGCTCGGCCGGGCGACGGCGGAGGCCCTGGCGCAAGCCGGCGCGCGCGTGCTGGTCGTCGATCTCGATGAGGCGAACGGCCGGGCCGTTGCGAAAGCCATCTCTGGCCGGTTCGCACACGCCGACATCACCGACCAAGCAGCGCTCGAGGCCGCGATCGCCGTCGGCAGGGAGGCCCTTGGCCCGGCAAGGATCCTGGTGAACTGCGCCGCAGTCGGCGGACCGCCGCTCCGCACGGTGGGGAAGGACGGCCCCTATCCGCTCGATCTGTTTCGCCGGATCGTCGAGGTCAACCTGGTCGGCGCATTCAACGCCGTACGGCTCGCTGCCGCGGAAATGATCGCGCTCGATCCGCTTCCGCGCGGCGAGCGTGGCGTCGTGATCATGGTCTCGTCGATCAATGCGATCGACGCACCGGTCGGCACGGTCGCGTACACGGCCGCCAAGGCAGGCGTCGCCGGCATGACCCTGGCGATCGCGCGTGACCTCGCACCCAAGGGTGTGCGCTGTTGCACGATTGCGCCGGGTGACTTCGACACGCCGCTGCTGCATACGGCGCCGCAGGAGTTCCTGGACCAGTTGCTGAAGCTGGTACCGTTCCCCAACGACCGCTTTGGCGACCCGGCGGACTTCGCGCAGCTGGCTCGCCACATCTGCGAGAACCCGATGCTGAACGGCGAAGTTATCCGGCTCGACGCCGCCGTGCGCCACGCGCAGCACCGCTAAGGGGGCACTGCCCATGAGTGAGTCCACCACCATCCTCTATGAGACGCCGACGCCGCAGGTCGCGCGGATCGTCCTCAACCGCGTCGAGTCGCGTAACGCGCAGGACACCCACCTGCTGTATGAGCTCAACGACGCGTTCGACCGCGCGGCGCAGGACGATGCGATCAGGGTCATCATCCTGGCGGCCAACGGCCCGCACTTTTCCTCCGGCCACGATTTGCGCGAGACGGGACATCTCGAGAACCTCATGGCTCACCGGCGCGTCGGCACCTGGTGCGGCATCAGCTGCGGAGGTGCCGAGCCGATCATGGCCCGTGAGAAGGAATTGTTTCAGGGTCTGTGCGAGCGCTGGCAGGCCATCCCCAAGCCGACTATCGCCCAGGTGCAGGGTCGATGCGTATCCGGCGGACTGATGCTGGTATGGCCCTGCGACCTGGTGATGGCGTCCGACGACGCGCAGTTCCAGGACAACACGCTGGACATGGGCATCGGTGGCGTCGAGTATTTCGCCCACCCCTGGGAGCTCGGGCCACGCAAGGCCAAGGAATTGCTGTTTACCTCCGACTGGCTGACGGCGGCGGAGGCGCACCGACTGGGGATGGTCAACCACGTCGTACCGCGCGCGGAGCTCGAGGCCGCGACGCTCGCGCTCGCCGAGCGCATCGCGCGCAAATCCATCTTCGCGCTCAAGCTCGCCAAGGAAGCAGTTAACGGGGCGATGAGCGCGCAGGGTCGCAAGATTGCAATGGATCACGCCTTCGGCCTGCACCAGCTGGCGCACAGTCACAACATGCAGGTCCACGGCGTGCCGGTGGATCCCGCGTTCTTTGCCCACGGCCCGCTCAGGAAGCCGGGCTGACCACTGTGCGGCTTCACGATCTGTTCGAATATCACGCTCGCACGACACCCGCGCGCCCGTGCGTGATCGACGGCGAACGCGAGCTCAGCTACGGGGAAGTGGCAGCACAGGCGGATCGTCTCGTCAACGCACTGCGCGGCGCCGGGCTCGCACCGGGTGATCGCTTCGGTTACCTGTCGCGCAACTCCGCGGACATGGTCGTCGCCTTCCTGGCCGCTTCGAAATCCGGCGCCGTCGCCCTGCCGTTGAACTGGCGCCTGGCGCCGGTGGAGTGGCAGCACATCCTGGCGCAGGCTGGCGCTCGGCTCCTCATCGCCCAGGCGGAGTTTGCAGCCGCGTTCGACGAGGCGCGTCTGCCGGG
>Ga0207648_10000977_pt1 | contig 32283 bp, 27 predicted proteins | sample KBSMisM32_FD_184310 | JGI IMG/M metagenome (GOLD analysis project Ga0207648, IMG submission 184310) | Miscanthus rhizosphere microbial communities from Kellogg Biological Station, Michigan, USA - KBS Miscanthus M3-2 (SPAdes) (version 2) | ecosystem: Host-associated > Plants > Roots >... | reverse complement strand
TTCTGAACCCCTGGCGCACGCGCCATCGCCTGGCCGATGCGCCGCATGGCAAGGCCCGCACCCAGGGCTCGCAGAACATGGATTTCGCGCGCGGCCCGGCCGAGATGGCGGCATCGTTGCGCGAGGGGCGGCCCTGCCGGCTGTCGGCGCGCTTCTCGCTGCACGTCAACGAGCTCACCTTGGCGATCCACCACGCACGCGAGATCGGCGCGTTCTACCGCATGACCACGACCTTCGACCCGGTCGAGCCGATGCCATGGGCCGCATGATCGGGAGCGTCGGCTGGGGCTTCTGGGGTGCCGGCGCGATCGCCCACCGCGTCGCGCACGACCTGGGCCGTGTCGACGGGGCCGAGGGCGTCGCGGTCGCGTCGCGCAGCATCGACTCGGCGCGCCGTTTCGCTACCACTCACGGCTTCGCGCGCGTGCATGCCGACCTCGCGGCGCTGCTCGACGATCCCGAGGTCGATGTCGTCTACATCGCGACACCGCCGCACCGGCATGCGCAGGATGCGATCGCCTGCCTGCGCGGCGGCAAGGCGGTGCTGTGCGAGAAGCCGTTCGCGCTGAACGAACCGCAGGTCATCGACATGATCGCCGAGGCGCGCCGCGCCGGGCGCTTCTGCATGGAAGCGATGTGGATGCACTTCATCCCCGCGGTGCAGGCCGCCCGCGAGTTGGTCGCATCGGGCGCGCTCGGCCGCGTGCGGATGCTGGCCGGCGACTTCGCCTATCCGACCGCGTTCGACCCGGCCAGCCCGATGCTCGCGCCCGAACTGGGCGGCGGGGCCTTGCTCGACCGCGGCGTCTACCTCGTGTCGCTGGCGCAGGCCCTGCTCGGCGAGCCGGTCTCGGTGCGCGCGAACGCGCAACTGACGGCGACCGGGGTCGACGAGCACTCGGCCTATCAAATGCAATACGCCGACGGCGCGACCGCGCAGCTGTGGGCCGGGTTCACGGTGCGCGGCACGAACAGCGTGGTGATCGTCGGCGAGAAAGGCCAGATCCGCTTGCACGATCCCTTCTACAGCGCGCACCGGTTCAGCGTCTCGCACGACGCGCCGGCGCGACCCATGGCCGTCGGCGCACCGGCCGATGCGGGCCTCGCGGCCCGCATCAAACGCGCGCTGGCGCAGCAGGGCGTGCATCGCCGCATCGACGGGCTGCGCGCCGCATGGCGCCACGTCGGTTCACGCGCACTGCCATTCCCGGGTCACGGCTACCAGTTCGAGCTGACCGAGGTCACGCGCTGCCTGCGCGCCGGCCTGCACGAGAGCCCGCTGATGCCGCTGGCCGACAGCCAGGCGGTCGCGCGCACGATGGACCGGCTGCGTGCCAGCTGGCAGCCCTCGGCCCACGGCGCCGAGCCCGACGGGCCCTCGGCGCACCGGAGCGCGGCGCGATGACGCCGCAGCCGAAGCCCGTGCCGGCGCCGCCGCCGCGGATCGCCTATCTGGTGAGCCAGTACCCGATGCTGTCGATGATCTTCATCATCCGCGAGGTCGTGCAATTGCGGCAGCTCGGGTTCGACATCGACGTGGCCTCGATCAACCGCGCCGACCGTGGCCGCGCCGGGCTGACCGACGTCGAAGCCGACGAGGCGGCGCGCACCTATTACGTGATCCCGCATGGGGTGCGCGGCGCGCTGGCTGCGCATGCGCGCGCGATCGTCGGCCGGCCAATCGCGTACGGCCGTGGCGTGCTGATGGCGCTGCGTCTGGGCCGCACCGATCTGCGCCGTGTGCTGATGAACCTCGTCTACTTCACCGAGGCGCTGATGGTCGGCGCGTGGATGCAGCGCGCGCGCCAGACGCACCTGCACGTCCACCTCGGCCAGCAGGTGGCGACGGTGGGCATGTTCGTCAAGCAGGTGTTCGGCCACGGGCTGTCGATCACGGTCCATGGCCCCGACGAGTTCTACGATGCCCAGGGGCAATACCTCGCGCAGAAGGTCGCGGCCGCTGACTTCATCTGCTGCATCAGCTTCTTCGCGCGCAGCCAGCTGATGAAGCAGTCGGCGCACGAGCACTGGGCCAAGCTGGTGGTGTCGCGCCTCGGGGTCGACCCGGCGCTGTTCGTGCCGGAACGCGTGCCGCGATCCGACGACGTCTTCGAGATCCTGTGCGTCGGCCGGCTCACGCCTGCCAAGGGCCAGCACCTGCTGGTGCAGGCGCTGACGGCGCTGCTGGCGACCGGCCGCCGGGCCCGGCTGCGCATCGTCGGCGACGGCGTCGATCGGCCCTCGCTCGAGTCGCTCGTCGCGTGCAGCGCACTCGGCGACTCGGTCGTCTTCGAAGGGGCCGTCAATCAAGACCGCATCCGTTCGCTGTATGCCCGGGCGGACTGCTTCTGCATCCCCAGCTTTGCCGAAGGCATCCCGGTGGTGCTGATGGAAGCGATGGCGATGGAGATCGCCTGCGTGACGACGCACATCACCGGCATCCCGGAGCTGATCCGCCATGGCATCGAGGGTTTGCTGGTCGCGCCCTCGGATGTCGACGGACTGGTCGGCGCGCTGGCGTCGCTGATCGACGACCCGGCACTGCGCAGCCGCCTCGGCCAGGCCGGGCGCCGGCGCGTCCTCGCCGAATACGACCTCGGCGCCAACGTCGAGGCGCTGGCCGCTGTCTTCCGGCGGCGCATCCCGGTAACGGCGGCATGAGCGCCATCGCGGGAGCGCTGGGGCTGCTCGCGACGATCGCCGCGATCGTGCTGTGGGTGCCAACGACAGTGCTGCTGATCGAAATCCTGGCGGCGTGGCCGACCCGCGCGACGCGCGCGCAGATCGAGTCTGCGTCGCCGCGGCCGCCGCTGGCGGTCTTGATGCCGGCACACGACGAGGCGCTCGGCATCGGCGCGGCGATCGCGTCGGTGCTGCGGCAGCTCGCGCCCGGCGACCGGCTGCTGGTGGTCGCCGACAACTGCACCGACAGCACCGCGCAAGTGGCCGCCGCGGCCGGCGCCGAGGTCGTCGAGCGCAACGACCCGCTGCGCCGCGGCAAGGGCTATGCGCTGGACCACGGCGTGCGCCACCTCGCGGCGCGCCCGCCCGCAATCGTGATCGTCGTCGATGCCGACTGCGAGGCGCACCCCGGCAGCCTCGACCGGCTGACGCGTGCCTGCGCGATCGCCGCGCGGCCGATCCAGGCGCTGTACCTGATGCGGTCGCCGCCCGACGCTGTGCTCCGCACGCGGCTGGCCGAGCTGGCCTGGACGGTGAAGAATCACGTGCGCCCGCTGGGCGGGCTGCGCCTCGGTGCACCGTGCCAGCTGATGGGCACCGGCATGGCGTTTACGTGGTCGGTCATTGCGACGGCACCGCTTGCAAGCGGCCACATCGTCGAGGACATGCAACTCGGCCTCGATCTCGCGCGCGCCGGCACGCCGCCGCTGTTCTGCCCCGATGCGCTCGTCACCAGCGTGTTCCCGGCGAGCGACGAAGGCACGACGGCGCAGCGCACCCGCTGGGAGCATGGCCACCTCGGCGTGATCTTCCGCCACGGCGTGCCAACCTTGTGCCGGGCCATCGCGCAACGCCGGCTCGCGCTGCTGTTGATGGTGCTCGACCTGTGCGTGCCGCCGCTGGCCTCACTGGTGTTGCTGCTGCTCGCGATGGCGGGCGTCTCGGCCTTGGTGTGGGCGATCGGCGGCAGCGGCGCGGCGCTTGTCGTTACCACTGTGACGATTGCCGAGCTGGTTTCGGGCATCTGGATTGCTTGGTGGCGATTCGGTCGCGGCATCGTGTCGGCCGGCGAACTGCTCAGCGTGCCCGCTTACGTCGTCGCCAAGATTCCGATCTATGCAAGACTGTTGAAGAGCCGCCAGATGGAATGGGTGCGTACGAAGCGCGATGGTTCGACGAAATGATGACGCTGATCTCAAACAACGCGCCGCTGCCCGGCGCGGCAGCTGCCGGTGCGGTATCGGCCAGCGAGCCCGACTGGTCGCGCGAGGCCAAACCGTTCTGGGCCTGGATGCCGTCGCGCTCGCTGCTGGCGAGCCTGCGCGCACATGAGCGCCATGCCGCGCGGCGCACGCCCTGGCATCGCATGCTGCGCCGCTGGGCGGCGCTGCGGCATCGCTTCTGGAGCGTCATCAGCGGCGCCGACATCCCGCTCGGTTGCCGCATCGGCGGCGGCTTGCTGCTGCCGCATCCGAACGGCGTGGTGATCCATGGCGATGTCGTGATCGGGCCCAACTGCCTGATCTTCCAGCAGGTCACCTTGGGCGCGGCCGGCGCCGGCGTGCCGGTCCTCGGCGGCCATGTCGATGTCGGTGCCGGTGCGAAAGTGCTCGGGCGGATCCGCATCGGCGACCATGCACGCATCGGCGCGAATGCGGTCGTCGTCCGCGACGTGCCGGCCGGCGCCACCGCGGTCGGGGTGCCGGCGGTTCTCACGGGTGGCGCGAGCCATGGCCCTCTCTGAGGCGCAGCGCCTGCCGGCGTCGCACGGCGCGCGGCTCGCGTTTGCCGACGGCATCCGCGGCATCGCGGCGCTGTGGGTCGTGCTCTTCCATGCTTCCAAGGGCGGGCATGTCGATCATCTGAAGGCGGTGCTGCCGGAGTGGTTCAACCGGGTGGTGTTCGATTGGGGGCACCTCGGCGTTGCGCTGTTCTTCGTGCTGAGCGGCTTCGTGATGATGCACACGGTGCGCGGCTATGCCTTCAGTGCCGGCTTCGGCGGGCGCTTCCTGCTGCGCCGCCTGCTGCGCCTGACGCCGCCGTACCACGCGTCGATCGCCTTCGTGCTCGGCTACGTCGCGCTGAAGTCGGCACTGCACCACCAGCCCGCACCGTTGCCATCGGGCAGCGTCGTGCTGGCGCATGCCTTCTACCTGCAGGACATCCTGTCGCTCGAGAGCCTCAGCGTCGTCTACTGGACGCTCGGCATCGAGATCCAGTTCTACATCGCGTTCGCGCTGCTGATGCTGGCCCAGCACCACGCCGCGCTGCGCTGGCGCATCAGCGGCGCCGCGCCGATGCTGCTCGGCGCGGCCGCGATCGTCGGGCTGCCCTGGGCCTTCGACCTGGTGTCGACGCCGCTGTACCGGGGTGGCTTCCTGTCGTTCTGGTACTGCTTCATGCTCGGCGTGCTGGTCAGCGCGCAAGACCACGACGCGGCGCTCGCGAAGCCCTTCTTCGCCTATGTCGGGCTGGTCGCGGCGGCTGCGCTCGTCACCGGTTCCGGCTTTGCCTGGGCTTCGCTGGGGGCGGTGCTGCTGATCTACGGCGGGGGCCGCTCGGCGCGGGTGGCCCGGCTGCTGAACCTGCGCGCTCTCCAGTACCTCGGGCTGATCTCGTACAGCCTGTACCTGACGCACAACCAGGTCACCGGCGCGATCAAGTTCGCGCTGGCGCGCGTCGTCGGGCCGACCGCTGCCGGCGAGCTGCTCGGGCTGGCGATGATCCTCGTCGCCTGCCTCGCCTTCGCAACCTTGGGTCACCGCTGGGTCGAGCGGCCCAGCATCGCGTGGAGCCGGCGCGTGTCGTTCAAGCAGCGTGCGGTGGTCGCCTGAAGGCGGCTCATGAGGAAACGCCCGGCCGCCCGAAGTTTCCTCAGCCCCCTCGGGGGCGGACGACGTATGTCGTCGGCCCGGGGGGCTCTCTCATTCAGGCGCTGAACTCGACGATCACCGCCTCGCCGTCGGCACGCCGGTCGAGGCGCTCGGCCAACCGGGATGCGACATAGTGGTTCAGCATCCCGAGCTTCATGCTGATGCGCTGCGGGAACAGCATCCGCCGGCGCAGCAGGTAGCGCAGCGACGCCGCGGTCGCGGCCGGCAGCGAGTAGGTGTAGACGCGGCGCGGCGCGAGCCCGGCGCGCTTGCCGGCGAGCTCGAGGCTGGCCGGCGAGAACTGCTGCAGGTGATAGGGCAGGTCGGCGCTGTGCCATTCGCCACCGAGCTGGCGGCTGAAGTAGCAATCGGCGTTCGGCACGCTGATCCAGAGCAGGCCGCCGGGTGCGAGCAGGCTCTTCATGCCCTGCAAGGTGCGCACCGGATCGGGGGCGTGCTCGAGCACATGGTTCGCGGTGATCACGTCGAAGCGGCGCTGCGTGCCGTGTTGCGCGAGGTAGTCGTCGACCATGCCCTCGAAGACCTCGATGCCGGCATCGCGACAGCGCTGCGCGCCGAAGCTGCTCGGCTCGATGCCGAAGACCTCGGCGCCGAGCTGCCGGCACACGCGCAGATAGCCGCCGGCGCCGCAGCCGACATCGAGCACCTTCTTGCCGATCGGCAGCGGCAGGTGACGGTACGTGCCGGTGGCGCGCGCCTGGGCGACCGCGCGCGCGTCTTCGGCCGCTTCGGCGCCCTTGTCACGGGTGTAGGGGTCGTAGTTCTCGCTGTAGTAGGGGCTCAGCTCGTCCCAGCTCGGCTGCGGGTTCATGAAGCCGTGACGGCACTGCTGGCAGGTGTAGACCTTCCACCGCGCTGGATCGTCAGGCCGGCGGTTCGTCTTCGCGTCGTAGCCGAACATGATCTGTTCGGACGAGCATACGACGCATTTGGAAAGGGTCTGCATCTTCGGCTCCTTGGAGTAACTTGAGTGCGTTCAATCGCGGTGCGTTCGATGGCGTCAGCGGCGCGCTGCGGTTCAGGTCTTGTCGCGAACCCAGCGTACCGCCGGCGTGTCGGCAGCGTAGAAGCCGTTCGGCTTGAACGCCCAGGGCTTGGTGCCGGTGAAGTCGCGCAGCGCCGTGGTCGCGCCGCCCACCAGCGTGAACGTGCAGTCCAGCGTCAGGCCGGCCTCGACCATCTTCGCATGGTAGTAGTCGAGCACCGCCACGCCGCTGCCGTCGACCGACCGGTTGGCCCACAGCTGCGCCAGCGCGAAGCGGTTGAAGGCGGTCATGCGCGTCGTGTTGACGACGAGCACGGCGCCGTCGGCACCGCCACGCCGGGCGTTCAGTGCGGCGCGGTCGGCGGGCGTCGCGTGCAGGGTCAGCGCGTTGGCTTCGACGCGGCAGACGAGGCTGCGGTACTCGGTCAGGCCGGTGCTTCCGGCGTAGCCGACCTGCACCAGGTCGCCGTCGCCGAACCAGGCCTCGAGTGGCTCGCCGGCATCGGCAAACTGAAAGCCGCCGACCTTCGCGCTCGCCGGCGTCAGCGCGCCGGTCGCCGCGTCGTAGGCCATGCACAGGCCGGGCAAGCCACCGGGCTTCTTCGGGTCGGCGCTTTCGCGACCGAGATCGAACGCCGGCAGATCGTCGTGCGACCACCCGCCTTCGTACGAATAGCGCAGCGGCGCGTAGCCGGCGGCGCGCAGCCGGTCCTGGTACGCCTTGATGTAGCCGGCGACGTCGTCGATCGAGTTCTTCCAGGCCTTCTCGAACCAGCGCGCGGCGTTGCCGTCATTCAGCGGGCCGTTCTCGTACAGCTTGCGGCCGATGAGCTGGCGCCGCGACAGCCCGATGCCGTACTTCGGCAGCTGCGTCACGCCGCGGCGCGTGTTGCCGCCTGAGCTGAGCGCGTCGGGCGCGAGCAGAAAGTAGGTCGCGACGCAGGGGCTGTCGATCAGCTTGCCCAGGCGCTGGCCCTTCGCGACGATGCCGGGGTCGACATAGTCGAGGCCGATGAACGAGCGGTCGGGCCAGACCAGCTGGCAATTGAAGACCCGCCTGACGCGGCCGCGACCGTTGAACGCCGATGCCGCTTCGGCGGCCCGGAAGCAGCGCAGCGCAAAGTGCGCCGCGTTGTGCATCACCGCCTGGCTCGAGCCGTCGACCAGGCCGGTGTTCTGGTGCTCGGGCAGTCCGTACTGCGTGGCCAGGAAACCCGAGTTCGCGGTGTAGGCGTTGTTCCAGACCTCGTTGCCGCCTTCGACATAAAGCTCACCCGATGGATAGGCCGCGGCGAGCCGGTCGAAGAAGGCCTTCAGGGTCGCGTCGCTCGCCATCACCCACAGGCTGACCCACAACGGGCTGCCGGTTTCGTTGGCGAGCCTGGCGAGCTTCTCGGGCGAAGGCAGCCGGAACCGGTTGCGCCCCGGGGCGCGGCCGGGATACTGGATGAAGTAGTTGGTCGGGCCGATCGTGTCGTCGGCCGGCAGGTCGCTCACGTCCTTGACCCATCCGGCGACCGTCTGCATCAGCCCCATCGGGCGCACCGGTCCGCGTGACGCCGTCGCGAGGTCGGCACGCGCTTCGGCGGTGAAGGTCTTGCCGGCGGCGAAGTCGGCTTCGTCATCGGCATGGAACACCGCGAGCTCGGTCATCGGCGCATTGCCGCCGCTGACCGCCAGCCGCAGGTGCTGCCCGCGCAACAGGCTCGCGGCCGCGTCGTCGGCCGGGGCGGCCATCGGCGGCACCGTGACCGAGATCCGGAACGGCGTGCCCTCGCTCGTCAGCAGCGTCTGCTCCTTGAAGCCGATGCCGCTGACCTGGACCCGCGCGCCGGTGCCGATGCCCCTGATCCGATAGACGCCAGGCTTGTAGGCCCACCATTCATAGGCGTTCTCCGAGATCACGAGATAGGTCGTGGTCTTGCCGGCGCCACCCGCGGGATAGCCGTTCGCGGTGGTGTCGCCGCTGACGGCGGATTCGAGCAGCCGGTTGATGTAGAGCGAACTGCCGTCGTAGTAGGTCGGCGCGCTGACGTTCCAGCCGTGCTTCATGCTCGGTGCGCTGGCGGCCGCGCTGCCGTGCATCGGCAGGCCGGCCACGCCCGCGAGCGTGCTGCCGAGGAAGTCGCGGCGCCTGAGCGTCATGCCGTTCCTGTGCGCGTCGTGGGGGCGGATTGCCCGATCAACGCCTGTTCGAACATCCGCGCCGATGCTTCCCACGAGCTGTGCTGCACCGTCTCGAACGCGCGCTGCGAGAGCGCGCGCCAGTCGGCATCGCCCAGCGCGAGCACGCGCTGGGCGGCCTGCGCGAGCGCGTCGTCATCGTCGACGGCGACGCACCAGCCGTTCACGCCATCGACGATCGCTTCTTCGGGCCAGCCGGTGCGCGTCGAGACCACCGGCGTGCGACACGCCATTGCCTCCATCGCCGGCAGGTTGAAGCCCTCGCTGCGGCTCGCGGTCATCCACACGTCGCAGCGCGCATAGAGCTCGCGCAGCATCTGCTGGCCGGGCGAGAGGTGGAACTCGATGGTGTCGTCCAGCTCGCCGGGGCGCGGCGCCTGCTCGCCGAACGACAGCACCCGCAGCGTCGGGATCTGTGCGCGCAGCTTCGCGATCGCCCTCAGGCTGGTGTCGATGCCCTTGAACTGCGCCTTCGAGTACAGGAAGCCGACCGTCGGGTGCGCGCGCTTGCCGCGCGCCGGCGCGAAGAACTGCGCGTGGTCGACGCTGTTGGGCACCAGCGAGACATCGTGGTCGCCGTACTCGCTGGCCATCACGCGCTTCAGCCAGGCAGCGATGACGATCTTGTGCATCGGCAGGCGGTAGGTGGCGGCGCTGCGCGCCACCGGCAACCAGTCGAACACCTCATGGTGCTGGACGAAGTAGAACTTGGCGCCCTTGGCGGGCGCCAGGCGCGCGACCCACTCGGCCGTCTCCCACCAGGTCGCGATCACGACATCGGCGTCGGGAACGTCGCGGTCCTCGACCGGGCGGGCGCGGTCGAGCACGCGGTGGTCGAGGCCGCTGCCGTCGAAGTGCGAATGGGTGGCCGGCCTGCGCCGGCCCAGCAAGCGGTCGCGGATCGACAGCGGCGCCGGCGGCGAGACCGAGACGACCTGATGACCGAACCGCGTAAGCCAGCCCGCATAGATTGCCGCGACCCGAATGCCGCCACCCAGGCTCACCTTGGGCAGGACGAAGGTGATCCTCATCGCGCATCGCTCCGCACGGGTGCCGCGTCGCCGAGCGCGGCGCGCGGGCTCAGTCGCGCGGCCCAGCGCGCGCCGACGCGCCGCGTCGGCGTTTCGATCAGGCGGTACGAGAACAGGGTCCCGATGGCGCCGAGCAGCAGCGCGAGCGCCGCGCGCCCGACGGTCTCGGGCGCGAACAGCGCACTGGCGATCGACAGGCCTAGGAAGTGATAGAAGTACAGCGAATAGCTGACCGCACCGACGAACACCATGGTACGCGACTCGAGCGCGGTGCGCAGCCACGCCGGGGCGCTGCGGCTGCGGAACAGCGCGCAGAACAGCGGCACGAAGGCTAGGCCCTGCAATGAGTAGCGGATCGTCTCGCGAAAGCGCGGGTCACGCACCAGCAGCGTAGCCAGCAGCAGCGCGACGCCGAGCGCAAGCGCGCTGCGCGACGACAAGGCATCCAGCAGCCGCGACACCACACCACCGCGCTCGCGATGCATCAGCGTGGACAACAGGCAGCCCCACGCGATCGAGTCGAAGCGCGTGTCGGTGCCCTGGTAGATGCGATCGATCGGCACGCTGCCGTACAGCACGAGGCGCCACAGCAGTGCCGCGACTATCACCAGGCACAGGGCGAGCAGGAGCCGGTCAATGCGTTTGCGCACCAGGAGCAGCAGCATCGGGAACAGCACGTAGAAATGCTCCTCGACCGCGAGTGACCAGGTGATGCCCAGCGGCGACAGCACCTGCCGCTGGGGATCGAACCAGAAGGCGTGGTAATTCGCGTAGTAGAACAGCGCCGCCGAGACATCGGCGAGCGGCAGCGGCATGGCCACCAGCGCCATCGCCAGGGCTGAGATCGCGACGAAGACGAGCAGCGCCGGCGCCAGGCGGAAGAAGCGCCGCACGTAGAACGGCAGCATGTGCGAGCGATCGAAGTTCTCGTTCAGCAGCATCCGGGTGATGATGAATCCGGAGATGAAGAAGAACAGCGTGACGCCCAGCCCGCCGGGGACGCTGTGGGTGAAGACGTGGCTGGCGACCACCAGCCCGATCGCGACCGCGCGCAGCCCGTCGAGTGCCGGCAGTCGGTCCAGCGCGCTCACAAGGCAGCCTCAGGCGGCGGGGACCGACGTCAGTTCGTCGATCAGCGCCTTGGTCTGGCGGATGTTCGAGCGGCCGGAGGCGCCGAACACGATCGACTCGATGCGCGGCTGCGCGCAGACGTATTCGATCGCCTCGCGCGGCGAGATCGCGCCCGAGGCCAGCACCGACATCGCCACCGGCCGGAAGCGGCGCTGCGCGATCGCCTGCTCGTAGGCTTCGATGCCGCCGCACATGCGAAATCCGATCTTGTTGATGTTGGCGCACACGATCGGGTTGTCGATGCCGAGCTCGTCGAGCACGTCCAGCAGCAGCGGCACGTTCATCGTGATGTAGCCGGGCTCGGCGCCATAGCGGTTGCGCACGTGGTCGTGGAAGATGCGCAGCGTCTGCTTCATGCCCAGGCCGAGCAGCAGGTCGGTGATCACGTTCTGCATGAAGATCACCGGCGTGCGCAGGCCATGGAACATCTTCATCTCGGCGTCGATCAGCAGCTGCATGATCGTCTCGATGTCCTTGTTGGCGAGCGCGACGCCGCCCTTGAGCATCGCGGCCACCGCGCCGTCCTGCGGCAGGAACATCCGCAGCGCCTCGATCATGCCGTTCTCGGTGACCGCGTTCGCGTACTTGTGCGCGTACGGCATGCACGGATAGAACTGGTAGTCGGGGTACTTCGCGGCGTTGGCGCGGAAGTGCTCGCAGATCTCGGCGACCCGGTCGTGCGTCGTGCACATGAACGTGCGGATGCCTGCGTCGTAGGCGGCGTCGAGCACCTCGATGACGGCGCGCAGGTCCTGGAAGCGCATCGACTGGGCGCGCGCCTTTTCCTCCGACATGTGGTTGACACCGAAGAACTGGTTGTCGCCGAAGAGCACGCGGTCCATGGTCATTGCGGTTGAATCCTTTGTCTGCATGTTCAGCCGAACAGGCGGGCGAGCAGGCCCTTGGGCGCCGGCTGGCGCGCCGCGACGCCGCCCACCGGGGTGATACCGCTGTCGCTGCCGCCGTCGGCCAGAATCATCTCGACCACGCGGTCGGCCGCCAGCGCTGAGCGGAAGGTGTTCTCGCCGTCGGTGCGGCCGCTCTGGACGCTCTCGACGAAGTAATCGATCTGCGACGAGTACTCCTCGCCGCGCAGGTAGAACCAGACCGGCTCGCTCAGGTCGGTGGTGTAGCGCACCGTCCAGCCTTTGCCGATGTCGGGCAGCGCCGCGACCGGCTCGCGCAGGTAGATCTGGCACTCCTGCCGGTCGGCGGTGATGCGCCCGTTCGTGCCCCAGACCGAGATCTTGGTCGACATCTTGCGAAAGCTCTCGTCGCTCCAGTTCACGCACAGCTGGCCGCTGGCGCCGCCAGGGTAGTAGAAGCTGCTGTAGACCTCGTCTTCGACATCGCGCGAGAACACGCCGTTGCGCACCGCACCGCCGACGGAGGCCGGCACGCCGGCGATGAAGTTGACCAGGTCGATTGCGTGGCAGGCGTAGTCGTAGAGCGCGCCGCCGCCCTCGTTCTTCGCGGTGCGCCAGGTCACGCCTTTGGGGCGCAGCACGACCGGGCCGTAGGCCTCGGCACGCACATGGTGGATCGTGCCGATCGCACCGCTCTTGACGACGCGCGCGGCTTCCTTGAAGGCGCCGACGAAGCGGTAGTGGTAGCCGACCTGGTTGACCAGCGACTTGGCCTGCGCGAGCGCGATCAGGCGTTCGCCGTCGTTGGCGTCGAGCACGAAGGGCTTCTCGCAGAAGACGTGCAGGCCCTTGTTCAGCGCCTTCTCGACCATCGCGGCATGCAGCCGCGACGGCGTCGCGACGATCAGCGCGTCGAGCGTCTCTTCGGCCAGCATGCGATCGAAGTCGGCGTAGCACTTCAGCCCGGCGTGCTTGCTCAGGATGTCGGTCAGATAGGCCGTCGCATCGCAACCGGCGACGAGATCGATGTCGGGGTGGGCGCGTGCGATCGCGAGGTGCGACAGGCCCATCTTGCCGAGGCCGACCATGGCTACTCTGATCATTGAATGTTCTCGCTGGCGTCGTGAAGGGAAATTCTTGCAGACTTCGAGCGCGCGACCGCGCCGTGCGCTGACGGCGTGCCGGTCAGGGCGCTTCGGGGCTGATCGAGCCGACCGGCATCGGAAGCGGCGACTTGTACATACCGATGCCGTCGAGCAGGACGAGCCAGAAGAACTCCATGTCGCGCAGATAGCGGCGCCAGTAGCGGCGCGGCTCGGTCGTGATGCGATAGACCCATTCGAGGCCGATGCGCGTCATCCAGCGCGGCGCGCGCGCCACTGCGCCGGCTTCGTAGTCGATCGTCGCGCCGACGCCCATGAAGACCTTCACGCCGGGCATCTGGTGGCGGTACTTGACCATCCAGATCTCCTGCTTCGGTGCGCCCAGCCCGACGATTAGCGCATTCGCCCCCGAGGCGTTGATCTGCTGGATCACCGCGGCGATCTCGGCCTCGTCGCTGACGAAGGTCATCGAAGGCGAATGCGCGCCGATCACGACCTCGCGGCCGCAGCGGGCGTTGATGCGCTCGCGCGCCGTCTGCGCGATGCCGGGGCCGGCACCGAGCAGGAAGACCTTCACGTCGGGGTTGGCGCGGTGGTGCCAGCAGTAGCTCGGCACGATGTCGGAGCCCGAGACCTTCTCCTGGATGCGGCGCCCGATCCAGCCGAGCGACCAGTAGACGTACTTGCTGTCCGAGGTGATGAAGTCAGCCTGCCGGTACGCGGCCAGGAACTCCGGGTTGCGCTGCAGGTGGTAGAGGTGATCCGGATTGAGCGTGAAGACCACGCCATGGTCGAGGCGCGCGAGGAGCTGTTCGAGCCTCAGGTCGTCGACCCACACGTTGAGCATGCGCGCGCGCGGCCAGGGTCGTGGCTGAGGGGGAGCTGGGTTCATGTTCCGAGGGTGCAATGGCTGAAGCGGAATGGCCTATCGTACAAAGGCGATGTCGCACGGGGTGCGCATCCCTGCGGGGTGCGATCGGCGACCATTCGCCGCTCACTTCGATGATCGCATGGCCGGCGCGACGAGCTCGTTTCCGAGCCTTGCAAAGCTTGCACTTCGAAGCATGGGGCGCCGCGACCGAGCCTGGCGGCAAGGGTACTCGAAAGGCCGGGATTACATCAGCGTGCGCCCCACAGGCTGCGCGCGGTGCGGCAGGCCGAGCCGGCCCACTGCGAGGTGCATGAGCGCGCGACGTAACCGCACATCGCGTCGCCGGCGTCGCGCAGGCTGCGGTAGGCGGTGGCATCGATCGGCCCGACCCCGGCGACGAACACCGACGACGCAGCGGGCGCGGAGCTCGACGATCGGTCGTTGGCGACGCGGCAGGTGCTGCGCAGCATCTCGAGCGAACACGCCGCGACGACTTGGCGAATCTCGTCGGCATGCAGGCCTGGATCGTCGCGCGGCGCGCGGCCGCTGCACGACATGGTCGCAGCCGCGGCCGCGATCATCAGCCAGCGGGCCGCCCGCGCGACCGGGTGGGCCAGACGTCGTGCGCGGCGCATTCGCTAAGGCTTCGGATAGAGCACGATCGAGTACTGGCGCAGCAGGTCGGCGTCGGAGCCCGGCGCGATCGGCGGTTCGTACTCGAACGGATAGCCCAGCCCGCCGCGGTAGCGCACCCAGACGATGTTGTTGGCGCGGTCCTGCCACATCAGGTCGCCGCTGCCGGCGATCACCTCGGCCAGGCTGCCCGCGGCCCTGAAGTAGCGCGCGTACTTCGCGTACGGCGCGTCGGGGCTCCAGGTCTTCGGATCCATGCGGTGGCTGTCCATGCCGGCGACCGTGTAGCCCGCGGCGGTGACGCTGCCATCGAAACCGATGCCAAGCAGGAAGGTGTCGGTGTCGCGATAGGCATTGGTCACCGTCATCGCGACGCTCTTGGGCAGCGGATCGTCCGGGAAGCGCAGCACGAAGCGGCCGCCGGAGCGCGCGGCGAAATTCCGGAAGATGCCCTTCGTCGCATCCTTGGACCCGTCGCCGACAACCCAGCGGCCGATCTCCGCGCCATTGGCATCCTGGCGTATCGCCTGCATCGCCCAGAAGAACGAGCCGAGCGTGGTGAGGTCGGTCTGGAAGCCGCGGATGCCGTAGTACTGCCCGTCGCAGCTCTGGCCGTTCTTGCCGGCCGGTGTGACGGCCTGGCAGTTGCCGCCGGCGGTGAAGAACGGATAGTCGTAGACCCAGAAATTTCCCTTGGGTCCCCAGTAGCCGTTGGCGTCCCAGATCGCGCCGGCGAGGGTGAAGTTGCGCGTGTCGAACGGCAGCCCGTCGAGGTTCGGCGGCAGCGAGCGGTAGCCCGGGCTGCTGGCGATCAGGCGGTTGTTGGTGTTGCGCGCCGTGCCCAACTCGACCGGCTGGATGTAGAAGTCGTCGTTGCGGAACGCGCCGCTCGGTTGGCCTTCGACGAACGCGAAGTTCACGGCCGTGTTGTCCTGGATCGCCAGGGTCGAGTGGTAGCTCGCGAACGCCGACGGCGGTGGATAGCTGGCCTGGGTCGGGTAGCCGGTGCCGTTGTTCAGGCTCAGGCCGACCATCAGCCCGCGCTTGAGCGTGCCCTGCGTCACCGCGCCGCTGAAGTGCACGCCGACGTTGTCGGCGCTGACCCATTCGAGGTAGTCGGGCAGCATGGCGAAGTTGCGGTAGGCGCCGTCGCGGTTCTTGTACGAGACCACCCCCTTCAAGGTGAAGCGCACCCGGTTCGTCACGACGTCTTCGGTGCCGTCGATCGTTGGCGAGTAGACGTTGATGCCGAGATTGCCGGCCGCATCGACCGGCGCGTACTTCAGCATCACGCCGGGCATCTTGTTCGAGTGCGCGGTGTTGTATTCGAACGGGGCGTGCGGGAGCCGGTCGGGCAGCATCGGCACGGCCGCCGAGAGGCCGAGCGGCTTGCGCGGGTAGGCCATCCACAAGCCCAGGCCCGAGGCATCGCCGGCGTTGTTGTTGCGCACCGTGTTGTCGGGATTGGTCAGCCAGAAGCCCGACGGGCCGCCGTTCGAGGCCGTGCCTTCGTGCAACTGCAGTAGCTTGTCGGCTGCGGGCGAGCGCATCTTCAGCGCCAGGTTGCCCTCGATCAGGTTGCGGCGCTCGACCGCGTCTTCGAGAAAGAAGGCGTGGCCCTTGATGTCTTCGCAGATGTTGTTCTGCACCGTCACGCCGTTGGTGGCATGCAGCACGATGCAGCGGTTCGCCGACTCCCACACCGCGCTGTTGCGCACCACATGCCCGCTGGCGTCGCCGAGGAACACGCCGGTGCCGGCATAGCTCAGCATGTGCCAGTGGATCGGGTAGCGACCGATCGCGCCGGCTTGGCCGGCACGGTGGAACTCGACGCCGTCGATGACGACTTTCGAGGCCAGGTTCATCACCATCAGGTGCACGCCGAAGCCGCGGTTGCGCCAGGCGTCGTCATCGGCGCCCTGGATCACGATGTTGCGGCTCAGGTTGGCGACCTCGGCGCGCTCGTCGAGCACGGTCGGGGCCGGCGTGGCCGGCGGCACGTAGCTCGGGTCCGGCGTCAGGCTCATGCCGTTGGCGGTCGGGTACTGGAGCCGGCCCCAGCGGAACTTCGCGATGCCGGCCGTCGTGCTCAGGCTCTGGCCGTTCGCGGCCGCGACCGTCAGGCGCTCGGTCTCTGCAACGCCGTAGTAGTCGCTGGGCGCGACCGCGATGGTGCTGCCGGCGGCCCAGTCGACGTTGTCGGCCAACGTGAAGCTCGTGCTGCCGGCCTGTGCATGGCTGTTGAGCTTGGTCCAGGCCGGCGAGGGCGCCACGCCGTACAGCGCGAGCGTGCCGCCGGAGACGATGATGCCGCGCGAGATGCCGTCGTTGACCGCGGCGGGCGCGCCGGTCAAGGTGATCACCGCCTTGCCGGTGAAGGGCTGGGTCGGGCTGCCGATGTTCAGGCTGCCGCTGACGTGGATGCTGGCCGCCGTCAGCGCGACACTGCGGTCGGCGAAGACCAGCGTGCCCTGGATGTCGAGCGCGCCGAGGGCGGCGGTGTTGGTGTCGAGCACGATCGTGCGGCCGGCCGGGATCACCACGGTCGCGCCCGCGCCGGGCAGCACGCCACCCCAGGTCGTCGGGCTGGACCACAGCAATTCGGGCGTCGTCGACGTCGTCGTGGCGGCCAGGGTGGGCGAGGTCGGCTTGCTCTTGCCGGCGCCGTTGCCGGACGTCGCGCGCAGCGCATTGCTGGTCGTATCGGCATCGGATGCCGCCGACGTGTCGGTCGACGCCGTGCCGCCGCCGCCGCCGCCGCAAGCGGCGAGTGCCAGCGCAGCAGCCAGCGCAACAACATGGGATCCGAGCAGGCCGGTCAGGTGCCGAAAGGGCGGCATGGTCATCTCACTCCTGGCAGTCGTCGCCGCCAGCGCGAGGCTGGCGACAGGGCATTGCGGGGTGCGAGGGGACCGACCGGATCGGTATGACGCCTTGGCGTGATTCGCGGGAACACGACCCGTGCGGGGTGACCGACATGGTCGGTGTAGGCCCCGCGGCGGTACTGGAAGGGACATCGGCGCGTCACTTGGGAACTTCAGCGGCGTCTCTGTAAGCGACTGCTGAAGATGAAAGGCAATGTAACGATCGGGCGCACGCAGCGTGCGCCCGGCGTGGGCGGGACAGCTGTGACGGGCTGTTCCTGCGAGCTGTTGCAGATCGCATGCCAAGCGCCGGCGGTGGCCGAAACGAGGCCGCCATGCGCGCAATGCGGCGCTTTTCCGGGGAGCAGGCCAGGCCTTCTTACAAGCCTGACCAACGCCGTTCACCACGGCGACAGGGTTCACGCACGGCGTTACACCGCGGGGCGGTGGTAACGCGGGCCTCGGCGAGCGCTGGCGTCAGGCTGGGCGCGTCGGGGTCGCGAGGTTGGGGTCGACGAGGCTGTCGAGGCCGGCCGCGGCGATGTCCTTCGCCGACAGCAGGGGCGCCATGCCGAGATCCGGCCAGGCGATCGCCAGTGCCGGATCGTCCCAGCGCAGCGAGCGTTCGGCGGCCGGCGCGTAGTACGCGGTCGTCTTGTAGAGGAAGTCGGCGCTGTCGCTGAGCACCAGGAAGCCATGCGCCAGCCCGGGCGGGATCCACAGCTGGTGGTGGTTCGAATCGTTCAGCTCGGCGCCGGCCCATTGGCCGAAGGTGGCGCTGCCGGGCCGGATGTCGACCGCGACGTCGAACACGCGGCCGCTCGTCACGCGCACCAGCTTGCCCTGGGCGTGCGGCGGCAGCTGGTAATGCAGGCCGCGCAGCACGCCGCGGGCCGAGCGCGAATGGTTGTCCTGCACGAACGCGACCGCGTGCCCGACGGCGGCATCGAACGCCTGCTGGTTGAAGCTTTCCATGAAGAAGCCGCGCGCGTCGCCGAACACCTTTGGCTCCAGCAGCAGCACATCGGGGATGCGGGTCGGCGTGATCTTCATCAGTACACCTTGTCGGCGAGCACGCGCTGCAGGTAGTGGCCGTAGCCGTTCTTCAGCATCGGCTGGGCCAGCGCCTCGAGCTGCGCCGCGCTGATCCAGCCGGAGCGGTAGGCGATCTCTTCGGGGCAGGCGACCTTCAGGCCCTGGCGCTTCTCGAGCGTCGCGATGAACTGGCTGGCCTCGAGCAAGCTGTCGTGCGTGCCGGTATCGAGCCACGCAAAGCCGCGGCCCATGATCTCGACATTGAGCTGCTGCTGGCGCAGGTAGACCGCGTTCAGGTCGGTGATCTCGAGCTCGCCGCGCGCCGACGGCTTGATGTGTGCAGCGATGTCGCAGACCTGCTCGTCGTAGAAATACAGGCCGGTGACCGCGTAGTTGCTGCGCGGCGCCTTCGGCTTCTCTTCGATGCTGAGCGCGCGCTTGTCGGCATCGAACGCGACCACGCCGTAGCGTTCCGGGTCGTTGACGTGGTAGGCGAAGACCGACGCGCCGTGCTCGCGGCCGGCCGCGGTCTCGAGCAGGCGCTGCAGGTCGTGGCCGTAGAAGATGTTGTCGCCGAGCACCAGCGCGCTCGGCTGGCCGCCGACGAAGTCGCGCCCGAGGATGAACGCCTGCGCCAGCCCGTCGGGACTGGGCTGCACGCAGTAGCTGATCTCCAGGCCCCAGCGGCGGCCGTCGCCGAGCAGCGCCTCGAAGCGCGGGGTGTCTTGCGGCGTGCTGATCAGCAGGATCTCGCGGATGCCCGAGAGCATCAGGGTCGCGAGCGGGTAGTAAACCATCGGCTTGTCGTACACCGGCAGCAGCTGCTTGCTCATCGCGAGCGTCGCCGGGTGCAGCCGGGTGCCCGAGCCGCCGGCGAGGATGATGCCTTTTCGGTTGGTCGTCTTCATGGGAATCGCGGTGGGTGGGTCAGAGGCTTGAGCTGCGGCGACTCAGCCGAACACTTCGGTGAGCATGCGCTCGACGCCGGTCTGCCAGTGCGGCAAGGTCAGGCCGAAGGTGTCGCGCAGCTTGGCGGTTGCCAGGCGTGAATTGGCGGGGCGGCGCGCCGGGGTCGGGAATGCGCTTGTCGGCACTGCCTCGATCGCCGCCGCGGCCACCTGGATCGGCTGGCCCGCGGCGCGCGCGAACTCGATCACATGCTGCGCATAGCCGTGCCAGCTGGTCTCGCCGCCGGCGGCCGCGTGATAGGTGCCCGACACCTCGGGCCGCTGCAGCGCGCTGCGCAGCGCATGCGCGCTGACATCGGCGAGCAGCTCGGCCCCGGTGGGCGCGCCGATCTGGTCGTCGACGACGGTCAGGCGGTCGCGCTCCTTCGCGAGGCGCAGCATCGTCTTCGCGAAGTTGCCGCCGCGCGCTGCGTAGACCCAGCTGGTGCGCAGGATCAGGTGCCGGCAGCCGCTCGCGCGGATCGCCTGCTCGCCTTCGAGCTTGGTCGCGCCGTACACGCTCAGCGGCCCGGTCGGCGCGTCTTCGGTCCAGGGCGCGCTGCCGCTGCCATCGAACACATAGTCGCTGCTGTAGTGGAGCAGCCACGACCCGAGCGCCTGCGCCTCGCGCGCCAGCACCGCCGGCGCGGCCGCATTGATCGCACGCGCGCGCTCGGGTTCGCTCTCGCACCGGTCGACCGCGGTGTGGGCCGCGGCATTGACGATGACCTGCGGCCGCAGCGCGCGCACCGTGGCGGCGAGCGCCTCCGGATGCGCGAAGTCGGCGTGCAGCGGCGGTGCGCTGTCGGACCCGAGCGCGACGAGCTCGCCGAGCGGCGCGAGCGCGCGCTGCAGTTCCCAGCCGAGCTGCCCGTTCTTGCCGAACAGCAGGATCTTCATCACGCGGCGCGCCCGCTGTAGTTGGTCGCGACCCAGTCGCGGTACGCGCCGCTTTGCACATGCTCGGCCCAGGCGCGGTTGTCGAGGTACCAGCGCACCGTCTTGCGGATGCCGCTGTCGAAGGTCTCGGCCGGCTTCCAGCCGAGCTCGCGCTCGAGCTTGCGCGCGTCGATCGCGTAGCGGCGGTCGTGGCCGGGCCGGTCGGCAACATAGGTGATATGGCGGCTGTAGCTGCCGGCCGGGTCGGGCTGCATCTCGTCGAGCAGCGCGCAGATCGTCTGCACGATCTCGATGTTGGGCTTCTCGTTCCAGCCGCCGACGTTGTAGGTCTGGCCGACCGTGCCGCGCGCCAGCACCTCGCGGATCGCGGCGCAATGGTCCTTCACGTAGAGCCAGTCGCGCACCTGCTGGCCGTCGCCGTACACGGGCAGCGGCTTGCCGGCGAGCGCGTTGACGATCATCAGGGGGATCAGCTTCTCGGGGAAGTGGTAGGGCCCGTAGTTGTTCGAGCAATTGGTCGTCAGCACCGGCAGGCCGTAGGTGTGGTACCAGGCGCGCACCAGGTGGTCGCTCGCCGCCTTGCTCGCCGAATACGGGCTGTTGGGTTCGTACAGGTGCTGCTCGGTGAACGGCGCGTCGCCCTTGCCGAGCGAGCCGTAGACCTCGTCGGTCGAGACGTGATGGAAGCGAAAGGCCTGCTTCGCATCGGCATCGAGCGCCGCCCAATGAGCGCGCGTCGCCTCGAGCAAGGTGAACGTGCCTTCGACGTTGGTCTTGATGAACGCGCCGGGCCCGTGGATGCTGCGGTCGACATGGCTCTCGGCCGCGAAGTGGACGACCGCGCGCGGGCGATGCTCGGCCAGCAGCCGGTCGAGCAGCGCCCGGTCGCCGATGTCGCCCTTGACGAAGATGTGGCGCGCGTCGCCGGCGACCGAGGCGAGGCTCTCCAGGTTGCCGGCGTAGGTCAGCGCATCGAGGTTGACCACCGCCTCGCCGGTGGCCGCGATCCAGTCGAGGACGAAATTGGCGCCGATGAAGCCGGCGCCGCCGGTGACCAGGATCATGAGGATGCCTTGCAGAGGGGGTCGATGAATCAGGCCTGGTGCCGCCGCGCCGTGACGCGCAGGGTCAAACCGGCGGGCGCAGGCCGCGCCCGATGCCGAAGTATTCGAAGCCCAGCGTCGCCATCAGCGCCGGCTCGTAGAGATTGCGGCCGTCGATCACGACCGGGTGCTTCAGGCTCGACTTCATCGCGTCGAAGTCGGGGCTCCTGAACTGCTTCCAGTCGGTGACGATCAAGAGCGCATCGCAGCCTTCGAGCGCGGCCGCCTGGCTCGTCGCGAAGGTGAGTCCCGGCACCTCGCCGAGGGTGCGCTGCGCTTCGGTCATCGCGACCGGGTCGTAGGCCTGAATCCGCGCGCCGCGGCGCGCCAGCGCCTCGATGATCACGCGGCTAGGCGCCTCGCGCATGTCGTCGGTGTTCGGCTTGAAGGCCAGGCCCCAGACTGCGAACTGCAGCCCGCTCAGGTCGTCGCCGAAGCGCCGCACCACCTTGTCGACCAGCACATGCTTCTGGCGGCCGTTCGCGGCCTCGACGGCGTTGAGCAGCTGCAGCTCGACGCCAACGCCGGCGCCGGTGCTGATCAGTGCCTTGACGTCCTTCGGGAAGCACGAGCCGCCGTAGCCGACCCCGGCGTACAGGAACTGGTAGCCGATGCGCGGGTCGCTGCCGATGCCCTTGCGCACGCGCTCGATGTCGACGTCGAGGTGCTCGGCCAGCAGCGCGAGCTCGTTCATGAAGGTGATGCGCGTCGCGAGCATCGCGTTCGCCGCGTACTTGGTGAATTCGGCGCTCTTCACGTCCATCACCTGCAGCCGGTCGTGGTTGCGCGTGAACGGCGAGTACAGCGCGCGCATCAGCAGCACCGCGCGTTCGTCGTCGGCGCCGATGATGATGCGGTCAGGTCGCATGAAGTCGTCGAGCGCGGCCCCTTCCTTCAGGAACTCCGGGTTCGACACCACCGCGAACTCCAGCGTGATGCCGCGCTCGCGCAACTCATCTTCGACCAGCGCCTTGACGCGCGCCGCGGTGCCCACCGGCACGGTGCTCTTGTCGATGATGACCTTGTAGTCGGTCATGTGCCGGCCGATGCTGCGCGCCGCCGCGAGCACGTACTGCAGGTCGGCCGAGCCGTCTTCATCGGGCGGCGTGCCCACGCCGATGAACTGCAAAGTGCCGTGGTTGACCGCGGCCGCGATGTCGGTCGTGAAGCGCAGCCGGCTCGCGCTGCGGTTGCGCGCCACCATCTCGAGCAGCCCGGGTTCGTGGATCGGGATGCCGCCGTCTTCGAGCAGGCGGATCTTGCGCGCGTCGACGTCCAGGCACATCACGTCGTTGCCCATCTCCGCGAGGCAGGCGCCGGTGACGAGGCCGACATAGCCGGTGCCGATGATGGTGATCTTCATGCTGCTCCGATGTGGTGGCAGGCGCAGCCGGGGTCATGCGCTGCGGTGTTCATTTGGCGCGCCCGTAGGTGTCTTCGAAGCGCACGATGTCGTCCTCGCCGAGGTAGCTGCCCGACTGCACCTCGATGATCTCGAGCGGCACCTTGCCCGGGTTCGCGAGCCGGTGCGTCGTGCCGAGCGGGATGTAGGTGCTCTGGTTCTCGGTCAGCAGGATCACCTGGTCGCCGTTGGTCACTTCGGCGGTGCCGCTGACGACGACCCAGTGCTCGGCGCGGTGGTGGTGCATCTGCAGGCTCAGGCTGGCGCCCGGTTTGACCATGATGCGCTTGACCTGGAAACGCCCGCCCGCATCGATGCTGTCGTACCAGCCCCAGGGGCGGTGCACCTGTCGGTGCAAGGTGTGTTCGCGGCGGCCGGCGGCATGCAGCCGGCCGACGATCGTCTTCACGTCCTGGCTGTGCGAGCGGTCGACGATCAGCACCGCATCGGGCGTTTCGATCACGGCGATGTTGTCGACGCCGACGACGGCGACGAGCCGACTGGTCGCATGCACCAGCGTGTTGCGGCTGTCGCAGAGCAAAGCGTCGCCGACGCTGGCGTTGCCGTCGCCGTCTTTTGCGCTGACCTGCCAGACCGCCTCCCAGGCGCCCAGGTCGGACCAGCCGGCGTCGAGGGGCACCATGCAGATATCGAAGCGCGCCGGCTCTGCGCCGCTGGCTGGGCACTTCTCCATCACCGCGTAGTCGATCGACTCGCTCGGGATCGCGGCGAATTCGGCCGCGCCGGGCCGGATGAAGCTGGCGTCGAAGCTCTTCGCGGCCCAGGCCGCGCGCGACGCCGCTGCGATGTCGGGACGGAACTCCTCCAGCGCGGCGAGCCACACCGAGGCGCGCAGCACGAACATGCCGCTGTTCCAGTAGTAATCGCCGCTGTCGACATAGCGTTGCGCGGTGGCCAGGTCGGGCTTCTCGACGAACTGCGCGACCGGCAGCGCATGGCCGCCGCCCGCGCCGGCACTGGCGGCGCCGGCGCGGATATAGCCGAAGCCGGTGTCGGGCCGGTCCGGCGCAATCCCGAGGATCACGATCGCGCCACCGGCCGCGACCCGCACCGCGCGCTGCAACGCGGCCGTGAACGCTGCCTCGTCGGTCACGGTCTGGTCCGACGGGCTGACCACGAGCACCGGGTCGATGCCGGCGTCGAGCGCATGCAGCGCGGCCAGCGTCATCGCTGGCGCGGTGTTGCGGCCCATCGGTTCGAGCAGCGCGGTCGCCGGCGCGAGCGCGAGCTCGCGCAGCTGGTCGAGCATCAGGAACCGATGCTCCTCGTTGCCGACGATGCACGGCGCCGCGACGGCGATGTCGGCCGCGCCCAGCGACGACAGCCGCCGCACCGCCTGCTGGAACAGGCTGCGGTTGCCCTGCAGCACGAGGAACTGCTTCGGGTGCTGCGCGCGCGACAGCGGCCACAGCCGCGTGCCGCTGCCGCCGGCCATGATCACGGGGTGGACGGGGATCGGGTTCATCGGGGGCGTCGCTGCAGTCGTCATCGGGCGAAGCCGTTCGGGTTGAGGTGCTGCCAGCGCCAGCTGTCGGCGCACATCGCGTCGAGCCCGCGACGGGCCTGCCAGCCGATCGTGTCGCGCGCGAGCGAGACATCGGCATAGCTCGCGTCGACATCGCCGGGGCGGCGTGCCACGACCTCGATCGCGATGCGCCGGCCGCTGGCCTGCTCGTACGCACGCACGACCTCGAGCACGCTGTAACCGCGGCCGGTGCCGAGATTCAGCGCGACGATCTCGTGCCTGTCGAGCAGGTGGCGCAGCGCATCGACGTGGCCTTCGGCGACATCGAGCACGTGGATGTAGTCGCGCACGCCGGTGCCGTCGGGCGTCGCGTAGTCGTTGCCGAAGACCTGCAGCCGCTCGCGCCGGCCGATCGCGACCTGCGCCACGTAGGGCAGCAGGTTGTTCGGCGTGCCGCGCGGGTCTTCGCCGATCTGGCCGCTCTCGTGGGCACCGATCGGGTTGAAATAGCGCAGCAGCGCGATCGACCAGGCCGGCTCGGCGCGGTGCAGGTCGCGCAGCAGGTTCTCGCCGATCAGCTTGGTCGCGCCGTACGGGTTGACCGCCGACAGCGCCGCGTCTTCGCGGATCGGCAGCTGCTGCGGGTTGCCATATACCGTCGCGCTCGAGCTGAAGACCAGCGTCTGGCAGCCGTGCCGCTGCATCGACTGGCACAGGTTGATCAGGCCGCCGACGTTGTTCGCGTAGTACGCGAGCGGCCGCGCCGCGCTCTCGCCGACCGCCTTGAACGCAGCGAAGTGCACGACTGCGTCGATGCGGTGCCGCTGGAACACCGCCTCGAGCGCATCGGCACTGCAGACATCGGCGCGCTCGAACACCGGCGGCGCGCCGCTCAGCGCCTGCAGGCGCCGCAGCACCTCGGGCGAACTGTTCGAGAAGTCGTCCAGGCCGACCACCGCGAAGCCGGCGTCGAGCAGCGCGAGCCAGGTGTGCGACCCGATGAAGCCGGTGGCACCGGTCAGCAGGACGGTGGATTGCGTCATCGCAGTACGAACTGGGCCGTGCAGGTGGCCAGGTTGGTCTTGTAGACGCTGCTGCGCGATTCGTGGCTGATGTTGCAGGCGAGCGTGATGTGGCGCGTCGGGTTGTAGAGCACGCCCAGGCCGATGTTGTCGGTGCTCGAGTGGCCGCTCGTGCCGTCGACGCTGAACACCGACCCGCTGTCGTGCCGGTACTGGGCATTCAGCGAGGTCTTCGCGGTCAGCTCGTAGATCGCGCTGACGGCCGCGACCGTCGTCAGCCGGTCGTTGTTGACGCGCACCGGCGCGCTGCCCACCGGCAGGGTCGCGAAGGTGTTCTCGCTCGCGGTGTCGCGCGACAGCAGCGCGTTGTACGACAGGCGCCCGGCGGGCTTGTAGGCCCAGCCGATCGAGCCGGTGACGCCCGAGAACGTCGGAATGGTCGGCTGGCTGTGGGTCTCGCGCGTCAGGCTGATGCGCCCGCTGATCACGCTGACACCGCTCGGCGACCACTTCGCGGTGAAGTCGACGTCGCGCCGCTTCGATTTGTCGTGGCCGAATTCGGCATCCTGGCGCGGCGCGAACGGTGTCGTCGGCGTCGCCGGGATCTCGGGAATCGCGGCCTTGATCACGGCCTGCGGATAGTCGCCTTCGGTCCAGCGGCCGCCGAGCCCGAGCGTCAGCAGATCGCTCTTGCCCCACAGCACGCCGAGTCGGCCGACATCCTGCGAATAGTCGCGCCGGTCTTCGACGGCAGAGAAATCGACGCGGCGGTGGGTCAGGCCGCCGTCGACCGCGAAGCCCGGCACGCTGCCGTAGCGGGCCGACGCGTTCAGTTGCTGCGTGCGCTGCAGGTCCTTGGTCGTCAGTGTGGTCGCGTTGAGGAGGTTCGCGTCGGCGTAGTTGACCAGGCCCTGGCGGACGTCGTAGCGCAGCGTGCCGGACAGCTTTTCGATCGTCGCCCAGTCGAGGCCGGCCGCGAGGTCGTAGCTGGTGTTGTCGAGCTGCTTGAAGTCCTGGTAGCGGTTGCTCGCGATCGAGCCGTTGGCGTACAGGTGCTGGCGCCCCCACATCTGGTCGATGCCGGCCAGCAGACCGGCGCTGTAGTAGGTGTCGCCCTGCGCACTCGCATTCGCCTGCTGGAACACATTCGAGTTGCGCGTCACGGCCGCGCTTGCGCCGATGTAGTACGGGCTCGGCTCGTCGGCACGTGCGCCGCACGCCGTGGCCGCGGCGAGTGCCGCGACGAAGGCCGGCGTCAACCAATGGCGAGGCGCTTGAAGGTGTCGAGCTTGCATTCTTTGCATTCGATGGCTCCAGAGGGTCGGGTCAAGGTCGGTGCCCGGTACAGCGCTAACCGGGCGGCTTTCGGGGATCAGTAGGCGTGCCGGTCGAAGAACACCAGCCGGATCGTGCGCACGATGATCTGCAGATCCAGGCCCAGCGACCAGTTGCGCAGGTACTCCAGATCGTATTCGACGCGCGCCTGCATCTTCTCGATCGTATCGGTCTCTCCACGGTGGCCGTTCACCTGCGCCCAGCCGGTGATGCCGGGCTTGACCTTGTGGCGCACCATGTAGGCCTTGATCAGGCGGCGGTATTCCTCGTTGTGCGCGACCGCGTGCGGGCGCGGCCCGACGATGCTCATGCGCCCCTGCAGCACGTTGATGAACTGCGGCAGCTCGTCGAGCGAGGTGCGGCGCAGGAAGGCGCCGAACGGCGTGATGCGCGGGTCGCGCTTGGTCGCCTGACGCACGACCGGGCCGTTGTCCTGCGAGATCATCGAGCGGAACTTGTAGACGACGATCTCACCGCCGTCCAGGCCGTTGCGGCGCTGCCTGAAGATCACCGGGCCGCTCGAGCTGAGCTTCACGCCGATCGCGATCGCCAGGAGCAGCGGCGAGATCACGATCAGGATCACCGTGGCCAGCACGATGTCGCTGAGCCGCTTGACCAGTTCGTTGGTGCCGGTGAACGGCGTCTCGCAGATGCCCACGACCGGCACGCCGTTCATGTCCTGCAGGCGGCCCTGGATGATGCTGATGCCGAACACATCGGGCACGAAGAACAGCGATGCGGTCGTGCCCTGCACCTCCTCGAGCAGTTCGACGATGCGCGGCTGCGAGCCCAGCGGCAAGGTGATGTAGACCTCGCGCACGCCGTTCTGGGTGCAGTAGCCGGCGACGTCCTTCAGGCCGCCCAGGCGCTGCGTGCTGGCGTCCTGGTGTACGCGGTCGTCGGTGCGGTCGTCGAAGTAGCCGATGAAGTCGACGCCGTGGTCGGCGCTCTCGGTCAGCGCGCGCGCCACCTTGACGCCGAGCGCGCCGGCGCCGACGACGATCGCGGTTCGCCGCGCCGACGGCCGCGCCGACAGCCGCTGCACGATCGACGCGCCGATCCAGACCGCAAGCCATTGCAGCACCGGTGTGGCCAGCGTCCAGGTCAGCAGCACGTCGTTCTCGAAGAAGTGCAGGCTGCGCGTCGCATAGCCGCACAGCGCCAGGATGCCCACCAGCGTGACCCACGAGGTGACGATGTCGACGCCGGCCGCGATCAGGTTGTCGCGGAAGCGATTGCGCCCCGGGAACGTGAGCGCGAACACGAGCAGGCACAACGTGAGCGCCGGCCGGTCGACCAGTTCGTCGAAGTAGATCGTCGCCGACAGGAAGGTCAGCACCGTGATGCCGGGCTCGAGGAACGCCGCCACGAACGACGTCACTGATTGCGGCGCGTTGTAGAACGTTCTCTTGTAAGTGCGATCTTCAAACATGGATTCGTGGTGTCCCGCATGCCGCGCCATCTTCAGCTGGCCGGGTGGCGTGCGTGTCACGCCGGGCGGTGAACGTGGATCGGCTCGCGCCGACCCACCGGCGCGCACCGCATGTCGTTCACCACGGTTGCGAGCACGTGACCGGCGGATTCTCCATCAAAATCTCCGCGGGCCTGACGCCCGTCCGCGGGGTGACGGCGCGGGGGCGTGCCTACAATCCGGGCATGTTCGAGACCCTGAATTCGCTGCTCGGCCAGGCGGCGATCGAGCGCCTGACCTTGCTCGCGAACCATGTCATCGCGTCCGAACCGGTCGCGGCGCAGCGTCTGCGCGCGCACGCCGGACGTTGCATGACGTTGCAATTCGACGGCTGGCCGGCGCTGCTGCCGCCGCTGCCGCCGACATCGTTTCGCATCACGCCGGCCGGCCTGGTCGAGTGGTGCGGCGCCGAGTCCGGCGCTGAATCCGTCGAGCCCGACCTGCGCGTGCGCATCGACGCCTCGAACCCGGCGCTCGCGATGGCGCAGGCGCTCGCCGGCACGCGCCCGAAGGTCGATGTGGCCGGCGACGCCGCGTTCGCGAGCGACCTGAACTGGCTGTTCGACAACCTGCGCTGGGACGTGCAGGACGATCTGGCGCGCATCGTCGGCCAGGTGCCGGCGCGCGAGATCGCGCGTCTGGCCGGCGGTGTCGCGAGCGGCATGCGCGAGGCCGCGCGCGCCGTCGGCGGGTTGGTCGCGCGCCGAGCTTCGGCGGAGCCGCCGAAGTAATGAGGCACATCGCCCGCCTGGTCGTCATCAGCTTCACGGTTCTGCGCTACGGCCTGGACGAGCTCGCGCTGTCGAGCTTTCGCCAGCGCTGGGTGCGGCTGCTGGTGCGCGTGATGACGATCGGCCGCGCGCTCGACGCGCCGCGCGGCGTGCGGCTGCGCATGGGGCTGGAGCGGCTCGGGCCGATCTTCGTCAAGTTCGGGCAGGTGCTGTCGACGCGTCGCGATCTGCTGCCGGCCGACCTCGCCGACGAGCTCGCGAAGCTGCAGGACGACGTGCCGCCGTTCCCGGCCGAGGTCGCGCGCCGCCTCGTCGAGCAGGCGTTCGGCCGGCCGATCGATACGGTGTTCGCCAGCTTCGAGGCCGAGCCGGTCGCGAGCGCATCGATTGCGCAGGTGCATTTCGCGACCCTGCAAGACGGCCGCGAGGTCGCGGTGAAGGTGCTGCGGCCGGGCATGCTCGAGGCCATCGACGACGACCTGTCGCTGATGCGCACGCTGGCGCGGTGGGTCGAGCGGCTCAGCGCCGATGGCCGGCGCCTGAAGCCGCGCGAGGTCGTCGCCGAGTTCGACAACTACCTGCACGACGAGCTCGACTTGGTGCGCGAGGCCGCGAATGCGGCGCAGCTGCGGCGCAACATGCACGAGCTCGGGCTGATCATGGTGCCCGAGATGGTTTGGGACCTGTGCAAGCAGGGCGTGATCGTGATGGAGCGCATGAAGGGCGTGCCGATCAGCCAGACGCAGCGCCTGCGCGATGCCGGCGTCGACATCCCGAAGCTGGCCCGCGACGGCGTCACGATCTTCTTCACGCAGGTCTTCCGCGACGGCTTCTTCCATGCCGACATGCACCCGGGCAACATCCAGGTGTCGATCGCACCCGAGACCTTCGGCCGCTACATCGCGCTCGATTTCGGCATCGTCGGCACGCTCACCGAGTTCGACAAGGAATACCTGGCGCAGAACTTCATCGCGTTCTTCCGGCGCGACTACAAGCGCGTCGCCGAACTGCACGTCGAGAGCGGCTGGGTGCCGCCGAGCACGCGCGTCGACGAGCTCGAGGGCGCGATCCGTGCGGTCTGCGAGCCGCACTTCGACCGGCCGCTGAAAGACATCTCCCTCGGCCAGGTGCTGCTGCGGCTGTTCCAGACCTCGCGCCGCTTCAATGTGGAGATCCAGCCGCAGCTGGTGCTGCTGCAGAAGACCCTGCTCAACGTCGAAGGGTTGGGGCGCCAACTCGATCCCGAGCTCGACCTATGGAACACCGCGAAGCCCTTCCTCGAAGACTGGATGAACCAGCAGGTCGGCTGGGCCGGCTTCGTCGAACGGCTCAAGAACGAGGCGCCGCGCTATGTGCAGCTGCTGCCCGAGCTGCCGCGCCTGGTGCACCAGGCGCTGCAACCGCGCGCGGCGGCCGAGCAGCGCATGCTCGAGGCGCTGGTGGCCGAGCAGCGGCGCACGAACCGACTGCTGCAGGTCATCATCTACGGGGCGTTGCTGCTGGCGCTGGCGGGGCTGGGCGCACGCCTGATCCTGCCGCTGCATTGACAACAGCGCCGCGGGTTCGTCGCACGCCCCGTATAATTCGCGGTTTTCCTTTTCGAATCAAGGGCTTAGCCATGCCAATCTATGCCTACCGCTGCACCAGCTGCGGGCACGCGAAAGATGTCCTGCAGAAGATGTCGGATCCGCTGCTGACCGTCTGCCCGGACTGCGGGGCAGCGACCTTCGTCAAGCAGGTCACCGCGGCAGGTTTCCAGCTCAAGGGGTCGGGCTGGTATGTGACCGACTTCAGGGGCGGCAACACGGCCGCCAAGCCGGCCGACGCGGCGGCCGCCGACGGCGGCGGCCCGGCCGAGCCGGCCAAGAGCGGCGGCGACGCCGCGAAGCCCGACACGCCGGCGGCTGCGCCGGCGCCGGCGGCCGCGCCGTCCGGCACGAAGAGCGCGGCGGCACCCGCGGCTGCGCCCGCGCCCGCCGCGCCGACGCCCGCGGCCAAGTGAGCTCGCCAGACGCGCCGCTGCGCGAAGGACATCCGTGAAGAAATACCTCATCGCCGGGCTGCTGGTCTGGCTTCCGCTGGCGGTCACGATCTGGGTCCTGCAGGCCGCGCTCGGCCTGCTCGACGGCGTGTTCGGATGGTTCCTGACGGCCACCCAGGCCGTGCTGCCGGCGGCCGCGGCCGCGCCGATCGATCTGCTGCGCCAGATCCCCGGCCTGGGCGTGCTGGTGATGCTGCTCGGGCTGCTGCTGACGGGCATGTTCGCGACCAACATGTTCGGCCAGTGGTGGCTGAGCCAGGGCGGGCGCATGCTCGTCAAGATCCCGATCGTCAAGTCGATCTACAGCTCGGTCAAGCAGGTCAGCGACACGCTGTTCTCGAGCAACGGCAACGCCTTTCGCGAAGCCGTGCTGGTGCAGTACCCGCGCGAAGGCGCCTGGACGATCGCGTTCGTGACCGGCAAGCCCGGCGGCGAGGCCGCGCTGCATCTGCCCGGCGACTACCTGAGCGTGTATGTGCCGACCACGCCGAACCCGACCTCCGGCTTCTTCCTGATGGTGCCGGTGGCCGACGTGGTCGCGCTGAGGATGAGCGTTGACGAGGCGCTGAAGTACGTGATCTCGATGGGCGTCGTCGCGCCGCCGGTGCCCGCGGTCGCGCCGGCCACGCTCGGCACCGCGCTGCGAAATTGACCCGGCTGGGCGGCCGGCACCCGCCCAGCCATCGGCACGGTCTCGCCGTGCCCCCGAGCCGCCGACATTCGCACGCAGCCGACCGTCGCCTGCGTGCCGACCGACAACCTGCAACAAGCAGTGGAGTGATTTGATGAGAACGACATACTGCGGCCTCGCCAGCGAAGCGCTGATGGGCCAGACCGTGACCCTGATGGGCTGGGCCCATCGCCGCCGCGACCATGGCGGCGTGATCTTCATCGACCTGCGCGACCGCGAAGGCATCGTCCAGATCGTCTGCGACCCCGACCGCGCCGAGATGTTCCGCATCGCCGAAGACGTGCGCAACGAGTTCTGCCTGAAGATCGTCGGCAAGGTGCGCGCGCGCCCCGAAGGCACCGTCAACGCCAACATCACCAGCGGCAAGATCGAGGTGCTGTGCCTCGAGATCGAGGTGCTGAACGAAAGCATCACGCCGCCGTTCCAGCTCGACGACGACAACCTGTCGGAGACCACGCGCCTGACGCACCGCGTGCTCGACCTGCGCCGCCCGGCCATGCAGCGCAACATGATGCTGCGCTACCGGGTCGCGATGGAGGTGCGCAAGTTCCTCGACGCCAACGGCTTCATCGACATCGAGACGCCGATGCTGACCAAGAGCACGCCCGAGGGCGCGCGCGACTACCTCGTGCCCAGCCGCGTGCACGACGGCATGTTCTTCGCGCTGCCGCAGTCGCCGCAGCTGTTCAAGCAGCTGCTGATGGTGGCCGGCTTCGACCGCTACTACCAGATCACGAAGTGCTTCCGCGACGAAGACCTGCGCGCCGATCGCCAGCCCGAGTTCACGCAGATCGACATCGAGACCTCGTTCCTGACCGAGGAGGAGATCCGCGGCATGTTCGAGGGCATGATCCGCACGGTCTTCCGCAACGCCA
>Ga0207648_10000974_pt1 | contig 32305 bp, 24 predicted proteins | sample KBSMisM32_FD_184310 | JGI IMG/M metagenome (GOLD analysis project Ga0207648, IMG submission 184310) | Miscanthus rhizosphere microbial communities from Kellogg Biological Station, Michigan, USA - KBS Miscanthus M3-2 (SPAdes) (version 2) | ecosystem: Host-associated > Plants > Roots >... | reverse complement strand
ATGGAACTCACGACCGCGCGGGTCCCGACGACCCGCCTGCCCATACGCCAGCTCGGTGTGCTGGCCCTCATCGCGATCCTCGTGGCCGCCCTGTTTGCGGCGTATATCGGGACGCACCAACAGAAGCTTCCGCCGCCGTTCGGCGTCGCCCGGAACGGGTCGATGCTCTACGGGTCGGGAGGCGACATCTATCGACTGGATCCGACGACCGGCGTCTCCACGGCCATCGTGACCGGGCCGGAGACCGACCAGGTCCCGATGTACTCCCGGGATGGGACGAGGTTCGCCTTCTTCCGCCAGACCGGGACGGGGCCGACGATCTATCAGCTGGTGGTCGCGAATAGCGATGGCACCGGCCAGCGGGTCGTCTCGACGGATCCGGTCACCTTCGACTACTCCATCAACTGGTCCGCGGATGGTCGATCGATCATCCTCGACGATACCCACGGGCGCGTGACGCGTCTGGATACGGTCGGGAACGCACCGCCTCAGAAGGTCACCTATGCCGGCGTGCGCGACATCATCGCCCTCCGCCCGCCGGATGAGGGCGTGCTGCTCTATCAGACGGTCACGGCCGACGGTTGGACGCTGCAGCTTGTGGATGCGGATGGGACGCATGTCCGTCCGGTCTTCCCGTCGGGTGGCACAAGCATGCGCGACGACGACTACTCGGGGTACGAGTGGTCGCCGGACGGATCGAAGATCGCGTTCCGGTTGCACCCCGACGCGTCCGGCGACTTCCGAATCTTTGTCGCGAACGCCGACGGCACCGGGGTTCGCCGGCTGACCAAGGAGACAGGGACCGAGTGCGAATGCGATTACTTCTGGTCGCCCGATGGCACGCAGATCGCGTTCAACCGATGGCGCTTCGACCCGACCACCGGCGATTGGCATGCCCGTCCAGTGGGGATCGTGTCAGTCGACGATGGCATCGTCCGCGACATCGGACCCCAACCGACGGACGAAGGGGCGGAATTCGCATTTTCGCCCGACGGTGAAACCATGACGTGGCTCCCTCGTCGATCTCCCGACGCTATCGGCACGACCAAGGATCAACCACTCCTGTTGAACGTCACTGACGGGTCCAGCCGGACGATCAGCGTCGGCGTCGACTCACCTCCAGACTGGCAGCGCCTCGCGCAGTAGCCGCGCGCGCCAAGAACCGTTACGGCCACGGTGACGCCCTAGGCTGTGAGCGCGACCGCACGGTCGCGCCGCAGCCGAGGCGACCGTGGACCAGCGAGGGCTCGTCGAGCGAGCGCGGAAGGGCGATCATGACGCCTTCGCCGAGCTTGCCCGCGCGGCCGTCGTGCGGCTGGACCGAGCGGCCCGCCTCATCCTCCGGGACCCCGAGCTCGCACGCGACGCGGTCCAGGATGGGCTGATCCGAGCCTGGCGCGATCTCCCGGGCCTTCGCGACCCCGAGGCGTTCGACGGCTGGCTCCATCGACTCACCGTCAATGCCTGTCTCGACCTTGCTCGCCGTCGACGTCGGCGGCCGATCGAGGTCGAGCTTTCCCCGATCCACCACCCTGCGATCGCCGACGATTCGGTCGGCATCGCGAGGCGCGACCTGGTCGACAACGTCCTGCGCTCGCTCGATCCCGATGGTCGGGCGATCGTCGTCCTGCACTACTACCTGGGCATGCCGCTACCGGAAGTCGCGGCGACGCTCAGCATCCCGGTCGGGACGGTGAAGTCGCGGCTGCATCGCGCCCTCGGCACGATGCGGATCGCGATCACCGATGCGACCGACGAACCCCAGCGCGAATCGATCGCGGGAGGGCAGCTCGCATGACGTTCGAGCAGCGCTTCGAGCGCGACCTCCCGCTCATCCTCGATGACATCGCGATGGGGCCCTATCCCGATTACGTCAACGACGTCCTCTCGACCACCGCCCACGGGCGGCAGCGACCGGGCTGGACGTTCCCAGGAAGGTGGCTCCCCATGGAACTCACGACCGCGCGGGTCCCGACGACCCGCCTGCCCATGCGCCAGCTCGGTGTGCTGGCCCTCATCGCGATCCTCGTCGCCGCGATGCTCGCCGCGTATATCGGGACGCATCAGCAGCGGGTCCCGCCGCCGTTCGGGCCGGCCGCTAACGGGCTGATCGCCGCGACCCGGGACGGCGATCTATACGCGGTCGATCCGCGTACCGGCCGCGACACGCTGGTGCTGGGAGGACCCACCAAGGATGAGTGGGTCGGGTTCACACCGGACGGGACACTGGGCGTCTTCGTGCGGTGGGGGCCGGATAGCGGTGCGACGACGACGGGCAAGCTCGGCACCCTGCTCCTTGGCAGCAGCTCGGCGCCCGTGTTCATCGATAAGGACGTGATCCACGGAGACTCCGCCGTCGACATGGCGCCGAATGGGCGTGACGTGGCGTTCACGACCTATGACGAGGGGACGCCGCGCCAGCTGATCATCGTTGCGGCCCTGGACGGCAGCACCTACCACCGGTTCGATGACGTGCCGATCACGGACTACGGTGGCGTCACGTACCTCGCCCCGAACGGCGATGAGCTCCTCTACATCGCTCGCTCGGCGAACAACGAGACGCATGACATCCGCGCCCTCGATGTGACGACGGGACGGACCCGACCGATCGTCGAGACGACGGCCGCGACCGATATCTTCGGCGGCATATCTGCCAGCCCCGATGGGAAGCGTCTGGCGTACGCCTTGCAGGACAGGGAGACCCTCGGCGTCGAGCTCCACGTCATCGGGATCGACGGTCGCGATGACAAGGTGGTCGGCCACGCTCAGGGCGCCTCGTTCGAGGCGTGGCCGCTGTGGGATCCACAGGGAAAGCGGTTGCTGATCGAGCGCGGCCAACCTGGCGAGGATTTTGCTCGACCAGTGATCGTCGACGCCGCCGGCGGACCGGATGTGCTCGTCCAGACAGCGATCACGAGCGATGGCGCCTGGAAGCAGTGGGCACCCGATGGTTCATCGATCCTTGCCCAACGGACGGTGAACGGCAAGGAGCTTGGTGAGGAGCTCTGGGACGCAACGACCGGCGCCGTCACGCCGGCGAGCTGGCCCGCTTCGACGGTCGGAGGCTGGCAGCGCGTCGCCCCCTGAGAAGGGCCGTCAGCCGCAGGAAGTGGGAACCATTCCCGGCCACTCCAGCGCCGTAGGCTAGCGAGCACGGCCACCATGGTCGTGCCGCTAGCCGAGAGGCGACCGTGGACCGTACGGAACTCGTGGATCGAGCCCGGGGAGGCGACCGGCACGCCTTCGCCGAGCTCATCCGCGCGTCCGGCGCGCGCCTGGATGCCACGGCCCGCCTCATCCTCCGCGACCCGGAACTGGCCCAGGACGCCGTCCAGGAGACCCTGATCCGGGCGTGGCGCAGTCTGCCGGGTCTGCGCGATCCCGAGACGTTCGACCACTGGCTGCACAGCCTGGTGGCGCACGCCTGCATCGACCTCGCCCGCAAGCGCCGGCGCCGCGTCGTCGAGGTCGAGCTCACCCCGATCCATTTCACCGAAGCGCTGGACCATGCCGGCGAGGTCGCCGATCGCGACCTCCTCGATCGTGCCCTCGCTCGTCTCGAGCCAGAGGCACGCGCCGTCGTGGTCCTGCACTTCTATCTCGACCTGCCCCTACCGCGGGTCGCCCGGATGCTGGGCATCCCGGACGGCACCGCGAAATCGCGCCTGCATCGCTCGCTCGGGGTCCTGAGGTCCTCGATGGCGATCGATGACGTGACCGCCCCGAGCGCTGCGGGAGGGCCCATCTCATGACGATGGATCGGTCCACTCGCGTCGATCGGGCGCTGCCCGGGCTGTTCGATCAGCTCGCCGAGGCGCGCACCCCTGACTACCTCGAGGCCGCCATCGAGCGTGCCTCGTCTCGACCGCAGCGTCCCGCGTGGACGTTCGCAGGAAGGTGGCTCCCAATGGACCTCGTCACGACGCGGGTCCCATCGACCCGTGCTCCGATGCGCGCCCTCGGCGTGCTTCTCCTTATCGCGATCCTGCTCGCGGCGGCCCTCGCCGTGTACGTCGGAACACATCAGACGCACGTGCCGGCTCCTTTCGGGCTTGCCGCGAACGGCGCGGTCGCCTACGTGACGCCGAGCGGCGAAGTCGCGCTCGCCGACCCGGCCACCGGCGAATCGGAGGTCCTCGTCTCGGACCCGCGACAAGCGCGAGCCCCGTCCTTCTCGCTCGACGGGACGCGCGTGGCGTATCAGCGGTTGGACCCGGACGGCACCAAGGTCATGGTCGTCGACCTTGCCCGACGGACTCCGATCCAAGTCGCGGCCGTCGCTTCCCCGACGGACCTGCTCCAATGGTCTCCTGACGGATCGAAGCTCGCGTGGATCTCTGGAACCCAGGCCTGGATCGCGAACACCGACGGGTCGGGCGCTCAGGCCCTTGACGTCGGCATGCCGGTCGAACACGAGATCGAGTGGCGGCCACCCGACGGCAAGGAGCTTGTCCTCCGAGGTGAACGCGATGGCAAGGCAGGCCTCTTCCTCGTCGCCCTGGACGGGTCGGAACCACGACCGATCAGCCCGCTGACGACTGGAGAATTCGACTATCTCTGGCTCTCATGGGCCCCGGACGGAAGCCGACTCGCATACAGCAACGCTGAACCGAAGGAGGTCCATCTCGTCGATGTCGATCGCGGCGTCGACACGATGATCCATGGCGATACGGGCATCGGTCTGATGTTCCCGCGCTGGTCGCCCGACGGAAGTCGACTTGCCGTGATGACCTGGCTCTCGGAGCAGCCGGACAAAGTCCAGGTCGGCGTTCTCCCCGTCGATGACCCATCACCGCATATCACGCTGACTGGACCGACGTTCGGCTCCGGGATCCAGCACGACTGGGCTCCGGATGGAAGGTCGATCCTCGCGACCGAATGGGGAACGTCGCAGCCTTGGCTACTCGATCCCGCGGGCGGCCCAGGCCGACGACCGGACTGGTCTGCCAGCTTCCCGGATTGGGTGGAATGGCAGCGTCTGGCACCGTGATCCTCGCTCGCCCGGAACGATTCGGGTGACGACGGCGCCATAGGATGTCGAGCACGGCCACCTCGGTCGTGCCGATGTCCTGAGGCGACCGTGGACCAGCGAGGACTCGTCGAGCGAGCGCAGCGTGGCGATCATGACGCCTTCGCCGTGCTCGCCAGCGGGTCCATCGCGCGGCTGGACGCTGCCGCTCGCCTGATCCTCCGCGATGGTGAGCTCGCGCGAGACGCCGTCCAGGAGGCGATGGTCCGAAGCTGGCGGGACCTGCCGACGTTGCGCGACGTCGACCGGTTCGACGCCTGGCTTCATCGACTGCTCGTCAACGCTTGTCTCGACATGATGCGGCGCCGTCGACGGCGTGCCATCGAGGTCGAGCTCACCCCGATCCTCATCCCGATGACTGCCGACTTCACGTCGGACGTCGTCGATCGCGATCTCCTCGATCGCGGCTTGCGGGCCCTCGAGCCCAGCTGGCGCGCGATCGTGGTGCTCCATTACTTCCTCGGGATGCCGTTGCCGGAGGTCGCCTCCGCTCTCGGCATCCCGCTCGGCACGGCCAAGTCCCGGCTGCATCGGGCGATCGGTCTCCTGCGGGTGACGGTCGACGGCGATGCGGTGGTCGAGACGCCGGCGGTGCCAGAAGGGCGGCTGGCATGACCCCGATCGACACGTTCGAGCGGCATCTGCCCTCGGCGCTGACCGACCTTGCGGTGCCCGCCACGCCCGATTACCTGACTGACATCCTCGGGCGGACCGCTGCCACACGGCAGCGACCTGCCTGGGCCTCCATCGAAAGGTGGCTTCCAGTGGATATCGCTCGGTCACGCGTCCCGGCGACGCGGGTCCCGTGGCGCCAGCTTGGGATCCTCGTGGCGCTGGCGCTTCTCATCTCGGCGATGCTCGCCGCGTACGTCGGCACCCGGCCGACGCACGTTCCGCCGCCCTTCGGTCCTGCCGAGAACGGACGGCTCATCTACAGCGTGGATGGCGACATCGTGATCCGTGACGGCCTCCAGACGGCGCCGCAGGTGCTGATCAGCGGCCCGAGCATCGACCACGATCCGGGCTACTCACCGGACGGGACCAAGCTCGTCTACCTGTCGGATGAAGGCGGCAAGGCCTACCTGACGTCCTCGATGGCGGACGGTAGCAATGCGCATCGGATCATGGGTGACCCCATCGGCGACAACGTCCACGTGGTATGGGCTCCCGACAGCCAACGCCTCGCGGTCGTCAACGACCCTCAGGGGATCCCGCAGCTCTCGATCGTGCCAGTCGATGGCTCCGGGTCGCGGACGGTCGACCTGGACGGTCTTCGTCCGACCGACATCGTGTGGCGACCGCCCGACGGTCACGAGCTGCTCGTCCGAGTGATCAAGCCGACGGAGCTCCGTGCGGACCAGTCCCCCTACACGCCGATCCAGTTCTACGTCGTCGACATCGATGGGTCTACTGCCCCGCGATCGGTCGGGATCGACCCACATGACAACTTCGGCCCGGATTGGGACAACAGTGGCCCCGATTGGTCACAGGATGGGAAGGCGATCTATTACAACGTCGTCGACCCGGCACTGGGCGATCCGGCCGGTCGATACCGGATCCATCGCGTCAACGTCGATGGCACCGCCGATGTCGTGATGCCCGGGCCCGCACCCGAGGTGAATGAGGCATGGCCGATCCGATCGCCGGACGGCAAGTGGCTTCTGGTGGAGCACTGGACATGGGCGGACCAGCCGGATCCGCACCTCAGTCTGGCCGTGCTACCGACTGATGGCAGTGCGCCCGCTCACGATGTCGGACCGAAGGTCGTCGATCAGAACGTGGACCGTGCTTGGTCACCCGACGGGACACGCATCCTCGCGCGTATCGGCGACACCAAGATCGTCTCGATCGATCCGGTGGCCGCCTCGTACGAGGAGATCGGTTGGTCCGCCACGGTCTTTCCGGACTGGCAGCGCCGCGCTCGGTAGTCCGCGCCGGCCTACACAAAGGATGAACCCCGGGTTGGTCGGGACCCGGGGTTCAGGAAGAAGGCGTATTGGTTGCGGGGAAGGGATTCGAACCCTTGACCTTCGGGTTATGAGCCCGACGAGCTGCCGCTGCTCCACCCCGCGACCACCAATGATAGGGAGGGTCCCGACATCGGTCAAATGGACCGGACCCTCCCGACCGGCCGCGAGAGGGCTACGTGGTGAGCTCCGGAGAGGCCAGATCGGGCGCGGAAGCGCTCGATCCACCCCGGAGCCGGCTCCCGCCGACGATCGTCGCGAGGACCAGCGTCACGATCATGACGATGCTGAACGAGTAGAACGGCAGCAGGATGCTCTGCTCCGCGAGGATGCCGGTCGTGACGGAGGCGACGATGAATCCGAGCGTCCCGGCCGCCCCGAACAGGCCCTGCGCGGTCGATGAGCGACCCGGCGGCGAGTTCGCCGCGACGACCGCGTAGAGCGCCGGGTTCAGGAATGCGAAACCGGTGGCTTCGACGAGGATCAGCGGCACTGCGAGCGCCGGATCCCACATCAGCGTGTACAGGATCCCGGTGACCGCCGGCAGGATCATGCCCATCACGATGAAGGCATAGGACCCTCGACGATCGACCTGACGCCCGGCATACGGCGACAGCACGAGCACGGGCAGCCCGAACATCGCGAAGGTCAGGCCGATGAGCGCGAGGTCGGCGCCAAGCCCCTTCAGGAACAGGCTCCAGATCACCTCGTAGGTGCCACCGCCGTAGTAGCCACCGGCGTTGAGGATGATCGCGGCGATCAAACCGCGGTTGAGGAGACGTGTCGGAGTGGTCGAGGCTCCCGCGTCGCGACCGTCACCGCCGGCGGCCTGGTCCGCGGCCAGCGCGGCCGCGGCTCGACCCTCCACGTATGGCGAGTCCGGCGGCATCGTCATCCGATCCGACGAGGGTGAGGCTCCGGCCTTGCGGGCGGGGCCGTTCTCGCGGACCCGCAACGCGATCGCGACCGCCGCCACGACCGCCGCGATCGCACTGAACACGAACACGAAGGCGATGCCACCGAACCGTTCGGCACCCAGCGCCCCGATCGTGGGCCCGAGGAGGAGACCGCCCATCTGCGCTGCGCCGTATAGGCCGAACGCTTCGCCGCGTCGATCCGGTGGCGTCGCATCCGTCAGGAAGCCCCGAGCGGCGGGGTCGTAGATCGCGGCGCCGAGACCAGCGCCGGCGCGGAGCAGGAAGAACGCGACGGGACCGGTCCAGACGAGTGGAAGCGCCCCGAAGACGCCCGTCGCGACCAGCCCGATGACCATCAGCGGGACGCGGGCCGTCCGATCGGCGAGCCACCCGAACACGGGCTCGCTTACAAGCCGCGCGGCCGGCCACGCCGCGATCACGAGGCCGAGCGTGCCCAGGTCGACGCCTTGCTCGGCGAAGTAGATCGGCAGGATCGGCAGCAAGCCGCCGAAGCCGAGCCACACGATGAACTCGGCGACGAGCAGCGGGACGATCATGCCCCAGCGATCGAGCCAGGCATGCAGACGGTCGAGCATTGACCCCGGAGCGTACCGGCCCGGGGCGGCCGCGGCGATGGCCTGTTGCCGGAAACATGCGGTAACCGTCGGCCCGTATACTCCCGGTCCCCCTGTCCCGCCAACCGAGGTATGCCGCCGCGTGGACGTCATCACGGCCGAGGGCCTCGTCAAGATCTACAAGACCCGCAAGGTCGAGGTCCGCGCACTCGACGGGCTCGACCTCGCGGTGCCCGAGGGCAGCGTCCTCGGACTCCTCGGGCCCAACGGCGCGGGCAAGACGACGACCGTTCGCATCCTGGCGACGCTCCTCCGGCCGGACGCCGGCAGCGCGACGGTCGCCGGTCTCGACGTCGTCCGTGACGCACAGAAGATCCGCACGTTGATCGGCCTGTCCGGTCAATACGCTGCCGTCGACGAGAACCTCACGGGACGCGAGAACCTGTGGATGTTCGGCCGGCTCTACCAGCTCCCGAGCGATATCGCGACGACGCGTGCCAAGGAGCTCCTGGCCCAGTTCGACCTGCTCGACGCAGGCGACCGGGTCGTCAAGACCTACTCCGGCGGCATGCGCCGCCGGCTCGACCTGGCCAGCGCGCTCATCGGTCGACCGCAGCTCCTGTTCCTCGACGAGCCTACGACCGGCCTCGACCCGCGAAGCCGCCTCGGCATGTGGGATGTCATCCGATCGCTCGTCCGTGAGGGGACGACGTTGCTTCTGACCACGCAGTACCTCGAGGAGGCCGACGAGCTCGCCGACACGATCGCGGTCGTCGACCACGGACGGATCATCGCGAACGGCACTGCCGACGAGCTCAAGGCGCAGGTCGGCGGCGAGCGCATCGAGGTGATCGTCCACGATCGGACGCGGATCGACGACGCGCAGCGGATCCTCGGCCAGATCGGCATCGGTGCCGCGTCACTCGACGAGCACACCCGTCGCGTCACCGCGCCCTCGGACGGCGGGGCGAAGCGGCTCGCCACGGTCATCCGCGAGTTCGACGACGCCGGCATCGTGATCGACGACATCGGCCTTCGGCGCCCGACCCTCGACGACGTCTTCCTCAGCCTGACGGGACACGTCGCCGAGGAAGGGCCGACCGATGAGGCGGCGGCATGACGGCGTCAGCGACCACCCGGCCCGCCGCCGCGAGTGGCGGGATCGGCTCGATGCTCCGCGACGGGCTCATCGTCATGTGGCGGAACCTGAAGCGGATCCCACGGATCCCGGAGCTCGCGGTCTTCGGGGTCCTCCAGTCGATCATGTTCGTGGTCCTGTTCTCGGTCATCTTCGGGGGTGCGATCCCGATCCCCGGCGGCACCTACAACGAGTTCCTCATCCCCGGGATCTTCGCCCAGACGATCATCTTCGCCTGCGGGACGACGGCGGTGGGTATCGCCGACGACGCTCAGAAGGGGATCATCGACCGATTCCGCTCACTGCCGATGGCGCGGTCGGCGTTCCTGTCAGGCCGGTCGCTCGCCGACGTCGTCTACAACGCGGGCATCATGGTCGTGCTCGGCGTGTCCGGCGTCCTGGTCGGCTGGAGCGTACAGACCGGCATCGGTGGGTTCGTTGCGGGCGTGGCGCTGCTTCTGCTGTTCGCCTTCGCGATGTCCTGGCTCGGCATGTTCCTCGGTTTGAACGTGCCGACCGTCGAGGTCGCCAACCAGGTGATCTTCACGGTCCTCTTCCCGATCGGGTTCATCTCGAGCGTCTTCGTTCCGCCGCAGACGCTGCCGGATTGGATCCAGCCGATCGCGGAATGGAACCCCACCAGCACATTGGCAACGTCGCTACGGGTCCTCTGGGGGAATCCGAACCCGTATGCCACTGGCAGCTTCCCGTCGGAGAACCCGATCCTCGTGACACTCGGTTGGGTCGTGGTGATCCTTGCCGTCTTCGGCCCGCTCGCCGTCCGTCGCTACCGGAGCCTGAACCGCTAGCCCGTGTTCTGGAGTCCCGCGGCGACGCCGTTGACCGACAGCTGGACGAGGCGCCGGTGCAGGTCGCGGTCCGGGCTATCCGGCGGCAAGGCCCGCAGGCGCCGCAGCAGTCGCACCTGGACCTCCGACAGGGCGTCGACGTAGGGATTGCGTAGGGCGATCGACCGCTGAAGGACCGGCGCGCCGTCGAGCAGCCGGTCTCGACCGGTGATCTTCAGCAACCAGGACACGGTCCGGTGGTACTCGGCCTCGATCGTCGTCCACCAACGCTCTGCGTCGGCGCCGCTGGTCAGCGATGCATAGCGGCGGCCGATGCCCATGTCGGCCTTGGCCAGGATCATCTCGGCGTTGTCGATGACCGATGCGAGGAACGGCCACGACCGGTACAGCCTCGCGAACTCGCTGATCCCGCGGTCTCCGTGCGCATCCCCATAGGCCTCGAGTGCCGCGCCAAACCCGTACCAGCCCGGCAGGTTGATGCGTGACTGGGACCAGGCGAACGTCCAGGGGATCGCCCGGAGCGAGTCGATCGGCGGCGCCGCATCGGGATCGGCACCCACGCGGCCGCGTGCCGGCGGGCGCGACCCCAGTCGGAGGTCGGAGAGCTCCGCGATCGGCGTGATCTGGCGGAAGAACGCGGCGAAGCCGGGGTCGTCGTGCACGAGGCCGCGGTATGCAGCACGGGCCGTTGCGGAGAGCTCGCTCATCATCTCGCCGCCGGCCTCGACCGCCGCCGCGGCCGCGGCATCGTGCTCGGGTGTCGACGCGATCAGGACGGCGCCGGTCAGCTGCTCGAGGTGACGCTTCGCGATCGCGGGATCGCCGTAATTCGCGAAGATCACCTCGCCTTGCTCGGTGAGCTTGAGCCGCCCATCCACCGATCCGGGCGCGCCGCCGACGATCGCCCGGTTCGCCGGACCGCCGCCGCGCCCGATCGCCCCGCCGCGCCCGTGGAAGAGTGTCAACTCGACGCCATGCGCACGCGACGTCTCGACGAGCGCGGCCTGCGCCTGATGCAGCATCCAGGCGGCCGCCAGGAACCCGGACTCCTTGTTGGAGTCGGAGTAGCCGAGCATCACCTCCTGCTTGTCGCCACGACGGGCGACGTGTGCCCGATATGCCGGGTCGGTCAGCACCGCGTCGAGGAGCGGGCCCGCCGACGTGAGGGCGTCCGACGACTCGAACAGCGGAACGACGTCGATGTCGGTCGTCGCCTCGGCGGCCGCGGCGAGCGCGAGGACGTCGGTGACATCCCGTGGCTCGGCCGTGAACGAGACGATGACCCGGCGGACCGACTCCGGCCCGTACCGGCGCTGCCCCTCCCCGATCGACCGGAACGTGGCCAGCACCTCGGCCGTCGACACGCCCGGTGCCACCTCGGCGGCAGGATCGCCGCCGTTCCGGATCGTGGCGAGCGCAGCGCGGTGGACGTCGCTGTGCTGGCGGACCTCGAGCGACGCCAGGTGGAAGCCGAAGGTCGCCAGTTGCCAGCGCATCTCGGCGACCTCGCCCCATGCGACCCGTCCCATCCCGTCGATCTCGAGCGCGTCCTGGATCTCGCGAAGCTCGATGTCGAGGGCATCGGCATCGTCGTACGCGCCCGCTCGTGGCCCCGCGTCGCCGGTGAGGACTGCCCGCGTGCGACGCAGTCGCTCGGCGATGAAGCCGAACCGCTGGCGGTACGGCTCGTCCGGGAATCGGCGGCGAAGCTGGCGGTCGGTCTCTGGCAGTTCCTCGGCATCGCGGGCGAGGCGAGTCGCCAGCGGCTTCGCGACGCGGTCGTGCGCCGTGGTGGCGGACTCGGTCTGCATCAGGCGTAGCGCAACGGCTTCGTAGCCGTGGAGGACGTGGTCCGCCTGGATCCGCAGCGTGTGCCCGGTGAGATCTGACGTCACGACCGGATTGCCGTCGCGGTCGCCACCGATCCACGATCCGAACCGGAGGAACGCGGGCGTCCGCGGCGCGCGAGCGCCTGATCCGCCGTCCAGCGTCGCATCGACCGCGCGATAGAGCCGTGGGGCGAGCTGGAACAGCGTAGCGTCGAAGACCGCCATCGCGGTGCGGACCTCGTCGAGCGGCTCGGGTTTGACCGCCCGGAGGTCTGACGTCCGCCACAGAACCGTGATCTCCTCGCGCAGGCGGCGCCGGATCTCGCGATCCTCGGACGGCGTGAGGCGCGTGTCATCGAGTCCCTCGAGGAGCACCGCGCAGCGACGGAGTGCCACGAGCGTCGTCCGTCGACGCGCCTCCGTCGGGTGGGCGGTCAGGACCGGCGTGATCCGCAGCCCGGCGAACATCGCGTCGAGATCGGCATCCGACCGGTCGCGTCGACGCAGCCTTGCCACCGCCTCGGCGACCGAGTCATCAAGGAGTCCGTCACGCGCGGCCCGCTCCCGGCGCCGAAGCGCCCGAACGCGCGCCCGCGCCTCGGCGAGGTTCACGAGCTGGAAGTACAGCGAGAACGCCGTGATGACGGCTTCCGCATCGCGGAGCTCGAGCGCATCAAGCTCCGCCTCCAGGCGTTCGCGTTCCTCCGGCTGGTCGCTGCGACGGAAGTCGATCGCCGCGAGACGCAGCCGCTCGACGAGGTCGTAGATGCCCTCCCCGGCCTGCTCCGTGATCACCTGGCCCAGCAGCGATCCGAGCAACCTGATCTCGAGCGCCAGCGGGTCCCGCGCACGCGCAGAACCGATACCAGCGGGTTCCGCGGCCCGGGCCGATCGTGCTCGCTGCCCCGCGGCGGTCATGTCGAGACCAAGACCGAGGATGACAGGACCGCTCGGTAGCGCAACCCAGGCGGCACTCCCCCGCAACCTTCCGTGGGCTGTTCCGTTCCTACCCTTGTAAGGTGATGAGCGTGATGGAGCAGCGGACGAGCGTGGGCGAGCGTCGGCAAGGTGGCCCGGACGGGCGCCCGGCCGATGCCCCGCGCGGCCGGCGCGAGACGGATCAGCTCGACCAGCTCCGCTTCATCCACCAGGTCGCGAGGCTCGCGACCACTGCCCGGACCTGGGACGAGCTGCTGGAGACCGTCGTCGACGGCACGCGTGACGCGCTCCATGCCGATGTCTCCTCGCTGTATCTGCTCGACCGCGATGGAGCGTACCTGACGCTTGCCGCGACCAACGGTCTCGACCGGTTCCAGATCGGGCGTGCCAGGGTGCCGTTCGGCGAGGGCGTCACCGGCTCGGTCGCGGCAAGCCAGCTCCCGCTCGTGATCCCGGACGTCAAGGAGGACCCGCGCTTCCTGTGGGTCCGCGGCATCGATCAGCGCCGCTTTGTGGCGTCGATGCTGAGCGTCCCCTTGACCTGGCACGATCAGACCGTCGGTGTGCTCAACGTCCAGACCGAGCACCGACGGGAGTTCAGCGCCTCCGACGTCGCCCAGCTCAGCGCCGTGGCCGACGTGCTTGCCGGGATCGTCGAAAAGGGTCGCCAGCAGACGGAGGCGGAGGCTCGGGTCGAGGCGCTCAAGGCGATCGACGAGGCCCGGAGCGAGCTCATCGCATTGGTGACCCACGAGCTGCGCACGCCGCTTGCCGTCGTCCGCGCCTACACGGATCTTCTGGCTGACGAACCGGCACTCGACGGGCGCGAGTCGCGCGACGTCGAACGACGGCGGACCCGCGCTGAGTGGCATGACGCGACGCTCGAGCAGATCGAGCGCCTGGATCGTCTCGTCGACTCGATCCTGGCATCGGTGCGGGTCGTCCCGGAGGACGCGGCGACACTTGAGCCGGTCGACGTGGAGGCGCTGGTCCGAGAGGTGCTGCATTCGCTGACGCCGCTGCTCGGCCGACACGAGGTGGTCGCCGGCGGCCCCGTCCGTCTCCACGCGCTGACCGATCCTTCGCGCTTGCGCCAGATCGTCGAGCATCTCGTCGAGAACGCCGTGAAGTACGCTCCCTCCGAGACCATGATCCGCATCGATTGGGCCCTGGTCGAAGGGCACGTCCATCTCGGCGTGACCGACGAAGGCCCGGGCATCCCCGATGAGTGGCGCGAGCGCATCTTCGAGCCTTACGCGCGTCGCGACACCCATACGGCACGCGGCTCCGGCATCGGGTTGTACGCCGCCAAGCGGCTCGGCGAGTCGATGGGCTGCCACCTCTGGTGCGAACCGGCGATGCCGCACGGCGCTCGTTTCGTCGTCGCGGTCCCGGCCGCGGCTGCGATCTGATCGATGGCCACCACGACGACCCGCCCGTTGCGCATCCTCGTCGTCGACGACGACCCGGCGATGGTCGGCGCGATCACGGCGCTCGTCGGCACCGAGGGCCACCAGGTCATCACAGCCTACGACGGCCTGACCGCCGTGAAGCGGTTCCGCGAGGAGCATCCCGATCTCGTGCTGCTCGACCTCGCGATGCCGGGACCGGATGGGTTCTCGGTCGCCGGGCAGATGCGGGCCGTCGGGCAGGCACCGATCCTCGTGGTTTCCGGCGAGAGCGGCGAGGCCGCCAAGGTGCGAGCGCTCGGGATCGGGGCGGATGACTACCTGACGAAGCCGTTCGGCAAGGCCGAACTGCTGGCACGGATCGCGGCGATCATGCGCCGGGTCGATCGATCTGGCGTGGGCGCCTCGCCGGCAGGTCCGCTCGAGGCCGGGCCGCTCGTCCTGGAGCCGGGACGCCACGAAGCCCGCGTCAACGACCAGGCACTGTCGCTGACGCCGACCGAGTTCCGGCTGCTGGAAGCGCTGGTCCGTGCTCGTGGCGACATCGTGCCGCACCTCCAGCTCGCCCGTGCCGGCTGGCCGGCCGAATCGGATCCCGATCTGCTCTGGCTCAAGCCGCACCTCGCGCGGCTGCGCGCGAAGGTCGAAGAGGCCGGCGGCCCGCGTGTCGTCGCCGTTCGTGGCGTGGGCTATCGGATCGTCGTGGACGAGGAGACTGCGGCCGGCACGTGACCGGCGACGCGCCGCGCTAGACGGCGATCGAGACCGCGCGGCCCGTCGAATCGTGGGCGGCGTCAGCGCAGGCGACCCGGCAGCCGCGAGCATCTCGCCCGGCGATCGGGTTGAAGTGGAACCACGCCTCGCCGGTCTGGGCGAGCCGGCATCCACAGGAGGCACACGTCACCGGAGCGCCAGCGCCATCACGGACGGCGAGGGGCGTCTCGGCATCGGGTCCGGACGGGTGGAGCATCGCGGTCACCTCCTCGCTCATCGGGGTCCCGGAGGCGCGTTCGGCCGTCCCAGGGTGACGTTTCCCCATCATCGGGGCGAGCCTACGCGCCAGAGGCGGTGCCGTTCGGCAACGCGACGGATGCCGGTTGGTTGCAGGTCGGTATCGGGGGATCCGGCGGGACCGTACTCGCTCCGCCCCAGCGTGCCGGACCGGCTTCCCCAGAAACGACTGGACCTGTCCGCCACCCCGCCCATCGGGCATCATCGCGCGATGACAGACGCCGCGACCGATCCGATCCAGTCGCCCGATGGGTATCGAAACATGCTCCTCGGGTACCTCTCCGATGACGATCCTGCCAAGGTCCAGGCAGCCACCGTCGCGCGCCTGCGCGAGCTCGTCGCGGAGGCCGGCACCGACCTTAGGACCAGGCCCGAGCCGACGGAGTGGTCGGTCATCGAGTGCATCGGTCACCTGACCGATTCGGAGGTCGTGACCAGTGCTCGTGTCCGCTGGATCCTCGCCGAGGATGAGCCGCAGATCATCGGCTACGACCAGGATCTCTGGGTGGACGGGCTCCGTCACGACCGCGACGATCCGGGCGCGTTGATCGCCCTGTTCGACGCGCTGCGGTCCGCCAACCTGACTCTCCTGTCGACCCGGTCCGCCGCGGACCTCGAGCGGTTCGGCCAGCACAACGAGCGCGGCCCGGAGAGCTACGGGCTGATGATCCGCCTGACGGCCGGTCACGACCGGTTCCACGTCGCGCAAGCGGAACGGGCGCTCGCAGCGGTCCGCGAGGCGTCTCAAGCCGCGGTCGAACCTCGATAGCGCTCCGCCAGCCGGCGGAGGTGATCGACGAGCTCGGGTGGCTCCGTGACCGTGAAATCGGCGTCGAGCAGCCCGAGATAGACGGCCATCATCTCGGGACTGCTGGCTCCGGCGTCGAGAAGGCACGACCGTTCATCGATCGACTCCACGGTCCCGATCCATGGCCCGATACGCTCTCGAACGGCGTCTGCAGGCGCACGGACGATGACCTGGGCACGGAAGCCCCAGCCCGACCCGGTGACCCCGCGAGCGACGTACGCGGCGACGTCCTCGTCGGGCAACGGTCGTGGCGTGAACCGCGCTCCGAGCGGCAGCCGTGGCTCGATCCGGTCGACCCGGAACGTGCGCCACGCCTCTCGGTCGATGTCCCACGCCACCAGGTACCAGCGGCGGCCCCAGTTGACGAGCCGGTACGGCTCGGCCTCGCGCCGGCTCGCGGCGCCTTCCCGATCGAGATAGGCGAACCGCAGGCGAACGTGATCCCGACACGCCCCGGCGAGCAGCGTCAGGACGTTCGCATCGATCGTGGGCTCGCTGTCGCGTCCCGGAACGAGGACCGTGAACGCCTGGATGGCATTCACCCGTCGGCGGAGGCGCTCAGGCAGGACCTGCTCGAGCTTGCCGAGCGCGCGGAGTGCGGTCTCCTCGATACCGCCGATCGCGCCCCCCGCCGACGTCCGCAACCCGACCGCGACCGCGATCGCCTCGTCATCGTCGAGCAGGAGCGGCGGAAGCACCGCGCCCGCCTCGAGGCGGTACCCGCCGACCGACCCACGCGTCGCATGGACCGGATAGCCGAGACCACGCAACCGCTCGATGTCGTTGCGGACCGTGCGGGTGGTGACTTCGAGTCGGTCGGCGAGCTCGACGCCGGTCCAGTCGCGCGGCGTCTGAAGCAGCGACAGCAGGCGGAGCAGACGTGCTGATGCGTCCATCGGAATCACACGTTAACGAACCATTAGGAACGAAACGTTCCTAATCAGTCGCTATCGTAACGGGCCAAGCAAGCACCGGAGGGACGCATGACCTCAGCCCCACAGACAGCCTTCGTGGACAAGCCGCCGATCGAACTGCCGCACCCGGTCCGGATGCGGATCCTGTTCATGGTCATGATCGGCGTCTTCCTCGCCGCGCTCGATCAGACCGTCGTCGGCACCGCCCTGCCGAGGATCATCACGGACCTCGGCGGGAACGACCTCTACACGTGGGCCTTCACCGCCTATCTGCTCACTTCGACGATCAGTGGTCCGCTCTACGGGAAGCTGTCGGACCTGTTCGGACGACGACCGATCTTCCTGTTCGGGATCGGCATCTTCATGGTCGGCTCGCTGCTCGCGGGTCTCTCCCAGGAGATGTGGCACCTGATCGGTGCGCGTGGGATCCAGGGACTGGGCGCTGGCGCGCTGTTCCCGATCGCGCTGGCGGTCATCGGCGACCTCTTCTCGCCGTCCGAGCGTGGTCGCTACCAGGGTCTATTCGGTGCGGTGTTCGGCCTCTCGGTGCTGATCGGTCCTGCCATCGGCGGCTTGCTGACCGACACCGTCGGCTGGCCGTTCGTCTTCTTCTTCAACCTGCCGATCGGCGCGGTCGTGTTCTACGTCGTGTGGCGGAACCTGCCGTCGTACCACCTGGGCGGCGATAAGCCTGTCATCGACTATGTCGGCGCGGCACTCTTCACCGCGGCGCTGGTGCCCATCCTCATCGGACTCACGAACAAGCAGTCGGCTGACTGGACCGATCCGATCGTCGGCGGGCTGATCCTCGTCGGGCTCGTGATCGGGATCGTCTTCCTCGTCGCGGAAGCCCGCGCGCGTGAGCCGATCGTGCCGCTCGAGCTGTTCCGCATCCGCTCGTTCTCGATCTCGGTGGCGGCGTTCTTCCTCGCCTCGTTCGGGTTCCTCGCGGCGGTCGTCTTCCTGCCACGCTGGTTCCAGGTCGTCAACGGCTCGTCGGCGACGGAGTCGGGTTACCAGATCCTGCCGCTGCTGGGCGGTCTGATCATCTCGGCGACGGCGGCCGGCCAGCTGGTCGCCCGGACAGGGCGGTACAAGGCGCTGATCTTCGCCGCACTCGTGACGATGGCGGCCGGACTGTGGCTGCTGACCAACTTGCGTGCGGATACCCCGATCCCGCTCGTCTGGCTGTGGATGTTCATCACCGGCATCGGCGTCGGTCCGTCGTTCGCGGTCTTCACGCTGGTCGTCCAGAACAGCGTGCCGATCCAGCGCCTGGGGACGGCGACCAGCAACCTGACGTTCTTCCAGTCGGTCGGCGGGACGATCGGGCTCGCCATCACGGGCACGATCTTCGGGACGACGCTCGCAGCAGAGGCGCCACGACAGCTCGTGGCGGCGGGCGTCCCACCGGAGCTCGCCGCCGCCGGTGGCGGTCAACTCGATGCGGCGACAGGGGTCGGCGATCTCGGCGCGGCGATCCTCGCCCAGGTCCCAGAAGCGTTCCGGGCCCAGGTCGAACCGTTCATCCCGGCGATCGTGGACGCGATCCATCAGGCCGTGTCGATCGCGACCGCGAGCACGTTCTACGTTGGTGTGGCTGCGTCGTTGCTGGCGGCGCTCCTCGTCGCCGGGCTCAAGGAGGTCCGCATGGGAGCCTCAGAGCCCGTCGCCGATAGCGGACACGAGCGGGTCGGGAACGACCATACGGTCGCGGCGCCCGGCGCGTAGCGCTTCATGTCGCGAAGGAGCCCGGTGGTCCGCTGGGGGCGGATCGCCGGGCTTCGTCGTGTTCGTCGTGTCAGGCTCGGACGGTCACAGCCGAGACGGCACCGGCGACAGCGGGGTCCAGACCCGCAAGGGACGCTTCGTGGGAAACGGCGATCGGCTCGACCAGCCACGTGTCGGCGGCGAGCGATTCGGAAAGTACGAGACGCCGGGCGAGCACCGATCCGATGGCGGCGTGTTCCTGTAGCAGCTCGAAGAGCTCGTCGAACCGGTCGGTCCCATCCGCACGCGAACGGATCGACTCGGAGAGACGCATCGCTCGCACGCTCTCGCCGTGGAGCGCCGCCACGTGTCGTCCGCTCGGGTCGTACAGGTACGCCCGGCCGCCGGTCATCCCAGCACCGAAGTTCGATCCTATCGGCCCGAGGACCACGACGACGCCACCGGTCATGTACTCGCAACCGTGGGCCCCGATGCCCTCGACGACCGCCGCAGCACCACTGTTTCGTACGGCGAAGCGCATCCCGGCGCGACCGGCGAGATGGAGCCGGCCTCCGGTCGCCCCGTAGAGGACGGTATTGCCGGCGATCGCCTCGCCGGACGCGGGTACCGGGAGATCCGGTTCCGGCCGGACCACGATGCGGCCGCCCGACAGGCCCTTGGCGACGTAGTCGTTGGCCTGCCCGACGAGCGTGAGGTCGATCGCGTTCGACGCGAAGGCACCGAATGACTGGCCGGCCGAACCGCGGACCTCGAGGCGGACCGGACCGCGCAGCTCACCGCGCTCGACGGCGCCGGTGAGGCTCGCGCCGAACGAACGATCGCCGGTCGACAGCCGCAGGCCCGACGCGGTGACCGGGCCCTGTCCGTGGAACGCGGCGGCCACGCGGACCTCCAGCGGTGAGGCCGGGGCGTGCCTGCTAAGGCGGTCCGCCGCGGCTGGGTCAGCTCGCCTCGTCGGATCGGCTGGCCACCGAGCCGCGCCGACGACCGCCGCGAGCTCGCGAGTCGCCGCCCGCGTCGGGCGAAGTACCTTGCGGCTCTCGCCGACGATCTCGCCGACCGACCTTGCGCCGATCACGGCAAGCTCGCGCCTGAGATCCTCGGCGACTGTGAGGAAGAACGTCTCGACCATCTCGGGCGTGCCACGGAACTTGGCGCGGAGGTCCTCACGCTGGGTGGCGATCCCCGTCGGGCACGTGTCGAGGTGGCATTGGCGCGCCATGTCGCAGCCGACCGCCACGAGTGCCGACGTCCCGAATGCGAACTCCTCGGCTCCGAGCAGGGCGGCCACCAGAAGGTCCCGTCCGGTCTGGAGACCGCCGTCCGTGCGCAAGGCCACCCGATCCCGGAGGTCGTTCCGCAGCAGGACCTGATGGACCTCGGCCAGCCCGAACTCCCATGGCGCCCCGACATGCTTGATCGACGACAGCGGCGACGCCCCGGTCCCGCCCGCGTGACCCGACAGGTGGATGTAGGCCGCGCCGGCCTTGGCGACCCCCGCCGCGATCGTGCCGACACCGCGTGACGCCACGAGCTTCACGCCGATCCGTGCGCTCGGATTGATCGCGCGGAGGTCGCCGATGAGCTGGGCGAGATCCTCGATCGAGTAGATATCGTGATGTGGCGGCGGGCTGATGTAGCTCTGTCCGGCCTGCCCGCGCCGCAGCGCGGCGATGTACGCGGTCGCCTTGCGACCCGGCAGCTGACCGCCCTCACCCGGCTTGGAGCCTTGAGCGATCTTGATCTCCAGTTGATCGGCCCGCGCAAGATAGGTCGCGGTCACCCCGAACCGAGCAGATGCGACCTGCTTGATGCGTGCATCGCGACGCCGGCCATCCCCGCCGGGTGCGTACCACGCCGGATCCTCGCCCCCTTCACCCGTGTTCGCGGCGCCGCCGGCGCGCTGGATCCCGATCGTCAACGCCTGGTGCGCCTCGGGCGACAGGGCGCCGACGCTCATCGCCGAGACGACGAAGCGCCGCGCGATCGACCGCGCATTCTCGACGGCGTCGAGTGGCACGGACGGCCCGAGGCGGTGGACGCGCAGCTCGTCGCGCGAGGCCGCGGCAGCTGACTCGGGTCGCTCCAGGGCAGCCCGATACCTGTCGAGGCCCTCGTCAAGCGACGTGTCCTCGAGCGAGGGTGTGGCGCCGGAGAGGAGCTGGATCTCGCTCGCCACGCGTGGCGCGAAGAGGTGGGTCTCCCCGTCGGCGCGGAATCGGGCGAAGCCTGGATCGGGCAGCCGCGGCTCACGACCGGCAGCGGGAGGTGGCAGCGCGACGGCAGCGTCGCGGCGTCGGATGACCCGCGCGCCCGACTCGTCCAGCGTCGTCCGTCCCGGCCACGCGGCGGCGGTCGGGAAGCAGCGCGCGATCACGTCCGGTGCGAGGTCGACGGTGTCGATGAGCGCCCCGCCGATGTAGCTCGTGACGGCGCTGATGCCCATCCGAGCGAGCGTCTTGCGAAGCCCGGCGGCGAACGCATCGACGATGTTCTGTACGGCATCGCCCGGCGTGACCTCCTCTGCGCCACGCGTCCCGGCCAGCTCCGCGGCGAGCTCGAGGGCGAGCCGCGGATGCACGACGGTCGCCCCGACGGCAAGGACCATCGCCATCGCGTGGACGTCGAGCACGTCTGCGACATCCGCGACGACATCGGTCCGGCCGCGTAGTCCGGCATCGGTCAGGGCCGAGTGGACGGCGCCGACAGCGAGGACGGACGGCACCGGGAGTCGATCGGTCGAGAGCGAACCGTCGCTGACGAGCAGGATCTCGACGCCGCGCTCGCTTGCGTCGACCGCGTCGGCCGCGAGGGCCTCGAGTCCGGTATCGAGTCCTCGCGCTCCATCGCTCGCCGGCCACGTCGCGTCGAGCACACGGACGCGCCGACCGGCGGCGAGAAGCACCTCGAGCAACCCGTCGAGATCGGCGACGATGGGGCGATCCAGCCTGAGCGTCCGTGGAGCTCGGGGTGGACCGCCGAGCAGCGCCGGCCGCCGCCCGAGCTCGACGCGGAGGTCCATCACGACCCGCTCCCGTTCGGGATCGATCGCTGGGTTCGTTACCTGGGCGAACGCCTGTCGCAGGTGGTCGGCGACCGGCCGATCGAGGCGCCCGCGCCGTGGCGTCGGGGTGTCGTCGCCCATGCTCCAGAGCGGCTCGTGCCCCTCGAGCGCCATCGTCTTGATGTCGAGTCGCCACTTCTCGGCATCGAGACCGGCGAGGTAGCGCAGCGAGGGCGCCAGCGGTCCGCGTCCCTCGATGACCGCGGCCGCGGCGTCGATGCTGTCGTCGTGGGTCGGGCGCGGCTGGTCGTGGATCGGCAGGTGGCGCAGGACATGGGTCTTGGCGTCGGTGTCCTCGAGGATCCGGCGGCGACCGGGCTCCACCAGGAGCATCTCCCCGGGGCCGAGTCGCCCCCGCCGGATGGTCTCGGCGGGCTCGAACGGCACCGCACCTGCCTCGGATGCGACCGCGACCACGCGATCCCTCGTGATGGCGAATGCGGCGGGACGCAGGCCGTTACGGTCGACGAGGGCGCCGACGCGCCGACCATCGGAAAAGACGATCGCTGCGGGGCCGTCCCACGGGGCGAGCATCCCGGCCGTCCGGCGCCGAAGCGTGGCCACATGCGGATGGGGTGCTCGGCGGAGGCCGACCGCCTCGGGGATCGCCGCGAGCAGTGCGGGCGCCAGATCCCAGCCGGTCGTCGTCAGGAGCTCCAAACCCTCATCGAGCGACAGCGAGTCGGAGCCGTCGGGCGAGAGCAGTGGTCCGGCTTCGAGGAGCTCCGCGGCGAACGACGCGCCGCCCCGGTCGCGCGTCCGTCCGCGCACCTGCTCCCGATTCCCGCGGACGGTGTTGATCTCCCCGTTGTGGGCGATCGCGCGGAGGGGTTGAGCGAGGCGCCAGACGGGCGTCGTGTTCGTGGCGTACCGCTGGTGGAAGACCACGTATGTGAGGTCGAGGTCCTCGCGCAGGTCAGGGTAGAGAGCGGCCAGGCGCGGGCCGGCGACGAGCCCCTTGTAGACGACCGTGGCGCTCGACGACGACGGGATCGACATCTCCGCCAGCGCTCGGCCGGCGGTTCGCACCGCCAGCTCGAGCCGTCGCCGGGCGATCACCAGCCGGCGCTCGAAGTTCCGGTCCGTCACGCCAGCGGGGCGCGCGATGATGGCCTGCGCGACGTACGGCCGTGACGCGGCCGCCGACGCGCCGAGCGCGGCAGGCTCGAATGGAACGGATCGCCAAGCGACGACCGGAAGGCCGGCCTCGGCATAGACCTGCTCGAGCAGCGCGCGTGCCGCGGTCCGGCTCCTCCGACCGCGCGGCAGGAACGCCATCACGACACCGGGACGATCGATCCGCCCGCTCGAGATGCGATCCAGCAGGGACGGCGACAGCGGCAGCGCCACACCTGCACCGTCACTCGACTCGCCATCGGCACCGAAGGCGCCGCGATGGGCGAGGGCGGCGAGCCCACCCAGCGCGAGTGGCAGGACACGTCGGCCGCTGCGCCCACCGGCGTCCGCCACGAACCCTACGCCGCACGCGTCGTGCTCGAACCGCGGGTCGTAGAGGGGGGCTCGAGTGTCACGTCGGTCGGTGGCGTCCATCGTCGTGGCGTCTCCGAGAGGCGGTGGAGCGGCCGCCGCCCGGGCGGGACGGGGGCCGCATGGATGCGCGGACGGGCCGGGTGGTCCCGGCCCGTGCCGACTAGGTCTGGTAGGCCACCTCGCCGTGGGTGGCGAGGTCGATGCCGATCTCCTCGTCCCGTGCCGAGACCCGGATGCCGAGGATCAGGTCGACCACCTTGACGATCAGGAACGTCGATACGACTGCGTAGGCGACCGTCGCCGCGACAGCGATGAGCTGCGTGGCCAGCTGCTGGACGTTGCCCTCGAGCAGACCGGTGTAGGCCTCCTGGATCGCCGCGGTCGCGAAGATGCCGGTCGCGACCGCGCCGAACATCCCACCGACGCCATGCACCGCGAACACGTCAAGGGCGTCGTCGATCTTGAGCCGCGACCGAAGCAGGGTCGCGCTGTAGCAGAGCCCACCGACGGTCAGCCCGATGACCAGCGCGCCACCGACTCCGACATAGCCCGATGCAGGCGTGATCGCCACGAGACCGGCGACCGCCCCGCAGGCGGCGCCGACGACGCTGACCTTGCCCTTGTGCAGGTAGCTCGCGAAGACCCACGTGATGGTGGCCGCGGCGGCAGCCGTGTTCGTCACGATGAACGCACTGGCCGCGACGCCGTTGGCCGCGACGGCCGACCCGGCATTGAACCCGAACCAGCCGAACCAGAGCAGGCCGGCGCCAAGCACGGTCATCGGCACGTCGTGCGGTTCCATCGGCTCACCGTTGACGGCGCGACGCCCGATGAGCAGCGCCACGATGAGCGCCGAGACCCCGGAACTGATGTGGACGACGGTGCCACCCGCGAAGTCGAGCGCACCGAGCTTGTACAGCCAGCCGTCGACCGACCATACCCAGTGGGCCAGCGGCGAGTACACGAGGATCGACCACAGGACCGTGAACAGGACGAACGCGCCGAAGCGCTTGCGCTCCGCGAACGCGCCGGTGATGAGGGCTGGGGTGATCGCCGCGAACATCAGCTGGAAGGCAGCGAAGAGCACGAAGGGGACGGTGGTCGCGTACGTCGTCGAGGGCTCGAGTCCCACGCCGTTGAACAGGACGTGATCGAGTCCGCCGATGAGACCGAACCCGCCGACGTCAGACCCGAACGCGAGCGAGAAGCCGACGATGACCCAGACGACGCTGACCAGAGCGAGCCCGAAGAAGCTGTGCATGATCGTCGAGAGGACGTTCTTGCGGCGTACGAGACCGCCGTAGAACAGTGCGAGCCCCGGCAGCATGATCATCACCAGGGCCGTCGACATCAGGAGCCACGCGGTATCGCCAGTGTCCATGCATCCCTCCCGGAACTCGGGACACCCGATCCGACGGGTGTGGAGGGAACGCTAGGGAGTGCGTCCGTAGCGGTCGGCCCCGTGGCAGGACCGACAAGGTGTCGCTTGGGTGGCGAGGCGAGTCGCGAGCGCGGCCCTTGGTTGCGGTACGGGGACGGCCCGATCAGGCGAGGAGGTAGCTGTCCATCCCGCGTGTCCAGATGAGCGCGTCGTCCCAGGTGATCGCGAGGGCGTCGTAACCGGGATGACCCGCGACCCAGCCCAGCCCATCCCGCCCCATCACATAGGCCACCGTGGCGAACGTATCCGCCCAGGTCAGGTCCGGGCCGACGACCGTCATGCTGCGTACGTCGCTCGGGACGCGGCCGTCGCGAGGATCGCGGATGTGGGCGCCCCGCTCGTACGCAGCGGACGTGGCCACGGCACCATCGCCGAGCTGCAGGACCGCGGCGACGCGATCGGGTCGGTCCGGATGGCGGATGCCGATCCTCCACGGAGCCGATCGCGACGGCCCAGTGCGCACGATGACGTCACCGCCGGCATCGATCGCGAACGCGTCCCCAGTCGTCGCGGCCACCTGCCGAGCAGCGCGCTCCACGGCCCAGCCCTTAACGAGTCCCGAGGGATCGAATCGACCGTCCGCTCGCCACCGGCGCGCATCGAAGGCTCCCTCGCTATCCGCCGAGGCGCGGTCGACGAGCAGGAGAACCTCGCGGAGGTCGGGGTCGACGTCTGTTTCGGCAAGACGACCATCGGCCAGGCGCGTCACCTCGCTGTCCGGCAGGTACGGACTGAATCGCTCATCGACGTCGTGCAGCCAGGCGACAGCATCGCCCAGCGCGCGAGATGCACCGTCGTCAGCCAGGTGGAACGAGACGACGGTCCCCATCACGGGTTCCGCGTGGACGATCATCCGGCGGCCGTATCCAGCGCCGACTGGAGTGACTGCCTATACGCGCCGCTGGTGTAGGTCGCGCCGCTGATCAGGTCGATGCTCGCGGTCTGCGCCTGCAGCGCTTCGGACCGAAGCATCGGTTCGACGATGCTCGAGATCCGCGACGAGTGGCCATCGCCATTCGGAAGCTGCAGGGCCGTCACGTCGGTCACCGCGCCACCCGAGATCGTCACCTGGACCTGGACATCACCGTATCGCATGGATACGTCCTGGCCGGTGAAGGTTCCGTCGGCGTAGCCGCTCGTGCCCTGCGCGCCCGTCGCGGTCTTGCTAGTGCCGCCGGACGTACCGCTGCTGCCTGACTGGCTGGTGCTGGTGCCTGACTGGCTTTTGCCGCCGACCGGCTGGTCGACGACCGCCTGATTCGTGCGGGACGACGACGCGATGCCGGACGCCTCCGGGGTCTTGAAGCTCAAGAGCAGGACGAGACCGAGGACCGTGGAAAGAAGAGCGCCGATGGCGCGTTTCGGGATCATCGCGTGACTCCAGGGATCGTGGTGGTGGTCGGGATGAAGATCGATCGCATCACGTCAGTCGTCGAAGAAGCGTTCTTGATGGATACGGCGGGGTGGCACGCCAAGCTCGAGGACGGCTTCCTGGGCGGCGTCCATGAAACCCGATGGCCCACACAGGTAGACCTCGCGTCGCGCGACGTCGGGGACGAGACGCTCGATCGCGTCAGCTGAGAGCGGATCGTGGGATCCCCACGTCCTGCGTGACCCGACCTGGTAATCGATGACCACGTCGGGCTCCTGCGCGAGGACCTCGATCTCACGCCCGAACACGATGTCGTGTCGATGTCGCGCTCGATAGATCAGCGTGACCGGGACCATTCCCGCGAGCTCCTCAAGGATCGCACGCAGGGGCGTGACGCCGATCCCCCCAGCGATGAGCAGGGCTCGGTCAGCCGTCATCTGCTCCGTGGTGAGGTTGCCGTATGCGCCTTCGACGATCGCATGCGTGCCGATCGGGAGCTCGTGCGCCCGTGCCGAGTCGTCCCCGAGATCCTTGATCGTGACGCGAAGCCAGCGACCGTTCGGGTCTGCCGAGAGGCTGTACGGGTGCGATCGCCACCATCCCCAGGTAATGAAGCGGATCGTCAGGTACTGGCCGGCACGCGCGGGGAATCGCTCCAGCTCGTGGCCGGTCAGATAGATCGAAACGACGCCCGGACCTTCGTGGACGACGTTCGCGACCCGAAACCGATGTCGAAGGTTGGCGAGGACCGGCGACCCGAACCGGAACGCGATCAGCGTCCCGATAGTCATCACGTAGAGCGCGATCCAGTAGATACGCGCGATCGGATCGTCGACGAAGTCGGTCCCGACGACGAGCTGATGGGCGAACCCGAGCGCGATCGCCAGGTACGCGTACAGGTGGATCCCGTACCAGGTCTCGTACGACATGCTGCGTCGCGCGAGACGGACCGACGTGACCGCCACGGCGATGAGCAGTCCGAGGCTGACCGTAGCCATCAGGACGAAGTCCCAGGTCGTGATCAGCACCCACAGCTCCCCGAGCACGCTCTCGCCCGAGGACATCGCGAAGCCGATCGTCGTGAAGATCGCGTGCCCGACGATCAGCCAGACGGTCGCGAACCCGATCCACCGGTGGGCGTAGGCGAGGCGATCTCGTCCGAACGCGGCATCCAGCCACGGCGCTCGCGACATCAGGAGGAGCTGGATGAGCGAGAGGAACGTCCCGATCAGGGCGGTGAGCTGTCCCGTTGCCGTCGCGAGTCCGGCGATCGTGCCGAGCTGATCGAGGCCGCCATGGCGGATCCACATCGCCAGGATCAGGATGATGTTCGCCGCGAGAAACCCGACGACGTCCTCAGGGCGGATCGAAAGCCGCGATTCAGGCGTGGCCGGCGTCCCGCGACCGGGGTGAGCGACGGCGGTCATGCTAGGAGGCTCGCGGCAAGCCCTGAGAACGTCATGAGAGGTCGATGCCGTCTCGACAGCTCCTCGCGATCTGGCGCCACGCGTACAGTTGCGGTCGGATGGGAAACGAGCTGATCCCGTTCATCGGCGTGGCGATCGCGGTCGTCGTCATCCCTGGCCCCGATATGGCCCTCGTCGCCCGGAACGTGTTCCGCTACGGACGATCCGCCGGTATCGCGACGTCGCTCGGGATCTGCACGGGCATCCTCGGTTGGGGCATCGCCGCAGTCCTTGGCATCGCGACGCTCCTTGCCGCCTCGTCGGTCGCGTTCACGGCGCTGAAAGTGATCGGAGCGGCCTACCTGATCTACCTCGGGATCTCGACGCTCCGGTCGCATGACGCGTTCGATGTCAGGGGCTCGTCCGGTACGGCGCGCCTTCCTGCGGGCCAGGCGTACCTCCAGGGGCTCGTCTCTGCACTCGTCAACCCCAAGCTCGGCGTGTTCTTCCTGACGCTCCTGCCGCAGTTCATCGGCCCAGACGAACCGGCGGCAGCCCTCCGCCTCGCGGTCATCTTCGACCTGATCGGGCTCGCGTGGCTCCTGGCCTATTCGGTGCTGCTCGGTGCACTCCTCGGACGGGCACTCGGCAGCGGCTCGATCCGGAGACTCATCCGCTGGCTGAGCGGGATCGTCCTCGTCGGCCTCGGCGTACGCGTCGCATTCGAGAGCCGCTGACGAGCGGGTCTAGGACGTCGCAGGTTCGGTGTTCCCGCGGACGGCCCGCGTCAGCTCGTCGAGGAACAGTCCGATGATCCCGGCGATCACGATCGCCCCGAGCCACAGATGGATCGACCAGCCGATGCCACCGGTCATCATCAATGTCGCGAAATACAGCGCGAAGACGATGGCCGGGACAAGGAACGCGACGATGCCGTCACCGATCCGGCTTCGCCCCGCCGGCCATCGCCGCACGACGAGCTCCGCGATGAGCGCCGCGAGGACGATCGCAGGCAGAAGCCGGTACTGATCGTCGAGGACGGTCGCCATCGCGATCGGCGCACCGATGACGACGGCGTACGCCCCGAACGGCAGCGCACCGTGGCGTCGCCGCAGCCACACGACCGCACCCGCGAGCAGCGTCGCGCCGATGAGGACCCCGGCTGCGCCGTACCCCTGGCGGATCCCGTCCTCCTGCCAGGATGGCGCGTTGTCCTGGATCGGATACACGATCGTGGAGCCGTCCGGCGACCAGTCCGCGCGCGCCCAACCGTCGCTGGCCCCCGGGTCCTGGCTGATGTTCACGGGATCGCCTCCGGCAACGGGCTGGACGTACACCTCGAAGTCACGGCTGCGGTTCGACGTGAAGGCGACCTTCGATCCGTCCGGCGACCACGTCCCCATATAGCTGTCGCCGACCGCCGTGTCGGCTCCGGTCGTGAACCGGGTCGGGCTGCTGCCAGCGATACCAGCCAGCCACACGTCGTAATGGTCCGCACCGCGACGGTCCGAGGTGAAGGCGAGCCTCGTGCCGTCCGGCGAGATCGCCGGCTCGTAGTCGTTCGATTCGCCCGTGGTCACCGCGGTGATCGCTTTCGTGGCCAGATCGAGACGATGGATGTGGTACGGCCCATCGCGATCCGAGTTGAACAGGATGGCGCTGCCGTCTGGCGTCCAGACGGCAGCCCAATCGGCCGCGGCATCGGCAGTGAGCCGCTCGATCCCCGTCCCATCTACGTTCATCAGGGAGAGGTCATCCCGGCCATCGACCACTTCGGAGAACACGAGCCTCGTCCCGTCCGGCGACCAGGCGGGCTGGAACGCGGCGTTCTCGGTCGCAAGAGTTCGATCTCCCGACCCGTCCGCATTCATCACGTGGATCTGGGTGATCGGATCCGGATGGTCGCTGTCCGCGTTCGGCTGATAGGTGTAGGCGATGCGCGTCCCGTCAGGCGAGAAGCGCGGACCGAGCGCCTGACCCGGCACGACCGTGAGGCGGCGCTGGCCCGAGCCGTCCGCGGCCATGGCGTAGAGCTGCGGCTGGATGGCGGGGAGACCCTTCGGGAGCGCCTCCGCCCAAACGTCGGCGACGGGGTTGGCGTACTGCGTGAAGGCGACGAGGATCGCGACCGCCATCGCGAGCGGCACCGCGACCGGGCCAGCCGTCCGCCACGACCTCGGGGCGCCGTCGGGCAGGCGGGCGCCGGCGGCGCGGATCGGGGCGCCGACCATGAGCATCCCGGAGGTCGCGAGCAGGAGATGCGTCGGGCTTAGCAGCGCCTCGACATTCACCTCGAAGCCGAAGATCGTGTGCCAGGCCAGGTCGAGGACACCCGCAAGCGCGAATAGCACCGAACCGAGGAACGCGATCCGGTAGGGCGGGGCGAGCGTGTCGCGGATCGGCACGCTTCGTGGCCGGCCCATGATCGCCGCGACCCCGAGCACGACCCCGAACGACGCGGCCCCCGAGTAGAGGAATGCGTGCCACGGCGTGAAGAACGTGTTGTCGACGCGCCCATGCGCGTGCGCCCATATGTCGACGTAGAACCCGCCGACGAGCCACACGGACAGTGCGGTGAGGATCCAGTCCATGCGGAGCGTCGTCTGGGAGGCAAGGGGTCGTGCGGGAGCGTCGGTCGCCCCTGCCGTAGCCGTCGCTCGATCGACGGTCACATCCATCCGGGAGAGTCTGGCACGCCCCCGTCAGGCGTCGGCAGCGGGCGGCACCGACGGGGTCTCGTACGGCGTCGGACCCCCGTCCACCTCGGCAGCGTCCTTCGGGGGGTGCGCATCGGCCGTCATGTCCGGAAGAGGCCCGAGCTCCTCTGGGTAGAGCTCGTGCATCGCGACGCTGATCGCGGCCGCGACCGGCAGACCGAGGAACGTGCCGACCACGCCGAACGCCGTGGACCCGACGACGACCGCGAACAATGCCACCAGGGGGTGGAGATGGACCGCGCGCCCCAGCACCGCGGGCATCATCACGACGTCCTCGAATTGACGGAGGACGAAGAGGAACACGACTGCCGTGATCGCCAGCGTCGGACCACCCGTGGAGAGGGCGACGATCCCGACGATCGTCCCGGCGATGATCGGACCGATGAAGGTGATGACCTCGAGCAGGCCGGTCATGACACCGAGCGCGGCCGCGTTCGGCAGATGCAGGATCGGGCCCAGGACGATCGTGACGATGACCGACACGAACACGACCAAGATGAGCTGCCCACGCATCCACTGACCGACCACCACGTGGGTGCGTGCGGCGATCTGCTGGACCTTCGACCGATCGTTCGGGTCGATGAACCGCAACACCGTGGACCCGAACCGCTCGCCATCGAGCAGCAGGAAGAAGGTGACGATCAGGATCAGCACGATGTCCAGGAGACCGTGCAGGAGTTGCTGGGCCGCCAGCAAGGCGCCTTCCGGGGTCTGAAGGAACGCGTCGAGGGCCGCCTTCGCCTGGAGGGAGATCTCTTCGACGGTGAACGTGCGGTCCCCGATCGTGAGGCTGTCGGCGCCGAGCACCTGGTGGATCGCCGTGGTGAGGGCGTCGGGTCCGCTGCGGATCAGCAACGACGCCTCTCGCGAGACCGGCCCGGCGAACGCGATCGCGATCGCCGCAAGCACGAGGAGGCCGGCGGCATACGACATGACGACGACCAGGAGACGGGACCGGCCCGTTCGGGCCTGCAGGGAATCGATCGCCGGGGAGAACGCATAGGCGACGATCGCCCCGACCACGAACGGCAACATCACCGGCCGCGCGAACCAGAACAGCGCGACCAGCGCGAGCGCCAGGAAGACGACGCGGCGTGATGGGATCTGGAAGCGCGGGTCGACCGGCGTCGCAGTCATGCCCGGCCCTACTCGGCCGAGATGTCTGCGTCGCTGGACCGGCCGGCCACGCCCGCCGGCAGGAGATCCGGCACGTCCTCGGGCTGTTGGCGGCTGAGCAGGGCAGCGATCCACTGGGTGCGGTCGTTGTGCTGGAGGACGAGGACGACGAGGACGGTGATCGGCATCGACAGGAGTGCACCGACTGGCCCGATCAACCAGACCCAGAAGAAGAACATCGTGAATACGACCCACGTCGAGAGCGACAACGCTCGGCCGGTCAGCGTCGGTTCGAGCACGTTCTCGGCGATCAGGTTCAAGGCCGTGCCGCCGATGACGAAGATGGTCGCTGGGAGAACACCGGATTCAGCGAATGCCAGGATCGCCGGCGGGATCATCGCGAGGACGAGACCCAGATACGGCACGAAGCTGAGGAAGAACGCGGCGACGGCCCAGAGCAGCGCATCGTCGATACCCAGGACCAGCATCAGCACCAGGAACCCGATGGCGGTCACGGCGTTGATCCGGATCCGGACCGCGAAATACGTGACGGCGGCGCGGGCGATGCCGGGCGTCTCACGGAAGACCGGACCTTCGCTGCCGATCCCGCGAGCGGCGAGGC
>Ga0207648_10000973_pt1 | contig 32318 bp, 19 predicted proteins | sample KBSMisM32_FD_184310 | JGI IMG/M metagenome (GOLD analysis project Ga0207648, IMG submission 184310) | Miscanthus rhizosphere microbial communities from Kellogg Biological Station, Michigan, USA - KBS Miscanthus M3-2 (SPAdes) (version 2) | ecosystem: Host-associated > Plants > Roots >... | reverse complement strand
ACTTGCTGGGTCTTGCCAATTCCGGCCTGGCGGGACCGGCGGCGGCCGGCGCGACCACCGTCAATCTGCGCAGCATCGCCAACCTCACGCCCGGCGCGGAGATCGTCGTCGACGGCGAGAGCCGCATCGTCAAGAGCGCGGGAACCGCCGCCACGGCGCCGACCAAGGTGTTCATCAATGTCTCGACCGGGCCCTGGCTGGATTTCCCCACCGGCACGACCAACCTTCCGGTGCACAGCGCCGAGGGCTTCGCGGTGGGCCAGAAGATCAGCATCGACGTGGGCGGCAACACCGAAGTCGCCACAGTGACATCGGTAGGCAAGGCCGCGACCCAGACCACGCTGGCGGCCTCTACCACGCCGGGGACCACCAACATCAAGCTGACGGCGCTCGCCGATGTCAGCGCCGGCGACGCGCTCACGATCGGCACGGGCCAGCGCATGGAGCGGGCGGTGGTCGCCTCGGTTGGCACCGCGGGACCGGAGGGCTCCGGCGTCACTCTGACGGCACCGCTCACACTGCCGCACACCTCCGGTGTCGATGTCTGGGGCCGGGGCACCGGCCTTTCCTTCACGCCTGCCACGCGCTTCGCCCATCGCAGTGGCGATCCGGTGCAGGCGCTGGGCAGCGGCGTAGTGCTCGACCGGCCGTTGGCGCGTGCCCATGCGCACGGCGCGCCGGTGAGGTATCGCAGCGTGACCAACGAGGGCTATCAGGGTCCGGCGCCGCACGCCTGGTTCGGCAGCACGCTGTTCATCACCGGCGGCGCCATCGCGTTGACCGACGCGTCCGGCGCGGTGGTGATGGACGCCATCGTTTACGGCTCGCAGCAGAGTAATTCCAGCGCCAACGGCTATATCAGCAGGCCGGACCTGGCGACGCTGGAAGGGCTGCAGCATCAGGGCGGCTGCATGGCCATCGTGCCCGGCGCCGGCTCGGGCCCCGCCACTGCCAACATCGCCGCCGCCGCGGCCGCACCCGGGGCGCCCAATCGCAGCATCGGCCGCTTCCCCGACGGTCACGACGACGACAGTCTCTGCACCGACTTCGTGGTGCAGCCCGCGACCACCCTGCCGGAAGGCGCCGCCGCAGGGGTCACCAACATAAAAGTGGCCGGCGTGGGGGAGTTTGCGTCTGGCCAGACGGTGACGATCGGCAGCGGCCCGGCCACCGAGACTGCCGTCATCGCGTCCGTGGGCACGGCGGGCAGCACGCGCGTGGGCGCAGCGACGCAGGTGGGAGACAGCGTCATCCCCGTCGCAGCCACCGTCGGCTTCGTGGTGGGCCAGTCGGTGACCATCGACAGCGGCGCCAACCAGGAGACGGCCACCATCGCCGTGGTGCAGGGCGGGCGCGGCGGCGCCCGCGTCACCGTGACGGCGCCGCTCAAGATGGCCCATCCGGCCGGTGCGCCGCTGGCCGGGAGCGGCATCACGCTCACGACACCACTCGCCCGGGCCCATTCCGCGGGCGCCGTGGTCACCACGGACCTGCCGACGCCAGGCTCGACGAACAAGTACTCGAACCCCCGCGCGGTCCGTTGACTAGCCCCGACGAACCTTCCAATACATGTTGTAGTGCTGGTGCGCGGTTCGGTAGTAGGGCACGAGCGTGATATCGGAGGGACGTCCGACGCCGTCGGTCTTGAACGTCAACGGTTCGCCAGTGGGTCTGATCTTGCCGGGGATATCCGCAAGATCACCCGCGAGCGTGGGCACTTCGATCGGCTCGTTCAGCGTGGTGCCGATGGTGCGCTCATTGACGTGCAGATCCTCGCCCGGCTTCACGGCGTGACCGAGCGCGCCGACGAGGACGATCGGCCCGTACACGACCGCCGCCGTGTCGGTCGTACCGGGGAGCAGTTCCATGCGCGGCGCCATTGGTAGTTCGATGTCGACCACGTCGCCGGATTTCCACCCGCGTCTCAGGGAGATGAACGAGCCGCGCGCGCGTGATGTTTCGCCGCCGCCGCCGTTGATGCGCACGGCCGCGGTCGCGGCCCACGCGGGATGGCGGATGTGCAGGTCGAATGGCCGCGCCGCCGCACGCACGATCTCGAGGCGCGCGTGCCCGGTTTCGGGGAACGCCGTCGTTTGCCGCACCACGACGTCGTTGTCCTTCCAGGTCAGCGTCGAGGCGATGAACAGGTTGACGTACAGCGCGTGGCGCCGCCCGCCGCCAGCGGTGCCGTGAAAATAGATCGAGTCGCCGTACTTCGCATGGTTCTCCATGCCGCTGCCCGTGCAGCACCAGAACGAATCGAAGGGCGTGCAGAACACTTTGATGTATCCCGGACGCGTCGACTGGAAATACGTCATCATCCCCGTATCGCTGTCCTGCGAGCCGAGGATCGCGTTGAAGAGCGTGCGCTCGTAGTAGTCGCCGAAGGACGCAGTCGGGTTGCGCGCGAAGAGCAGCCGCGTCAACCGCAGCATGTTGTGGCTGCAGCACGTCTCCATCGTTTTCGCCGAGCCGAGGTGTGCAGGGAAATCGGCGATCGGAAAGAAATGCTCATTGTCGCCGTTCCCGCCGGTCGCGAATGAGCGCGTCCCGGTGACCGTCTGCCAGAAGAACTCGGCAGCGGCCCGATACACCGGCCTGCCGGTGATCTGGTAAAGGTGCTCGAAGCCGACGATCTTCGGAATCTGTGTGTTCGAATGCAGGCCGTCGAGCGCGTCGCGTCCTTCAGACAACGGTATCAGGACGGCCTTGTGACAGAAGCGTTCGGCGAGTGCGAGGTGACGCGGGTCGCGGGTGAGCAGATAGACGTCGGCCATGACCTCGTTCATGCCGCCGTGCTCCACGGCCAGCATGCGCTCGAATTGCGCGCCGGTCAGGTCCTTGGTGGTCGCGACCGCCCAGTCGGCGAGCTTCACGAGCACACGGCGCGCCGGCGTACTGCCGCACCAGCGATGCGCGTCGCGCAGCCCCGCGAAAATCTTGTGCAGCGTGTACCAGGGCACGCCCGTCGCGCGACGTCCGGCCACCAGGTTCTCGATCTGCGCGGTGTTGTCGGGAAACGCGTTCACGAGGCCTGTGTTCGCGGCACGCTGACACTGCTCGAGTTCGCTGACGATGTAGTCGACGCGCCGCTTCATCTCTTCGTGGCCCGTCGAGGCGTACATCAGCGCGGTCGCGGTGAGGTAGTGGCCGAGCGTGTGGCCGTGGGCGCGGATGTCCTCCCAGGTCTTCACCGATTCCCAGCCGCCGTACACCGGCGCCTTGGGCTCGAGGCCGGCGTTGACGCGGAAGTTGTGCAGCATCCGGTCGGGCTCGAGCTTCAAGAGATAGTCTTCGTCGCGCTGCTGGGCCTCGAGGAACGGCCCGTCGAGCAGCCGGACGTCCGTGAGTGAGAAAGGCTGAAGCGTGACGGCGGCGTTCGTGCGCGGCGACGAGAGCTGACCTGCCGCGATCAGCGGACCCGCCCCCAGAGCCCCGAGCAGTTGACGGCGGGTGAGGGTCGTCATCGCGTGTCGCTGATTTTCTCCGACCTTCGCGCCGATCCGCCCCTAGAATCTGGCGAGGAGTTGCGATGTCATATCGGTTCGGGTTCGTGTTGGTGATCGGCGGTGGCCTGCTGTCTGCCACCATCGCGTTGCACGCGCAGGCTCCGGCCTGGCAGCCGGCGGACGAAGCGGGCCAAGGGCAGACGCCGGTGATGCCGGTCCATCAGGAGCCGCACCACCGGCAGGTGTTCCAGTACGGTCCGCTGCGGATCATCGATCTGCAGATCCCCCCGGGCGACATGTCGTGGTTTCACACGCACGAGTGGCCGGTCTTCTACTTGACGGTCGCCGACTCGCAGACGCGGACGCAGATCCTGGGTGAGGAGTGGGGCGCGCGCGGGCGCGGGGCCGGCCCGGGTGGGGTGGCGCCGCGCAGCGGGCAACCCCCGCCGCCCGCAGGCGGACCGCCCGTCCGCGCCGGGGGGCCGCCGCGCTTCCGCCCGCGCCTGATGAGCGACGTCAGCTACGCCGAGCGGGCGGTGACCCACCGGATTCACAACAACGGCACGGGACTCTACCGCGCTCTGGGCGTCATCAACGAGACCAGCGGCGGCGACGAGGCGATCACGGAGGAGGCGGCTGGGTTCGGAGGCAAGGCCGAATCGGCGAACAGGTGGTTCCGCGTCTATCGCGTGGCGCTGGCGCCGGGCGAGAAGACACCGGCGCATCAGCACAAGGCGCCGGTCGTCGTGCTCCAGGACAGCGCCGGCAAAGGTACGGCGTCTGGTCCGATGTCGTTCGAGCTCAACGAGCCTGGGCAGTGGGCGTTCTTCGATACCGGGGCCCGTCACGAGATTGCCAACAACGGCAGCGAACGCCTTGAAGTGATCGAAGTCGAGATTCGCCGCAAGTAGCCGCGCGAAGCCTCACGGCTCGTGATTAGGCCAAGGCTCGACGAAGCAGGCCCAGCCCTATCATCGCAACGCCCAGGAGAGACGCCGTAAAACCGCCGTCCGGCACCGTATAGGAGAGCGCGATCTTATCGAAGCCTGTTTGCGCCTGGTTGCTGCTTAAGACAATCGTGAGCAGACCAGCGGCCGGGCTACTGCCGCTGTAGTACGACAGGCTGAACGGCGTGAAATTCGCGTCAGGACCGGTTCCACTGAACGAGGCCAACAAGGTGGATCCGGCGAACAATTCCGCCGTGAAAACGGTGCCAGCGGCGAAGTTGTGCGGATGTCCGTAGACACCGGTCAACGTGTACGTGCTGTTGGCAACGAGGCTGTCGCTCAGGACCTGGGTCATCGACGCCGGACCACTCCCGCCTCCGCCAATCGACAACCACCCAATCTGAGAACCGTCTGGCGCGCTTGTCGGGATCCAGCAAGGACCAGGACATCCGCCCAGATTGTTGCTGATATCCCACACGCCGCCGGTGCTGGGACCCGCAAGAACCCAATCATCGACAGTTCCATAGGTGGCGCCCGGCGTCGATGGACTCTCAAAACTGCTGTTGGCGATGGCGATCGACGTCGCCCGCGCCGGAAGCGCGGTCGCGAGCGGCACGAAGCGGGTTGTAAAGAAATCCGACGCCGAAACGCAGTGCAACGGCGACGCCCGCTGAATGCTAGTGACAGCGGCCTCCCAGGCAGCGACCACGCGCCGCCAACCTATCCGCCCTGCCATTGCGTCATCAAAATCTCTGCTATTGTCCTGCTGAGCTTGTAGCGCTACCATTCGGCGCTTTCAGGACGTCGCATTCCCGGTCGACCCCCCCGGTTTCCAGGCTTTCCATCCGCACGTTGCCAGGAGCAGACATGTTGAAGCGGCTCTCGACCCTCGCCCTCGCGACGCTGGTCGTCGTGTCCGGCGTCCGCGCGGTGTACGCCCAGTCGTACGAGGTGGTCTACCGCTTTGCCACCGGACCGGGCAGCCCCGCCGGCACCTTGGTGCAGGGCAGCGACGGCTGGTTCTACGGCACGACGGTGGGCGGCGGCGAGTTCGGCTTTGGCACCATCTATCGCGTCTCGGCGTCAGGCGAGAGCGAACGCCTTTATTCGTTCAGCGGTGGCGCGGACGGCGGCGGACCGCCTGCCGGCGTGATCCAGGGCAGCGACGGCGCCTTCTATGGCTCCACCACCAGCGGCGGCGACTTCGGTGTCGGCACCATCTTCCGCTTCGATCCAGCGGGCACGCTGCAGTCGCTGCACAGCTGGGGCGGCGCCGGCGAGCCCGACTCGTTGCTGACGCCGCTGCTCCAGGCCAGCGACGGCAAGCTGTACGGCGTCACGTTCAACAGTGTCACCGTGGCGTTCCGCATCGACCCGGTGACAGGCGTCTACGAGGAACTGCATCGTTTCGACTACTCCAACGAAGGAACACGTGGGATGTCGCTGATTCAGGGCAGCGACGGGTTCTTCTACGGCACGCTCTACGAGGGCGGCATCGGCGCCAATAACCTTACGCGCGGCGGCGGCGCGGTCTATCGCATGGACAGCAGCGGCAACGTCACCGTACTGCACCAGTTCACCCCCGGCTCGCACGACGAGTACAAGCCTGGCAACGCGCTCGTCCAGGCCGCGGACGGCAACTTCTACGGCATCCTCGCGATTTCCGGGGTCGATGGCTATGGCGCGATGTACCGCATGGACGCGGGCGGCACCGTCACGGTGCTCCGCGTCTTCGACACACAGGTGCTGCAGCCGCACGGCTCGCTGCCCTATCTGCCGCCACTGGTCCAGGCCGCTGACGGATTCTTCTACATCAAGAGCTCCTCCAGCACGCAAGGTAACGGCGGCGCCACGTTGCTGCGCCTCGATACCAGCGGTGGCATGACGGTCGTTCACCAGTTCGACTGGCCGTTCACCTGCGCGAGCTGCGACAGCGGGCTCACCATCGGTGTCGACGGCCTGCTCTACTCGACCACCTATAGCAGCGTCTACCGCGTCAGCACCGCCGGTGCTTACGAAGTCGTTAACGGCACGATGTTCTCGAACATCGACGGTTCCATCCCGACCATGGGGCCGACGCGCGGCGCCGACGGCGCGCTGTACGGGACGACGCGTGATGGCGGCGCCAACGGTTTCGGCGTTCTTTATCGCCTCGACACGAACGGGATGTTGACGACGCTGCACTCGTTCGAGGGCAACGAAGTCGTCATGCCGGGACCGCTCACGCTCGGCAGCGACCAGTGGCTGTACGGCACCAGCCAGCAGGGCGGTGCCTCTGGCTGCGGAACGATCTTCCGCGCCAACGCCAGCGGCACGATCGAAGTACTGCACGAGTTCGACTGCACCGACGGAGCGGTGCCTTTGTTCGCCCTGCTGGAAGCCACCGACGGCAACTGGTACGGCATTACCCAGGGTGGCGGCACCTCGAACCTCGGTACCATCTACCGCCTCGGCTGGGACGGCACGTTCACAACGCTCATCAGTTTCGAGGACTGGAACGGCGCGTGGCCCGCGGGCCTGGTGCAGTCGACGAACGATGGGCTGCTGTACGGCACCACCGCGCTGGGCGGCGACAACGGCGCCGGCACGATTTTCCGGATCGATCTTTCCGGCTCGCACGAAGTTCTCTACTCCTTCGGCGGCGACGACGGCGACAGTGGGCCGAGCACTGGATTTGCACAGACCGCCGACGGAAAGCTGATCGGACTCACCGACTACGGCGGTGCCTTCAGCATGACCACCGACGGTGTGTTCACGCACCTGAGTTGGTTCGACTACGCCGACACCGGCTACCTGCCGTACGGTCCGCCGTCCGTCGCGGCCGACGGACGCCTCTACGCCACTCTCTCGGCGTCGGACACCGCCTGGGGCACGATCGTCCGCATCGATGACGACGGCGCGCTCACCGTGGTGCATCGCTTCGAGGACGAACTGTCGGGGCTGACGCCGAACGCCGGACTGGCGGTCGGCGGCGACGGCCTCGCGTACGGCACCACGTCCGGCGGAGGCTCCAACTACTCGGGCGTCGTCTTCCGCATGGCGCTGCCGGAAATCGTGGCGCAGGATCCGCTCGTCGTTCCCGACGCGCCTCCGACCGCGGTGTTCGACACGACGTTCACGGTCACCGCCACCGGCGGCAGCGGTGACGGCGTCATCAGCTTCATCACCGAGGGACCGTGCAGCGTGTGGGAGAACACGCCGGACGGCGCGGTGATTCACATGGACAGCGGCACCGGCGTCTGCGCGCTGACGGCGCGCAAAGCTGGCGATCTCGGTCACGCGCCGGTGTATTCCGATCAAGTGCTCGTCAACGCCCTGCGTGCGACGGCTCAACCGGCCACCATCACGGCGTTTCCGAGCGCGCTCTATGGCTCCCAGTTCTACGTCACCATCAACGGCGGCAACGGAACGATCGCGGTGGAAGCGAGCGGAGCCTGTTCGACGCAGGACGGCGGCACGCTCGTCACCATCACCGGCGTCGGCGTCTGCCAGTTGGTGGCGCAGGGCTTGGGCGACGAATATTACGAGCCGGTGAGTGGGGTGCCCGCTTTCGTGAACGCGGTGAAAGGTGCGCAGCTCGATCTCACCATCACCGGCGTGCCGGCGGCAGTGGCCAACGGGTCGACGTTCACGGTCGGCGTGGCCGGCGGCAGCGGCAGCGGCGCCGTGAGCTTCCTCGCCAGCGGTGCCTGTACGAACAGCGGCGGCGGCTCGCTGATCACGGTGACCAGCGCCACGGGCGCCTGTCGCATCAGCGCGGTGAAAGCCGGCGACGCCTCCTTCGAGGGCGCCGAGGCGACCACGACCTACACGGTCCTGTGGAACTTCACGGGCGGCGACGACGGCGGGCCGCGCGGCGCGCTGGTGCGCGCGGGCAACGGGTTCCTCTATGGCATCGCCGGTCCGGGCGGCGTGAACGACGGCGGCTCGATCTACCGCGTCGCTGCCGACGGTACGCCAGTGACCGTCTACGCGTTCTCGGCCGGTGATGCGGCCGGATATTCGCCGATGTTCTTCTCGGCGGGCCGCGACGGCCTCCTCTACGGTTCAACGACCAGTGGCGCCGCGAACAACCGCGGTGCCGCGTTCCGGTTCGATCCCGTCTCGGGCGACGTGACGGCATTGCACGCGTACGCCAACAACGAAGATGTGCGCGGGCGATTCGTGCAAGGCACGGATGGATCGCTGTATATGCCCGGGTTCAAGGCGAACATCGGCGGGATCCTGAAGCTGGACCCGGCAAGCAGTGCCCTGAGCGTGGCGCGCCCGTTTGCCTACCTCGATGGACAGCCCTCGGAGCTGGTGCAAGCCGGCGACGGCAACTTCTACGGCATCGGTTTCGACGCCGGAACTGGCGCCACACGCGACGGGACGGTGTTCCGCTGGAACCCGACCGCCAATCAGTTCTCGGTGCTCTTCGAATTCAGCCGGGACAACGTCCCGGATGGAAACCGTCCGAGGAGCGGGCTGGCGCTGGCCGGCGACGGGACGATGTACGGCACGACGGTGTACGGCGGCATCTACGGCTGGGGAACGCTTTTCAGTGTGACGACCGATGGCACCGTGACGACCAGGGCGGCGTTCTTTGGCGCCGCGGATGCCCCGACGCTCAGCGAGGCGAGCGACGGACGGATCTATGGCGTCACGACGTACGGCGGGCAGACCAGCGTGTGGGGCGCCAGTTCCGACGGCGACGGGACCATCTTCCGCTTCGACCCGGCGACCAACGTGCTGACGCGGCTGCATACCTTTGACACCGTGTCGGGCGGATTTCCGCAGGCCGGCCTGACCGAAGGCCCCGACCAGGCGCTGTATAGCACGACGTCCAGCGGCGGGAGCGCCAACCTCGGCGTGCTCTACAAGCTGTCGCTCGGCTTCGCCGCGACCGCCGAGGCCACCGAGTCCACGGGACCGGTGGCGCAGGCAACGTTGTTCGTCACCGGCGCACCGGCCACCGCCGTCTTCGGCACCACGTTCTCCGTCGACACCAGCGGCGGCAGCGGCAGCGGCGCGGTGAGCTTCCTGGCCTCCGGCGCGTGCACCAACGCCGGCGGCAGCGCGCTGATCCAGATGACGAGCGGCACCGGCGACTGCGCCGTCACGGCGAGCAAAGCCGGCGATGCCAGCTACCTCGCCGCGACATCCGACGTGGTCTCGACGACGGCGGTCAAGGCGACGCAGACGACGCTCTCGCTCACGGGCGCGCCCCTGTCAGCCGCCTACGGCACGTCGTTCCTGCTCGGCGCGAGCGGCGGCAACGGCTCCGGCGCGACCAACGTCGCCGCCAGCGGTCCGTGCGCCACCGTCAACGGCAGCCTGCTCGTCACGGTGACCGGCGGTACGGGCACGTGTGCCGTCTCCGCGAGCAAGGGCGGAGACCAGAACTACGACGCGGGAGCGGTCTCCGCGGCCGTGTCGGTTGGCGCCGTGCCGGCCGTGCAGGCGACGCTGTCCGTCATCGACGCGCCGGCCACGGCGGTCAATGGCACCACGTTCACGGTGGCCGCCGCGGGCGGCACCGGCGGCGGTGCGCTCGCGTTTACGGCGTCCGGTGCCTGTACCAACACGTCTGGCGGCGCGGCGATCACGATCAACGCGCCGAGCGGCACATGCGCGATTGCGGCGGCCAAGGGCGCCGACGGCAACTTCGCAGCCACACAGTCGGCGGTGGTTTCGGTCGAGGCGGTTGCGGCGCCCTCGCCCGATCCGGTGATCACCGGCGTGTCGCCCAACTTCGGGTTCACGTCAGGCGGGACCGTCGTCACGATTCGCGGCCACAACTTCACCGGCGATGCGACCGTCGTGTTCGACTCGACACCTGCGGTGCTGGTCGTCGTCGACGATGCGGAGACGATTCACGCGACGGCGCCGGCACACGCCGTGGCGTCTGTGGACATCACGGTGACCACGGCGTCGGGCAGCCGATCGGTCGTCGCGCCGGCGGCCTTCGCCTATGGACCGGCACCGGCGGTCGGCGAGCTCGGTCCCGTCGTCCGTGCCAACCTCGCCGCGACCGGCGCGCCCGCGGGGCTCTTCGGGCTCGGCGCGGCGATGAGCGGCAACGGACAGTTCGTCGCGTTCATCTCGGCGGACAACAACATCGTGGCGGGCGATACCAACAGCCGCGCCGACGTGTTCGTGCGCGATCTGGCCGCCGGTACCACCGAACAGGTCAATCTCGGAGCTGGTGGTGCGCCAGGCGCCGGCGGATCCGGCCCCTCAGGCCCGCTCGCGATCTCGTCCAGCGGCCGCTACGTCGTCTTCGCGACCACCGACAGCCTCGTGCCCGCGGATGGGAACGGCGCGCTCGACGTGTACGTGCGCGACCGCACCAACGGCACCACCGAGCGGGTGAGCGTGAAGGCGGACGGTTCCTCGATCACCTCTGGCGTCGTCAGCGCCGGACCGATCACACCCGACGGCCGCTACGCGCTGTTCACGGCCAGCGGCACCGGTATCACCGCAAACGATACGCTGGCTGTCGTCGACGTCTTCGTCCGCGATCGCGTCGCCGGCACGACGCGAATGATCAGCGTCGCCTCGAACGGCGCGCCGGCCGCGGCCGACAGCACGTCGGCGTCGATGAGCGGGGATGGCCGCTTCGTCGTGTTCACGTCGGCAGCGTCGAACCTCGCGGGCGGCGGGTGGTCGAATGTGTTCGTGCACGATCGCGACGCCGACGGCAACGGCGTCTTCGACGAGCCGAGTGGCTCGGCGACAACGCTCGTCAGCGCGGCGGCGCCGGGAGTGGGCGGCAACGGACCGTCGACAGTCGCGGCGATCAGCGCGGATGGCCACTTCGTCGTCTTCCAGTCGTCGGCCAGCAATCTCGTCGCGGGCGACAGCAACGGCGCGGCGGATGTCTTCCTCTTCGACCGTCAGACGGTCACGTTGTCGCGCGTCAACCGGCAGCCTGGCGGGGCCGAGAGCGATGCCGCGGGCAGCCTGAACGCCGCCGGGGCCTCGATCACCGACGACGGCCACTATGTCGTGTTCACATCGGGCGACGCGTCGCTGGTGCCGTTCGACGGCAACGGCGCCGCGGACGTCTTCCGGTACGACCGCCTCGAACAGGCGGTGTCGCTCGTGTCGGCGGATGCGGCGGGGGCACGAACCGATACCGGCGGGACCGCGGTGGCGCCCACCTCGCTGGCCGCGTCGATCAGCGGCGACGGGCGATTGATCCTCTTTGCGTCCGATGCCGCCAACCTCGTCGCCGGCGACACGAACGGCGTGCGCGACCTGTTCGTCAAGGAAGTGCACGTCAACACGCCGCCCGGCACCAATGTGGTCGCCGCGCCCATCGACAAGACGACCGGCGGCAGTCCAGTGACGCTGCAGTTCGCAGCGGTTGCAGAGGAAGGCACCACGTCGCTCGTCACCCTCGTGACGCCACCGACGCCGCTGCCGGCCGGTTTCACGGTCGGGACCATCACTTACGAGATCACGACGACAGCGACGGTGAGCGGAGCGATCGATCTGTGCATCAGCTACGCCGGGTCTGATGTCGTGGAGGAAGCCTCGCTGCGGATGCTGCACGGCGTCAACGGCGTGTGGGAAGACGTGACGACCTCGGTCGACACCGTGCAGAAGCTGGTCTGCGGGCGCGCCACGTCGCTCTCGCCATTCGTGCTCGCGCTGCCCGCGGCGCAGACGGTCAGCTTCACGACCCCGCTGCCGCTCAGCGATCGCACCTTCGGTGATGCGGATTTCACGGTGCAGGCCGTATCGAGCGTCGGTCTCGCGGTGACGTTTGCCGAGGGCGGCGCCAGTCAGTGCACCGTCAGCAGCGGCGGCGTGGTCCATCTCACTGGCGCGGGCGCCTGCACGATCGTGGCAAGCCAGGCCGGTACGAGCGACTATCGTGCCGCGCAGGCGCAGACGTCGTTTGCGATCAATCGCGCCCCAACGTCGGTGAGCCTGGCGTGTCCGTCGAGCGTCACGTATACCGGTGCGCCGCAGACGCCGTGCACCGCCACGGTTATCGGACCGGCCCTCAGCGCTCCGGCCGCGGTGTCGTACTCCACCAACATCGACGCCGGTACCGCGGGCGCCAACGCGTCCTACGGCGGCGGCGCGAACTATCTGGCCAGCAGCGGTTCGAGCGCGTTCACGATCGCGAGAGCCAGTCAGACAATCGTCTTTGCCGCGCTCTCCAACCGAGTGCTTGGCGATCCGCCGTTCGCGGTGTCCGCCGCGGGCGGTGCGTCCGGCGCACCAGTGACGTTTACGGCAACACCGACCTCCGTCTGCGTCAGCGGTGGCGCCAACGGCGCGACGATCTCGCTCGTCGCCGCGGGCACCTGCACGGTCCGCGCGTCACAAGCCGGCACCGCCAACTACAGTCCGGCCGATGACGTTCAGCGCAGCTTCGTAGTGCAGCAGGGGGCGACGTTCGCCGGTCTCTTCGATCCGTGGAATCCGCCCGGGCCCGGCACCTATAACGGAGTGACTTTCACCTCGGGCAAGGTGTTCAAGGTCAACAGCACCCTGCCGATCAAGTGGGGTTATGCCGTAAACGGTGCCCTCGTCGAAAGCGGGCGGACGGACACGACGCTGTATCCGAAGGTTAACGTCTACGGACCGCTGGCAGACTGCAGCACGCTGGATGGGACTGGCACCGATCAGGTGGTGAACTACGCGGGGCCGGGCTCGAGCACGGTGACCTACGACGCCGCGACGAAGACGTGGCAGCGCAATCTGAAGCTCGACGCAGGCTTTGCGGCGGACAAGTGCTACATGGTGACGATCTCGGATCCGGTGACGAACCTGACGAGCCCGTCGTTCCCGTTCAAGACGAAGAAGTAGCGCAGAGTCATGCGCGGATGTTAGTCGAACCGTTCGCCGGCAGCCCCTCGGCCGCTCGAAAGCTTTTCACGATCAAGAACGCCAGCAGCGGGATGACGATGGCGTAAACGTACTGCGTTCGCGATACGCCGATGCCGAACGGAAACCAGATACCCGGCACGCCGATCGTATCGAGCAGCTCGCCGCCGAATAGCGCGGCCATGATCGCGGCTAACGTGACCAACGCCACGATCCGGAGGGGGCCGTTGCGGACGATGCGGGCGCCGATCAGGACAAGCAGCGCGATCGATCCCAATCGGCTGCCGCTCGTCACGCTCGCCGAATGGATCATGGCGCCGGCGATCCCCGCGACAGCCAGCACTACGGCTGCGACATCGACGCTTCGCCACGGACGCAAGCACCAGCGGTTCCAGGCCAACGTCCAGGCGGCCACCACGGGCACCCACATCACGGACGCCAGCCACGCATAGGTCCTCAGATCCATCAGGTCGGTCCATGCGACGATCGCATTGTTGAGCCTCCTCGTTGCCATGAGCGCGAGCGCGATGCTGGCAAAGATCAAGAAACTCTTGTGGCTGCTGCGGGACCGGAAGGCAAGCGCCAAGCCGATAACGGCGAACATGGCGATCGGCTCGATCACTTCGACGATGTAACCGGCGATGGTTCGCTGCCATTGCACGCGGTGAAGCGCGTCGCTGATCGGCCGCGGAGCCAGCATGGGCGCGCTGTGCATCCCGCCGCCCTCTGCGCTTCCCCCACCGGGAAGCTTGTACGTGCGGACCGCGAGCACGCCACGGGTGCCCGGCGCATCGGCGGGAAGGGCGAACCGCAGCGGCCGGGTGCCGACGAGACGTGGGGCTTGGCCGAGCCTGCCGGACCCGCCGAGCCGTTGGCCGTTCCAATAGAGCTCGTAGCCATCCTCGACGAGGGTCGGCCCGAGGATGTCCCACGACGCACGACCGGCCGGTACCGTCACCGCGCGCCGGTACCAGGCGTAGCCGTGATAGCCGGGATGACCGTGCGCCATCCAGCCGCCTACATAGTCGGGCAGGCCGACGTCGCCGTCATGGCTCCCCGGCGAGGCGGTCAAATCGATCGTCTCCCAACCGCTGTCGTCCGTAGTGGCGTCCGCCCAGCGTGGGTCGTCGCCGGTACGAAACCGCCACGCCCCATCGAGCAGAGTTGCTGCGGCGCGCAGCGCCGGCGGATCAGGACGGCCGCCGCTCGCCAGGTCGGCGACCACAAGGACGCATGCCACCAGCGTGGTGATGACGATGCCGGCGATCAGCCTCCGTTGTGTCGCATCGCTCACCGTCGCCGTCGAAGAGATCGACTCGGACATGCAATACTCACACGCCGTATTCCATGATTCTCGCCACTGACACCCCGGCAGATCGTCGCGCGCAATGGTACGCCGTCGGCGCCAGTTTCTTCGGCTGGACCTTCGACGCGTTCGACTTCTTCATTCTCACGTTCATGCTGACGGACGTCGCGAAGGCGTTCGGCGAGACACGTCCCACCCTCACGTGGACGCTGACGGCCACGCTGGCGATGCGTCCGGTCGGAGCGTTCGTGTTCGGCATCATGGCGGACCGGATCGGCCGGCGGCTTTCCATGACCGTCAATATCATCTTTTACGCGGTCGCGTCCGCGCTGTCCGGGCTCGCGCCTTCTTTCGGCTGGTTTCTCGTTCTGCGCGCCCTGTTCGGGATCGGTATGGGCGGTCAGTGGGGCATCGGGGCCTCGCTCGTGCTCGAGACGGTGCCCGTCCGGTGGCGTGGTGTGCTCTCCGGCCTGTTGCACCAGGGTTACTCGCTCGGCAATCTGCTCGCGGCGCTCGCGTTCCTGCTGTTGTATCCCACGCTGCTGCGCATCGACGCGGCGAACGCGTGGCGCTACATGTTCTTCATCGGCGGCCTGCCCGCACTGATGTCGGTTGTCGTCCTGAGCAAAGTCAAGGAATCGGAGGTCTGGCAGGAGCATCGAACCGACTGGCAGACCTACGTCCGGTCGATGCCGGCCGTCTGGAAGCGATTCGTCTATCTCGTCGTGCTGCTGACCGCGATGGGATTCATCTCACACGGCACACAGGATCTGTATCCGACGTTCCTGCAGCAGCAGCGGCACTTCACGCCCAGTCAGGTCGCCGTGACGACGATGCTCTCGATGGTCGGTGCGATCATCGGAGGCCTGGTGATTGGCCGCGCGTCGGACTGGTTCGGACGCCGGCGCGCGATGATCGGCGGCGCGATCGGCGCGCTGGTCGTCATCCCGTTGTGGGTGCTGGCGCCGACCTCTGCGCTGATCGTGCTCGGTGGCTTTCTGATGCAGTTCTTCGTGCAGGGCGCATGGGGCGTCATACCGGCACACATGAACGAGCTCTCACCCGCGCACATGCGCGGGTTTTTTCCGGGATTCGCCTATCAGATCGGAATGCTGTGCGCCGGCGTCGTCCCGCCGCTCGAAGCCCTGATCGGCGAGCACTTTTCGTACGCCACCTCGATGGGCGGGTTTGCCGCGGCCTCATTGATCATCGGATGCTTCGTGATCGGCTTTGGACCCGAGGCGCACGGCGTCAGCTTCCGGAAACAGGCGCAGGCAGAGTCGCCATATTCACCCGTTCATTCATGACACCTGGGCAAGGCGAGGCAGGGATTCTACTGGAGATTGCACCATGCGACTGTTGGCCACGCTCGTCTCAGTCCTGCTCTCTGGCGCGGCCTACGCGCAAACTCCGACGCCGCCGACACGCGCGCTCGACGGCGCCGGCGCCCCGAAGTTCACACGGATCCCCTCCGGCAACCCGCCGGCCACGGTCGAAGGGAACTTCGTCATCGGTCCCGAATACGCCGCGCCGCCCGAGCTCACGGTCAGGGGCGGCGTATCCGCGGGCACGGTCACGCAGTTCACGATGGACTCGAAGCAGAGCAAGTTCTACCCGGGTATTGCGCGCGATGTGTTCGGCACGCCGGATCCGAACAATGCCAGGGCGCTGATCGTCGAGACGCACCCGAAGGACTACCAGCGCACGATCACCGTGTACGTTCCCGCCCAGTACAAGAAGGGAACCACAGCGCCGCTCATCGTTACGCACGACGGGCCACGGCTCGGCGAGCCGGACACGGTGTTGCCGCGTATCCTCGACAACCTCATCGCACAGAAACGCGTTCCGGCGATGGTGGCCGTCATGATCCAGAACGGCGGCGGCGACGCGCAGGGTTCGGAGCGCGGCCTGGAATACGACACGATGTCCGGTAAGTTTGCCGAGTTCATCGAGGCGGAAGTGCTGCCGGCGGTCGAGATGCACGCCGGCGTCACGCTTTCGCGCGCCGGCAAGGACCGCGCGGTGATGGGGTGCAGTTCTGGCGCCGCGGCCGCCTTCACGATGGCCTGGAACCATCCCGAGTGGTATCAGCGCGTCATCAGCTACTCGGGGACGTTCGTCAACCAGCAGTGGCCGTTCAACCCGGCGACGCCGGGCGGTGCCTGGGAGTACCACAACGGCGTCATCGCCAATTCGCCGGTGAAGCCGATCCGAATCTGGATGCACGTGGGCGACCGCGATCTCTACAACCCGAACACGATGCGCGACGACATGCACGACTGGGTGGCGGCCAACCATCGCATGGCCGCGACCCTCAAGGCGAAGGGCTACCACTACCAGTACGTATTCGCACTCGACTCGCCGCACTGCGATCGCCGCCTGCGAGAACAGACCCTGCCGGCGGCGCTCGAATTCGTCTGGCATTAGGCGCTACTCGACGAACACGATCTCGCCGAACCGCGCCGGGACGTGAGGCCACGAGTCGCTGTTCTGCGGGTCTGACCAGATGCTCATTCGACGGTCCGGCTGGACGCCGTCCCACCGATTGAGATTGGCTTTCCACACGGTTCCGGCAACCGGCGGCCGGCGCGACAGTTCCTCGAAGTTGCCCCATGGAATCATCGCCTCGAGACTCCAGCCGCTATCGGTATCGTTGCGCACGTTCAGCGACCCCCGCAGCGAGGTCGCGATCTGCACCCCGGTGGCGTCGAAGCGCTTGAACAGCGTGCGGCTGTTGTAATTCAGGTAGTCGTAGAGCACGCCGCGCGCGTTCATCTCGAACCCGTAATACACGGTTTCCTGCTTCGGGTCGGGGTTGATGAAGATCTCGACCGCATCGTCGCGGAAGGTCGGATCGTCCCGCTGCTGGAACTGCGCGGTAATGTCGGTGTCGTCCGCATCGAAGCCGACGTAGAGCGCCTGCGCGTCCCATAGCAGGCGGGCCCGGGTCATCTGCTTCGGGCCGGTCTGCGATTCCCACAGGAACTGCAGCGTCATCGCCGGCGTGGTGGTCCACGCAGCCTCGGTCAGCTTGCCGTCGATCGTCAGCGGCGCGGGCGCGCGCCTGACGTCGTAACGCGGGAGCGGCGCCTGCGCGGCGGCGACCAGCACCGCGAGGGTGACGCCAATCAGGACTCGCGCGGCGATGTGCATCAGGCGCCTCCGCCCAGATGATGCGCGGCGCCGCCGTCCGAAGCGAGGGGCTTGACGACAATTTGTCGCGGTCGCACGGCGTCGTCGTTGTGCGATGATTCGCCCCCAATGACCACATCCGTCCGCAGATTCGACGCCTGGCTGCGCATGGTCGCGGGAACGGCGCTGCTGTGTGCGCTGTCCGGCGCCCTGGGTGCGCAAGGCCCCAGCCTCTTCTCGCGCGAATGGTATGCGCAGTTCAGCGGCCCGTACAGCCAGCCGCTCGAGCCATTTCGCATCGTCGGCAACATCTATTACGTCGGCGCGCAGAACATCGCGTCGTACTTGATTGCCACGCCGCAGGGACACATCCTGATCGATTCAGGGACGACCGAAATGCACGACGGGATCGTCGGTGGGGTCGAGCGCTTGGGCTACAAGGTGTCCGATATCCGGATCCTGCTGGCGAGCCACGCGCATTTCGACCACATCGAAGGGCACGCGCTGATGCAGCGCCGCACGGGGGCGCGGGTGATGGCGATGACGGGCGACGCCGACGCGCTGGAGCGCGGGCACGATACGTCGGCGCTCGGGGCGATCGGCTGGGAGCCGGTTCCAGTGGCACGCAGGCTGAACGACGGCGACACGGTCACGCTCGGCGGCACCACGCTGCGAGCCATCCATGCACCCGGCCACACCCAGGGCGCGACCATCTGGATGACGACCGTCGAGGACGCCGGACGCCGCTACAACGTCGCCTTCTTCACCACCACCACGCCGAACCCGGGTGTGCCGCTCCTGAACAATCCGCGTCACCCGGGCGTGATCGAGGACACAAGGCGGACGTTCCGGAAGCTGAAGACCGAGCGCGAGCCAGACATCGTCCTGCTCGGCCACCCGCAGGCGATGTTCGCCGGAACGATCGAGCGAATGCGGCGTAACGAACGGCCGCACCCGCTGCTGAACGGGGCCGACGCCTGGACCCGGCAGCTGGCGACGGCGGAAGCCGACTTCGAACGCCGCGTGGCAGAGGAACGGCGTTAGAAGTCGAAGGTCGCGCTCAGCTTGAAGAAGCGCGCCATCAGGATCTGGGTCGGCCGCGTCCACACGGTGCTGTTGGTCGTATAGGTGTTGTTCTGGGCCAGGACCGTGTCGGCGTTGGTCAGGTTGTAGATGTCGATGCCCGCGAGGAGACGGCGCGCGCCGGCCATCCGGAAGACCTTCGACACCCGGACGTCGATCTGGTTCACCCGTTCGCCGTACTCAGAGTTCGGGATCAGCAGATTGATCGTCTGGCTCGTCGCTTGCGCCGAGAGCGGCCGGCCGAGGAACGGCTGCAGGAACGCGTTGGTCGCCGTGTAGTTGGCGAGCAGGTTCGGACCCGGCACGTTCTGATAGGTGCCCGCCACCTGGACGTCGATCTTGGGGATGCGATAGATCCCCTGGAAACGAGCGTCGGTGAGGAACGGCTCCTCCTGATGGCAGAAGGCCTGCGGCGTCACCGTCGTGCTGAGAGAGGCGGCGGTCGCGCCTGCCAGGATTTCCGGCAGCGCGGCGGAGATTTCGCAGCTGTCGGTCATCAGGCTGCCCGAGCTGAAACCGCCGGCCAACGTCAGGTTCGTCAGCCTCGCGGTGAGGGTGACGTCGTAGCCGTTCCAGTGCTCCGTCTGTCTGCCGTAGTTCGACGCGAGCGTGTTGTAGTTGTTGAAGGCGCGGCCCGCCACGTCGGGTTTGATGTTGTAGAAGCCGGTGATGGTCTCGCCGGCGTTCGGCAACTGCGCCGCGCCGGCCGTCGGGTTGCCAGGGACCACGACGCTGTACGGGTCGAAGTCGGCCGGGGTGAAGGCGAGGTTGTCGGTCGCCTGGAAGTTGCCGAAGACGCGGCGGTAGTAGCCCGCGTCGATCGACAGCTTCGGCGTGAGCTCGCGCTGGACGCCGAGCGCGAACTCCCAGTTGTAGAGGCGATTTCCCCAGCCTGTCAGCAGCTTGGGGTCGTAGCTCGCGCCAGGCACCGATTTGCCGAAGTTGGCCGTCATCGAGCCGCAGGTATCGATGGAGCCGGTGGTCGTCGGGCTCTGCGCTGCCGCGCTCACGAGGTCGCAGTCGACGAACCAGTCACGGTCGTTGTCCGTCCACGACCGGCTCGCGCTGTTGACGAGCGTGAGGATCGGGTTCGGCGCGACGCCGAGACCCTGCAGCGACTGGCCGTTCAGGTATTTGTTCGCACTGGCGCGGACGGCGGTCTTGCCGTTGCCCTGGACGTCCCACACCACACCGAGGCGGGGGGTGATGTCCTTGAAGTCGAGATTCGACCGCTTGTCGAAGGTGATGTTGCGAGTGGGAGCGTAGATCGATGGCCCGACAAACTGCTCCGGGAAGCTGTTCTTGTAGACGTCCAGCCGGACGCCGCCGGTGATCGTGAAGTTCTTGAGCACCCAGCGATCCTGTGCGTAGATGCCGAGATCGAGATCCTGATCCGAGAGCGCTTCGTACGGAGTCGCGAACTGCGTGACCTGGTTCGGCTGGTACACACCGCCGGCGGTGCCGGCGCGGTAGAAGAGCGGCAGGTTTTCCTGGTTCTCCGCGTAGGTCAGGTTCCGCTGGGTTCCCCAGATGTCGTTGAAGCCGACTTTGAGCGAGTGCGAGCCGGTGACGTAGGACACGGCTCCGCGCATGGCCCAGTTCGGCACGTCGTTGGAGAGATAGGTCCCGGTCGGGGCGCTGATGCCGCCGCCGCGGTACTGCAGTGCGTTGTCGGCGTTGAGGACGCCGATCATGGGCGTGAAGCCCTTCGGCGGCGCGTTCTCCCAGTGCTCCATGCGATACAGAACCGAACCCTCGACGAGCAGGCGGCTGGTGACCGGCGAGAACCACTCGGCGGTCGTGAAGTACTGCGTCGGCACGTTGCGATTGGCGCCGGCTTCAGGCGCGCGCGTCGCCAGGGCGTAGTACGGGCAGCTGCAGCGCGTCTGACGGTCGTAGCTCGCGGCGAACTTGTTCCGCGGCGACGCCTGCCACGTCACACGGCCCTGGACGTCGGTCCACTTCGCGTTGTTGTTTACCAGCGTGCCGCTCTGATCGGGGCTGTACGTCCACGCGTTGAGATTGTTTGCGTTCAGGTTCGGCAGAATGCCGCCCGGATAGACATCAGCGACGAGGATGCGGCCCGCCGTGTAGAACCACAGCGTGTCCTTCTTGAGCGGACCACCGAAGCCGGGGTTGAAGTCGGCATTCATGCGGACCGCGTCCACGGAGAGCAGCCCGCGATCCTTGAGGCGATCGGTGAAGTTGTCGCCCTGCATGCCGTTGTTCGCGAAGCTCGAAAAGATGCTGCCGCGGAACTGGTTGCCGCCGTCCTTCGGAATGAAGTTGATGCGTGGCCCGCCGGTCGGCAGCTCGGCGCTGACGGCGCCGGTGTCCATCGTCACTTCGGAGGCGGCCGTCATGTTGGCCGTGGACATGCTCGATCCGCCGCCGGCCTGCAGTGTGCCGGTGGGAAGGCCGTTCTGCGTAATCCGCATGTCCACCGTGCGGCTGCCGTGAATCATCAGGTTCGTGGTGGTGTCGCCGAGCGCGCCACCGGTGTTCTGGGTCTGGCCGACGGCGCCGGCGCCCGACTTCATGCCGGGGACCATCGCCGCGAGGTCGGAGTAGAGGCGGCCCGACGGGATCGCGTTGATGACTTCCTGGGAGAGGACGCGCTGCGTCGTCGTGTTGCTCGTGTCGACGAGTGCCGCCTGGCTCGTGACCGTGACGGTTTCCTCGAGGGCGCCGACCCGCATGTCGGCGTCCACCGACACAGTGGCGCTGCCAGAGAGCTCGACGCCGTCGCGCTTGAACTTGTTGAAGCCGGGCAGGGTGAAGGTGATCGCGTAGGTTCCCGGCCGCAGATTCTCGATACGGTAGACGCCCGCGCCGTCGGTGACGACGGACCGGACCTTTTCGATCAGCGCGGGACTCGCCGCTTCCACCGTGACGCCGGGGAGCACGCCGCCGGACGAGTCCTTGACCAGGCCAGTAATCGCCGCCTGCGCAAACACCGCGGAGGGAGCCATCACGAGCACGGCGAGGATTGCCCCAAGGAACCTGAGAATCGTACGCATTGGTTCTCCTCCTGGATCCCCACTGAGGTTCGGTTTCGAGTGTGGAACGGGGTACCGGCGCCGACTCGGCGGATAAGTTGGCCGAGAGGGTAGATCAGCGCCGCGCAGAAGTCATGAGGTGGAAATCTGAATATCGACTATTTCAATTCTTCGCAGCGTCGCCCGCCACGATCCTTCACTTCGTTCGTGGGACGTCCGCGAGCGCGTGCACGACGACCGCAATTGCGGGCTGCGGACTGGGAACCACGGCGACGAACCGTTGGCCATCCGGAGAGACGTCGAACTCCTCCTGATCTCTTCGCTGTTTGATGGACGATGCCGTGAATAGCGGGACCGGTGTGCCGAACACCAGTGATGGTCGAGTGCGCACGGGCAATGCGATTAGCTGGCCATCCGCTGCCAGGTAAAAGAGCTCGCGGCCGTCGCGGCTCCATCTGGCCGTGGTGCCGCCCTTCGCGGACACGCGGACCGTCGCGCCCTTTGAAGCAGGCACGACGTACACCTCGGACGCGCCGGAATCTCCCGACGTGAACGAGACGAAACGGCCATCCGGCGAATACCGCGCGTCTATCCCCGTGGACGGCGACCGGCGCACGGGTGAGCGCTCGTGCGAACCGCCGGTGCGCAGGAACCACAGCTCCCAGTGATTTCGGCTGGCCAGTTCCGAGAAGAGTACCGTGGCACCATCGGGAGACACGTCGTCCACGAGCTGGAATTTGCCTGCGGGGAGCCACTGCTCTTCCTCCCCTGTCGTCAGGTCCTTTCGAAACAGGTGCGGGGGCGGCGTCCCTCGATCGGCTGAAAACGCGACCGCGCGACCGCCGGGCAACCAGACGCTGCCCAAATCGCTTCCCGGGTCCGATGTCAGGCGGTCTTCGACATCTCGGCGGAGATCAAGCTTCCATAGATCGTGGCTGCCCTCTCCGACTTGCATGCGACTGAATAACAAATTGTGACCGTCAGGCGAGAGCCTGAGACGGCCATAGTCCTGCGCCGGCGGCGCTACCGCCGCGATCTCCTTGCCGGTTCGATCGAGCCAGATCATCCGCTGGAGCTGTTGAGGCTGGTATGCGACCACGTCGCTGTTCAGGGATGCCGTGAACATGGCGCGTCCGGACCCGAAGACATAGTCGACCGATTGAGCGAAGAGGAAAGGGTCGCCGACGATCCGCCCGGCATCGAGGTCGAAGCGCTGCGCCATCAGCGTGCCTTCTCTCCTCGCGAATACAAAGTAACCGGCGCCGGCCCACTCCGCGTTGGACGCCAATGACAACACGGGACGAGCGGTATGGTCCGCTTCGGTCAACATCAGCTGACGGCTGCCATCGAGCAAACGCGCGACGTAGACGAATCGCTGGCCATCGGACAGGAACGACGGCCACTGAATGCTCGACTCTCCTCGCGATTCATCGCGACGGACTGCCACCATCGGTGTGCCGCCGGTCGCCGGCACGCTGAGAATGGTTTCACCCGTCCCCGAGGTGAAGAGAATCCGGCTGTCGCTTCCCCAGGTCCCGGTCGAGCGCCTTCCTGTCGCGTCGCAGACGGTCAGAACCGTGTCACTGGCGAGATCGATCTGCTTCAGCTTGTCTTCGGTGAAGAACGCGAGCGACCGGCCATCCGGGGACCAGAACACCGACCGTGCCCCGTCCGTTCCTGTCACCGGCCGTGCGTCGAGCGCCGATGTCGGGCGGAGCCAGATTCGGCCTGACTCCGTCCGAGAGCCCGGTATAGCGTCCGTCACGACGGTCGCGAGCTCCGTTCCATCCGGCGACAGCGCGAGAAACGTGGTGTCGGCGCCACGGGCAAAGCCGGCGCCGTTCGGCGGCGATATCCAGAACCGCACCGGCGCCCCTTCGGGTTCCCGATCCCGAGCGCGTCCGCGCATGAACACAGCGATTATCGCGGCCGCGACAGCGACAACGGCGATCGCCGCGACAATCGCTCGCCATCTGCGCGACCGGGACACCGCGACAGGAAGTCCGTCGACTCCCTCCGCGATCCACTTCAACTCGTCAACCAGATCGCGAACGGTCTGCCAGCGCGCGTCCGGATCTTTCGCGAGGCATTTACGGACGACGCGATCGAGGGCAGGTGGGGCAAGATGTCGCAGGGAGGAAACAGGGGCCGGATCGCGCTCGAGCACTGCTGCGATGACATTCGCGTGCGTCTCGCCGGCGAAGGCCGGCTGGCCGGTGAGTATCTCGAACAGCACGGCTCCGAACGCGAAGATGTCGCTGCGTGTGCTGGCGTCGCGTCCTTCGAGCTGTTCCGGCGCCATGTAGCGCACCGACCCAAGGAAGGTGCCCACTTCGGTCAAGGTCTGCGCGGCGGGTGGGCCCGACTCGACTGGGCGCGCGATGCCGAAGTCCAGCAACTTCACGCCTGCCGCGGTGAGCATCACGTTCGCGGGTTTGACGTCGCGATGCACCACGCCGGCCCGATGCGCCGCGTCGAGCGCGCCCCCGATTGCGATGGCGCACTGCAGCGCCTGATCGATCGGCAGCGCCCCGCGTTGCAGGCGTTCTGCCAGCGTCTGCCCGTCGACGAACTCCATCACGAGATAGTCGATGGCGCCTTCTCGGCCGACGTCGAAGAGCGTGCAGATGTCCGGATGACTCAGTTGCGACACGACACGCGCTTCGCGTTCGAAGCGGCCCCGGCGATTGGGATCGCCCGCCAGGTCCTCGCGCAGCGTCTTGATCGCGACGACGCGTTCCAACCGCGTGTCGCGGGCGCGGTACACCTCGCCCATACCGCCACTGCCGAGCAGCGCAAGAACTTCGTAAGCGCCAAGGCGAGTGCCGGGCGTAAATGCCATTGGCAGGAGTGCCTGGAGTATAGGCGGTCGCTCCGGCAGCGCGGGATCTAATCGCGCTGGGTGGGCCGAGACTCTACTGGTACCGAGCCCGGCACTGTGTCGGTCGAGCTGCCAGATGTCGATGCGTGAAAGATGACCAGCGCCGGACCCATGTGAATCTGGTCGCCGTCGCGGAGCGTCACTCGCTCCTTCACCGAATTGTCCCCGATTCTCGTCCCGTTCTTGCTCCCGAGATCCTCCAGGATCGCGTCGCGCTCGCCAACCACGATCTGGGCGTGACGCCGAGAGACGCCCGAGACGTCGAGCAGGATCGTCGCCGCCGGATCGCGTCCGATGACGTTCTCGCCAGCGACCAATACGAAGCGCCGGGCGCCGACGACGAGCCACCGGCTCACGAGCATCGATCGTATCGGCTCGCGGTCGACTGGCGCCGCACACGCGTAGCCGACACCGTGCGCCGTACGAATGATCGGTGTCCCGGGGTCGCGATCGTCCAAGGCCCGTCGAAGCTCCTTCACGAGGGCCACGAGCGCGCCGTCCGACACGAACGTCCCTGGCCAGAGCCGCTCGTGCAGTTCGGTCTTTCGTACCACTCGCGGCGCTTCGTCTGTCAGCAGGGCCAGTAGATCGAACGCTTTGGGCGTCAGATGGATCTCAACGCCGTCGCGCGTGAGCTGCCGTCGGCCTGAGTCGACCGCGAATGCGCCGAATCGCACGATCACCACAGATCTCCCGGATTTCTCCTGAATCTCTCCCGCGACGCTCCCGACTTGACGGGGCACTGAAACGGACCATCGCCTGGCGTTCGATCCGAACGCGCCAGGAGACAGGCGATGTTCACCTTGACGATTCTCGCGTTGGCGCTCACAGCGCAGGATTCCTCGGCGCGTCACGTCCGCTCGACCGAACCCACGATTGTGATGCTCATCGAGGACGGCATCGCGGGCTCGGCGACATTCCGCAGCTTGATCGAGACTCTGAATGAATCTGATGTGATTGTCTACATCAGGCTGAATCGCAACCGCCAGGCCCTGGGGGGCTATCTCGCCCACACCATCGTTGCTCAGGGCCACTACCGCTATCTCAGTATCAGTGTCGAGACCGCCGGTTCGAGACGTCGCCTCGTCTCGTTGCTCGCTCATGAGCTCCAGCACGCCGTTGAAGTCGCGCACGCACCGGGGGCGCGCGATTCCGAAAGTCTGGAGCGGCTATTCAGCGGACTCGCGGTCAAGTTCGGCTGCGGCGGTACCAGCTGCTTCGAAACGCAAGCCGCCAAGGATGTCGAGCGCACCGTCAACGAAGAGTTCGCGATGCCCAGCTCTGTGACCCGACGTACGCGGCCCGCGAACCGCTAGAGATGCTCGAGGAAGAATCGCGCGATGCGCTCGGTGAGCCCGTGCTGTGCTGCGGACTATGTGCTGCGTCCACGGAGCGCTTCGGGTTGGACCACACTTCCAGTCCGGCGCCAGGCATCGGCCGCCTCGAGGGGTCTGTCGAAGAAGAAGCCCTGCCCGAATCCACAGCCGAGCGCCTCGAGGTACCGCACTTGCGCCTCGGTCTCCGCACCCTCGGCCACCACGTCGAGCCCGAGCGTCTTCGCCAGACCGAGAATGAGCTGAATGATTTCGCTTTCGCTGGTGTTGGGCGCAAGCCTCTCGACGAACGAGCGGTCGATCTTGAGTACATCCACGGGGAACATCTGGAGGTAACTGAGCGACGAATAGCCGGTCCCGAAATCGTCGATGCTGACGCGCACGCCCATCCGGCGCAGTTCGGCCAACACGACCTTGGCGCGCTCGGCGTCACGTATGGCGGTGCTTTCGGTGATCTCCAGACGGAGCCCGGACGGGGGGAACCCCGATGTCGAGAGCGTGTCGGCGATCTGCTGCACGAGTGAGGCCTGCGCAAAGCACTTCGGCGACAGGTTGACGCTCAGCATCGGGGGCTTGGCGTCGGGGTTTGCGTCGATCCATTCCTTGCCTTGTCGACAGGCCTCGCGGAGTACCCACTCGTCAATCTGCGGCGTCAAGCCCACCTCGTCGGCCACGGCGAGGAAGTCCACTGGACACAACAAGCCCCGCTCTGGATGCTGCCAGCGCACGAGCGCCTCGAATCCGACGACCCGTCGATCGCCCAGCGAGACGATCGGCTGATAGCGAAGGCGGAATTCCCCGCGGTCGATGGCGTGCCGCAGTTCGGTTTCCAGATGCAGCCGATTGACGGCGTGCTCGTGCATCGCGGCGTCGGCGACGGCGAACGTGCCGCCGCCGCTCTGCTTGGCGCGGTACATCGCCATATCCGCATCACGCAGCAGGTCGGCGGCGGAGTGATGCGCGGGCGACGCCACAGCCACCCCGATGCTCGGTGTCGCAAAGACGTCCTCGCCGGCCACGCCGAACGCCTCGGCCGAGACCTGTTGAATGCGCTCTGAAATGCGAACGGCGTCGATGGGATCCCGAATGTCGTCGAGCAATACGACGAATTCATCGCCGCCGAACCGCGCCAGCGTGCTCGCGTCGTGCTCGTCGGCCGATGCCGTCAGCCTCGCCACCGCGTCGTCTCGCCGAACCGCGTTGGCCAATCGTTCCGCGAACAGGATCAGCAGCTCGTCGCCGGCGCTGTGCCCCAGACTGTCGTTGACGTGCTTGAAGCGATCCAGGTCGATGAACAGCACCGCGAAGCAGTAGTGCGGATGGCGGCGGCGGCGGATCATCGCGCGCTCGAGCCGTTCCATGAACAGAGCGCGATTCGGCAACCGGGTCAGCGGATCGTGCGTGGCATCGTGAACGAGCTTCCCGTGCGCCACCTGCAGGCTGGCGCTCATGCCGTTGAACGCGCGCGCGACGGCGACGGACTCGACCGTCCCGTCCTCCGGCAACACGAGCTGGAGGTTGCCGGCGGCGATTTCGGACGCGGCCACCGCGATGTCCTTCAACGGGCGGCTGATCCGACGGCTGAATACCAACCCTCCCGCCAGTGACAGGCCCAGTACCACCAGACCCGTCCAGGCAAACCGGCTTCGAAGACGATCGATGAACGCCTGCGTCGGCTGCCAGTCGGAGAGCAGCAACAGACGACCCGAGTCGCCGCCGGTCTCAGGCCGGCCGAGCGGAAATACGCCGGTGACATAGGCCCGGTCGCTCACACGAAGCAGATCCGGGCGCAGCGTGGTGACGGGGCTCGTCGTCGCCGCGGTCAGCACGACTGCATCGGTCGGCGCGGAGCCGAGGCTCGTCGCCACGACACGCCCCTCGGAGATCAGGATGACCTCACATCCCGCGAGGCGGGCCAGCTGTTGTGCGAGCTCGTTCGTGAGGCGATATCCGAGCGTCAGCGAGCCGAGGATCTCGTCGGCGAAGCGCGCGGGGACGGATACCGTCAGGAACAACGCGTCGCCCTGCGAGATGATCTCGCCCGTCGCGGATCCCGCCAGCGCCGCGGCGATGGCGCCGTGCAGGCGGCTCCCGGCGCCGGCCGGCGCGCCAGGCCACCCGGGATCGGCGGCCCACGCTCCGCCCGGTCGGGCGACTATCGCGAACTGCGCGTGCAGCTGCTCGCGGTACCCGTCGGCCATCGCCTGGACGTTCGCGCGGTTCTCGGCGAGCTGGCTATCGGTGAGATGTGCTCGGAACACCGGGAGCTGCGTGACGAGTTCGGCGGCGCCGATCGCGGCCGCGATGCGTTCATCGACGAGATTGGAGAACGATCCGCGCGCCACTTCCAGCTCCGCGGCTGCCCGGTCGCGCGACTGCACCGAGACCACGCGCGTGGTGACGAGGAACACCACGGCCATGGCGCCGGCGACGAGCAATGCGAGGGTTGCGGCGACCCGCGTCTCGAGACGCGCGAACCAGGGGAATCCGGACGTGCGAGGCTCGCTCGGCCTCATTGGCCCGACGCGAAGTCCTTTCGCAGCGCCCAGCTGACCCCGGCGTCGAACGTCGTGGGACGATGCTGCGTCAGTCGGCCTCCCTGGTGACTCACACCAAGCGAGGTGGACAATCCCTTCCAGATGCGGATCCGCGTCGCGGCGACGTATCGATGCGTAAACAGTCGATAGGCCGCCACCGGTGTGTCGTAATCGAGTTTCTCCGCTCGAGCGAGGGCCGTGACCGGCCCCATGACACGCGTGTGGACGATCGCGTCGAGATATCCACCCTTCGTCGTCGTCCCCTCGAATGGCACCGCGTCAATCCACTCGCCGCGAATCTGAACTCCGGCCTGCATCCAGCGCGCATCGACGCCGCGGAACGTGGCCCGGCCGAACGCGAAGTAAGCCGGCTGATCGGGCATGGTCCGAAGCACGCTCGCGCCCACGATGATCGGTCCGAGGCTGCCTTCGATCCGCCCCACCTTGTTGAGCGCGCCCGGCCGGCGTCTCGCGGTGCCGACGTCGGCAGACCGCCCCAGGCTGAACTCGGCGGACAAATGAGGCGCACCGGCCACGAAGTCGGCTCCCTCTTCCAGGTATCCGCTCGACAAGGCGAAGTAGCCGCCGTATCGGATCAGCGGTGGACGGAGAAATCCCACGTAGGCGTGATCGCTGGCATTGGCAAGCCCGAACGGCGTGCGGTACCGGCCCGCCTTGAGGAAGCGGAGGCCTTTCGTCTGGACGGTCAATTCGCCGTAGTTCTCGACCGCATCGACCCTGCCGCCGTACGGATACGCCGTACCGAACACGTCGGATCCCGTGCCGGACCTGTCACCCCAGGCCGCCTCGAGATAGACGCGAAAACGCTCGGTCGGCTGGAAGAGGCCCCGCAGCTGCACCCCCGCGCCGGCAATCAACTCGTTCGACACGCCGGCCGATTGCACGACCTCGATCGCACCCGTCTGTCCACTGGAAGGGCGCGCGCACGCGCACGCGAGCAGGGCGACGAATGCGATCCGGCCGGTCACGGCAACTCGATCTCGACCGCGCGCCCCGCCGCCGCGATGAGGGTGCCAGAGGTCGGTTCAGCGCCCGAGCGCCACACGTGATAGGTGTAGGTGCCGTCGGGCACCAAGGGAATCGCGAACCGCCCCTGCGTGTCGGAGACGGCAAAGTACGGCGAGTCCACGGACACCACGTACGCGCCCATGGTCGGATGGATGTTGCAGTAGATGCGGCTCAGACCTGCTTTGTCGAACCTTACGACTCTCGAGGTTCCCACCGGATAGAGACCCAGGTCGAAGACTTTTCCGTCGTGGAACGAGAACACGTTGTGCAGCAGCCTGTCGCTGTTGGGCATCTTGACCTGCGTCCCAACGCGCACGGCCAGTACTCGCGGCACGAACTGCATGTTGCGCTGGTCGAGGGTGGCCGTGACCCGGCCCGGTGAGGGTGGCGCGGCCGGCGCGTCGAGCCAGACGACCACTTCCTTCGCGGTCCGTCCAGCGACGCGCACGACGCCCTGCAAGTCACCAGGCGTGGCCGCGCCGACGCTGAGGCTCGACGCGACCGTGGCGCACGCCAGGCACGCCACAACATAGCGAACCGCCGAATTCAATCGAGCGGGCATTCTGTCGATGTATCGGCGGGGCGTTCCGTCTCGATCAGTGGATCAACGCGTTGGTGCCGACGACGCCCGTTGACAGCGCGAAAGGGTGCGCGAACGTGTGTAGATCGCGATGGTCCGTTAGAATGCCTCCGCGTGAGCTACACGATCGACGAGCGCAATCCGGAGCGCCAGCAGCTTCTGGCGCGGGTTCTCGAACCATCGACCCGGGAAGTGCTGGCACGCTTGCCGCGCATCGCCAACGCCAGATGCCTGGACCTGGGGTGTGGGCAGGGCAACACCACCCGCCTGCTGGCTGAGGCCATCGGAGCGACCCACTGTATCGGCGTCGAATACGACGCAGCCCTGGTCGAGTACGCGTCGGCGCAGAGCAACCCCGCCGGCGTGAGCTTTCAACACGGCGATGTCACGCGGCTCCCGTTCCCGGACGCCTCGTTCGACGTTGCGTTCTGCCGCTATCTGATGATCCACCTGGCCGATCCCATCAGCGGTGTGCGCGAGATGCTGCGCGTCGTTCGTCCGGGCGGCTACGTCGTCGCGTATGAGCCCGACTTTATCGGCGAATTCAGCGATCCCGAGTCGAGCGCGCTGGGGTTGATCAATCGAGTGTGGAACGGGCTATTTCAGAGCCCGAAAGCTGGCCGTAGACTCCTGCGGTATTTGCGAGAGGCTGGAGCGTCGGATATCAAAGGCGGAGTGCTGATGCAGCTCGAATACGAAGCGGCCGTGATCAAGCGCACGTACCGCCTGACCGCCGAGGCCACCGGCCCGCTCGCGCACGCGAGAGGCATCCTCTCCGAGCTCGAAGTGCGCGAGATGGTCGATGGGCTCAAGCGCTTGGAAGACGATCCTGTCAGCGTCCTCGTGAAGTTCCCGGACGTCTGGGCGATTGCCCGGCGGTAATACGGTCATGCGGCTGCTCGTCGTGTCCACAGTATTGCTCTACGCAGGTACAGGGGTGTGCCAGGCGCAAGAGCCGCAGAGCGTCGTCGATCGCTTCTACCCGCAACAACTGGCCGCGTTCAGTTCTGACGGGCGACAGACGTGTCTCATGGTGCTGCGGTTGACGTCGATCAACGAACCCGATGCCATCGCCGCGGGCTACACGAACGGCAGGGCGGTGGTTCTCCGGTTGTTGACTCGTATCGCGCCGGACACCTACGTGGTGTCCTATGAAACGACGGCGTCGCTGCGCGCGTCCGCGACCAGCTGCAGCTTCACAGGGCCAGACCTCGATGGCGACGGGCAGCCCGACGTGCGGCTGGAGGTGTCGTCGGGCACAGTGTCAAGCGCTTGGGCCTTCAAGTGGACTGGGGACACGCTCGTCCCCCGCAGCGCGCCATAACCGCTCACATTTTGGTGGCGTCGAGGCTCACCACGGGCTCGTCACCCACGACCGCGGCCGTGTGGTGCACGCCGCGGGGCACCTCCACCCAGTCCCCGGGGCCGAGAATGGCGAAGTGGCCCGCCACCACCATGCGGAAGCGGCCCGAAAGAACGGCGTCCACCTTGTCGAGGCTGTGCGAGTGTTCCGGAAACGTGGTGCCGGGAGGATAGACATAGCGAGCGACGAGATAGCCCGCGGCCTCGAGCTTGCGCCGCAAAGCGGTCTCCGAGAGATCGCCGTCGACTGACGTATTCCAGTGGCGGACGCGCATGCCGCGACTGTAGCACTCGCACCGCTAGGACGCGGGCGTTCCTCCGCGCTTCTGGACGCTCGCCCTGTAGACGCTCCTGCGAAGCCGGTTCATGCCGCCCATCGGCCGGTGTTCAGCAAGGCTGTGCCAGGGACTGAACGACATCGACTCACATCGCGCCGCAACCTCGCCAGACGGATCCACGTGCTGCGGCGGGATGACGAGCGTTGCCACGGTGACCGGCACCGACCGCGCTTCGTCCCACTCGACGGTCACATCTTCCACCGGCATGGCCACCGGGTCGGTCTGCAACTGCACCTTGAAGTCGAAGACGGCTTCGCCCGCCTGCAGCCCGGCGTCGAGCGCCCGAGTCAGCGCATCGTCCGGCGGCTCATCGCCCTCAGAGGGTGGCGTCCGCCGATTCGCCTGGCGCGGCACGGCCGAGTACTTGACCGCATGCCCTTCCGGGCCTGTGGCCGGGCCGAGCCAGTACGGCGAGCCGCTCCAATACTTGATCTCGAGCGGGCTGGCGACGGTCTTGCCCTTGATGTCCTTGATGATCTTCAGCTCCTGTCGTTCCAACAGGGCGAGGTGGGCGC
>Ga0207648_10000972_pt1 | contig 32340 bp, 26 predicted proteins | sample KBSMisM32_FD_184310 | JGI IMG/M metagenome (GOLD analysis project Ga0207648, IMG submission 184310) | Miscanthus rhizosphere microbial communities from Kellogg Biological Station, Michigan, USA - KBS Miscanthus M3-2 (SPAdes) (version 2) | ecosystem: Host-associated > Plants > Roots >... | reverse complement strand
AGCTCGTCGGCCAACGCGGCGACGTCGTCGGCGCAGTCCTCCAGCAGGAAACGCGGCGAGGCGATACCCGAGCCGTGGCAGCGCTGGTCGAACACCACCACACGCCCGAAGCGACGCATCATCGCCAGTGACGGATACCACGACAACAGCCCGGTGCACGCCAGCGAGTGGAGCAATACGAACGTCGGACCGCTGGCCGCCGGCCCGGAGTCCACAACGTAGGTGCTGCCACGACCGGCAAGCTCCACCATGCGGCCGCGCGGGAGGCGGCCGACGGGAGCGACTTCGGGCAGCGTGAAGGACGGGGACGTCAGCCGCAGTGGACCAAGAAACGCGTCGATCACCCGGTACGGATCGGGGAAGCCTGACGCCCTGGTCGCTGAGGGCATGGCCCCACCGAAAACGAGTCGAGACACGCTGCGGCCCAACACGCTTGATCGCACAATGTCCGCCGCGGCCAGTGGCCGGGAGAATGCGTGCGAGACGAGCTGGGCCATGAGGCTATGTTCGGCACCAGAGTGGCCGCGCACGAGAGTAGTCGGGTACTCGATTCTGCTGAATCCACTACCTGAAACGCCGAGGGTCAGAACCCGGCCGCCTGCCCGTCGCGTCTCGGATCGCTCGCCGCGACGTAGCCGTCGTCGAGCCGCCAGATCGCCTGGCAGCTCCCGAACTGGTTGTAGTCGTCGACGATGACCAGCTCATGGCCGCGCTCCCGCAACCCGTCCAGTGTGTCCGGCGGGAACCCATCCTCGACGCTGACCTGTAGCCCGTCAATCCACCGGAATCGTGGACCGTCACAGGCTGTTTGAGGGTTCTGGCCGTAGTCGGCGATCCGCACCAGCACCTGCACATGGCCTTGCGGTTGCAGCGTGCCGCCCATCACGCCGAAGCTCATCACCGGCGCGCCGTTCTTGGACACGAAGCCGGGAATGATTGTGTGATACGGACGCTTTCGCGGCCCAACCTGATTTGGATGCCCAGCCGTCGGCGCGAAGCCCACGCCGCGATTCTGCAGAGAGATCCCCGTACCGGGCACCACCACCCCTGAGCCGAATCCGATGTAGTTCGACTGAATCATCGATACCATCATCCCGTCGGCGTCCGCAGCGGTGAGGTACACCGTGCCGCCGCCGGGCGTGCCCGCGCTCGCCGGCAGCGCACGCTTGACGTCGATCAGCTTCGCGCGCTGTCTCAGGTACTCCTTGTCGAGTAGTTGATCCGTGCTCACCTGCATCGAATCCGCGTCCGCGACGTACGCCCGCGCATCGGCAAAGGCCAGTTTCACCGCCTCGATCTGCAGATGCACGCTGTCGGGCGAATCGACCGGCAGCGCCGCCATATCGAAGTTCTGCAGAATGCCCAGGGTGATCAGCGCGACGATGCCCTGGCCGTTGGGCGGGATCTCGTGCACGGTGTAGCCGCGATAGTCGCCACCGACCGTATCCACCCAATCGGCCCGATGCTCGGCAAGATCGCTGGTGAGCATCGCCCCACCGTTGGCTCGCGCATGCGCCTCCATTGTCTCGGCGAATTCTCCTCGGTAGAACGCGTCGCCGTTGGTGGCTGCGATCTTCTCCAGCGTCGCGGCGTGCTCGGGGAAGGTGAACAATTCGCCGGGCCTCGGCGCCCGCCCGTCGCGCAGGAACGCTTGCGCGAAACCGGGCTGTGACGCGAACATCGGCACTTGCCGGGCCCATTGCGTCGCGACAGTCGGCGACACCAGAAACCCTCTGCGGCCGTAGGCAATCGCCGGCTCGAACAGCCGAGGGAAGGGCAACCGTCCGAACTTGGCGTGCAGCACGACCCACGCCGACACCGCGCCCGGCACCGTCACGGAATTCCAACCCACAGCCGGGACAGGGCCGCCATCGAAGTATTCCGGTGTCCACGCCGCAGGCGAGCGGCCCGACGCGTTCAGCCCATGCAGTTGCTTCCCGTCCCACACAATTGCGAACGCATCCGAGCCGATGCCGTTGGACACCGGCTCCACCAGTGTCAGCGTGATCGCCGTCGCCACGATCGCGTCGACCGCATTGCCGCCGTCGGCGATCATCTGCAGTCCCGCTTGCGCGGCCAGCGGCTGCGAGGTGGCGACGACGTTGCGCGCCAGCAGGGGCTTGCGAGGCCACGCGTACGGGAGCCGCCAGGAGAACGGGGCCGTCATGCGAGACAGCTCAGCGGACGCCCGCCGTTGTAGGTGACCATGTCGGTCAGCGCCGCGGCGGTGTCGATCGGTGCACCCAGCGGCGCACCGTCGAGTTCGGCGTATGCCCGGTGCAGGTTGCCGACGATGCGCTCGCGGTCGAGGAGGTCGGAGTACTCGCCGAGGTCGAGTTCGCGTGCGGTCTCCAGCGGCGTCAGGCCTGCATCGCGGCCGGCGCGCGCACCGGCCAGAACGAAGCGGAGATAGCCCACCACAGGATCGATGAGTTCCGGTCCGCCCACGGCTCCATGTCCCGGCACGATCGTCGTCGCGCCCAGCGGTTTGATCACGCCCTCCAGCACCTCGATGGCCCCGGCCACCGATCCCTGCAGGAGGAACGGCGTGCCGCCGTTGAACAGCAGGTCGCCGCAATAGAGCAGCTTGCGGTCCGGCAGCCAGACGACCGAGTCGTTCGTCGTGTGCGCAGCTGTGCCGACGAAGCGGACCTCGGCGCGCAAGTCGTCGACCCACACGGTCACCGAGTCGCTGTACGTGAGAAATGGTGGCTCCAGGACGATCTCGCCCCACTCGATCTCGGTGAAGAACGGCGCCGATTTCGGTGGGCCCCAATCGAAGACGCCTGCGCGGGTGGCCTCGTGCCCGACGATCGTGGCACCGGCGAACAAGAAGTTCCCGAACGTGTGGTCGCCGTGGTGATGAGTGTTGACGACCGTCCGAACCGGCTGCGTCGTGACCGTTCGGATCGCATCCAGGTACGCACGGGTGCGGCGAACGGTCGAGCAGGTGTCGATGCTGATCACTCCGCGCCTTCCGACAAGAAAGCCGGTGTTGTTGATCCACCACGTGCCGTCGGGCTGGAGGTAGGCGAAGACACCGTCGTCCACCTCCTGCACCTGCGGCCGGCCGGGGGTGGTGATGTCGTGGTGAATGGTGCTCATGACACTCCCTGGTGGGTCTGGGACGCTCGTCATCCGCATCTTGGCAGATCCCGCTATCTCGACGTCGATTCGCCATTCCGGACGCCATTGGGGGGGCTACCGTCGGTCGTCCGACTGTTTAGGAGGCGAAATGCCACGACGCGACCGTCCCCATCGAGATCGAGACACCGATATTGAGTATGTCCCGCCAGCCCCACGGCCAGCGCCCCAGGCGCGTGTAGCGTGCGGCTGTCACTGCCCCACCTGCAGCGGCGGCGGGCACTGCCACAATATGGGCAGCGGTTGCAACGTGAGATGAGCACTGGGGACTGGTAGCGCAGCCTGACCGACAGTATTTGGCGCACAACAAGTCTCGAGAAGCGTGTGCTCCCTCGCGTCGTCGTGCGCACCTCATACGGGCGCCGGAGACGCGCATTCCAGCAACTCCTCGAGCGCGACCTCGAAGCCGTCGGCTATTCGCCACAGATCGGCCACCAGGTCCGGGCACGAGATGATGCCCACGTTGAGCTTGCCGTTCAGCGACATCACCGTGACGTTCAGGCCGCAGCCGTGAAACAGCGGGCCGAGCGGGTACATCGCCTTCACTTCGCAGCCCAAGAAATACAGCGTCGCTTGCGGGCCAGGCACATTCGAAATGATCAGATTATGCACCGGGTTCCCGATGAGCGGCATATTGGCGACAATCCGGAACACGGCACCGAACACCGCACGCGCGGCGAGTTGCGTCCAATCCTGCAACAGCGTGGGATTGATGACCGCGCTGTGATCCTTGGCAAGGGCGTCGGCCCGGGCGATCGCTCGTAGTCGTTGCGCAGGGTCACCGATGTGCGTCTCGAGTTTGCAGAACATTCCCGACAGCTGGTTGTGGCCGGGCCGGTCGCACTTGTCATGCACTGACACCGGCACCATCGCCACCAGCGACTTGTCAGGCAGCTCGGCGTGATCGCTCAAAAACCAGCGCAGCACCGCTGCACACAAGGCCATCACCACGTCGTTGACCGTAACGTTGAAGCGGTCCTTGACCTTCTTGATGTCGTCGATGTCCAGCTGCGCGAACGCGACGTTGCGATGGGCGGTGAGCGTTGTGTTGAAGCGGGTGGCCGGCGCGGCGAACGGCGCCGCCATGGTCATGCCGCTGCGCGCACGGCGCAGCGTCTTCACTACCGTTGCGGCGGTCGCCGGGATCACATTGACCAGCTGTAACGGGCGAAAGACGAACCGCACCAGACCGCCAGCCGCGATCTCGAGCGCGCCGGCGTTTCCGGGGCCCTCCACCGGTTCCGGCGGCGGCACGTCGGGCTCGAGGCTGCACAGCTGCGACAGCAGGTTGGCGCCGGTCACCCCGTCCACCGCGGCGTGGTGGACCTTCGTCATGACGGCCAACACGCCGCCCGCGTGCGGGTCGGTGTCGGCAATCCCCTCGATTACCCACATCTCCCACAGCGGCTTGCCGCGATCCAGCTGCTCGGTCGCGATGTGTCCGCAAATCTCGGCCAGTTCCCGCCGCCCTCCTGGCGACGGCAAGCTGATGCGGAAAAGATGACGATCGACATCGAACGCGTCGTCGTCGACCCACACCGGATAGTCCAGATTCAACTGGCTGTCGGCCAGCTTGACGCGGAATTCGGGGATGGCCGCGATCCTGACGGCAAGTTCGTCGCGAAGCCCCTCAAAGCTGTAGCCGCCCGGCACCGATGAGGTGTCCACCTCGAGGACGGAGCATACATGCTGGGGTTGGCTAACACTTTCGATGTAGAGGAAACTGGCATCCAGTCCACTGAGCCGTTCCATGTGTTGAGGCTAGGCGCGTTGACCTCACGCCGAGCCCAATCGAGCGGAACTGCAACATGTTTCCGTGTCTGCGCGCATCGGTCGTGCTCTGCGCATCACACATGGGACTGCAGCGAAGCGAGTAGGGTGTTGTTGAAGGGCGATCGGAGCCCGAGCCCATCTACCCGCTCGCGCCGCTGGGCTGAGCGCAGGCAGCGCAAGAGCAGTGACAAGCTCTGGGCAGTTATTGCCGTCGTGCCCAGCTCTGAGCGACAGAGTCGCCAATTGCCCTGCCTGCCTAAGTATTCAACGACAATGTCGCCCGGAGCTGGGCACTTCACATACTGCGCCACGAGATGCGCGCGACGGCGCAACGGGTGCCGGCCACGGTCTGTAGCCATCGACGCCTAAGCGCACCAGGGTAGGCACTCGTTAGGCCCAATGATCGCGGGAGGCATAGGAGGCCCACCTGGCCACCCGATCGGAGGAGCCTGAGGGGGTGGAGGGTTGGGTCCCTCATAAATGCCTTGGCCTTGGTTGGCCTGGTCGGGGGCCACATGCCAGTAGGTGTGGCAGACATTCATGTCGCACGTCACCGGGTTGTAAACGTGATTCTGGGTCAAGGTCAACAAGGAATCCCCTGGGCACCACTGATTTGGGCCGTAGCAGATACCGTTGACCATCGCGGACGGCGCGCAATCATCCGCCTGGGCCGCACCTGCACCCAGGGCAGCCGCGACCACACCGCCAGACATCAGGGCAGCCGTTGCAATGCCCACAAATAGTCGCTTCATCGTTCTTCCTTTCGCGCAGCCGGCCCGTGGCCGGACACGCAAAGGTTGCGACTAACGCCTTGGAGGACCCTTGCGGCGCAGCTCAACCCCGATTGAACCGCAGTCTGTGAATTTGCCGCAAATTCCCTGGCAGCCAACGACAGCGGGTGCATTAATCACGCCCACAGACGTAATGATTGGCCGTTATCGTTAGCCGGTGGAGGGCACGCCATTTGGCCGCTACCAGTTGATCGAGTTGCTGGGTCAAGGTGGAATGGGCGAGGTGTGGCGCGCTTATGACACCACCATCGATCGGGTGGTGGCGCTGAAGATGCTGCTCCCCCGCTTCGCTAAAGACCCCGACTTCGACAAGCGGTTCCGCCGCGAGGCGCGCACCGCAGCACGCCTCGACGACCCCCACATCGTCCCCATCCACGACGTCGGCGAGATCGACGGCCGCCTCTACGTCACCATGCGCCTGATCAACGGTGTCGACCTGCAAACCCTACTGAAATCCGGACCCCTCGCTCCCGAACGAGCAGTCCACATCATCGACCAGATTGCCTCAGCACTCCACACCGCCCACCAAGCCGGCCTCGTGCACCGCGACGTCAAACCCTCCAACATTCTGTTGGCGCACAACGATTTTGCCTACCTCATCGACTTCGGCATCGCCCGCGCCGCGGACGATACGAAGTTGACCTCCGAAGGCTCGACCATCGGCACCTGGGCCTACATGGCCCCCGAGCGGTTCCGGACCGGTGACGTCCAACCCAGCTCCGACATCTACGCCCTTGCCTGCGTGCTCTTCGAATGCCTCACCGGCGAACCACCTTTCCCCGGCTCCACCCTCGAACAGGTCGCCGTCGGCCATATGGTCGCCCCGCCTCCGAGACCGTCCGAACTCAGCGGCGCCGTGCCGTCGGGACTGGATCGTGTGATCGAAACCGGCCTGGCGAAGCAGACGACCGACCGGTATCCCACTGCCGTCGAAATGGCCGCCGCCGCGCGAGAAGCCATCACCGAACCGACCGGCCACGCCCATCCCACCGCACCCACACAACAGGCGCCGGTGCCCCACGGTGGCTTGTTCGTCCCGCCAGGGCCAGTGCTGCACTATCCCCCTCCGCAGCCTCCTGGCGCGCCTCCCACACCACCGCCGTGGTCCCCCGCGCCGCCGTGGTCACCCCCGCCACCACCGCCGAAGCGCTCGTCGCACAAGCCCCTCATCCTCATCGGGGCGATCGCGGCCGTCGTGTTGCTGGTCGCCGCCGGTATCTTCGCGACCGTCCAGCTCACCGGGCATGACAAGCCCGCCACCGGCGCCGCACCCACCACCGCGGCGGCCGCCGCTCAGAACTTCGACGGCACTTACCGCGCCGACCTTGGGCCCGGCACCGATCTCGAAGACAAGCCGGCGCCGAACGCGCCTGCTTCAACTGCCAGTTGGGCCGTCCGCTCGACATGCGGCGCTGGCGGGTGCGTGGCGACGGCGGCGAACATCAGTGAAGGCGGCATCGCCCTCGTGTCGACTCTGACGTTCGATCAGTTGGGTGGCACCTGGGTGGCCGTCGGGCTCGCCTCCGCGCAATGCAGCGGCGGCCCCACGCCCGACGAGATCTGGGTCATCTACACCCTGCAGCCACACCCCGACGGCACACTCAGCGGCGAGTCCGTCCGGGCCTCCACCAACAGCGCCTGCGCCGCCAAGCGCACCGTGAAATTCACTCGTACCGGAGACGCCGACCCGAACAAGGTCGCGGATCCAGCCGTCCTCCCACCGCGGGCGACATCCGCGGCCGACGCGCTGCGCGGTCGCTATCGCGAGACGACAAGCTTCACGAACGGGACCATCGTCGCCCCGAGACTTCTGACCGCCAACACATACTGTCTCCGCACTGGTGATCGGTGCATGAGCTTGTTTCACGGACCCGACGGCGCCGTCACGCTGATATTCGCCAACGACAAGTGGACCCGCAACGAACAGGGCACCACGAATTGCAGCATCAGCGGCACCGCTCAGATCACGACCACCGCGGAGTATCCGTTGCCCAAAGAGATGGAAGATCCGATCGCAGTCCTCACCGGGCACGGCAATGTAGTCGTTGCGGAGGGCGGCGCGTGCACCGGCGGCGGCGAATTCGACGACAGGTTCGAGCGCACCGGCGGCTAGGCTGGCGAAATCAGGACAAGTCGTGCGAAACCGCCTCTTGCAGCGGGTTTCTCAGATGAGACCAAACGGTGAGGGCTCATCGCTCGTCGGCGTCTGGCGGATCGCCACGCTGACAGTAGCTGGCGCCGTTCTTGTGCAATGCAGCCCCGCGCCGCCCCCTCCGCCCCCTCCCGCAGCGACGTCGCCCCCGTCTGTCGTCGACACCTCACCACCGTCCGCCACGCCCCCGCAGACACCCGCCGCTGCCGCGATTCGGCCGGTCACCGCCGCCGACCTCGGCCCGAGCTGGCACCCCGGCTGCCCGATCGACCCGCAGCAGCTGCGCCGGGTCGACGTCAACTACATCGGCTTCGACGGACAGACCCACCGCGGCGACCTGATCGTTCACGAAGATCTGGCAGCGGAGGTCATCGCGATCTTCGACCAACTCGTCCAGTTGCGGTATCCGGTCGAGAAGGTCCGCACGGTGGACAACTATCCGGGCGCCGACGACGAGTTGTCCATGGAAGACAACAACACCTCGGCGTTCAACTGCCGCGACATCCCCGGCACCGGCAGCTGGTCTCAACACGCATTCGGCAGGGCCATCGACCTCAACCCGCTGCTCAATCCCGAGATCGATCGGACGGGTGCGATCCAACCCAAGACCGCCGGGCCCTATCTCGACCGCCGCCGCACCGACCCCGGAATCCTGCACGCGGGGGATGCCGCCGTGCGCGTCTTCACCGATCGTGGTTGGCGCTGGGGCGGTGATTGGCGATCCCCCATCGACTATCAGCACTTTGAGCGATGATCGTCGACATAGCGCGTGGCTGCCCGCCCATCTGGCGTACATCGTCGGCGGGATGATATTGGCGGTAGCTTAGGTAATTGGGGTGCGCTGTCATGCGTGGACAGTGATTCCGCTGGCTGTTCACGGCGACCCTCGCGATCACGATACCGCTGGCCCGGCAGCTGCATCGGCGTACGAACCCGGAGCCACCCAGCCCGAATGATGTTCGGCGCCTTCCTCTTCCAGCGTGCGGCCCCATCACCGGGCCCATGATGCGGTCGTGATGCTCTTTGCCGCGCCTGGCGCTGATGTCACTCGGAGGCGGGCATGCTGCGACACCTCCTGCCCCGGGCGATTCGGCGCGAGTTGGCCGACCCGACTCCGAACACCAGCAAGCCCAGTTGTGCCGTGCCACACCGTAAATCAGCCTGCTGGCGCCACTGATTATCTGTGCGCTGGCCAATTTCATCGGCCGACCGTCAACGCCAAACCCAGCAGGATCGCCACCAGCGGTGGGCTGCTCACCTGAAGCAGCCCATCATTCCGGCCCATCAAGCCTGACCATACAATCGCAGACAACCTTTGAGCAGTAGGTATCGATGACCAAGATCTATAACGATCCGGCCGACTTCTCCGGCGAGGCGCTGTCGGGATTCGCCAGCGCGTTCCCGAGGTACGTCCAGCAGGTCCCCGGCGGTTTGGTGCGCGCCGGCCCGCTCAGCCCCGGCAGGGTTGCCGTCGTCGTCGGCGGCGGAACCGGACACTATCCCGCCTTCGCCGGCTGGGTCGGCCCTGGCATGGCCGACGGCGCCGTGGTAGGCGACGTCTTCGCCTCCCCCTCCGCCCAACAGATCGTCTCCGTCGCCCTGGCCGCCGATGCCGGCGGCGGTATCTTCCTGAGCTACGGCAACTACGCCGGCGACGTCCTCAACTTCAACGCCGCGCGTGACCAACTCATCGCAGCCGGCGTGCCAACCCGCTCAGTCGTCGTGACCGACGATCTGGCCTCCGCCCCGCCCGAGGACCGCCCCTTGAGGCGCGGCACCGCCGGCGACCTCATCGTCGTCAAAGTCGCAGCCGCCGCTGCCGGCGCCGGCTACGACCTCGACGGTGTCGCAGCCGTCGCCGACCGCGTCAACAGGCGCACCTCCTCGCTCAGCGTCGCGTTCTCCGGATGCACGCCACCCGGATCCGCCGCGCCGCTGTTCACCCTGGCACCGGGCCAAATGGCGGTCGGCCTCGGCCTGCACGGTGAGCCCGGCATATCCGAAGGGCCCTTGCTCAGCGCCGCAGACCTCGCCGAGCTCCTCGTCTCGCGTGTCCTCGTCGAGCGCCCCGAAAGCGCAACGCAGGCCGCCGTTCTCGTCAACGGCCTTGGCGCCACCCGCTACGAGGAACTTTTCCTGCTCTGGCACGAAGTCGCTCCCCGGCTCGAAGCCGCCGGCGTCGAGGTCGTCGACCCGGAAGTCGGTGAGCTCGTCACCAGCCTCGACATGGCCGGAGTGTCGCTGACCATCGGCTGGCTCGACGACGAAACCTGCGCGCTGTGGTGCGCTCCCGCCAACAGCCCGGCCTACCGGAAGATCGCCATGGAGCCGGTACCCGCGGCCCGCCCGATTCAGCCGCCGGTCGCCCGCGCCATCCCCGCCGCCTCGGAGGCCTCCCGCCTCATCGCGAAAAGCATTGTGGCAGCAATGGAGTCGACGGCCGAGTCGCTTGCCGAACACGAGGCAGAGCTCAACCAACTCGACGCGGTCGCCGGCAACGGCGATCACGGCCGGGTGATGCTCCGAGGCGCCCGCGCAGCGGCTGCCGCCGCGCAACGAGCCGTCGCCGACGACGCCGGCGCCGCCACCACGCTGCTCCTCGCCGCCGACGCGTGGAGTGACCGCGCTGGCGGCACTTCGGGTGCACTATGGGGCGCAGGCTTACGCGCCGGCGCTCGGGTGATGTCCGACGAGACCATCTCACCCGACACGGCGACCATCGCGCTTCGTGCCGCGCTCGATGCAGTGACCGCATACGGCAACGCGCGCCTCGGCGACAAGACACTCGTCGACGCGTTCCTCCCGTTCGTCGACAGCTTCGACGACGACATGCAGGCCGGCCTGCCACTCGGCGCCGCATGGGTCAACGCTGCCGACGCCGCCGCCCGATCCGCCGACGCGACCGCATCGCTGACCCCTAGACTCGGCCGGGCCCGGCCGCTGGCCGCCCGCAGCCTCGGACATGCCGATCCTGGCGCGGTGTCGTTCGCCATCGCGATGGCCGCCGTCTCGGAACACTTCGCGTGACCACGCGCGCCGCCAGCGTCATGCGGGCCGCCGAGATGTATTACCTCGAGCAGATGACCATGGACGCCATTGCCGAGACCATCGGCTGTTCGCGGGCGACGGTGTCGCGGATGATCAGCGAAGCCCGCACGTCGGGCCTCGTCGAGATCACGGTGCACCGCCACCGGCGCGCCGCCGCCACCCTCGAGCGGCTCATCGCCGAGCGCTACAACGTCGACGTCACCGTCGTTGCGCCGCCCGAGAACGCCAACGACACTGACAGGCTCCGGCACGCCGCCGCCCAGGCCGCAACCGTGCTGCGCGCCAGCCTCGCTCCGGACCTGACGATCGCGGTCGCCTGGGGAGCCACCATCTCAACTTTGGCCCGTAGCCTGTCGCCGGGCGTGATCCCGGGAGTACAGATCATCCAGATGAGCGGGGCGGGAAACACCTTCTTCTCCGGGGCTGAGTATGCAGCGGGCACGCTGGGCCGATTCGGGGCAGCGTTCGGCGCGCGCGTTCACCACTTCCCGGTGCCTGCCTTCTTCGACACAGCGGCGGCGCGAGAGGCGCTCTGGGCCGAGAGCAGCGTGCAGCGCGTGCTGCGGCTGCAAGAGCGCGCGAACCTTGCGGTGTTCTCGGTCAGCGCGCTGGATGCCCGCATCCCCGGCCACCTGTACCGGGCGGGCTACCTCCAGCGCGACGACCTCCGACAACTTCTCGACCGCGGCGTCGTCGGCGAACTCGCCACGGTGTTCCTGCGTGCCGATGGCTCCAGCGATTCCATCCTGTTGAACGCCCGATCCAGCGGACGGTCCGTACAGACGCTCAAGGGCATCCGTCGGCGCCTCTGCGTGGCGGTCGGTGCGGCCAAAGCACCGGTCACCAGGGCGGCGCTGCTGGCAGGCGCAGTCACCGACCTGGTGATCGACGACGCCGCCGCAGAGCTACTGGTCGATTGAACGGATTTTCACAGTCGCTCGCCATATGCGGGAAAGTTTTTGATCTAGCCTCGTCGCTGTGACGCTGCCATATCCATCACGGCAATCCTGAGCTGGCGCGATATCATCTCCTACGCGCTGTAGTGCACTTTATGCTTTGTGCAACTTCGTTCACGGTCACTGTCGGTGCCGGAGGCGCTGTGCCTAACATCACGTCGCGCACGTTCGCGGCTTCAGCTCACAAGCGCTCGTAGCGGCACCCCTTATTCCGGAGCACGTAGGAGTCACCATGGCCACTCAGGCCCTCTCGAAGGCCCCCTCGGCCGTCGAGCGTTCGGCGATACGCAAAGTCGCGACGCGTCTTGTCCCGTTCGTCGCCCTGATGTTCTTCATCAATTACCTGGACCGCACCGCGATCTCGTTCGCGGGCCCCAACGGCATGAACGACGACCTCGGACTCAAGGCCGCCCAGTTCGGCTTCGCCTCCGGCGTCTTCTTCGTCGGCTACATCCTGTTAGAGATCCCCAGCAACGTCGCCCTGCACAAGTTCGGTGCCCGCCGCTGGCTGGCCCGAATCATGGTGTCGTGGGGCATCGTGTCGTTGCTGTTCACGTTCGTCAACTCCGTCGGCGGCCTCTACACGCTGCGGGTCCTGCTCGGCATCGCCGAGGCCGGCTTCTTCCCCGGCGCGATTCTGTTCCTGAGCCTGTGGGTGCCCGCCCGCTACCGCAGCAAGATCCTGGCCCTGTTCTACCTGGCCCAGCCGCTGACCACGGTGATCGGCGCCCCGCTCGCCGGCTGGCTCATCGGCCATCACGGCATCTTCGGACTGGCCGGATGGCGGTTCATGTTCCTGTGCGTGTCGATCCCCGCGATCCTCATCGGCATCATCGCCTGGTTCTATCTGGCCGACAGTCCGCGCAAGGCCAAATGGCTGACCCACGACGAGCAGGAGTGGCTGGCGCGCGAGATCGAGGGCGAAGCCAAGGCCACGGCGAAAGCCGGCCGCTCGGAACGCGGCAGCCTGATGGCCGCGCTGCGCAGCGGACGCGTGTGGGTGCTCGCCGTCATCTACTTCGGCTTCATCTACGGCCTGTACGCGCTCGCGTTCTTCCTGCCCACCATCATCTCGGGGTTCCAGGAACAGTTCGGCACCAAGTTCGACGTCTTCGAAAAGGGCCTCATCACCGCGATCCCCTACCTGCCTGCGGCCATCGTGCTCTACCTCTGGTCTCGCGACGCCAGCAAGCGGGGCGTCAAGACCTGGCACATCGCGGTGCCCGCCTTCATCGGCGGGGTCAGTGTGCCGGTGGCGCTGTTCATGCCAGGCCCGGCGGCGACCATCGCGGTGATCACGGTGACCGCATGCGCCATCTTCGCGGCGCTGCCCAACTTCTGGACCGTGCCGTCCAAGTTCCTGACCGGTGCCGCCGCTGCCGTGGGCATCGCCCTGATCAACACCTTCGGCAACATCGGCGGCTTCGCCGCGGGCTACGTCACCGGATTCCTCAAGGACCTCAGCGGCTCCTACGTCCTGCCCATGTTCGTCGTCGGTGGACTGATGGTGCTCTCCGGCGGGTTGATGGTGTGGCTGGACCGCAGGGGCCAGATCGATGAAAGCGCCGATGCCCCCCATCTCCACGACGACGGTGATTCCCCCGTCGCGGCGACCGGGTCGGTCCGATGACTCGCCTGTTCAACGAGCCGGCCGCGTTCGCCGACGAGATGCTCGAGGGCTTCGTCGCCGCCCACGCGAACCTGGTGCGTCGAGTGCCCGGCGGGGTCGTGCGCAGCAACCCCGCTCCCGCGGGCAAGGTGGCTGTCGTCGTCGGAGGCGGCTCGGGGCACTACCCGGCCTTCGCAGGCCTCGTCGGCCCGGGCATGGCCGACGGCGCGGCGCTGGGCAACATCTTTGCCTCCCCGTCGGCACGGCAGGTGTGCTCGGTGGCCAGCGCCGCATCCCGCGGGGCCGGGGTGCTGCTGTGCTTCGGCAACTACGCCGGTGATGTGCTGCACTTCGGTCAAGCGGCGAACCTGTTGAACGACAACGGCATTCCCGCTGTCACGCTTGCGGTCACCGACGACATCTCCAGCGCGGGCACCGACGAGATCGAGAAGCGACGAGGCGTCGCAGGCGATCTGGCGGTCTTCAAAGTGGCCGCCGCCGCTGCCGACACGGGACTCTCGCTCGACGAGGTGTACCGCGTCGCCTCCCACGCCAACGACCGCACCCGCTCGCTGGGCGTGGCCTTCTCCGGATGCACACTGCCCGGCGCCGACAAGGCGCTTTTCACTGTGCCAGCAGGCCGGATGGCCGTCGGCATGGGAGTCCACGGTGAACCCGGCACCAGCGAAACCGCCGTGCCCAGCGCCGACGGCCTCGCCGAACTGCTGGTGACAACCCTCCTGCGCGACGTTCCGGCCGATGTCGCCGACGTCCGCGGCGCGCGCGTCGGGCTCATCCTCAACGGGCTGGGCACCGTGAAGTACGAAGAGCTCTACGTCGTCTACCGCCGAATCGCCCAACTGTTGCAGGGCGAGGGCATCGTCACGGTCGAGCCCGAGGTGGGCGAATTCGTCACCAGCTACGACATGGCCGGGGTGTCGCTGACCCTGTTCTGGCTCGACGACGAACTCGAGGCCTACTGGAAGGCGCCGGCCCACTCGCCGGCCTACCGCAAAGGCGACCTGGCCGCTGCCGGCAGCACCGCCGCAGCCCACGCCGAGCCGGTCACGACATCGACCCCGGCGCAGGCCGAGCAGCACGAGCCGCCGGCCGGCGAGGCCTCCCGCGATGCGGCGCGCACTGTCCTCAACGCGCTGACCGCGATCCGCGACACCATCGACGACAACGTCGAGGCCCTCGGCGACATCGACGCGGTGGCCGGCGACGGCGACCACGGGATCGGCATGCAGCGCGGCGCACACGCCGCCGTCGACGCGGCCGCGGCCGCACTGGGCCGTGGCGCGGGGGCCGGGTCGGTGCTGGTGGCAGGCGCCGACGCCTGGGCCGACCGCGCAGGCGGAACGTCCGGGGCGCTCTGGGGATTGGGCCTGCACGTCCTCGGCAGCGTGATCGGTGACCGCGACAAACCCGACGCCCAGACCGTCAGCGACGGCATCGCCGCGGCGCTGCGCAACATCCAGAAGGTTGGCAAGGCCGGCATCGGCGACAAGACCCTCGTCGACGTGCTGGCGCCGGCCAGCGACACACTGACCGCGACCGTCGCCGGCGGTCAGGGTCTGGCCGCCGCCTTCAGGTCGGCAGCCGAAGTGGCCGACAAGGCCGCGCAGGCGACCGCGGACCTGCTGCCCAAAGTCGGGCGGGCCCGACCACTGGCCGAGAAAAGCCTCGGGACACCCGATGCCGGAGCGGTGTCGATGGCCCTGGCGTTCAGCGCCGTCAGCCGTGTGCTCGAAGGCACCAAAGACTCACGAATCTGAAACGGAGACAATCGAAATGGACGACAAACTGCGGATCGTGGTCGGTGCAGACGACGCCGGCTTCGAATACAAGGAGGCGCTGAAACGCGACCTCGCCGAGAACCCGATGGTGGAATCGGTCGTCGATGTCGGCGTCAGAGCCGACGATCACACCGCCTACCCGCACGTGGCGATCCGGGCCGCCGAGCTCGTGGCCGCCGGTGACGCCGACCGGGCGCTGCTGGTCTGCGGAACCGGTCTGGGAGTGGCGATCTCGGCGAACAAGGTCCCCGGCATCCGGGCGGTCACCGCACACGACAGCTTCTCCGTAGAGCGCTCGGTCCTGAGCAACAACGCCCAGGTACTCACGTTCGGCCAGCGCGTCATCGGCCTGGAACTCGCCCGCAGGCTGGCCCGGGAATGGGTGGTGTACCGGTTCGACGAAACGTCGGCGTCGGCAGAGAAGGTCCGCACGCTATCCGGCTACGAACAAACCGGAACCTGCTGACGTGTCTGCACTCCTGGTCGGCATCAGCCTCAAGATGTACTTCGGTCGACGGCAGACCGCGCAGTGGTGCCAAGCCGTTGCCGACATCGCCGACACACATCCGGCCGTTCTCGACGGGCATGTGAAACTCGTTGTGCTGCCGTCATTTCTGTATGTCATCGACGCGCTGGACATCTTCGCCCAGACGCCGGTCGACGTCGGCGGCCAGGACCTCTTCTTGACCGACAAGGGCGCCTTTACCGGTGAGGTCAGCGGCGCGCAGCTGGCCGAGATCGGCTGCCGGTACGTCGAGATCGGCCACGCTGAACGACGGCGAATCTTCCGCGAGGACGGCGACGTCATCGCCGCCAAGACCGCCGCCGCCTTTCGCAATGACCTGACGCCGATCCTCTGCGTAGGTGAGACCCTCCGCGACACCGCCGCGTCTGCAGCCGAAGAGTGCCGCGCACAACTGGATTCGGCGTTGTCCGCGTCGTCCGGCGAAATGGCCTCGGGGCCGGTCGTCGTCGCTTACGAGCCGCAGTGGGCGATCGGGGCCGCCGAGCCTGCCTCTGCCGATCACATCACCGACGTGTCGAGGGCGCTGCGCAGCCATCTGGACTCGATGCCCCGGCTCGCAGGCAGCCGGGTGATCTACGGCGGCAGCGCAGGGCCCGGCCTGTTCACCGAACTCAGCGACGGCGTCGACGGATTGTTCCTCGGCCGATTCGCCCACGATCCCGCTGCGGTGGAATTGATCCTCACCGAGATGCTGGCCGATCCCCGGTCGCCCCTGGCCGCGGCGCCCGGATCCGACAAAGGTTGGCAGCGGTGAGTATTGGACTTAGCACCTACGCCTTCCTGTGGCGCAGCTCCGATCGCGTCGAGGACCCGTTCACCCTGCGCGACATCCTCGAAGACACCCACTCCAGCGGGTGCACGGTGTTGCAGATCTGCGACTACCCCCCGCTGGACGAACTCTCGATCGACGGGCTCTCCGCATTGGGGCGAGCCGCCGGCGACCTCGGGATCCGACTCGAGCTCGGCACCCGCGGCATCGGTCTCGACCATCTGCGCCGCTATCTGGAAATGGCCGTCCACCTGGACGCGACACTGATCCGCTCGATGCTGAACACCGCCACCGAACGCCCGTCGGAAGCGGAGGCCATCGAGTCGCTGCAGCGGGCGGTGCCACTCTATGCCGAGCGCGGGGTCACCCTTGCGCTGGAAACGTACGAACAGGTCCCGTCGGCCCAACTGGTCCGCATCATCGAGGCGGTCGACTCAGAGTCCCTCGGTGTGTGCCTGGATCCGGCCAATTGTGTGGCTGCGCTGGAGCGGCCCCGCGACGTCGTCGCAGCGACCGCGCCGTACGTAAAGAACTGGCACGTCAAAGACTTCGCCTTCACCCGACAAGCCGGCTGGGTCGGATTCAACCTCGCCGGTTGCCCGCTTGGCGAGGGATTACTGGACTACGACCGTTTCCGCAAGGCCGTGGATCCGCTATCCAACGACATCAACCAGATCGTGGAGCACTGGCTGCCCTGGCAACAGGACGCCGAGACGACCTGCGCGATGGAAGCCCAATGGACGCAACACAGTATCGATTTTCTAAGGAGCAAATCATGACCGGTAGCCAAGCCACAGTCACCGTCGTCGGTGCCGGAGGCAAGATGGGCCAACGGATCTCGAATAATCTCGACAAGAGCGACTACCGCATTCTCTACGCGGAGAACTCGCCCAAGGGCCAAGAGTACATCCGCGGGTTGGGTCACGAGGTGACCGACACGCACGAGGCGGCCGCGCAAAGCGACGTCGTCATCCTCGCCGTTCCCGACGTCTTGCTGGGCAGGATCTCCGCCGACATCGTTCCGACGATGAAGCAGGGCGCAGTACTGCTCACCCTCGACCCCGCCGCGGCCTACGCCAACCTGCTGTACCAGCGGGACGGCATCGCGTACGCCGTCGCGCACCCGTGCCATCCCTCGGTGTTCCTCGAGCGAAAGACCAAGGAGGAGTACGCCGACACCTTCGGAGGGATCGCCGCGCCCCAGGATGTTGTCGCGGCCTTCGAGCACGGCGACCTCCAGGCGCGGGAGTTGACGGAGAGCGTGGTGCGCTTCGCCTACGGACCGGTCATCGACGTGCACTGGGTGACCGTCAAGCAGCTCGCCGTCCTCGAGCCGACCCTGGTCGAGACCGTTGCCTGCATGATCGGTGCGCTGCTCAAGGAAGCCCTGGAAGAGACCGTTCACACAGTGGGAGTGCCCGAACCGGCGGCGCGCGCCATGCTGCTCGGACATGTGCAGGTCGCGCTGGCCAACACCCTGCGCGGCTCGAATCCCTTCTCCGATGCATGTCTGATCGCCATGGACTACGGCCGGGAGACCATCGTCAAGGACGATTGGAAGAAGATCTTCGACGACAGCGAGCTCGATAAGGTGCTGGCCCGGATGCTGCACATCGAGGCCATCGAGCGCACACCGGCGTAAGCCGCCGCGCCGTCTTCAGGTAACGGTTCCCTCCGTGCTGTGGGGGGACAAGACGGTGACGACGCTGGAGTCGTCATGGGCGCCCAGCCCCGCGGCCTCGGCGATCAAGAACAGCTGTTGTGCGGCCGAGGCCAGGGGCAGTGGCACATGGGCAGCGCGGCCGACACCGGTCACGATCCCCATGTCTTTCACGAAGATGTCGATTCTCGATTTCACCTCGGCCCCACCGGTGTACGCCTGCAGCATGCGGGGGCCCCGATCGGCGAACATGAAAGAGCTTGCCGCGCCTTGGGACAACGCGTCAATGACCAGCGCCGGATCCAAACCCAGTCCGCGGGCCAGCGCGACCGCTTCCGCCGCTGCAGCGATGTGAACGCCTGCCAGAAGCTGGTTGATGGCCTTGAGCGCCTGACCGTCGCCTGGCCGGGGCCCGACGACCGTGAGCGTGGACGCAAGGTGGTCCAGCACCGGGCGGACGGTGTCCAGGGTCGCGTCGTCGGCCCCGACGACGATGAGCAGATCCCCGTTCCCCGCGCGCACCGGGCCGCCGCTGATCGGCGCGTCGACAAGCGGATGTTGTTCCGCGGCAAGTCTTTCGGCCAGGCTGCGCGCGGCGTCCGGGCCGATTGTGCTGGTCAGGATCACCGGGGCGCCTGGGCGCAGCGACTCGATCACCCCGTGCGGCCCGAACAGCGCAGCTTCGGCCTGCGCGTGGTCGCGCACCGCGAGCAGGGCGATGTCGGCTTGGGCACACGCCGCGGCCGGCGTCGATTCGGCGGTGATGCCAGCTTGTTCGGCCTGCCCGCGGCGCGGCTCGTACGGTTCGAAGCCGGTAACCGCGAACGTCGTGGCGAGGTGACTGGCCATGGGTAAACCCATGGCTCCCAAGCCGATCACCGCGACGTGTGCGCCGTTTTGTTGATTCATGCGGTCACGCTTCTTTCTCGCTGGGCGCTGATGCGGGGCGCCATCACGCCCCCCGCAGCGTGCCGACCACCGCGGCCAGTGCATGGTCGTCACCGACGTTGCCGGCGAAGACGATGTAGGGAATCCCCTGCGCAGGTCCCGCGACCGGCTCCCACAGCGATACGATCCCCGGCAGCATGTTGCCGCGGCACCAGGCCCGCCGGATTCCCAATCCCTCGGTCGCAGTATCGGACGACGTGATGCCCCCCTTCGCGACCACGAACGACGGCCTGACCAGTTTGACGACTTCTCGTACCGTGCCGACCAGGGCTGCGCTGACCGTGCGGGCGATCACCAGGCTGTCTGTCGCGTCGGCGCCGGTGACCAACGTTCGGCTGGTGCGGATCACGACGTCACTGTCGGAAGGGTTGTCCCGCAACAGGTTCGCCGCCTCGGTTGCTACGTCGGTGACGTGCCGATCTCGCGTGCTCGGCTCCAGCAGGGTGGGCACGTCCAGCTCCAGCTCCACAATGTTGCCCGCGGCGCGGAGCTGGTCGAGCTGACGGGTCGTCAGGCCGACGTGCGAACCGACCGCGATGAGCCCGTGTGGCACCGAAGGCCGGCCTTCGTCGGGCAGTCCCGAATTCGACTGGGCCACAATCTCGGCGAGCCGGGCAGCATCGACAGCCGGAGTGGGCAGCTGGCCGGTGCGAGCTCGCACAAAGGACGGTCCGGTGCGATAGACGAACGTCTTTCCCGACGCTTCGGCGCGGATCAACGCGAGCACCACCACCTGAAAATCCGCGTCGTCGGCCGCGTCGACCACGACCGGTTGGCCGTCGTGCAGACCGCTGAGAATCTCCTGGACGCGATCCGGGCCGCCCTGGCGGATGTCCGTGAGCGTGACCGTCGCGACGTCAGATCGGGAGATCCGGCCGCCGGTCTTCTCCTCCACCCACGCCCGCAGATCGGAGTTGTGATAGCCGAAGCTCGCGTCCTTGGCGAACTCGCTGTGGGCGACAGGGATCATCCCGTCATCGGTGCGCATCCAGTGCACCGAGTCCACCGTGACTCGGCCCGGCTCGAAATAAGCCGGGCAGATGACGATTCCGTCGACGGGGGTGCCGAGCCTGGCGAGTTCGGCGGACAGCACGTCGGTCTCGAGCGGGAAGTAGCCCCTCAGGGTGGAGTCGCTGCGGCTCAAGAGCACATACGGCACGTCGCCTTCCAGGCGAGCCGCCTCGGCAAGCGCCCGCACGATCTGCGAATTGCGTTCCGCCGCATCGGCTTCGGAGAGACTGCGGGTGTTGGTGAGCACGAAGAAGCCCGTGGTGGGCTGCTGAAGAGCCCATCGCAAGTCATCCACCGACCATTGGGTGAGTACCGGCAGGTCAGCGATGGTCTGGGTGCCGGTGGGGTCGTCGTCGAGCACTACCAGGCGACGGCCGGCACGGACCTCGTCGAGGTTGGCACCTACGTCACGGACCGGAGGTTGACCAGCCAGCAATGCCTGTAGTGACACTGGGCCGGTGAAGTGCGGCTCGGGGGTTCTTACCTGTTCCATGTGGGTCTCCATCGCATCGCGGGCACGACTCTCAACGGCGGCTTCAGAGTCGGTCACGAAGCCGCTTCCCCAGCTGAACTTCGTACACGCTATAGGATCTTTTGGTATGGCGACAGGCCCGGTGGCGGGGATGGAACCGACCGATCATGACGTTCGCCGCGCTGCCGGCCGCAGGGGTGCAACTGGCGCAGATACCGACGGCCGCGCGGTCGTCCAGCGCCGGGCGCTCCGAGACGGCGTCTACGACGCGGTCCTGGAGATGTTGTTGGACGGTCAGGTTGACCCCGGCCAATCCCTTGCCATCGAGGGCCTGGCGCGACAGCTCGGCGTGTCGCCGACTCCGGTCCGGGAAGCCCTCGGCCAGCTCGAGCACACCGGCCTGGTCAGCCGGGCCGCGCTCAAGGGCTATCGGGTCTCGCCCCCGCTGACCCCTGCCCGGACGGCTGACCTGATCGACGCTCGTGCCGTCGTCGAGGTCGCGGCCATCCGGCGCGCAACCCCGGTGTCTGCGCAGGTATTGGCCGAGCTCGAGACGGTGAGCAACCGGCATCGCGCGGCCGCGGTTCGCGTGCGCAAGATGGCGGAGCGTCATCCGGACCGGCTCGACTGGGCGACGATGCGCAAGTACTACACGATCGACTGGGAGTTCCACCTCATCTTCCTGCGCAACTGCAACAACCCCTACCTGCTGGAGATGGCCGAGGGCCTCGCTCCGCACGTTCACCGACTTCGCCAGTCCATGCACCACGGCGCGATCGACGTCGAACAGGCCGTGGCCGAGCACGCCACCATCCTCGACGCCGTCCGGACCGGAGACCCCGAAGTCGCCGCGGCGGCAATGACCGTCCACATTTCTGCCGTGCGCTCGCGCGCCCTTGCCGACTACTAATCGCCGCATCCAACCCCCGCAGCCGCTGCACGTCACACGTGCCGGAAACCCGTCGACGCGTTGGCGCTTGCCCATATCCTAGATCCTATAGTATCTTGGATCACATTCAATGAGTCCCGGTTACTTGGATCACAGTCATTGATTCGCGGCCCACAGGCGGTCCGGTCAGGCCCGTCCCGCGTTTCGCCTCGACGCATCCGCGTCTGCCAGGAAAGGGCGTATCTGCTGTGACGCAAAGCATCCAGCGCGTGGCCGTCGTCGGCGCCGGCTACATGGGTGGCGGTATCGCGCAGACGTTGGCGATGGCGGGGCTCGACGTGGTCATCGTCGACGCCGACCCCGCCCTGACCCGCCGTCACCTCGACCGGCTCTGTCGCGAAGCCGAGGACTTCGAGGGCCAAGGGCTTTTCGACGCCGGGTCGGCCGATCTGGTGCGGGCCAACCTGCGCGCAGCCGACAGCCTGCCCGAGGCGGTCGCCGAGGCGGATCTGATCGAGGAAGCCGTGCTGGAGCTGCCGGAGATCAAGGGCCCGGTACTGAAGGACATCGAGGCAGCCGCTCGTCCGGACGCGATCATCGGCAGCAACACCTCCACCCTGCCGATCGGCGACCTCGCCGCGAACCTCACGCACGCCGAGCGCTTCCTCGGCATTCACTTCTCCAACCCCGCCCCGTTCATCCCGGGGGTCGAGCTGATCGCGCACGCGGGCACCGACGAGGCCGTCGTACAGGCGGCCGAGGCGCTGGTGGCGCGGACCGGCAAGCTCACCGCGCGGGTCAACGACAAGGCCGGATTCGTGCTGAACCGGCTGCAGTATGTGCTGCTCAAGGAGGCCATCAACCTGGTCGAGGAAGGGGTGGCCACCGCCGAGGACGTCGACATCGTGGTGCGCACAACGTTCGGCTACCGGCTTCCGTTCTTCGGCCCGTTCGCCATTGCCGACATGGCAGGCCTTGATGTCTACCAAGCCTGCTTCCGTACGTTCGAGGAGCACTACGGCGAGCGGCTGGCCGCACCCGCGATGCTCACCGAGTTGGTCGACGCGGGCCGCTACGGGGTGAAGCAGGGCGGCGGGTTCGTCATCCCTGCGGGCGACCAGGCCGCGCTGATCGCCTACCGCAATACCGCGTACGCCAAGCTCGGCCAGCTCCTGCGCGAGCTCGGGCCAGTCCCCCACTGAGCGCGACCGTCCACTCACCCAGAGAAGAGAGCGAAACGCCCGTGACCGCTGACTACACCGCCGAGAACTGGCCGATCGCGGCCGCGATGCTGCCGTTCGGGAGCGTCGACTCCCACGGCGGGCCGATCCACGACGCCGAGCCCGAAGAGTGGGCCAAGCATCTGAATCTGGTTGCCCGGCTTGGCTTCACCGAGGTCGACCCGACCGACACCTGGGTCCGGGTGGCCGATCTCGGCCCGAAGCGGCTGGCCGACTTCCAGGGCGTGCTCAAGGAGGCCGGCCTGACCATTCCCGCCATTTCCACCTCGCGGCGCAGCGTGATGGACCCCGAGCACGGTGAGGAGTACCTCGAGTACAGCCACCGGCTGCTCGACGCTGCGGCCGAGATCGGCGTCCCGATGGTGAGTTTCGGCTTCTTCCAAGCCTTTACCCCGGCGCAGCAGAAGGCGCTGTGGTTCTGGCTGGAGGACGGCTGGCACGACGACGAGAGCCCCGAGGCGCGCAGTCGCGCGGCTTCGTTGATCCGCGAGCTGGCCGAGCACGCGCAGAGCAACGGTCAGCAGATCACGCTGGAGATGTATGAGGACACCTACGTCGGCACCGCCGACGGTGCCGTGCGGTTCCTCGAGGACGTCGGGCACGAGGCGTGCGGCCTTAACCCCGACATCGGCAACTTCGTGCGGCTGCACCGCCCGCTGGAGCCGGTGCAGGAGATGCTCGACAAGCTGCTCCCGCACACCAACTACTGGCATGTGAAGAACTACCTGCGCGACGAGGATCCGGCCACGGGCCAGGTGATGACGTTCCCCGTGCCGATGGACTTCGGCCTGATCAACTACCGAGCGGCGATCAGTCAGGCCGTTGGGCTCGGGTTTCGCGGCGCCTTCCTGTGCGAGCACTACGGCAGCGACGCGATCACCGTCATCGCCAAGAACCGCGCGTACATCCGCGACATCCTCGCCACGGTCCTCGACTGACCAACCGGACGCCAAGGAGCACAACTCATGACACCCTCAACCGGTCGCCTTCCCGAGCGGCGCACCGCCGTCATCACCGGCGCAGGCGGCCCGGCCGGGATCGGCCGGGTCACCGCCAGGATGTTGGCGGAGAACGGCTGGCACGTCGCCCTTGCCGACATCAACGCCGACGGGCTTGCCGCGGTGCAAACCGAGCTGCGCGAGACCGGTCATCACGGCGTCCTGGCCGTGCCGACGAACATCGCCTCCGAGGAGTCCGTCAACGAGCTCTTCGCGCGGATCGACGCCGAGCTGCCGCCGGTGGCCGCCCTGGTCAACCTGGCCGGGGTCGCCTCGCAGGCCACCTTGCACGAGTGCGAGCTCGAGGAGTTCAACCGGGTGATGGCGGTGAATGTCACCGGCTCGTACCTGATGCTCAAGGCGGCCGCCGCGCGAATGATCCCGCAGGGCGTCGGGCGGATCGTCAACACCTCCTCGATCACCGCGTTCGACGGCGGCGGCACCTTCTCGAAAGGCGTCTACGCCACCGCGAAGGCCGCCGTGATCGGGATGGCCCACGGCGGCGCCCGGGAGCTCGGCCCGCACGGGATCACCGTCAACGTGCTGGCCCCCGGACCGATCGATACCGAGATCATGGGCGGCCGGCTCACCGACGACCGCAAGGCCTCGATGTCGACCGGGATCCCGCTGGGCCGCGTCGGCAAGCCCGACGAGATCGCCGCCACCATCGTGTTTTTGCTCTCCGACGGCGCCGCCTACATCAGCGGAGCGACCATCCAGATCGACGGCGGCAAATACATGCACTGATCGGCCGCCATGAGCGGCCGATCCAAGAATCCATCCACGATCCGGCCACACAAACAAGGAGTCGACATGTCGGACAGCACCGCGACCGCCGCCCAGCGTCGCCACGATCTGAGCGAGCTCGCGACGAAGAAGGTATTCCGCCGGCTGATTCCTTTTCTCCTGCTGATGTACGTGATCGCGTTCCTGGACCGCAGCAACGTGTCGTTCGCGCAGAAGGAATTCGAGGTCGACTTCGGCATCAGCGCCGCCGCGTACGCGTTCGGCGCCGGCCTCTTCTTCGTTGGCTACGCCATCTTCGAGGTTCCCAGCAACCTGCTGCTGCACAAGGTCGGGGCGCGCTGGTGGCTGGCCCGGATCATGGTGAGCTGGGGCATCATTGCGGCCGCCTTCATGTTCGTCCAAGGCCCGAACAGTTTCTACATCCTGCGGTTCCTGCTCGGTGTCGCCGAGGCGGGCTTCTTTCCCGGCGTCATCCTCTTCCTGACCTATTGGATCCCCGCGCGGCACCTGAGCCGCGCGCGCGGTTACTTCTATATGGGCATCGCGATCGCCGGCATTCTCGGCAATCCGCTGTCCGGCGGGCTGCTGGAGCTCAACGGATTGTTCGGGCTTCGCGGCATTCAGTGGATGTTCCTCATCGAGGGTTTGCTGGCCGTCATCGTGGGCGTCTGGTCCTTCTTCTACCTGACCGACAAACCCAAGGACGCCAAGTGGCTGCCGGACGACGAGCGACTGGCACTGACACAGACCATCGCCGCCGAGGACACCGCCAAGGCGGAGGGCCACGGGCCCCAGAAGGTGCTCCGGGCGTTGGGCAACTGGCGGGTCTGGTACTTCGCGCTGATCTACTTCTGCATCCAGATCGCGGTTTACGGCGTGACGTTCTTCCTGCCCACGCAGGTGACGGCCATCACCGGTCAGAAGCTCGGCTTCCAGGCCTCGTTGGTGACCGCCATCCCGTGGGTGTTCGCGCTCGCTGCGGTCGCATTCTTCCCTGGCTTGGCGGACCGAACGCGCAAACACCGGCCGATCGGCACCGTGCTGCTGCTTGTGACCGCTGTAGGAATCGTGATGTCCGGAGCACTCAGCGGCACACCGGTGCTGGCCATCGCCGGACTGTCCATCGCCGCGATGGGGTTTGTGGCCATGCAGCCGATCTTCTGGACGCTGCCCACGGAGTACATGACCGGCTTCGCGGCGGCTGCGGGCATCGGCTTGATCAACTCTCTGGGCAACCTGGGTGGGTTCCTGGCGCCCAACATGCGGGACTACTTCAAGGAGACTCTCGGCGGCAACGCCGGGCTGTACTCCTTGGCGGTGGGAGCGGTCGTCGGTGCGATCTTGTTCGCCCTGACCGCGTTCTTCAAGAAGGCCAACGAGATCGAGGCCGGCCACCTGGACCAGGTGGATGCCGCCGACGTTGCGTTGCGCTGACACTCGCAGCGCGACGACCGACGACGAGGAGGTCACGTGAACGCAGATCCGGCCACGCCGGCACGCGACGGCGCGATCGAACAGGTTCGCTACCAGCTGCCGGACCGCAACCTGGGGCTGGATCTGATGCGGGTCACCGAGGCGGCTGCACTGGCCTCCGGCCGCTGGGCCGGGCGGGGTGACAAGGAGGGGGGCGACAGGGCTGCGGTCGACGCCATGCGCGACGTGATCGCCAAGGTGCCGATGCGCGGTGTGGTGGTGATCGGGGAGGGCGAGAAGGACGAGGCCCCGATGCTCTACAACGGCGAGGAGGTCGGCGAGGGCACCGGACCCGAGTACGACATCGCGGTCGACCCGGTGGATGGCACCACGCTGCTGGCGAACGGCATGCCCAACGCGATAGCGGTCATGGCCGCGGCCGACCGGGGCAGCATGTACGACCCTAGCGCGGTGTTCTACATGCGTAAGCTGGTGTGCGCCCGATCGGTGGGCGGTGAGGTGGACGTCGACGCCCCTGTCGAGCACAACATCCGCGCGGTGGCCAAGGCGCTGGGCGGCAGGCCGGTCGACATCACGGTCAGCGTGCTCAATCGTCCCCGGCACGCGCAGCTGATCGCCGCGGTCCGGACTACCGGAGCACGGATCAAACTATTTGCCGACGGCGACGTTGCCGCGGCGATCACCGCGGCAACAGACGACACCGGCACCGAACTGATGCTCAGCGTGGGCGGCACCCCGGAGGGGATCATCACCGCGTGCGCAATGAAGGCGATGAACGGGGTGATCCAGGCCCGGCTGGAGCCGCGCGACGAGGCCGAGCGACGCAAGGCCCTCGACGCCGGCCACGACCTGAACCGGGTGCTGCACACCGACGACCTGGTCACCGGAGACAACACGTTCTTCGTGGCGACCGGGATCACCGACGGGGAGCTGCTGCGCGGTGTGCGCTACTCCCCGACGGGTGCCCAGACCGAATCGATCGTCATGCGGTCGCGCAGCGGCACCATCCGCTCGGTACGCAGCAACCACTCGCTGGAAAAGGTCGCCCAACACCGCTGACCGACGGCAGAAACGAGGAGGTCACATGAAGGCTCTGGTGCTGCGTGGTCCGTACGACATCGCGGTGGAGGAAAGGCCCGAACCGCAACCGGGACCGGGCGAGGTGGTCGTCGAGGTCATCGCCACGGGCATCTGCGGCTCGGACTTCCACGGTTACTCCGGAGAGAACGGGCGCCGCCATCCCGGCCAGGTGATGGGGCACGAGACGGTCGGCCGGATCGACGAGCTCGGCCCCGAAGTGACCGACCTGGCACCGGGTCAGCTGGTCACCATCAACCCGGTGATGGCGTGCGGAGTCTGCGCGGACTGTCGCGATGGTCAGCAGCAATGGTGCGGCCATCGCGTGGTGCTTGGCGTCGCCCCGGAAATTCCGGCAGCGTTCGCCGACCGGGTCGCCGCCCCCGCGAAGAACGTCGTGCTGCTACCGGAGAGTATGCCGGCCGAACTCGGCGCACTCGTGGAGCCGCTCGCCGTGGGCTACCACGCCGTACGTCGCGGTGCTCCCACCGCCGACGACCGGGTGCTGGTCATCGGCGGTGGGCCGATCGGGCAGGCGTGCCTGCTGGCCGCTCGGCGGCTGGGTATCGCCAACCTGGCCGTGTCCGACGTCAGCGCATCGCGTCGGGACCTGTGCGCCAAGCTCGGCGGGCAGGTGATCGACCCGACCGTCGACGACGTGGCTGAGGCTGTTCGCACGAAACTGGGCGGTCCGGCCACCTTGGTGATCGATGCGGTCGGGGTGAACCAGACCATCACCGACGCCTTCGCCGCTTCGGGCCGCGGCAGCCGAATCGTGTTGGTAGGCATGGGTTCTCCGCAGTTGGAGCTCTCGGCGTACGCGATCAGCACGGAAGAGCGCACCCTGATCGGAGCGTTCACCTACACCGCCGACGATTTCGACAAGACCGCCGCATGGGTCGGCACTGTCCCCGACGGCATCGAAGCGCTGATCGACGGCCGGGTCGGCTGGGACGGGGCGCCGCAGAGCTTCGACGACCTCGCCAGAGGCCGGACCACGGCGAGCAAGATCCTGGTGTTTCCACACGGGCCGCCAACCACTGGACAGGAACCCGGTTGAGCATGCCTCGTATTCGGCAGGTCCGCGCATACACTGTCGGCGCCGGCGGTGGGGCCGACTATCACGATCAACAGGGCTACCACTGGATCGACGACCACATCGCCACCCCGATGTCGCGCTATCCGGAGTACGCCGAGAGCCGTCGCACCTTCGGTCTGAACGTGCTGGGCACCCTGGTCGTAGAGGTTGAGGCCGATGACGGCACCGTCGGCTTCGGCGTCACAACGGCCGGCGAGCCCGGCGCATGGATCGTCGAGCGCCACCTGGCCCGTTTCCTGGAGGGTGCCGCGGTCACCGACATCGAGAAGATCTGGGACCAGATGTATCGGTCCACGCTGTTCTACGGCCGGAAAGGCTTGGTGCTCAACGTCATCAGCGCCGTCGACCTCGCCCTCTACGACCTGCTGGGCCGGCTCCGGCAGGAGCCCGTGTACCACCTGCTGGGTGGCGCGGTCCGCGACGAGCTCACCTTCTACGCCACCGGCGCGCGGCCCGATCTGGCCCAGCAGATGGGCTTCATCGGCGGAAAGATGCCACTGCACCATGCGCCGCACGAGGGAGTGCCCGGGCTGCGAGCGAACCTGGCCGAGCTCGCCGCGATGCGGCAGAAGGTCGGCGACGACTTCTGGCTGATGTGGGACTGCTGGATGTCTCTCGACCTCGACTACGCCACTCGGCTGGCCATCGCCGCCCACGAGTACGGGCTGAAGTGGCTGGAGGAAGCGCTGATCCCGGACGACTACTGGGGCTATCGCGACCTGCGGCGGGCGGTGCCGCGCGGAATGCTGGTGTCGACCGGCGAGCACGAGTCCACCCGGCACGGATTCCGGATGCTGCTGGAAATGGGCTGCGCCGACATCCTGCAGCCCGACGTCGGATGGTGCGGCGGGATCACCGAGCTGATCAAGATCTCGGCGCTCGCCGATGCGTACGGGGCGCTGGTCGTGCCGCACGGGTCGAGCGTGTATTCGTACCACTTCGTCATCACCCGGACCAACAGCCCGTTCGCGGAGTTCCTGATGATGGCGCCGGAGGCCGACGAGGTGGTGCCGATGTTCCAGCCGCTGCTGGTCGGCGAGCCGGTCCCGGTCAACGGGCGGATGCGGTTGCCCGACACGCCCGGTTTCGGGGTCGAGCTCAACCCCGACGTTGCGCTGGAGCGCCCGTTTGCGCGCTGAGGACTCACGACTCTCGCGCCGCCACGGCCGCGAGATCGGCCGCGAGGCTGACGAGCTCGGGCTGGAGACCGGGCACCGCCGCCATGGCTCCGCTGGACTCCAGGGTCAGCGGGGCTCCACCGTAGTCGGTGCATATCGCTCCGGCCGCGCAGGCGATCGCGTGCCCGGCGACGACGTCGTAAGGGTTGTTGTGGGCCAGCAGCATGCCCTGGATATGGCCGGTGGCAAGCCAGGTCCACAGCACCGACGCTGCGCCGACGCAGCGGAAGCGCAGCGCCCATCGGTGCACGCTCATGGTCAGTTCGAGGTACGCGTCCAGCCGGGCGCCGCCCCGGTGGAAGGCGTCGCCCATCCCGATGATCCCGTCCTCCAGCGAGGCGACGTCGGCCACGGCACCCGAGTCGACCCGCACGCCAAGGAACGGCAGGTCGATCACGCCCAAGGTCGGCACGCCATCCTCGAGCAGGCCGAGCATCACGCCGCACAACGGCGAGCCGGTCGCATAGTTGACGGTCCCGTCGAGCGGATCCGCAACCCAGACCTTGCCCGAATCCAGGGCCGCCCCGCCACCCTCCTCGCCGTAGAAGCCGATCGCGGGAGTGGATGCCGCGAGCGAGCGCCGCATGGCCGACTCGCTGGCCAGGTCAATTTCGGTGAGAAAGTCCTTGGTCGCCTTTGCGATCCGCCGATGCGGCCGGGCGCGCCCGTCGCGCAGGATCGCCACCGCGTCATCCACTGCGGCGTGCGCCGCCGCCAGTTCGGGTCTCACCCGGGCATCCTAGTTCCGAACCTGTCCAGCCCATCGAGCGAGGAGCACCCATGCGCTTCGGTAACTTGTCCGGACGTCTGACCCTGTTCACCGACCGTGGAGCCGTCGACGTGGCGGAGGCCTCGGGCGGCCGGTTCAGCGCCGACCCTCAGGCGATCTACGACGTCTGGGATGACTTCGTCAGCTGGACGAGTGCGGTCGGCGAGGTCGACGCCGCCGACTTCCAGGCCGCCGACCTGCGGGCACCGGTTCCCGCGCCGGCGCAGGTGTTCGCGATCGGATTGAACAACCGCGATCACGCGGCCGAATCGAGCCTCGATGTTCCCGACACGTTTCCACCGGTGTTCACCAAGTACCGCACCGCGATATCGGGGCCGATCACCACGGTCGTGCTGCCGCCGGGCGGTCACGTCGACTGGGAGGTCGAGCTCGTCGTGGTGATTGGCCGGCGAGCGGAGAAGGTGTCCGCGGCGCAGGCGTGGTCTCATGTGGCCGGGCTCACCGCGGGGCAGGACATCTCCGAACGAATCACCCAACTTGCCGGCCCTGCACCGCAGTTCAGCCTGGGTAAGTCGTTCCCGGGATTCGCGCCGACCGGCCCGTGGGTCGTGACGGTCGATGAGTTCGACGACCCCGACGACATCGGGTTGCAATGCGGGGTCGGCGACGAGACCCTCCAGAATGGCCGAACGAGTGACTACCTTTTTGGCGTGCCGGCTTTGATCCAGGGCTTGTCCAGAGTGACACCCTTGCTGCCCGGCGACATCATTTTCTGCGGCACTCCCGACGGAGTCGGCATCGGACGTGACCCGCAGCGGTTCCTTCAGCCCGGTGAGGAACTCGTCAGCAAGGTGTCCGGCGTCGGCGAGCTACGTCAGACGTTCGTCTCTGTCTGACTGACCGGCCCATGGTCAGCGGCGGCGCCTCGCGTTGATCGCCGTGAAGACGCTCCAGCCGACAAACGTGCTGAGATCCAACCCAAGACCGCCGCGCCCTACCTCCACCGCCGCCGCACCGACCCAGGAAGCACTTTGAGCGATGATCACCCACTGCCGTAGAGACGCAGGGCCTTGGCCGCCGCCGTCGCAACGTCACCCCGCAGATTCGAGATCGGTGGACTGCCTCGCAGATGGATTGAGTTGGTGAGCAGAACCACGTAGGTATCCGAGCCCGGGTCTAGCCAAACCGTGGTTCCGGTAAACCCGGTATGGCCAAAGCTGCCGATGGGAAAGACCACGCCTCGCGGCGTGGAAAGGGGCGTATCGATATCCCAGCCAAAGCCGCGCAGGTTTTGTCCCTTGATCGCCGGATACCGCGGAGCCAGCAGCGGATCCGTTGTATTCGGTCTCTTTGCGACGGCTCCTCGGGTGGCTTCGTTCGCTGCATCGAGTTGTCCAGCTGTATGTCCCGGCTGCTGCGGAGTCGTCATCAACTCCAGAGTCGGTTGCTCCAGCGGAAACTCGCTCGGCCGGCCCGCAAGCCGATCAAGCAGGGCCTGCGCATAGATGCTGACATCATGTGCCGTCGAGAACACGCCGGCATGCCCGGCCACTCCCCCCATGCGCCGCGCCGTCGTGTCGTGCACCGTGCCCCGCAGCAGGTAATCAAGATCGGGATTCCTGCTCGGATCGGCCCGGCCCTCCTCGTCGCGTGCTGTCGGTGCGATGCGCGATAAGAGATCGGTGCTCCACGTACCTGCGTGACAAGCGACCTGCTCTTGTGCCGTGGGATCCCACGCAATCGCAGCGCCCCGCTTCGTGTACGGACCACATGCTTTGTCCGGCGGGAGATAGCGGGTCTCTTCCATCCCAAGCGGCGCGAACACGTGTTGCTGAACGTAAACGTCTTCCGCCTCGCCTGTGATGTTCTCGATCAGCGCGCCGAGCAGAATGTAGTTGATATCGGAGTAGCGGAAACCCTCACCGGGACCAGACTCCAGCGGCGTCGTGAGCGCACGATGAATGCCTTCTGCTTTGTCGGCTCCGTCGAGTCCCCACGAGTCTTTGAGCTCGACGTCGCCCGTCTCGCCCGAGGTGTGCGTAAGCAACATGCGAACGGTCACCTTCGCCCGCTGTGGATCGTTCGCCGAGTTGAAGTCCGGCAGATACTGCTGCACGGGATCGTCGAACTGAACCATGCCCTGTTCGTAGAGCTGCATGACGGCGGTCGCCGTTGCGAGGGGCTTGGTCAACGACGCCATGTCGAAGATCGTGTCCTCGGTCATCGGCTCTGCGGGTGCAGGCGATCCATCTAGTCCCGGCTCGCCTGCAAGCTTGCGCGAGCCGTAAG
>Ga0207648_10000971_pt1 | contig 32341 bp, 34 predicted proteins | sample KBSMisM32_FD_184310 | JGI IMG/M metagenome (GOLD analysis project Ga0207648, IMG submission 184310) | Miscanthus rhizosphere microbial communities from Kellogg Biological Station, Michigan, USA - KBS Miscanthus M3-2 (SPAdes) (version 2) | ecosystem: Host-associated > Plants > Roots >... | reverse complement strand
GCAACCCACAATCAGGCTCTTTTTCTATAAGGTGCACTGAGGAATCAGAGAAAGTAGCCCGAAGTCTTCGTGCAATGTTCAGTCCAATTACCCCGCCGCCAATTACGAGAAAATCCGCCTTCAAGTTTTGCCTGTATTCTGCCGGTGCCTAGGGCGCCACTAGAACAAGAACTTCAATCCAACGAAGTATGCGCCATCATTCTTTGAACTTCCGAACGGAAGCTTGCGTGTCCATCGTACCTCCGCGAGCGTCGGAGTGCCGGCCGAGCTTGTGGGCGTCGGCACAAGAACTTTGAGCACCTGCTCAACCCCGGGAGCATGGTCCATGAGCACTAACATCCCTCCACTGCTGATATTGAGAGACAATGCCTTCCCGCTGTTCGCCGAATCCGAGGGATCGTCTACTTGGGTCGTCATCTCGAACGGAACCGGTCTCAATAAAGGCACGCGTTCGCGATGGTTTTGAAGATGGGTCGAAATCGGCCATTCCCACTCGGTCTGTGTCACAACTTCCCCCCTGTTTGCCCGGTTCAATGCGTTGACCCCGTGATGTCCTACAGGGGCCAGTATAGGGAGGCCTTCAAATGCCCGACAATACCGATGACGTAGGTCTGCATAACAAAAGGAGGGTGTTGACTCCCTCTAAAGGGTTAGGTAGAATCCACCGAACTGTCTAAGGTTGAAGCCGGTTTAGCGTTCTCTCCGTAACCAGTTACATTTAAGCTTTCCCCCCGAGCATGAGCAATCCACTGCCTGTTCCCGACCCCGCAGAGACGCTTGCCGACCAACGGGCAGGACCGGGGATCGTCGTTCTTTCGGCTTCCATGCAATTGCTCCACATGAATCGTCAGGCCTCGGAGCTCTCTAAACAGATTAACGTGGCCGAGCATGGAGGCGGCAGTTCCCGAGCGGCGCACGGCGTGCTCCCGACGGCCTTGACCGAGCTTTGCGGCGAAATCGTCAAAGCCTTGCATATCCGGACCGAAGCGAAGGATTGGGAACAATTTGAGATCAAGCGGGTTGCCGGTAATCCCGAACAGCCCGTCCTGCTCAGGGGATTCGGTTTGCCTGATCGAGGGGGCGTGCAATTTGCCAGGCTCGTGGTGACCCTCGAAGAACTAGGTCGCCGGCAGCAGTTGAACACCGACCAGGCCAAGGAAAAGTTTTCGCTTACAAACCGCGAACAATCGGTGGTCGAGCACCTGGCTAAAGGGTGGACAAACAAGGAAATTGCTAATGCGCTTCAAATCACCGAGCAGACGGTCAAGGAGCACATTAAGCACATCATGCGGAAGACCAACGCTACTACCAGGACAGGAATTCTGGTCCAAATCTTCAATTCCTAATCCCTTTCACACCATTTCCCACACTATAGTCTGAAAAATGCAATAGTGCGGTATTTGACACACAGCGGTTTGTCAATGATTCATCAATTTTTCAATAGGTTATATTATCCATCGATGGGCCCGCTGATTGCAGATCGGAAGGGCAGAATGAGAACGAACCAATTATTGCTCGTGAGCCTGGCCCTGCTATCCATCGGCTGTCAGTCCGGACAGCCGGTCAGACAGCCTGCCGCAGACAATGGCAGCTTTATGGGTCTTTGGTCTGTGTATTCCCACTGCCAAAATGCCAAAGAGTTTGAAGAATTAAAGCATGATGCCAACATCCTTAGCACATCTGCGAAGCGGACGGTTTCAGGTGATGGGTTCGTGCTTCCACTGCCTGGAAAACTCGAGCGGCTGGTCACGACACCTTCTGCCAGGCTTGCCGTCGATGTGAAGGCCATGTCGGCAGCTTGTTCCTTACGTGCCGGACAAGTTGCCGTTGAAGCTCGTCGCTTTGAGGTGGCTAGAGAACTCTTGCACGGAATACTTGAGTACAACCCGCAGGCAGATTATGCCTTTTATACCACTCAGGCCAGAGCCCTTTTGTCGGAGATAGAGCCTGAGAGGCTTCAGGTTTCGTCTCTGAGCCCTCGCTGATCGCCCGTCCCTTCTTTTCCACCTCATCACATTAGAACAAGGTGTAGACGAATGGCGCAACGGCAGACCCTTGCGTCAACACGATGAGCGTCCCCAGCATAAGCAGCACGAGTATGATCGGCAACAGCCAAAACTTTTTCCGTTCCTTCATGAAGGCCCACAATTCCATGACAAACTCGCCCATAATCACCTCCGATATCAAACGACTTAGAACTGAAATTTCATATGAGAACGCGGCCTGGGCTGGCGATTCACACGATACGTTGAACTGGTATCGGAAAACGATTGCCGCATCGTGTCTTTCCCTAACATCCGGAACACGATGCCAATGGGGGTGATGAGCCCGTAAAAGATCACTCCAAGAATGATCCTGGTATTGATCCAACCGAGCACGTGTCCGACCCACATCCAGCCTCGGTGAACCGGAGCCAGCCAGGTTGGCACGAGACTCCCCAATAGGATGAGCAGGCTTCCTAGAACCACGGCCCAAAGGCGAAGCGGTTCTCCCCGGAGAAACATCGGCCAAAGACCGATGACACTGAACACTCCACCCACCATTAGGCCAAACTGCCGCAATTCCTTGACTTGAAATCTGTGATCCACGCTTCCTCCCACTATCAATCAAGAGCGAATTCGCTCTTCCAGTCAGAATCGTTCTCCAGAGGCTTTTGCTCTTCCTTCAATAGAACAAAGTTCTCGAGGACTAACACATCCATTTCTGTCCGCATGAAACACCGATAGGCATCCTCCGGCGTACACACGATCGGCTCACCGCGAACGTTAAACGAGGTGTTCACCAGAACCGCGCAGCCCGTCTTCCGTTCAAACGCGGAGAGCAGATGGTGGTATCGAGCATTGGTGTCTTCATGGACTGTCTGCACTCTTGCGGAGTAATCGATATGCGTGATGGCCGGAACATCGGATCGAGGAATGTTGAGCAGATCAATCCCCCATAACGCTTCATGTTTGGGGTCGAATGGCAGTCGCCGCTTCTCAACCACGGGAGCAACCAGCAGCATATAGGGGCTGTTACAATCCATTTGAAAATATTCGGAAACCTTCTCACGGAGCACGGAGGGTGCAAATGGTCGAAACGACTCCCGATACTTTATTTTGAGATTCATGACCGACTGCATTTTCGTATTTCGTGCGTCTCCCAAAATGCTACGGCCTCCGAGCGAACGGGGACCAAATTCCATTCTGCCTTGGAGCCATCCAATCACTTTTCCTTCTGCCAAATGCTCGGCGGTGGAATCAATAAGTTGTTCATCATCCAACCGGTGATACACCGCGCCGAGTGTTCTCAGTCTGGATTCGACATCATCGTTCGAATGTCGGGGACCGAGATAGCTGCCATTCATCTTATCGTGGACGTTATCGGCCGTCCGTGGCTGGTTTTCATATTGATACCAGGCACTGAGGGCCGCGCCTACGGCTCCGCCGGCATCTCCGGCCGCCGGCTGGATCCAGATGTCTTTGAATGGTCCCTCACGGAGGATCCGTCCGTTCCCCACACAATTAAGCGCCACGCCGCCTGCCAAACATAAATACTCCGCTCCGGTTTCTCGATGCATCGTTCGAGACAATCGCAGCATGACCTCTTCAGTCACTTCCTGGATCGACCGAGCCAAATCCATTTCTCGCTGCCCTAATTTCGATTCCGGCTTGCGAGGAGGGCCGCCGAACAGGTCATCGAATCGGGAGTTCGTCATGGTCAAGCCAGTACAATAGTTGAAGAACTCCATGTTCATTCTGAACGTCCCGTCGGGCTTCAAATCCAAGAGATGTTCATAGATCCCCTTGACATACTTCGGCTGTCCATAGGGAGCAAGGCCCATGACCTTATATTCACCAGAATTGACCTTGAAACCTGTGTAATACGTGAACGCCGAATAGAGCAATCCGATGGAATGGGGAAACGGAATGTCCCAGAGAGGCGTCAGACTATTGCCATCCCCAAGCCAAGCGGAGGTCGTCGCCCATTCTCCAACGCCGTCCATACACAAGACAGCGGCCTTCTGGTAGGGCGAGGGGAAAAAGGCAGATGCCGCATGAGATTCATGGTGTTCGCCGAACAGGAATTGCGGAACGTCCTTTTTGTTCAGACCAGGAGCGCAAGCCAAGACCTCTTTGCGAAGAAGGTTTCGCAGTAACAGTTTCTCTTTCAGCCACACCGGCATGGCGGCAAGAAAGGACTGCAGGCCACGCGGCGCAAAGCCGACGTAGGTTTCAAGCAGCCGCTCGAATTTGATCAACGGCTTGTCATAAAACACAATATATTGAAGGTCTTGAATCCCAATCCGTCCCTCGTTCAGACAATACTCAACCGCACGATGAGGAAATCCCGGATCATGCTTCTTTCGTGTAAATCGTTCTTCCTGTGCCGCAGCGATGATCTCGCCGTCCCGCACAAGGCAGGCGGCGCTGTCGTGGTAGAAGGCGGAAATGCCGAGAATATTCACTCTGAGTCCTCCCCGCTAGATGCTTTAAGACGTTAACGAGGCAAACAATCGATCATAGGCCTTGGCCGAGTGCGACCAGGATACATCGACATTCATGGCATTTTCCACGAGCCTCTTCCACATGTCTATCCCCTGAAAGACGGGAATGGCCCCCTCAACTGTAGAAATCAAGGACTCGGCCGTGTGTTGTTTAATGTGAAATCCAGTCGCGCGGGCGAGGTTGGGGTTCCGGGGTGAATACGGCACGACTGTGTCCGCCAACCCCCCCGTCTTGCGGACGATGGGAATCGTGCCGTATCGCAGGCTATAGAGTTGACTCAATCCGCATGGCTCATATTGCGAAGGCATGAGAAACATGTCGGCCCCGCCTTCAATTCGATGCGCAAGGCCTTCATCGAAGCCAATACGAAGTCCGAGCTTAGCCGGGTAACTGTCATGGAGCTTCTTGAAACGCTCTTCCAGCGCCGGCTCGCCGGTCCCGAGAATGATCAGCTGTAGGCCGAGCGTCACCAATTTCGGCATCGCTTCTGCCAGCAGGTCGAATCCTTTTTGCGAGGTCATGCGGCCAATGAGCGCTATGACTGGATCATTCGTGTCCGGAAGGTGGAACTCTCGCCGTAAGGCGTCCTTACAGACGCGTTTGCTCTGCCAGTTTGTCGCGCTATACGGCGCCGGCAAGTGCGGGTCGGTTTCCGGGTTCCAGAGGTCGACGTCGATCCCGTTGAGGATGCCTTCAAACTCGCCTTGTCGATTGCGCAGGACCCCATCGAGGCCAAAGCCGCCATCGGGAGTCAAGATTTCCTTGGCATATGTCGGACTCACGGTGGTCACGTAATCGCTGAAAATGATTCCTCCCTTGAGCAAGTTCAGAGACCCATAAAATTCCAAGCCACTGGGCGTAAACCATGAAGGAGCCAATCCGGTTTTGGCGAACTGTGTTGCCGGGAACATTCCCTGATACCCGGCATTGTGAATGGTGAGGACTGTCTTGACACCACTCACCTCTGCTCGTGCCGCATCGTTCGTCTTTAAATAGACGGCGCACAGTGCAGTCTGCCAGTCGTGCAGATGCAGAAGATCCGTCTGCCACTCCCGTTCACGGCGTAAATAGGCCATGGCTTCGATGATCGCTCGTGAAAAAAAGACAAACCGCTCCAAATTATCTGAATAATCGAGCCCAGATTCCTGGTACAGACCAGCGCGATCAAAATAGGCATCGTTCGCAATGGCCCATACGCGCAGACCCTCCGGACGGTTACCGATCGGCACGATGTCTTCTTCAATGACCGCAGGAATGACGCCTTGCGGAGTGTGAATCGGCAGCGTGACGAGAGGGTGGAACCTGCGCCCGGATTGGTCCAATTCACGATAGCGAGGGAGAAGAAGAATGACCTCATGTCCGAGCTTCACGAATTCCTGCGGCAGGGCCCCGGCCACATCTGCAAGGCCGCCTGTCTTCGCGTAAGGGATCGCTTCAGAAGCGGCGACCAGGAGTTTGAGTGGACGGGACTGCCTCACCACAGGTTTAAGCGGCGGGTCAGGGATGTGGTTCAAGTTCGATTTTCGTACGAAACTTATCTTCATGCGCCCACGTTTGGCCTATTTCGTGCAACTTGTCGGCTGATAGTTCTTCCCGATAGACGAAGACCTCGTCCAAAAATACCACGAGCCAGCCACGGTCTGGATACGCGAGGAACAAGGCCTCTCCCGCATCAACGGTCGCTTCCCACCCTGGAGGCGAAGTGCCGACGGCAATTCGCGAACGGGGCACCATCGACCCATCCTTCATTCCAAAAAACGGCATGAACTCCATATGTTGATAGGTCGGCATCCCCCACGCGCGGACGAACGCGCGTGGTTCGAGTTTTCGAAGTGTGAGTTCATTGTTTCTGATGTTACGCTCCTGCTCGGTGATCGGCGGCATCCCCATGCATCCGGCCGACACGCCAAGCCAGGCCATTGCGATCAGCACGGCTGTCAACGGGCCATACCGACACCTCACAAAAGCCTCCGGCTCTTCGGCTCCGCCACCTTCACAGGTTGACACAGGTCACACTGGCATAAGCCGCGCAGCAATTTATAGGAATAGATGCCGGTATCGTGGCCGTCGCTCCATTTAAACTGTAGCGCATATCGACCGACCGACTCGATGTCCTGCAGCATGATCAGCAGCGGCACATCGTCGCTGTTCACCTTACGCACGCCTGTCCATTCGTCAACGCAGGCCGCGCACGGGCAGTGAAGTCGAAGATGGCGAACCGGATAGACGCCGTGGTGCCCGTCGCTCCATTCGATCCCGAGCACGCCCTTGTCCAACCAGGATAAGTCTTTAGGTTCAAGTTGAGTGTCAGCCATGTGCACTGGTTTCGCTCGAGCAGCGATCACATCGATGTCGCCAAAAAATTCACAGGGGGGAGGCGTTTTCCAGCCACCACTGTAACATAGCTCTCTATGGCGTCTTCTATCTCGCCTCGAACTTGGCCGGCTGCTTTCAGCCGCGTGACCATCGTCGGCGCCAGCCGTAAGGCTTGCTGAAGAAACGCCAGGCTGCCGCGTGATAAGGGCAGGCAGGGTACCCGTTGCCGGGCCGCGCAGGTCACACACACGAGGCCGCCGGATGCAGGAGAAAACTGCGGATCCTGAATCTCTTTGGTCTTCCCGCAGCCCGCGCAATGGTCGGTCTGAGGGCGAAAACCGGTCAATCCCAAGAGTCGAATCTGAAAGAGTAACGCGGTGAGCGCCGGATCGTCGCTCGTGACCAACGTACGCAGCCCCTGCTCCAAGGTCTCAAAGAGATGCGGGTCGGGATCGCCATCCGGTGTGACAGCGCCCACGACATTGGCCATTCGAGCGGCCGCTGCCATCATCGTCAAATCCTCTCGGAATCTGACAAACGGTTCGATCAAATCGACCTGGGAGACCCGATACAGCGTATCGCCGGATTTTTCGAAGAGATTCAGGTCACACAGGGTCAAGGGTTCGAGCGCAGCCCCCATACGACTTTTGGGTCGCCTCGCCCCCCTCGCGACCGCACGAATTTTTCCCAAATGCTTTGCATAGAAGGTGACGATGCGGTCGGCCTCGCCCCACTTGCGGCTTTTCAAGGTGATCGCCTGCGTCTTCACCAACGGCATACAGTCATCCAGCAACCGTGAGCGATGCAAAAAGAGGCAATCTGAAGCTCGCCACTATCGAAGATATTCCATAAAGATGGTGGCAAGCGTGAGGTAGATGGTGATGCCCGTGATATCGTTCGCCGTCGTCACGAACGGCCCGGCCGCAACGGCAGGATCGACGCCCACGCGCTTCAAAAGAATCGGCATGAACGTGGCCATGCTCGTGGAGACGAGGAATGCCGTGATGAGCGAGACTCCCACGACCACTCCGAGAAAGCCTTGATGCCAAATCCAACCGACCAGTGACAATATGATGCCGCAGGCCACTCCCATCAACAGCCCGATCTTCACTTCGCGGAAAAAGACGTTCCAGACGTCGGTCACCTCGACCAACCCGGTTGCGAGGCCACGGATAATGAGCGTCGACGACTGAAGTCCGACGTTGCCGCCCATGGCCGCAATCACGGGAATGAAACTCACGATGGCGACGACTTCTTGGATCGTATAGCGAAATTCCCAGAGGATGGCACCGGAAAGCAAACTGCCGACGAGGTTGGTGAAAAGCCACGGGAGCCGTACTTTGGCCGCTGCAACGCTGGAAGACTTGGAGACGGCCTCCTCTTGCACGGCGCCCGCCATCTTTAACATGTCTTCGGTGGCTTCTTCCCGGATCACGTCCACGACGTCATCGACCGTAATGATGCCGACCAGCACACCGTCTTTGTCCACAACGGGAATGGCGAGAAGATTGTAACTGGCGACCTGCCGCGCAACCTCCTCCTGGTCCATGTCCACCGTGACGCTAATGACCTCGCGGGTGGCGATATTCTTGAGCGGGGTCGCGGGCGGCACCGTCAAGAGCTGGCGCAGCGACAGAACTCCTACCAGATGATCATCCTTGTCGGTGACATAGATGTAGAAGACCATCTCAGCGTCCGTCGCCTGTTGTAGGCGCCGGATCGCATCCTGCGCCGTCGCGTCTTCAGACAGCGCAAAAAACTCCGTGGTCATGATCCCGCCGGCCGTATCTTTTGGATACTTCAAAATGTCGGCGACTTCTGTCGAGTCCTCGGTGCGCATCAGCGAGAGAATTTCCTTCGCACGCTCTTCTGGCAACACACCGAGAATGTAGGCGACGTCGTCGGGCGCCAGGTCTTTGATCAACCAGGCGATATCGGACTGGAGCAGATCTGACAAGACCTGGGTGATGCTGTCCGTATCGAGCTCGGATAGCACCTGCCCGCGCTTGGACTCGCCGCGGACCAATTCAAAGACTTCGCGCTTTTCCTTTGGAGAGGAGAGATGGACGATGACTTTGGCAATATCGGCAGGATGCATCCGGCCCAGCATTTTTGCCAGGTTGGTGATCGCCCCTCGTCGCAAGAGGCGTTGTACAGACAAGAGCACGATATCGGACTTGGTCTGCCCTCGCTCGCCTTGCTCCCTCAAGGTGTCGCGCAAAACATCTTTGTCCCCGACACGGGGTTTCGGCTCGAGGGAACGGACTTCAGGTAGTTTTTCCATCGGCTGCATCACTGACTTGCTAATACCCCAGTTCGATGAGCACGTGCTCGTCTTCGCGCCACGCCTCCCGCACTTTCACCCATAGCTGCAAAAAGACCTTGATGCCGAACAGTCGTTCCATCTCGATCCGGGCCTCGGTGCCGACTGTTTTCAGTCGCTCCCCGTGTTTCCCAATGACGATGGCTTTGTGCGACTCCCGTTCGACCAGGACGGCCGCACTGATGCGTGCCAGTTTGCCTTCCTCGACGAACTCGTCGATCTCGACGGCCAATGAATAGGGTATCTCTTCATGCGTCTGGCGCAACAGTTTTTCTCGAATCATTTCGGCCGCCAGCGTCCGCATCGTTTGGTCGGTCACTGTCTCATCATCGTAGGCCCCTTCGCCTTCGGGAAGATACGAGACCGTGACAGCCACAAGACGTTGCACGTTATCTCCTGTCTGGGCCGACACCGGCACGACCTCGGTCCACGCACACATCCTGGCATACGTCTCAATCACCGGAAGCAGCTTCATCTTGTTCACAAGGTCGACCTTGTTCAGGACAAGGATGACGGGGCGCGGCTGTTTCTTCAGAGCCGCCTTCACATGGTCCAAGACAAGGAGATCGCCGGGTCCCGGCAAACTCGTGGCGTCCATAAGCACGAACAGAAGATCAGCTTCTTCCAACGTCTCCACAGCCGTGCGGACCATCCGACGATTCAGGAGATGCTGCGGCTTGTGCAGTCCCGGCGTATCCAGCAACGCGATCTGGGCCCCCTCTGCATGCACGACGCCGAGAATCCTCGTTCGAGTCGTCTGGGGCTTATCCGAGACGATGGCAATCTTCTCGTTCAGCAGGCGATTCAGTAATGTGGACTTCCCCACGTTCGACCGACCGACAATGGCTACCGTGCCGAACTTCATGGTCGGACACGCTCGTCGGGACCATCCGGCACCACCTGATAGACCGTTTCGCCTTTACGAACATAGCCAAGCCGTTCCCGGGCCAACTGTTCGATCCGGGCAGGATCATGCTCCAACCGATCGATTTCTCCGCGCAAGACCGTCGTGGTCCGCTGCAGGTCTTGGATCTCCCGTCCAAGCTGTTGGGCATGGTCGCGCATGGAAAAATAGCGTGGAATCCCCATTTCACCGAAGAAGAGGGCCAGCAACAGCAGGAGGCACATGCCGGCGCCGATATACTGTGCACCGGTCACCCAGCGCCGCTGCCAATCCAACCACTCCCGCCCGCGATTACGTTTAACGATCATACCAGCCCATTAGCCTCGACCAGGCATGGCCTCTCGACCACGATAGACGGCGGCACTTCCCAACTCTTCCTCGATCCGAAGCAATTGATTGTACTTTGCCACACGATCGGTCCTGGACAATGACCCCGTTTTGATGAGGCCGCTGTTCGTCGCAACCGCCACGTCGGCAATGGTGGTATCCTCGGTTTCCCCTGAGCGATGGGAGATAATTGCCGTGTAGCCAGACCGTTTGGCTAATTCGATGGCTTCCAGCGTCTCGGTCAAGGTGCCGATTTGATTCAGCTTGATCAGAATCGAGTTGCCAATGCCTTCATCGATGCCTTTGGCGAAGATTTCAACGTTGGTCACAAAAATGTCGTCGCCGACAAGCTGCACCCGCTTGCCCAGCTTTTCAGTCAGCATCTTCCAGCCTTTCCAGTCGACTTCGCTCAATCCGTCTTCGATCGAGAGAATTGGGTAACGATCGAGCAGCTTCGCGTAGTACGCAATCATCTCCTCCGAAGAACGCTCCCGTTGTTTCTCAGCTTCCAGCACGTACCGATTCTTGTCGTAGAGCTCGCTGGCCGCACAATCCAACGCCAGCGCAATGTCCCGTCCCGGCTGGTAGCCGGCCTCTTCGACCGCCTGCATGATCAACGTCAGCGCTTCCTCATTGGATTGCAGATCAGGGGCGAACCCGCCCTCGTCGCCGACGGCCGTGCTGAGCCCCTTCTTTTTCAACAGCGCTTTCAGGGAATGGAATACCTCCGTTGCCATTCGCACGGCTTCGCTGAAGTGACTGGCGCCGACCGGGACGATCATGAATTCCTGAAGGTCCAGCCGATTGTCGGCGTGGGCGCCGCCGTTGATGATGTTCATAAGCGGAACTGGCAGGACCCGCGCATTGGTTCCACCCAAGTACCGATACAGCGGCTGGCCGGTCTCACTGGCGGCCGCCTTGGCCACTGCGAGCGAGACTCCGAGGATCGCATTGGCGCCGAGCTTGCCCTTGGTTTTCGTTCCGTCCAACTCAATCATCGCCTGGTCTATGCTGACCTGGTCGAAGGCGTCTTTACCTAACAGCTCGGGCGCGATGGCCTTGCCGATATTGGCCACCGCCTTCGATACACCCTTGCCCATCCAGCGCTTCTTATCGCCGTCACGTAGTTCGATCGCTTCCTTCTCACCGGTTGAGGCTCCGGAGGGGACTGCGGCACGGCCTTGGGCGCCACTTTCCAGCGTGACCTCCGCTTCGACCGTGGGATTTCCCCGTGAATCGATGACCTGCCTGCCCTTGATGTCTCTGATTGCGCTCATGTCTCTTCGCTCCAGTTCATCCCAACTTGTGTTTTAGCAGCTCATTCACTTTGCCGGGATTCGCCTTCCCTCCGCTTGATTTCATCACCTGCCCAACCAGGAAGCCCAATACCTGCTGCTTCCCTTGTTTGAACTGCGCGACCTGAGCGGGATTCTTCGCCAGCACATCGTCGATGACCTGGCTGAGAGCCCCTTCATCGGAGACCTGGGTGAGCCCCTTCTCCTGCACAATTTGCTCGGGCGCCTTGCCTGTTCTATACATTTCCGGAAAGATGTCTCTGGCGACTTTCAAACTCACGGTTCCCTGCTCGACCATGCGCAGCAGCGTGGCGAGCCGCTCGGGGGAAACAGGAGACGCGCCGATGGCCGTTCCGGTATTGTTCAACTCTCTCGTCAGCTCTCCCATCACCCAGTTGCTGACCGTTTTGGGCTGTGGGAACAGTTTGACGGAGGCTTCGAAATACTCCCCCACATCTCTCGTGGCCGTCAGCACGCCGGCGTCATAATCCGGCAACCCGTATTCTTCGAGAAATCGCCGAGTCCGGACAACTGGTAGTTCCGGCAACTCCGCACGACTGGCATCGACCCACTCTCTCTCCGGCTTCAACGGTACGAGATCCGGGTCTGGAAAATACCGATAGTCGTGCGCCTCTTCCTTGCTTCGCATCACGGCAGTCTCGCCTCGATCTAGATTCCAAAGGCGGGTTTCCTGCTTCACGCATCCACCCTCAGTCAGCACCTTGGTCTGGCGCTTGATTTCATGTTCGAGGGCATCCTTGACAAACTTGAACGAATTGATGTTTTTCAGTTCGACCTTGACGCCCAGCTCCTGCTGCCCGGCAGGCCGCAAGGAGAGATTGGGTTCGCAGCGAAAACTCCCCTCTTCCATATTGCCGTCACACACTTCGAGATACATGAGGATGTCACGCAGATTTTTTAAATAGGCAACGGCTTCGTCGGCCGATCGCATGTCGGGCTCAGTGACGATTTCTAACAACGGCGTGCCGGCACGATTCAAGTCGACAAGGCTCCTGCCCGAACTGGCGCCGTGAAGATTTTTTCCAGCATCTTCTTCCAAATGAGCGCGGCGGATCCGCACGCGCTTCGTCGTCCCCCCCACGGCGATTTCCATCCAGCCATGCTCGCAAATGGGAGCCTCATACTGCGAGATCTGATAGCCCTTCGGCAGATCGGGATAGAAGTAGTTTTTACGGGCAAACCGGTTCTCAGCACCGATCGTACAGTTCAAGGCGAGACCGGCGCGAACGGCCATCTCGACTGCGGCTTTGTTGATCACCGGCAGGCTGCCGGGAAGTCCCAGGCACACCGGGCACGTTTGGCTGTTAGGCGAACGGCCGAATGCCGTGCTGCAGCCGCAGAACATCTTGGATTTCGTTCGCAACTGGGCGTGGACTTCGACGCCGATAACGACTTCGTACATCATCGCCTGTCAGTGCTCACTCTACGTTCGCTCCCGTTCCTTCTTCATCGCCTCGCGGCCGGCTTCGAACGCCTCGCGTAGGACCGATTTCCTCGCCTCAACATATTCTTTACCTTCACTCACCGCCTCTTCGAACTTTTGGCCGGCCTCGCTCGCCGCCTCACGCAACGTATGCTCCGCTTTGCGGGCATAGCCTCTTAACTGCTCGCGTGTTTTGCGTCCGGACTGCGGCGCAAGCAAAAGCGCAGCAATCGCACCCAACGCCGCTCCGCCAAGAAACGCCACTACGGCGGTTGTTCCAAATCCCCGTTCATGCTCCATTGTGTGGTTCTCCTTCCTCCCGATACCGTTCACGCATGACGCGTGTGGCAGCCCTGACGCCGGCCACCAGACTGGCCACATTGGTCAGTAACGTGCCGCTGGATCCCCGCACGACATCATGGACCTGCTGAACTGACTCTCCCACTTCCCCGACGGCATGAAGCAAGACTGAGGCGTGCTCCACCCCGTCGCGCGCCTGGCCGGCCAGGGCATTGAGATTGTGGCTCATCGAACGGAGATCCGACACCAGTGCCGGCAAATCGGCATTCATCTTGGCCAACAACTGCCCAGCTTCAGCTGACGTGTGACGAAGCCGAATTAACACGGGAACGAGAAAGCCGACGAGCACCGCAAAGGCCACGGCACCGAGACAGGCGGCGAGTTCCACAAGGCTCATAGATTCCTCCGGGCTAGAAGCGGTGGCCGGTCGAGCGTGTCATCGCACAACCGGCTTCTTGACGTGCCACTGAGTTGACTGCTCGTAGGCATGGGCGGCCCGAAGCAAGGTCTCTTCCTCGAAGGCCCGTCCGATCAATTGCATGCCGATTGGCAGACCGGCCTTACTGAACCCACATGGAACGGAAATGGCCGGCAGCCCGGCCAGGTTGATCGAGATGGTGTAGATATCAGAGAGATACATTTGCAGCGGATCTTCACTTTTCTCCCCTAGCCGGAATGCCGGCGTTGGGGTCACGGGCGTCACGATGAGATCCACTTCGTTGAATGCCGCGCGGAAATCTTGACAGATCAGCGTTCTGACCGCCTGCGCCTTCCCGTAGTAGGCGTCGTAGTAGCCGGAACTGAGCGCATAGGTACCGAGCATGATACGACGCTTCACCTCCGGTCCGAATCCTTCCTGTCGTGTCTTCATATAGAGGTCGAGCAGATCCTTGGTTTCCTTGGCGCGCAGACCGAACTTCACGCCGTCATATCGCGCCAAATTGGAACTGGCCTCGGCCGTGGCGATCACGTAATACACGGCGACCGCCGCGTCGGTTCTGGGCAGATGGATCTCTTTGATCGTGCCTCCGAGATTCTTCAATTCCTCGATCGCGGCGCGGACTGCCTGTTCGACTTCGGGATCCAGCCCCTCGGTGAAGAACTCCTCCGGCACGCCGACGGTTAATTTCTTGAGATCCTTCTTCCTTAGCGCTTTCGTGTAATCCGGTACGGGCAAGTTCGCCGAGGTGGAATCCATCGGATCATGTCCGGCAATGGCGCCGAGTAACATCGCCGCGTCCGGTACGTCTTTCGTGATGGGACCGACTTGATCCAATGACGAGGCAAATGCCACCAGCCCATACCGCGACACCCTGCCATACGTCGGCTTGAGGCCTACGACGCCGCAGAAGGCGGCCGGCTGACGAATGGAGCCTCCGGTATCAGACCCGAGTGCTGCCACGCATTCATCCGCAGCCACGGCAGCGGCCGATCCTCCGCTCGAACCGCCCGGCACACAATGGAGGTTCCAGGGATTGCGGCTCGGGCCGAAGGCGGAGTGTTCGGTTGACGATCCCATGGCGAATTCATCGAGATTCGTCTTGCCCAGCAGAATGTAGTCCTGTTCCCGCAACTTGGCGACGACCGTCGCATCGTACGGCGGAATGAACTGTTGCAGCATGCGTGAGGCGCAGGTGGTCGGCACCCTCTCGGTGCAAAGGTTGTCCTTGATGGCCAGCGGCATGCCCGTCAATGGTCTGGTTTTGCGCCATCCTTTCAGCCTCGTGTCCAATTCAGCGGCGTGCTGAAGGGCGGCATCCTTGACCTGCGTCACGTAGGCCTTAACCTTGGACTCGACCTGGCCGATACGGAGTGCATAGGCACGCACGATTTCTACGGCCGTTACTTCTCCGGCCGTGAATTTTTTCTGCAAGTCGCACAACGACAGCTTATGCAGCGCCATGACGGTTTATTTCGACTCGATGATCCGATTCTTGTCGTTGACCCGCACGATCCTCGGTGCGTGTCGTTTGATTTCTTCCTCGCCGTAATACTCGTAGCAAAAAATGATGATCTGATCGCCGATAGCGGCCTTGCGCGCCGTAGGGCCGTTCAACACGATTTCCCCGCTTCCTCGGCGCCCGCCGATCGCATACGTCATAAACCGTTCGCCGTTGTTCAGATTCGAGCAAATAATGGCCTCGTACGGCAGGATCGCCGCCGCCTCCATCAAATCCTCGTCGATTGTCAGACTGCCTTCATATTCCAGGTGGGCGCCGGTGACCGTCGCCCGATGAATTTTCGATCGCAACATTTGTCGAAACATTATGACTCCACTCTCCCGGAAACCGTGGTCCTACCGCTCCTCAATGATTTTCGGCACTGCAAATCCGTCCGCCTCACGCTCGGGTGCATTTGCCAGCGCCTTCTCGACGGGCAACGACGGCTGGACGATGTCCTCCCGGAACACGTTGACCTGTCCAAGCACCGTCGCAGTCGGCTCGATGCCCCCGGTATCGTACTGTTTGAGCGTTTCCACATGCGTGAGAATCTGGCTGAGCTGCTTGGCGAAGGCTTCCTTTTCAGCCGGCGACACTTCCAGCCGAGCCAGCTTCGCCACCTGCTCAACGTCCTGCAGTGTAACTTTCATCCCGGTTCCATCCCCTGGCGAATCTCAAACAGCAGATGTTCAAAATGGTCTTCCAGCAAGGCCGCAGGGAGTCCGGCGATCGAGGCGTACCCTCTGGGGTACGTCGCAGGAGACGGACGACTGAGAACGAAGCTGGAAGCCATTTTCAACATCTGCTCATTCCACCGTCACGCTCTTGGCAAGATTCCTCGGCTGATCGACGTCCGCACCACGAAGCACTGCGATGTGGTAGGCGAGCAATTGTAATGGTATCGTAAATAGAATTGGCGACATCAGCGGATGGGTATCCGGGATGGTAAACACAGCGTCCGCAATTTTGCCTAATTCTCGCTCCCCTTCGGCGACGAGCGCAATCACAGGGGCCCGCCGCGCCTTGACCTCCATCAGATTGCTCACTGTCTTTTCATAGAGACGGTCCCGCGGCGCCAGCACGACAACGGGCATATCACGGTCGATCAGTGCGATGGGCCCATGTTTCATTTCACCTGCCGCATAGCCCTCCGCATGGATATAGGAAACCTCTTTGAGCTTTAACGAGCCTTCGAGCGCGATGGGATAGTTGATGCCGCGACCGAGAAACAGGAAGTTGCGTTTCTTGTAATACCGTTTCGCGATGGCCACGATTTCCGCCTCACGGCCCAACACTCCCTTCACCAGCGTCGGCAGTCTCACAAGACGGTCCAGCCAGGCTTTTCCGTCTGCCGCGTTCATCACGTTGCGAACTCGGGCGAGATGCAGCGCCAACAGATAGAGGGCGGTCAATTGGGCCGTGAACGCCTTGGTTGATGCGACGCCGATCTCCGGCCCGCAATGCGTGTAGAGCACGCCATCGGATTCTCGTGCCAGCGTGCTGCCAACGACATTCACGATCGACAGAACGCGCGCCCCTTTTTCTTTGGCCTCGCGCGCGGCAGCGAGCGTATCGGCCGTTTCGCCGGACTGTGAAATCGTAATGAAGAGATCGTTCTTTCCGACCAGGGGATCGCGATAGCGGAACTCGCTGCCAATATCCACCTGAACCGGTGTGCGGACCATTTCCTCCAGCAGATATTTGCCGACCTGGCCCGCATGCCAGGAGGTTCCGCAGGCCACGATCCAGATCCGGTCGACCGCCAGCAGGTCGGTCGGCGTGAGGCCGATGTCGGCGAGATCGGCTTCTCCGGTGTCGTACGAATAGCGGCCCCGCATGGTATCGAGTATGGTCTGGGGCTGCTCGTTGATCTCCTTCAGCATGAAATGTGGATAGCCGCTTTTTTCTGCAGCTGAGGCGTCCCAAGTGACTCGCGTCGTCTTCCGCGATACGTCCCGTCCGTCCGCATCGGTGACTTGGACGTCGTGTTGTGTCACGACGGCCACATCGCCCTCTTCGAGATACATGACGTCCCTGGTATGCGCGAGCATGGCCATGACGTCCGAGGCAACGTAGGACGCCTGCTTCGTTCGACCGACAACCAGCGGACACCCCGATCGCGCAGCGATCAGACGCTCCGGCTCTTTTTCACAAATCACCGCGAGGGCGTAGCTGCCGCGGACTTCCCTCGCAGCGGCACGCACAGCGCTGGCGAGGTCCAGTCCGCGTTGCAGATGCTTGTCGATGAGATGAGCGACAACCTCCGTATCCGTCTCGGACTGAAAGGCGTACCCCTCTTTTTGCAGTTGCTGTTTGAGCGGCTGGTAGTTCTCGATGATCCCGTTATGGACGAGCACGCATCCGTTGGACCGATGAGGATGCGCATTCTGCTCCGACGGTTTGCCATGAGTCGCCCAACGGGTATGGCCGATGCCGATGAACCCGTTGATGGCCTTTTCCGCCAGCGACTTTTGCAGATTCGCGAGCTTACCGACGCTCCGGCGAACCTCGATTTTCTCACCCTGCATCACCGCCACGCCGGCCGAGTCGTAGCCGCGGTATTCGAGTTTGGCCAGACCGGCGATCAGAATGGGGACCGCTTCCTGGTTACCGATATATCCGACGATACCGCACATCGCTTCAACTCCCGGCTGTCAGTGCTGTCATCGTGATCGTTTATTTGACGGCTTCGCGCTCCGTCGCCGTGAGCCCGTCTTGCCTGTGTTTCTCTTTCCGCTGGAAGAACTGGCCTTCGCGGGGATGCCGCCCTCCGCAACAAGGGCGCGCCGCTTTGCCGCCCATCCAGGCCGTGTCACCTGCGTAACGCGGGAAATGACGAGTGAATCCGGCGGAACGTTCAGGGTCACCGTCGTTCCTGCGGCGATCACAGAGCCGGCGCCGACTGTCACAGGAGCCACCAACTGCGTGTCGCTGCCGATAAACACCCCGTCCCCAATGATGGTCTCTGCTTTCCGCACGCCGTCATAGTTACACGTAATGGTGCCCGCGCCGATGTTCACGCCTTTCCCGATCTTGGCGTCCCCCAGATAGCTCAGATGATTGGCTTTCGAACCTTCGCCCAGTTCGGTTTTCTTGGCTTCGACAAAATTGCCGATCTTAGCCCCCTTCCGCACGAGCACGTGGGGACGAAGATGGGTGAAGGGGCCCAGTGTGGCATCGTCTTCGACCTGTGAATCACGAAAGACGCAATGATCAAGAATCTCTACGCGGTTGCCGATCGTGCAGTCGGTAATCCTCGTCCCGGAACGCACGATGGTATCTTCTCCGATCATCGTCGTCCCTTCCAGCATCACGTTCGGATAGAGCACCGAATCTTTTCCAATGGTGACCCCGGCATCGATCCATGTGGAGGCAGGATCGATCATCCGTACGCCGGCATCGAGCCAACGATGACGGATCTGCCGCCGGACGACCTGTTCGGCTTCGGCCAATTGGCGCCGTGTGTTGACGCCAAGGCCTTCGTGCGGATTCTCGAGCCGAACCGCCGCCACTCGGCGTCCCTGCTCGACCGCCATCTGCACGATGTCCGTCAGGTAAAATTCTCCCTGCGCATTGCTCGGCTGCAACCGTTCGAGGGAGGAAAACAAGAAGTCGCCTTCAACGACGTAGGTACCAACATTGATCTCATGGATCACTTTGACCGTGGCGTCAGCGTCACGATCTTCCACGATGCGTGACACGCATTCATCCGATGACGATCTCACAACTCGGCCGTAGCCGCTCGCATCGTCCAGCACCGCAGTCAGGATCGTGACGGCGGCTTCCTGCCGTCGGTGCACCTCCAGGAGCTCACGAAGCGTCGCTTCACGAAGCAGCGGAGTATCGCCATTGAGAATCATGAACTGCCCCGGCAGGGAGCGACCCGACTCCACGAACACCGGCCGCGTCTGTAGGACCGCATGGCCGGTCCCCAACAACTCCCGCTGTTCGACGATGGAGACGGGCACATGCCCGTTTCTGTGCCCTGTAGCGTCCTTGATGACCTGGCTGACGCGATCGGCCTGATGGCCGACGATGACGGCAATCTGATGGCCGGCGACGCGCAGTGCCAGATCCACCGAGTACAGAACCATTGCCCGTCCGGCGACAGAATGCAGCACCTTCGCATGCTTGGACTGCATCCGTTTTCCCAACCCGGCCGCCATGACGACAGCTGCAACTCCTGGCACGGGACGGGCGGCGCTTTCCCGTGCCGCCTGCTTCATCTCTGTCTCCTTCACAGATGACCGGCTCATCCGATCGGCACTCCTGCTTCCGGTTGCTTGACCGTACCTCCCCACCTGGCCTCTGGGTCAGCCGCCCCGAGGGACGGCGACGGCGAGTAGAGTCCGCCCGACACGATCAGTTTCATGGCTTCTTCTACACTGATATTGATTGCCGTCACTTCGCGCTCTGGAACGAGAAGAAAATACCCGGAGGTCGGATTCGGCGACGTGGGCACGTACACATGCACAAGCGGTTCCTGGGCCAAATCCTGCATGTCTCCCTTTGTGACGCCTGTCACGAAGGCAAAGGCGTAATGCCCATTTTTTGGAAACTGGATTAGGACCACGCGGTGGTACGAGCCGCGCTCCGAGAAGGACAGGATGTCCATCATGGATTTCAATGTTGAGTAGATCCCTCTGACTAATGGCACTCGGTTCAGCCATGCTTCCCATAGCTTCACGATCTGCTTACCGATGAAATTGGCCGCAAGCAGGCCGGTCACAAAGACCAGGAGAATCAAGGTCACGATTCCCAGGCCGGGCACATAATGATTGGGGACCAGCTGCGTCAAAAGATCTCCGAGGATCCCGTCGACGGCGACGAAAAGTGTCTTCAAAATGAGGATCGTGCCCCAAATGGGGGTAATGACGAGCAAGCCTGTCAGAAAGTAGCGTTTTAGCGAGGCTTTCAACATAAATCGCACCCGAGAGAAACCGCGTTTCATCATACAGAGGTTGAGGGGACGGTCGCAAGGGTTTTATTGCTATTTTCAATAACTTGGACTACTATCCCGCGCGTTTTGCAGGTGCTCGGGAGAACTATGAGACAGACACGGAAGAGGAGGGGTCAGCGAGGCCTATTCCTCACCCTGGAAGGCCCCGAAGGTAGCGGGAAAAGCACACAGATGCTTCTCCTCGGTGCTGCACTTCGGAAAGCAGGACACTCCGTGGTCTCCACCCGGGAACCAGGCGGGACCAAGGTGGCTGAAGCCATCAGGGAAACTCTCCTCTCTGCCACATCTAACGAGCCGATTACGCCTCATACCGAGGCCCTGCTCATGCTTGCAGCCCGCAGCCAGCATGTCACCCATTTGATTCGGCCGGCACTCGATCGAGGAGCAATCGTGCTCTGTGACCGCTTCGCTGATTCCACTTTCGCGTATCAAGGGTTCGGCCGTCGTCTTTCACTTTCATGGCTGGAGCACGCCAATCGAGCAGCAACCGGAGGCCTCATGCCTCACCGCACATTGCTGCTCGATGTCCCTGCATCCATTGGATTGGCCAGGCGTCGGGGCGCGCGCGGCAATCAGAACCGGTTGGACCGGGAATCTGCAGCGTTCCACCAACGGGTCCGCCAAGGATTTCTGACACTCGCGTCACGAGCCCCGCGGCGCATCAAGGTAGTTAATGCCAATCGGCCAGTCCAGGCCGTTCGAGCGGAGATCGAAGCGCTTGTGTTAGGTTGGTTGCGTACGAGAGGCTGCCAAACCCACGCACGTTAATATGCCGTTTCACACGATCATTGGCCACCGTTCGACTATCGCCTCGCTCCAGACTGCGACAGCCCGACAACGTCTGGCGCACGCCTATCTCTTTCACGGCGAAGATGCCATCGGCAAGCGAACGACCGCTCTCTGCTTCGCACAGGCGCTTCTCTGTGAGTCTGGTCCATCCGTGGACGCCCTCGATGCTTGCGGCACTTGCCGCTCCTGCCATCACATCGACACGCGCACGCATCCCGATTACTTCGTGATTGAGCCGGATCGTGAACTCGCGACGCCCCAGATCAAGATCGAACAGATCCGGGAGATCGAACAACAGATCATCTATCGGCCCTTGGTCGGAGACCGCAAAATCTGCATCATCGACGACGCCGACAGGATGACCATCGGCGCCGCCAACGCGCTCCTCAAAACGCTGGAAGAACCGCCCGATCACAGCCTGTTTCTCCTGATCTCGAGCCGGCCTGCCTCGCTCCCCGCGACCATCAGATCACGATGCCAGTCGCTCCGCTTCGCGACACCCGCACGCACCGATGTCGAAGCCGCGTTGATCCTCAAACGCGAGATGCCCCCGACCGATGCCCGGTTTCTGGCAATGCTCAGCGAAGGTCGTCTGGGAGCAGCCCTGTCAACCGACCTCAAGGTCGTTCGAGCACAGCAACAGGAATTGATTGAACTCGTCAGCCCCAACTTTTTGCGGTCGATCACGAGTGTGCTGACCGCTGCGGAATCACTCGCGAAAGCTGACCGTGCCGCGGAAACGCTTTCGTGGATCGCTCGTTGGGTCAGAGACCTTATGATCATTCAGGTCGGCGGCGATCGCGATCAATTGCTGAACGTGGATCAGGTGCCGGTCTTGGAACGCGACGCGCGACACGCACAGAGCGACGCCCTGCTGGACCTCCTGCGCGACATCGAGGACACACAGCAACAGGCGACGAGGCATCTCAACCTTCATATGGCGCTTGAAAACATTCTGCTGCGGCTTCGCGACGCACTCCTCGCCTCCGCGCCTCAGCCGGTCTAGAGTCTTATGCGAGATCAGCAAGCCTTCTATATCACCACCCCGATTTACTATGTGAACGACGTCCCACACATCGGACATGCCTACACCACGATTGCCGCAGACGTGCTCGCACGCTATTGGCGGCTCCGTGGACAGGATGTCTTTTTTTTGACGGGCCTCGACGAGCATGGGCAAAAAGTCCAGCAGGCCGCGGCCAAGGCGGGCATCGAACCACAAGCCCACTGCGACAACCTCGCCCCCCAGTTTCAGCAGCTCTGGACACGATTGGATATCTCCAACAACGCGTTCATCAGAACGACGGATCCGCCCCATAAAAAGATCGTTCAACGGTACCTTCAAGAGCTCTATGATAAAGACTTGATTTACAAGGACTCGTATACGGGATGGTACTGTACGTTCGATGAACGCTTTTGGACTGAAAAGGACGTCGCCGATGGCCTGTGTCCTGACTGCAAACGCCCGGTGGAGCGGCTGAGCGAGCACAATTACTTTTTTAAGATGGGCCAATATCAGGATCGCCTGATCGATCACATCAAGACCCATCAGAATTTTGTCCGCCCTGAATCCCGCCGCAACGAAGTGTTGGGATTCCTGCAGACCCAAAAACTGGGCGATCTCTCGATTTCACGTCCCAAGTCCAGACTCTCCTGGGGCATCGAGCTCCCGTTTGACAAGCAATACATAACCTATGTCTGGTTTGATGCCCTCGTGAATTATCTCTCAGCGCTGGAATATAAACTCCCGTCCCCTTCAGTCGATCGTTATTGGCCAGCTTCAGTTCACCTTGTCGGCAAAGATATCCTCACGACACACGCGGTCTATTGGTCCACGATGCTGATGGGCTTGGAATTGCCGCTCCCCGAAACGGTGTTTGCCCATGGCTGGTGGACCGTCGACGGCGAAAAAATGTCCAAGAGCCGCGGCAATGTCGTGGATCCCTTTGCAATGGCCGATAAATATGGTGTCTATGCCTTTCGATACTTTTTGTTACGTGAAGTGCCCTTCGGACAAGACGGTGATTTTTCGGAAGCAGCACTCGTGGCACGCATAAATAGCGACCTCGCGAATGGGCTTGGTAATCTCTTAAGTAGGACACTAACTCTAATCGAACGATCGGCCGGAGGAACAATTCCAGAAATTCCTCCTCTGCTTGGTACTGAAGCGGAAGAGAAACTTACCGCGGCGGGCTTAGACGCATTTAAGCTGGCGGATTCAGATATTCAGGAGATGGCGTTTAGTAGGGCGCTGGAAACAATTTGGCAATTAGTCAGGGCTGCTGATCAGTATCTTGAAATTCATGCTCCCTGGACCCTGGCGAAGGATCCGAGCAATCGAAGGTTGTTGGAAAGAGTTTTGTACAGAGCAGCGGATTCTCTTCGTCTCCTAGCTATTGCGATTTACCCATTCATGCCTAGTACATCGGAAGCGATAAGCCAACAATTGGGAATCAATTTAGATTTCACAACTCCCATTCCGTTTAACGACAGGCAATGGAACCGTCTTCGTCCCGGCACTAAGATTCAGAAAGCTAATGCTTTGTTCCCAAGGATCCAACCTCAAACCGGCACACTTTCAGTTACCGGACATGCCGCGACTCTATCAGTATCACAAGGAGCCAAATCCGTGAGCGATACACCGTCTGCCTCGCAACCAACCGCTGGTGCTACTGCGCCAACCGCTGCGGCAGCCCAAGTGCCAACATCAGCTGTCCCTGCCCAGATCACTATTGAGGAATTCCAAAAAATTCAGCTCAAGACGGCCAAAGTGCTGAGCGTGGAACGAGTGCCCAAGTCCGAAAAGCTCTTGAAACTTCAGGTCTCGCTCGGCACAGAACAACGCCAAATCGTGGCGGGAATCGGCAAACGGTACGAGCCTGAATCATTGATCGGCAAAACCATCGTCATCGTCGCCAACCTAAAGCCCGCCAAACTCATGGGCATCGAGTCACAGGGCATGGTGCTCGCCGCCGGCGACAGCGAGGTGCGAGGGTTGGCGACCTTTCTCGAAGACGTGGAGCCTGGCACGAAAGTCAAATGAAGTGGCTTGCCTCCATAGCCTCTGTTTCGCTTTTGGCGCTTATTCTTCCTCTGCCCTGCTCGGCCATCCCGGCTGAGGGCGAGCCGCCGACTGATCCACACCTGAATGACCCGAAGCCAACCAGGATCCTCGTCCGTGTGGTGGCTCATGGCGCGATGGTGCTCGGGCGCGAGGTCGGCGGCGCCCGCATCACGATCACGGACCTCGAGACCAAACAGGTCCTCGCCACCGGTATCCAACAGGGCGAGGCCGGCGATCAGAACCAGATCATGCGGACGCCGCACCTGATGGAGGAGCCCGTCTACAGCGCCCGAGCGGCGGCCGCGTTCACAACGACGTTGGAACTCCGCAAACCGACGCTCGTGGAGATCACAGCGGAAGGGCCCCTGGCGCACCCGGCCTCCATGCAACAGGCCTCCCAGACTGTGCTCCTCATTCCTGGACATGATCTGACCAACGACGGCATCGTACTCCATCTCTACGGATACATCGTGCAGATCGAGCATCCCAAATCCGGCCAAGCGCTCATCGCCAAAGATGACGTCACGCTGCGAGCGTCCGTGAGGACTTTGTCAGGCACGTTGGTCCGACCGCATGGAGACTGGGATTCACGCAAGATCAACATTTACGGAGAAGTGCTGATCGGCAGCCGCATCGTGGAGCGCCTCCAGATGTTTTATTCCGGCGAAGGCAGCAGTTTTGAGGCCCCCTTTTTCGTTCCGACAGCGAACGACGCGCCTGACGGCATCACGCTTCGCGTGGTTGTCTCGGATCTCTCCATGGGCAATTCCGGCATGGGAATCGCCACCAACCCGGTCCTCACTGAACGCCTGCAACCAGCGTCGCGACATTAAGCGGCCGCACCTCGACTCCTATTACCTTCGAGTCAAGCGACTGTAACTTCCTTCCCTCGGTCTACGGATGGTCGAAGTCACTCCCTCTAATGTCCTTGTTCCGCAAAGCTTGCCGCCGCAACCCCCGCATGCGACACTAGACGTATGACAGGAGACGCCACATATACCCATCTCCGATCACGCTTACACCTCGCCCTCGGACTGAACGCAATCGTCATCGCCGCCGAATTCGTCGGCGGGCTGGTGCTCAATAGCGTCGGATTGATCGGGGACGCCGGCCACAATCTCATCGATCAAGGCGCTCTGTTTGCCGCGCTCTACGCCCATGTCTTGACGGCGCGTCCTGCCACGGAAGCGCGGACGTTCGGTTACCATCGAGCCGGTATCATCACTGCGTTGCTCAGTTCATTCGTCTTGCTGTTCACGGCCGTGGGCATCACCATCATCGGTGTGAAACGCCTGATGTATCCTGTTCCGGTCAATGGCGGGTGGGTCATGGCGATCGCCACTCTCAGTTTTGCCGCCAATCTCGGTATCGCGCTGCTGTTGCAGCACGGCGCGAAGGATGACCTCAATATCCGGAGCGCCTTTTGGCACATGCTGGCGGACGCTTGGGTCTCGCTAGGCGTGATCTTGAGCGGAGGCGCGATCTTATGGACCGGCTGGACCATTCTCGATCCCCTCGTCAGCTTTCTATTGGTGGGAGCTATACTCCGCGGCGCCTGGCCGATCTTCCGCGAATCTCTGGAAATCCTGCTTGAATCCACACCGCCGGGGGTCAGCGCCTCGAACATCGCAGGCACCATCGAAGCGATTCCGGGCGTGGACAACGTTCATGATCTGCATGTGTGGGCCATCGAGCCGCGATTGGTGATGCTGACCTGTCACGTTCTGGTCGATGAGAACCATCCCGCCCTCACGAGTGACCTACTCAAGAACATCCGTGGGCGGATCGCCCAGGAGTTCGGGATTACCCACATCACCATCCAGCTCGAAACGCATTGCGCCCATAAAGATGCTGTGCACTGCGACCTGACGACCTTGGTGGGTCAACACCGCACCGATCATCTTCACGCCCATCACTAGCACGTCCATGACTCACGCTCCCGTTCCCTTCTATATGCTCTGCGGATCGCTTGGGGCGGGAAAAACGACGCTCCTCATGCGGCTGCTGGAATATTGGAAACAGCGCGGACGACGCGCGGGCGTCCTCATGAACGAGGCCGGCGAAATCAGCATTGACGGGCCTCGGGTCGGCACCATTGCCGAGCAAGTGATGAATCTCGCAGGTGGATGCGTCTGCTGCGACACCAAAGAAGATCTGTCCTGGGGAATCGCACAGCTTGTGCGCGATTATGGGTCTGACCTGATCGTCCTCGAGTGCTCAGGCTTGGCGGACCCGGCCGAAGTGATCGACGGCGTGACGGACCTCTACACGGCCAGACTCGCCCGACTGGAACGAGTCATCGCGCTCCTCCACCCTATCGCCGGGGCACAGAGCCCATCGAGCGTGTTTGTCACGGAACAGGCCATCCGCTGCGCCGACGAGTTGATCCTGAACAAATTGGACCTCTATGTGCCCGGCCACTGGGAACAATTCAAAGCCTCGGTCCTCGCACGCAATCCTCACGCGCGCCTCTGGGAGACCACCCACGGACGGGTTGACGTCGCGGCGCTCCTACAGTCCGAGGTCGGAGAGCGGCATGCAGCGCCAACCAACGTCGAGTTCGGTGGACCGCGTTCCACTGCCCGTGCCCTCTATCATCCAATCGCCACGACCATCCGCTTGGCAGGACCGTTGAACCGCACGCGATTCTTTTCGTGGATCCAGACATTACCCAAGGAAGTGGAACGCGCAAAAGGCTTCGTGCGGTTTGTCAAGGAACCGGAGCTGCACGAATTTCAGTACGCGCCGCCTGCAGAGGCCACGGTCACACCCGTGATGTTACTAGACGAACCCGAGAAGGCCATTGTCTTGATCGGCAGAGGGTACGACGTGGATCGTTATGGGGCAGAGCTGTCGGCGTGCGTCGAGACTATCGGCGACAGCCCACGCTGACGGAACTGAGGCCATTGCAGCAAGAGCCAGGCGATGCCGGCGCCGCAAAGTCCTCCGATCATCCATCCGCCCAGCACGTCCGTCACGTAATGCGCGCCAATGTAGACGCGGGCCAGGCCTACGAAGCCGACGAGGGGCCAACTGATCCATCCCGATCGAGGATATAACACCTGTAAAAAAGCCGCGGCCGTGGCCGTATTGATGGCATGATTCGACGGGAAACTAAACGTCTTGCCGCAGGCCTGAAGCTGGTGCAGATCCGACATGCTCACACACGGCCGTGGACGGGCCACGAGGTGTTTGATTTGCGCACCGAGAGCATCCAAAAGAAGGATCGAGGCGGCAAGTGCCGACGCCCCGATTAGCGCTTCCCGGGAAGACAGCCATAACCAGTACATCCCCAGCAGGATACCCGGAACCCACAAGACGTCTGGATTCGACAAATAGAGAAACCACCAATCCATCCAGGACGATTGCCCGGCCCATTCGTTGATCGACCGCGTCAGGAACGTATCTACGTCCATGGCGCTGACGATATAGCGTCGTGCCGCGTTCGTCAACCATTGGAAACCGATCCGGTCGGTTCCCTGACTTCACTTCGTGTGGAAATGGATGCGGACGGTCAGCTCACCATCGACAGGCACATCGCCTTGCATCTGCGGATCGAAAGTCCATTTCTTGAGCGCCGCGATTCCGGAGGCGGTTAGCTCACGATGCCGACAAGGCTCGAGAATCACAACGGTGACGTTGGCATCTTTCGAAACCAGCATGCGCGCCTTCATCCAGTCATCGATCACGGTGCCGTCGAGCGCTGGCGGGATGCCTGGCCAAGGAGTGGATTTTGGAACCGGTCCACCCTGCTGGTCCTTGTTGAGCGGTAGACCGTGGACATGGACTTCCGGTAGCTCAATGATGTCTTCCTGATGGTCGCTTTCATGAGTTGCCTCGTCTCCGACAATCGCCAATGCGTTCCAAGACTGAACAAAAAGAAAGACAGAAAGTGCGCCGATGACAAAACGCATATCCTTAGTGACTCTCACGGAGAAAATGGTCAAACGGAACAATTCTTATCTGAAGGCCTCAAGGAAACAGGCCCCGAGTCGTACAGCTGTCGTACGTCGAGGCCTATGTCAGGATCATACTAGAAAAACCATTGAGCCCGAAAGAAGAACGACCGTGGCATCCCCGCATGCGCGACCCCGAGGCCGATACTCCCTTCTCCCGTATTGTAGAAATACTGATGATCGAGCAAGTTGATGATGTCGAATCCTACCAGCATCTTTTGTTGATCCCACGGAAGATTGAACACGTGCGTAATTGAGGCGTTGTAGATGGTCCATGACTCGAAATGCGAGGAGTTTGTGAACGCATCCTCGCTCCCCGCAGTCCGTAAGCCCGACCCATAGAGCATTTGGCCGGACACGGTTGTGTTGAACGGAAACCGGTACATCACAACCGCCGAACTCGTCATCGTTTGCGAGTGGTCGCAGAAGACGCCTCCCGCAGTATTGATGTCCGTAATCTCCTTCGTATCCAGCAGGTAATTCCCCGACTGCAATCCGTTGCCCTTGCACCGGCCCCACGCCACATTGCCGCGCGCACTGAGGTCGTCAGTCATCTGTACTTTGAGGGCTCCGTCGATGCCCATTTGATAGCCCCATTGGAACGCGAAAGAATTCAGCATCGGCGTCGAGCCGAATTGGCCCGCATCGGATTGGAAATGGGTTCGCTTGTAATAGGCCGCCAACTCCAGAGTCGCCCATTTGTTGAGCGTGTGGTAACTGCCCACCTCAACATAGTGAGAGCGCTCCGCCCGGGGATTAAAGCCGGTCGGATCGTCTGGTTGCGCCGTAGTTCCCTCGAGATTCACTTTGGCAAATGCGATCTGCTCAACATTCGGCGGCGTGAACAATCGGCCATAGTAGGCATGCACCACGTTCGCCCGATTCAACTTATAGGTGAGCCCGATGCGTGGGCTCACCTGCCCTTCATTGTAGAAACCCTGAATGATGTCTCCCCGCACACCAAGGTTCACAGTCAATGCATCAGTCGGACTCCACTGGTCCTGGATCCAAAATTCCTCCCGCGTCTGTACGTTGATATTGGCACCGGTTTGCGAGAGCACCGGTCCCACGGGGAGGCCAGTTCCAGGGTCGACAGCGAAGTCAAACAGCTGAAATTGGTTCTGCGCGTGCGTGTACTCGAACTGAAACCCGGTTTTCACGAGATGTTGTTTGTTGGGGACCCACGTATGATCGAGCCTTGTGCCGAGAGCGTATGCCTTCCGCTCCTGATTTGCTGTCTGCGTGTCATAGGCCAGCGCGTTGAATGGGTCGGTGGTGAAGTTCGCATAGGAGTTCCGCAGATAGCCGGACAGCTGAAAGAAATTCTCCGCGTTCACGTCATGGCGCCAGACGAGGTGGGTGTATTGAGAATTCTCCTTCTGGTTCTGGTTCACAGCCTGAGAAGCCACTGGCGAGAATGTGGGGTCCTGCGCCTGAAGGAGTGCCAGCGTGTCTCCGTTCAGTTCTAACCCCGGGCTGGTCGGAATCTGATATTTCGCCACCGAGCTCAACAACACCCAACTGAAGCTGTTGCGGTTGTCATGCTGGTAGTCGCCTCGCAGATAGGTCTGATTACGCTCGTGCTGATCGTGGAAGACCGAATGGCCGAGGGTGGGCGGTTCGATGCCGCGATTCGTCGTGGTATAGCTGTTCAGGACGTAAAAGCGAACCTTTTCTCCAATCGTGCCTCCGTACTCGAACGAGGGGTTCACCGTCTCGTTGGAGCCGCCAAATATTTGGGCCGAGCCGAAGCCAGGACGGGTTCCGCTCTTGCTGGTTATATCGACGAGCAGAGAGGTCTTATTGCCGTACTGTGCCTCCATCCCGCCGAGGATGATATCAGCCCGCTCCCACATGCGAGGCGAAATGACATCGGTAAAGGTTGTGCTGACCCCTTGCGGAATTGGCACCCCGTCGACCCGGAACTGTTGGTTCCCATGGTCCTGTCGGATGTGGGTCTGTCCCAACGCGCCATAGGCCACACTGGGAACCGTCAGAAGCACGTCGGCCACCGTGTTATTATTGCCCCGCGGAAGAACCTCAACATCCTTTCTGCTCAATTGGTACGTTTCGCTCGAAGCCTTGTATTGGATCGCCGGAAGCGGCGACACGATCTCTAAAGCGATCTCCCGCGTCACCGCAAGGGTCAGAGAGACGGGCGAAAGCGGCAGGCCCCCGATCTTCACCACGACGTACTCGCTCCGAAAGGTGTCCCGAACGGCACTGATCGAATAGGTGCCCGGCTGCGGGACCCTGATGCGGAACTCGCCGGCCTGATTCGTGACTCCCTGAGCCACCATGGTGCCTTCTTGATCCCGCACCTGTACGATGGCCTGATCCACACGCCGAAGGTCCTGATCCTGGACCGTGCCGATAATCGTCTGGGTCAGATCATTGTCCGCCGCGTAGGTCAGGGAGACCGCGCCCGGGGGAACATAGAGGCTCCCCACCAACAGAACGATCCCGAATGACCGCGATAACGCTGCCCGCCGCATTCTCCGCCTCCGAAAATTCACCGGCCGACGTCAGCCGGATGAACGAAGTCATCGCCGGACCAAGACGCGTCCGATCAATGAGTAAGGCGAAACCTGATGCTGTCAGGCATGAGGGGGTGCACGAGAAGGGCCGATTGAGGGAAATTCGATCGAAAAGAGTTGCGCGGGGGCGGGAGGTTCATGGGAACCGACGAGCTCGAATGTGGAACTGGGCGGGCCACCAACATCTATTGAGCCGGACGTGTGGTGTTGAACCCATTGGCAGAGGTCGGTATCGGAGTGTTGGTGTCCGTCCGTATCAGCGGCCGCCAGCTCATGATGGACGTCCTGGGCGACTGCAAAAGGGGCCAGTGCCAGAAGAAGCAGGATGAGGCCCACCGAAAGGCCGCGCGTGAGGAAAGCATGACTCATGATGCGGCCATTGAGTATCACAAGGCTCCAAAGCCTGTCAAAATAAGCGAATCAACGTGCGTATTCCCTGATATTCCCATATGTTATGCACGCCCATGTAGACTTTTCTTGAGCATTTCGTTATGCTGCGCCCCTTCAAGCTTAAAAGGCGGGATATGAATCGACCGATCGACAATCAACACGTCATAGAAATCAAGGCATTGCCGTCCCCGCGCGCAATCAAGACGAAGCTTCCCATTACCGATGAAGCCGCAGCGCTTGTCGTGGAAACGCGAGAGGCGATTCGCCGAATCCTCCATGGGCAGGACCGGGAACGGTTACTGGTCATTGTCGGTCCCTGTTCGATCCATGATCCCGAGGCCGCGTACGAGTATGCATCAAGACTCAAGCCATTGGCCGCTGCCGTCCGTGACCGGTTGCTGATCGTCATGCGCACCTATTTCGAGAAGCCCAGGACCACGGTGGGATGGAAAGGGCTCATCAACGATCCCCATCTCGACGGGACGTGCGACATTGCCACCGGTATGGAGCTGGCCAGGACCATCCTCTTAAAGATCAATCAATCCGGCATGCCCTGCGCCACGGAGCTGTTGGATCCGATCAGCCCCCAGTACATTGCCGATCTCATCAGCTGGACCGCCATTGGAGCCAGAACGACGGAGAGTCAGACCCACAGGGAGATGGCAAGCGGTGTGTCGATGCCGGTCGGCTTCAAAAACGGCACCGAAGGCAGCTTGCACGTGGCCGTGAACGCCATGACATCCGCCCGAACCCCTCATCATTTCGTCGGCATCAATGCCGATGGGCAAACCTCGATCATCAAAACCATGGGGAATCCGGACCGGCACATCGTGTTGAGAGGAGGCGGGGGCAAGACCAACTACGATGCGGAGCACGTCGCCAAAACCGAAGCGGCCGTCTCAGGCGAAGGGATTGCCCGACCGATCATGATCGATTGCTCTCACGACAACTCCAACAAGGACCATACGCGCCAAGGCACAGTCGCGCGCGACGTGCTCCGGCAATTCCGCGAAGGCCGTCAATCGATCATGGGCCTGATGCTTGAAAGCAATCTTAATTCCGGCAAACAGACCTGGAAACAGGGCGTGGCACTTGTCCATGGCGTCTCGATCACCGATGCCTGCCTTGGCTGGAATGATACCGCGGCTCTGTTGAACGAATTGGCCGAGAGCATCGTCACCCGACCTGCCTGATAGTTTCATGGTCTCGTCCGAGACCACCCTCAAGTGATCGGCATGCTCATCGATACCCATACCCATCTGGATGACATTCGCTACGATGCCGATCGCGAAGCGACGATCGAGCGGGC
>Ga0207648_10000969_pt1 | contig 32351 bp, 26 predicted proteins | sample KBSMisM32_FD_184310 | JGI IMG/M metagenome (GOLD analysis project Ga0207648, IMG submission 184310) | Miscanthus rhizosphere microbial communities from Kellogg Biological Station, Michigan, USA - KBS Miscanthus M3-2 (SPAdes) (version 2) | ecosystem: Host-associated > Plants > Roots >... | reverse complement strand
CGTTCGCCACCGAATGCCACTCGGGCCAGCGCATCTGCGAAGACGTTGGTTCCCACGGCCAGGATGGCCAGCAGGATCGCGGGGGCGAGCACGCCCCAATAGTTGGTTGCCAGGCCGAGCCTGTTCTCATTCACCATCACACCCCAAGACGGGTTCGGGGGCTGCGTCCCAAAGCCGAGAAAGTTCAGGCCCGCGATGAGGATGATCGAAAAGCTCAGCCGCAGGCCGCATTCCACTGCCAACGGCGTCGTCAGGCTCGGCATGATGTGGCGGCGGATCACCGTGCGCGGAGGCACTCCCCACAATGCGACGGCTTTGACGAAGTCACGCTCACAGATATCTTGTGCCGAGGCGTACATCACGCGGGCGACCTGCGGCGCCTGGCACAATGTGACCGCCAGGACCAACAGCCAGGTCTTGGCGCCGATCACGCTGACGATCAACAGCACGAACACCAGCTGAGGGATGGCCAACACGATGTCCACCGAGCGCATGATCACAGTCTCGGTCACCCGACCGCGGTAGGCGGCCACCACGCCGGCGACCGCGCCCAGCAGCACCGCCAGTGCCGTGGAGATAGCCGCCAAGAGCAGCAGTGTCCAGCCGCCGTGCAGAACGCGAGCCAACACGTCGCGACCCAGTGCGTCGGTGCCAAGGACGCTGCCGTTGCCGGGCAGCGAGTACGGCACCCCAGAGAATTCGGTGGCCGACCGTGACGGGACGAATGGTCCAATGAAAGCCAGACCGACGACCAGCAACGTGAGCGCCAGACCCACCTGTCCGCGGCGGGTGGCAAGGGCACCTCGCAGGATCCGGCGCACAGCGCCGCGTCGCTTGACCGGTCCCTGCTCTATTGGAGGAGAGACTGGTTCGGCTGTGGTGGTCATGGTTTCACCTCGGAAGTCGACGTCGGGGAGTGACGAGCAGAACCGCAACATCGGTGACGATGTTGAGGAAGACATAGGCGATTGCCAGCAGCACGACAAGGAACTGAATCGTTGGCACGTCGCGGTCGGTGATCGAGGCAACGAGCGCCAAGCCGATCCCCGGATACTGAAAGACAGTCTCTACCAGAGCGATACCGCCGGCCAGGTAGAGCAGATTCAGACCTACCACCTGGATCGTTGCGGCGAGAGAGTTCGGCAGTGCGTGGCCGAACAACAATCGCGACGTACTGGCACCCTTCAGGGTGGCAACCTCCACGTAGTCCGAGCTGAGAGCCTCGATCAGCGAGGCCCTAAACATTCGGAACACATATGGGGTCACGACGATCACCAACGCGAGCACTGGCAAGACGAGTTTGTTCGGTTCGTCCCAGATGTGTTCACCCTCAGGCAAGATGCTCACCGCAGGAAACCAGGTGAACACAGTGACGGCGAAGATCATCACCACGAACACCGCCACGACGAACTCGGGCAGAGAGCTGGCGACCAAAGCCGTCACGGACAAGGAGTGGTCGACCCACGAGTCCTTGCGCGAGGCCGCCCACATCCCTAGCAGCACCCCCAGGATCGTCGACACGATCGCAGTAGCCACGATCAGCACAGCCGAATTGGCCAACCGTGGCGCGATCAGGTCCCACACCCGCTGGCCCTGAGTCAGCGAGGTGCCGAAGTCGCCGTGTAACGCGGCTTTGGCCCAACTCAGATATCCGGACACCGGCGACTGGTCCAGATGCAGTTGGGAGCGCAGCTGTGCGAGCCGTTCCGGTGTTGCCTGCTGTCCCAAGATCGCGGTGGCGGCGTCCCCGGGCAGCACCAGCGTCGCCGCATAGACGACGATCGAGATCACGATGACGGATAGCACACCGGTCGCCAGACGCGAGATCAGCAGTGATCGAATCGGGTGAGCGGTTTTCCCCTTGGGCTGCGGGGCGATCGCTCCGGTTGCTTGTAAGACCTCAGTCATTGCGCCAACTCCTTTCGTAACTCGTTACGGCTTAGGTGAGCCAGAAGTTGGTGAAGTCGTTGCCGGCGGGGCTGTAGCCGTTGGCGTTTTCTTTGATGCCGCCGACTTTCATGGTGGCGGCGTCGATGACCGGGAAGAAGTAGGGGATGATGTAGCCGCCGCGGTCGTAGTCGATGCGGGCCATCTGGTGGATCAGGTCGGCGCGCTTACCCTCGTCGAGTTGTGCCAGGGCCTGGGTATACAGCGCGTTGTACTCGGGGTCGTTGAACATGGTGAAGTTGAACGGGGCGCCGGGAGCGAGTGCCTGGCCGGCGGTGAACATGTAGGTCCCGGTCTGCCAGTAGTCCTGGCTGAACGGCACTTTCAGATACGAGTTGGCGAAGTAGTCAGTGGTGGTCTGCTGGACCACGTTGACGTTGACGCCGGCCTTTTTGGCCTGGGTGGCAAACACCTGAGCGGCCTGCACCATGCCCGGGGCATTGGGGGTGGTGACCAGATCGACGCTCAGATTGTCCGCGCCGGCGGCCTTGAGCAGCGACTTGGCCTGATCGATGTCCTGGGCACGCTGGGGCAGATCCTTCGGGTAGGACTTATCCAGCAGGGAGAACACGTCGTTGCCGATTTTGCCGTGGCCGCCGAAGATCTGGTTGAGCATCTCCTGGCGGTCCACGATCAACCGGAACGCCTGGCGCACCCGCACATCATCGAAGGGTTTCTGGTCGGTGCGCATCGTGAACGGGCCCCAGCCGCCGGTGTTGGAGATGTTGACGTGCATCCCGCCGGACTGCAGCGCCGCCACCGAACCCTGCGACAAGAAATTGATCACGTCGACCTGCCCGGACTGCAGCGCGTTGACCTGGCTGGTCTCATCGGCGATGTTGGTGGTCACCACCGAATCCAGATGCGGAAGCCCGCTGTGCCAGTAGTTCGCGTTGCGCACGAACGTGCTCGCCACACCCGGGGTGAAGTTCTGATACTTGAACGGGCCGGTGCCATCGGGATTCTTCGGATCGAAATCCCGCGGAACCATCGTGAAGTACACCGACGCCAACATCTCGGGCAACACCGAGAACGGCTGGTGATACTGCACCAGCAGTGTGGTCGGGTTGGCCACCTTCGACGACGCCAGATCAACCGGACCCAAACTCGTGGCGCCCGGATACTTCATCGACACGATCCGGTTGAGGCTGAACAGCACATCATCGGCGGTGAACGGTTTACCCCGATGGGTGGTCACCCCATCGGGGATCACGATCGTCCACTGTGTGCCGTCGCTGTTGGGGGTAATCGACTTGGCCATCGACAACTGCGGCTGGCCCTGCGCATCGAGCACCACCAGCTGGTCATAGAGCTGATAGATCCGGTTGAAATCGGCGTTGGTCAACCCGTTCTGGCCATCAAGAGTGTCGGTGCTGGCGCCACCCTGAGCACCCAACCGCAACGCCCCACCCTGCTTGGCCGGCCCACCCGGACCCGCCGGCCCCTGCTGCTGCTGCTGAGGACCCGACCCCCCACCACAGCCCGCCAACGTCGCAGCAGCACCCACGGCCGCCGCGCCCACCGCCGCCGTCCACAAAAACTGCCGACGACCAAACTGCGCACTACCAAAACCGGATCCAGGTTCCGCACCTTTGTTGTGGACCACCGGGTCCCTCCCATCCTTGTCTACAATGGCTTGGGGCCGAGCGACATTCGGCGACGATGGGCGAACCCGTTGTCGACGAACGCTCGGTCGGTCATTGCTCGGGGCCGGGGTGTCACACCCGCGACCGGTTTGGTGTTGGCTCGATCACTACCGTTTAAGTGTCGAAGAACACGTCGACGGTGAGTAGACGCCAAGTGTGAACACAGTTTGCAGATCACTTCACACACCGTTCAATTAGGGTATGCTCACTCGTGTCCGAGACGGGTGTCCATGTTTGAGTTCCCCTGTTCGGGGCCTTACTCCTACTGCCGGGATAAGCCACGCTGGCCGGCCGATCGCACAGTTCTACCGACGCTGCATTTATTGAGATCCAGACCGTGGGGCTGCGGGCGTGTGCTCGGCTGACGGAGGCTTCGCGGACCCTCGCACCGGCACCCGGGCGGAGTCTGGTCGGGGTGCGACGGGAACCGCGGGCGGTCTCAGATGCCAAGGACCTTGAGGCTCTGCCCTAGAAGCTCCCGCCGATGGCTGTCCACGTCCTCGCCGGGGTTGCGCTGGGGGCCGCCGGAGTGGCCGATGAGGTCCATGCCGCCCTTGATGCCGGCGTTGTAACCGCCGCTGACAAAAGTGCTCAGCAGCGGGAAGAGGGTCCTCCAGAGGCTGCGTGCACCGGCAAGGTCCCCCTGTTGGACCGCGTCATAGACCGCGACGAGCTGGGCAGGAACGACGTTGGCGGCACCGATCACAGACCCGGCCGCTCCCTCGAGCAGTGCAGCCAGGAAAAGCGTGTCCCAGCCGACGAAAACCGAGACGGCCTCACCGTATTCGTGGATCAGCTGTGCTGCCGCCGTGAAGTCACCGCTGGTGTCCTTGACGTACTTGATATTGGGGACCTCGTCGATGAGTTCGCCGAGGATGGCGGGAGTGAGGTTGACTCCGGTTGCGGCGGGCAGGTTGTAGGCCATCACCGGAATCGACACTGAACCTGCGACGTCGGCGTAATAGCGTTTGGTCTCGGCAATGGAGAACGGCTCGTAATAAGGAGCGACCAGCATGATCGCTGCGGCGCCGTTCTTCTCGGCGTGCTGAGACAGCCCGATCGCCTCCCGCGTGCTGCAGGCACCGGTGTGCGGAACAACAGGGACCCGGCCTGCGGTCTGGTCGATGACCACTTCGACGACATGCTCACGCTCCGCGCGGGTCAGCGTCGAGAACTCACCCGTCGATCCGCATGGAACGAGCCCGTGGATGCCCGCATCGACGGTGCGATCAACGAGCGATCGCAGACCCGCCTCATCAACTTCTTGCTCTGCGGTGAACGGGGTCGCGACCGCGGAGTACACACCTCCGAGCGCCTCAGCCATGCCCTCTTCCTTCCAGTAACACGATTGTCCAACAATGGTAATTGTAATTTACCTTTTAGGGAAGAGGAGGCAGAACTGCGGTGTAAGACACGGGCCAGAGCGAGGTGCGCAGCGTACCGGGGCGTGCCCGAGCGGGCCGCAGGCAACAGCATCGGAATCCACTTGCCGTTGAAGGTAATTACGACTTACCTTTAAGTCGTGGGGCCGCCTGCCGAGCTGCTTCGCGCACACCACTGATCGAACTCGTGAAAGTAGGAACACGTGAGGTTCAGCCGCATGATCAACGTCGTCGACTGTCACGCCGAGGGCGAATCAGGAAAGGTGGTGGTCGGCGGTATCGGCGATGTCCCTGGCGACACTATGTTCGACAAGCGTGTCTATCTGCAAGACAACCTTGACCAGCTTCGCGAATTGTTGCTCTTCGAGCCGCGCGGGGCTGTCTGGCACAACGCCAACATCGTTCTGCCGTCGAACAACCCGAAGGCCTCGCTGGGGTATGTGATCCTCGAATCCACTGAGTATCCGGTGATGTCGGGCTCGAACACCATGTGCGTGGCCACGGTGCTTCTTGAGACCGGCATGCTGCCGATTCACGAGCCCGTCACTGAGTTGGTTCTGGAGTCGCCGGCGGGCCTGATCCGCGTGCACTGTGAGTGCCGCGACGGCAAGGTGATTCGCGCCAAGCTCTACAACCAGCCTGCCTTCGTCTATCACCTCGATGCTCAGATCGAAGTCCACGGGCTGGGATCGCTGCGTGTCGACGTGGCGTACGGCGGCATGACGTACGTGTTGGTCAACGCGGTCGACGTCGGCTTCGATCTGCGGCCCGAGGAAGCCCGCGCGCTGTGTGAAATGGGGCAGCGCATCAAGGTCGCGGCCGCAGCACAGCTGGCGGTTCAACACCCCGTTAACCCCGACATCCCGGGTATCACTCAGACCGCGTTCACCGGCCCGCTGTTTCGCGACACCGATATTGACGGCGCCGACATGCTGCGCTCACGCAATGCCGTCATCGTCTCTCCGGGCCGGGTCGATCGGTCCCCGTGCGGCACGGGCACTTCTGCGCGTCTGGCGGTCCTGCATGCCCGCGGCGAGATCGAGCAGGGTCAGCTGTTGCGGCACGAGTCGCTGATCGGGTCGACATTCGACGCCCGGGTCGAACACGTCACCAGTGTCGGTGCCTATCCCGCGGTCGTGCCGAGTGTGGCGGGCCGCTGCTGGATCACCTCGTTCAACCAGCTGGTTCTCGACCCCACTGATCCGTTTCCGCACGGCTACACCCCGAGCGACACCTGGATGAGCGGCAATTAACGATCGCGCACGACCCGCGCGGTGGCGGTGGTCAGCGCGGCGGGATGATCGACCACCGCGGGATGGACACCCGGGTGCCGTCGAAGGTGATACCGGACAGGCTCGACACCGCGACGTCGACGTCTTCATCACGGCTCGCTATACCGACCCCGATGACGTGCGCAATGCCAGCCGCTCGTGCGGAGCGAATGCCCGCGCAGGCGTCTTCGAACACGATGCACTGGTCTGGGCGCAGGCCGAGCGCGGCTGCGCCGGCCAGATACGGGTCGGGGGCGGGCTTGCCCGATGCCACGTCGTCGGCGGACACAACGCTGACCGGGTGGGCGATGCCCGCAGAGGTTAAGCGGGCTAGTGCCATGCAGCGGCGGCCTGAGGTGACCAACGCCCATGAGCCGGGCGGACAGCCGGCGATGAGCTCCGGGGCGCCCCGGATCGGCGGCACGTCGGTCGCCAGAGTCAACTCCATGTCCATGAGGTCTTCGGTCGCCGCTGCTGCGTGTTCGGCACTGACGAGGTCGGCGACGACTTCACGCAACCGCAGTCCGTGCCGGATGTCGCGGTGGAAGTCGAATCCCGGCACCCACCGTGTGGCCCACTGGTTCCACACCCCGGCGGCTACCTCATGGGAATCGACCAGGACGCCGTCGTTGTCGAAGAGCATGCCGGCAGCCGGGAACATGCGGCGCCGACCGGCGTCGCCCCCGCCGGCTGAGCTCTCGGACGCGCCTAAACCGACACGCACCGCGTCACTGTGCCATGTCCCTGCCCCATGCGCAGGTCTGTCGGACGCGCCATTTCGGGTAACGCCGCGTGGCTGGATGCGATCAGAGGCGGCTGTCGATCATGACATGCTTGACGCGGGTGAACTCGAGGAAGCCGGCAAGCGCGTTCTCGGTCCCGATACCGGATTGGCCGAACCCGCTGACGGGCAGGTCGGGCCCGAATACCAGATGGTTGTTGACCCACACGGTCCCGAAATTCAGTGCATTCTGCACGCGTGTAGCCCGACCGACATTGGCGGTGAACACCGACGAGGCCAGTCCGTATCGTGTTCCGTTGGCTTTGGCCAGTGCATCGGTTTCATCGGCGAAGGCTTGGACGGTGAAGACGGGCCCGAAGATCTCTTCGGCGACGATCTCGTCGTCCTGCTCGACGCCGACGACGATGGTGGGCGGAAAGAAATAGCCGCGGGAGTTGGTGTCGGCCTGCCCGCCCAACACCACCGAGGCCGAGGCCGGCAGACTGTCGATCTTGGCAACAACTCGAGCCAGCTGCGCCCGCGAATTCATCGGTCCCACCAGTGTTTTGGGGTCTAGAGCGTCGCCGACGACGTATTGCTGGCAGCGTTGCCTCAGCCCGGCCACGACGTCGTCGACAATGGTGTCCTCGACGATGAGCCGGGTTGCCGACATGCACTCCTGGCCGGTGTTGTACAGACCCCCCGCGGCGATGACGTCCAGCGCCGAGTGCAGTTCGGCGTCAGCGAAGACGAGAACCGGCGAATTACCGCCCAGTTCCATGACGGCCCGTTTGACGCCATCAGCGGCGGCCATGCCGACCTTGCGGCCGGTATCGATCGAACCGGTAAACGATACGACGTCGACGTCGGGGTGGTGTGACAGCGCGTCCCCGACGACCCCGCCGGCACCGAACACAAGGTTGAGCACGCCTGGGGGCAGGATCGCACCGGCGAGTTGAACCAGCAGTGCCGTCGAGTACGGGGTGGTCTCGGCAGGCTTGATGACCACGGTGTTGCCGACCGCCAGTGCCGGAAAGATCTTGGCGACAGCCTGCAGCAGCGGATAGTTCCACGGAGTGATAGCGGCGACCACGCCGAGCGGTTCGCGGCGCATCACCGAGGTGATTCCGCTCAGGTAGTCACCGCCGGCCTGCGCGGACAGCGTTCGACCAGCGCCGGCGAAGAAACGCATGGCGTCCAGGCAGCCTGGCAGCTCGTCGTCGCGGACGGCGCTGACCGGCTTTCCGGCGTCGACCGCTTCCATCGACAGCATCTGCTCAAAGTGCGTTTCCACCGCGTCGGCGATCTTGAATAGCGCTTGGGAACGCTCGGCGGGAGTGGTTGCCGCCCAGGCGTTCTGCGCGCCACGGGCCGAGGCCACCGCGGCGTCGGCGTCCTTTTGCGACGAGGACGCCACGTTGCCGAGGCGTTCGCCGGTGGAAGGGTCGAAAACTTCGATGGTGTCGGCCGACGATGACGGCCTCCAGCCGCCGTCGATGAAGTTGCCCGAGATCTGGGCGGCGAAATCACGCACGTAGGCGCGCTGCTCGGCGGCAGTCATAGCGGAGGTGTTCACAGTTGCGTCCAGTGTCCTGTCTGGTTGATCGTCCTCGTGCACGGGCGTGCACGGGCGTGTTTAGGTGGGTGCCTCGCGGTAGCGGCCGGTGTAGCCCAGCGCGCCCTGGAAGACGTCGTCCAACAGCTCATCGGCGGCTTGGTCGATCGATGCGGGTGTGCGCAGCTGTCCCGGGTAGCCGATCAACTCGCGTATCTGCGGGACCATGTAGTAGGTGCCGGCGACGAACGTTGCCACCACACCGAAGGTGGCGCGATCAAGCTGATGCAACGTCCGCACCGTCGCGGCCAGGTCGGAGACGCCGGCGAGGACACGCAGCACCTCCATCAGTGTCGGCACCAGCTCGGCCCGCGCCAGGCACGCCCGGTCGAGCCAGGTGCCGTCAGGATCAGCCTCGCGCAGTGCCGGCATCGTGTTGGTAGGGGGGATCAGAATGTCGGCGACGTCATACAGCGTGTCCCGGTCGGTTCGGCTCAGAGCGCTCATGACGCGGTCACCTGCCAGCGCGCCGCGGCGACGAGGTGCTCGGCGGTGCGCAGCGCCATCGCCGTGATCGTGGCAGTGGGGTTCACGGCACCCGAGGTGGGCATGGTGCTGCCGTCGACGATGGCCAGGTTCGGTACGTCATGAGCCAGTCCCCATTTGTCGACGACCGAGGTGGCGGGGTCGATGCCCATCTTGGCGGTGCCCAGCAGGTGGCCCGGCTGGTCGGGCCACAGGTCGGTGCGCACCGTCTTGATGGCACCGGCAGCGAGGTGGGCCTCTTCAAGACGGTCGAGGTTGAAGCTCATCAGCCGGCGAGTGTTGTCCGAAATGCGGTAGCGGATTCGCGGAGCGGGGATGCCGTGGGAGTCGGTCAGAGTGTCGTCGAGGGTGACGGTGTTGGTCTCCTCGGGCATGTCCTGAGAGTTGATGGCCCACTGCAGGCTTCGGCCCAGCGTTTCGGAGATCCGGTCGTGGATGGCGGGGCCCCACTGCTCGCCGAAGCCCGCCCGGTCGTGCAGCGACAAGGCGCGCAAGGGGCCGCCCGTGGGCATCACCTGCCACTTGGCGCCGCCGACGAAGCCGCGGGAGGTGTCGGTTTCGTAAAACTCCAGCGAGTGGATGGACTGTCCGGCCGGCCCGAGCCAGCTGTCAAGGGGTTCGTCGTAGATTCCCGTGACCGCACCGTTGGGGTGCAGCATCAGGCGCTTTCCGACCAAGCCGGAGGAGTTCGCAAGTCCGTCTGGGGCATCGGCGTGCGCCGACAGCAGCAGTAGTCGCGCTGTGCCAATTCCGTTGGCCGCCAACACGACAAGGTGAGCCTTCTGTCGGCGTTCAATGCCTTCGGCGTCGAAGTAGATCGCGCCGTCGGCGCGGCCCCGAGCGTCGGTGGTGATCCTGCGGACCCGGCAATGGGTCTTCAGCTGTGCGCCGTGCTTGATGGCCGACGGCCAGTGGGTGAGGTCGAAGGAGGCTTTGGCTCCCTCGGGGCACCCCGTTTCGCAGGTGCCGATTCGGGCGCAGCGGGCGAGGGAGCCCACACGCTGGGATGCGATCGCGTTAGGAGCGGGCCACCAGTGCCACCCCAGCTTGTTCATCCCGGCCGCAGCGCGGCGTCCGATTTTGCCGATTGGGTGAGGTGGCAACGGGGGCACCATGCCCGGCGGGTACATCGGATCGCCTTCGACGCCGGACACGCCGATGGCGCGGTCGATCTTGTCGTAGAAGGGGGCGAGGTCGTTGTAGGTCAGCGGCCAGTCGTCGCCGACACCGTCGAGGGAGTGCATGCGAAAGTCCGAGGGCAGCAGGCGCATCCATTGCGCACCGTAGAGCAATGTGCTCCCCCCGACACCGCCGATCATCAGCGGATGCAGATCGCTGTCGTCGACCTCCAGCGGGTAGTCGTCGGGCGATTTGCGGATATTGGGCTCGGCGCTCCACCCTTGCTGGGACAGCAATTCCCATTCCGGTTTGACGCCGGGGAACTCGTTGTTGTTGTACCACCGACCCTGTTCCAGGCAGAGCACCCCGAAACCGTTGCGCGCCATTTCGCGTGCCACTACCGCTCCTGACGGGCCGGCTCCGACGATCAGAACGTCGACAGTCTCGGTTTCGGTGGAAGGATTCGCCACACTCATCTGACACCCTTTTCCGGTAGCAACCCGATCGCCGCTGCGGCCGACGGCGACGATCGTCCGACTCGGCAACTGAGACTTAAATGGCCGTTAAAGGTTATCTCAATTAGCCTTTTGGGGCAAGCACGGCGCCGATGTGCGCGGCTAAATGGCCTGGCGCAGGGGCGTGGGCGGATCAGGGACTCGTGTAAAGCGCAGCGCCCAGTCCGCCGTCGACGACGATCGAGGCGCCGTTGACAAAGGATGCGTCGTCTGAAATTAGGAAGCGCACGACGTGGGCAACTTCAGCAGGGTCGGCGATGCGTTCGACCGGATAGCACGAACAGATCTGGCGGCGGGCTTCCTCGGGGTCCTCGTGGGCGGCGAAATACTGCTGCACCATCGGGGTGTCCATATCGCCGGGCAGGACCGCATTGGCGCGGATTCCGGCACGAGCAAGTGCTCGGGTCACCGCGATACTGCGGGTGAGGCCCAGTACAGCGTGCTTGCTCGTGGTGTAGGCCGGCAGCATCGGATCGGCACTGACCGACAGCACCGAGGCGATGTTGACGATGCTGCCGCCCCGACCGAGTCGCAGCATCGCCGCCGCGGCGTGTTTGCACACCCAGAAGGGTCCACGGACGTTGGTGGCATCGATGGTTTCCCAATCCTCGTTGGTGGTGTCCAGAAGGTCGCGTTCGATTTGCTTGCCTGCATTGTTGACGACGAAATCGACGCTGCCGAAGCGCCTTTCGACCTCGGCGAGCGCGCTGATGACAGCGGCCTCATCCGTGACGTCGGCTTGCAGCACCTCGGCAGTGCCGGCCAGACCGTGAGCCCGGGCTGCGGTTTCGCGCAGTCCTTCGATGTTGCGGCCAAGAGCCACGACGTTGGCGCCGTCGGCAGCCAGATCGAGCACAATTGCGCGGCCCAGGCCGCCGGAAGCTCCTGTCACGAGTCCTGACTTGTTGGCGCAGCTGCTCATTCCGTCCTCACTTCGTGGTAGGGGTGGTGTCCGGTGGGCCGGCTCTGGGGGTCGGCTGAACGATTCGCAACGTTGCCTCCGCCTCGGTGGCGCGGACGGCGACGATGTCACCGCTGGTCAGGCTGGCGTAATTGGGGGCGTCGGCGACGATGACGGGACAACGGACTCCGTAGAGTTCGCGGCTGACCACTGCGCCGACGCACAGCACGTAGTCGGCGGCGGCCAGGACTACGGCCACCGGACCATTCCCGGCCGCCCAGGCCTGGGCGAAGACTTGCGCGTTCGTGCCCGATCCTCGGGATTCGGGCATTACCAGTACCTTTCCCGCCACTGACCTGCCGCGCTGGGGGTGGCTGTGATGATTGATGATGCCGGTGCCCGGATCGAGCCCTCCCCACGCGTTGAGCGGTTCACTGAGAGTGAGCACGACACCTTCGCCGCAGCCCGTCAACAAGACGCGGACCGGGTGGCCGCCCTCAGAACCCGTCATGGTCGATCACCCTGCCCGCGATCGCGGATTCGACGCATACCTCAAGGTCGGCGAACAGAACATCGACGCCGATGTTGCGGGGCGCATACCAGGCCCACTTGGCGGAGTTGGTCAGCACCAGCCCGTCGGTCTGCGGCAGGATCGGCGTGTTGTAGGTGCAGGTGTCGGTAACGATCCGCACGCCGGCGGATTCCAGGATTTCGATGAGCCCCCGCTTCGCGACCTCGTCATACACCCATCGGCCGGCGTTGACGTAAAGCGGTGTTCTCTCGTGGACGCGTCGACGGTTGAGCAGCGTTGCCAGGTGGCCAAACTCCGCGATTGAGAAGTGGGGCGTGCCGATGCATACGGCCGCCAGCTTGCCGCTCCTGCGGGTGCTGAGCTCGGTCCATGCCCGGTGCAGGTCCGCGGTCGTCACCGTGATGGTCTGCTCGGGAGCCCGGCCCCCGAACACCTCATCCGCATCGAGCGCTTCCGGCGTGACGCCGAGGACATGGAAGAGCGCGACGGCCCCGGTCGAGGCGGTCGCCGCGCCGAAGGCTTTGAGCTGGTCTTCGGTAGCCGTAGTGATGCCGCGCACCACTGGCACTCGGCTACCGCACCACTGGCCGACCAGGTGGCCCAGCAGCGGGAAGAACGCGTCGCGGGCCATCACGGGTGCCGGTAGTGCGGTGACGTCGACGAGTAGCCGGCCGCGGCGCCCTTCATCGGTGTGGAGGCCGGCGAAGGGAGCGCGGCCCACGATTGCGGCGGCGATGTCGACGAAGTCGCCGTAGCGCTGGGTGCGCGCGCCCAGCACGCTGTTGGCGAAGACAATGGCGTTAGATTCGCCCCAGGCGATGTGTTGGCCGAGTTTCGGGCGATTGGCAAGCAGGTACGGAGCGCAGGTCCAAGTCGGCGCACAGCCGAGACGCTCGTAGAGGTCCATCAGGATCCGGGCATGTGTCGCCAAGTCCTGAGGGCCATTCCAGTATTGCGGGTGCCGCAGATCAATCGAGCCGACGTTGAGCGTGGTGGGTACCGATACCCGGGCGCCGCCGTCGACGAGCGCCTTTACGAAGTCGATCGATACCGCGCCGACGTACAGGCAACCATCGACGTGCGCGCTGTGGACATCGATCAGCGTCGGCGCGTCCATGGCGTTGGCAACGGCCACCAGAACCCGCATGGCCAGTTGAGCGCCGGGCCCGTGCTCACCGTTGAGGTAGGCCCGGTCATGTTGACTGAGTGCAGTCGATGCCGGCATCTGCAGGGCCTCCGTCCGCCAGCTCTCACCGGCGGTCATAAAGGCTAGTGCTATTGTCCTCTAATGGCCAATATACTCTCTAGTACCAGGCCGGATGGGCCGCGCGGAGAGGCATAGAGCGGGCTGCGCTGTAGAAACTCACCGTTAGCGGCCTCCGGACTTATCATTTGAGTGCAGTGAGCCCGAAGGAGTGACCGAATGCGGGACTTCAGTCCAGTTCGTACACGCAGCGTTGCCAGCGATGTGGTGGGCCAGATTGTCGAACGTCTGCGTTCGGGGGAACTGAAGCTGGGCGATGTCCTGCCCGGCGAACGCGTCCTGGCCGCACAGATGGACGTGTCTCGCCCGACAGTCAGCGGCGCAATGGCCCGGCTGGCCGATGCCGGGATTCTGCGGCGGCGCCCGGGACGGCAGGGCAACGCCGAAATCATCTCGATCTGGGTTCCAGACGAACTCATCGAGAGGCACACTGCCGTCGGCAGATTGGAGGCCGACGACATTTTCCGCGTGCTCGAGGCACGCAAAACGCTCGAGCCGCGCATCGCCCAGCTGACGGCATTTCGGGCAACCGATGAGGACTTCGCCGAGTTGCAGGACTCCATCGATCTTCTTGTCGCCCACGGTGACGACATCAATCGCGCGGAACAGGCTGAGCTGCTGTTTCACCGGATCATGTGGCGCGCCGCCCGCAACAGCTCACTGCAAGCCATGATGTTGGGACTTGAGCAAGAACTCGCCCCGATCCACGACATGATGCTGCGCACTCCCGAGGACTACGCGGCGGGAATCGAACTGCACACCGCCACACTGGCAGCCCTCAAGCGTGGCGACCCCGCCGAGATCGAGAACGAGATGTACCGGCATTTGGGGCATTTCGAAGCGATTGTCGCCGACGTGCTGCAACGCACCCCACATCGTCAGACGCCGCCGTTCCTGCTGGCGGGCGCCCACTGACACGTTGAGCCGATGCGCAGTCCTCGGGGTTGACGTGCGGTGGTGGTTACCCGGCCGCGAGGCGCTCCTCGTAAACCGTCGAGCGGATCGCTTCGCGGCACGTGCAACTTGTACGCGCTGCTGTGTAGTTGGGCGGTGACCTTTTGCACATGCTGCGTCTGTCAGGTCCGTTGCTGGCCGAGAACACTAAAAATGCGTCCGCGATCTGAAGTCGCCGCAGACGCCCATACGACAGTGGTTATCGGCAAGGAGACTTATTGTGTCGGTCATTCTCAAGGCGCCGGCAGCGCAGGTCGGCACCGCCCACAAGAGCGATCCCCAGGTTGTGGAGACCGTCGCGGCGGTTCTCGACGACATTCGCGCCAACGGCGATTTGGCGGTCCGCAGGTATTCCGAGAAGTTCGATAAATGGACGCCTGAATCGTTCCGCCTCAGCGGCGACGAGATCGCCAGGATCGTCGCCGATCTGCCGACGACGGTCATCGACGACCTGTCCTTCGTACAGCAACAAGTCCGTAGATTCGCCCAGGCGCAACGGGATTCCATGCGCGACGTCGAGATCGAGACCCTGCCGGGAGTGCGGCTGGGTCACAAGCACGTGCCGGTGGCGGCCTCGGGCGCCTATGTGCCGGGCGGCCGCTACCCGCTGACGGCGTCGGCGCACATGACCGTGGTGACCGCCAAGGTGGCCGGCGTCGATCGCGTGGCGGCGACCACGCCCCCGAACGCGGGCACACCTCCGCAGATCAGCGTTGCGGCAATGCATCTTGCCGGAGCCGATGAAATCTATGTGCTCGGCGGCGTGCAGGCTATCGGTGCGCTGGCGTTGGGTACCGAGACGATCGCCCCCGTCAATCTGTTGACCGGCCCGGGCAACGCGTACGTCGCCGAGGCCAAGCGACAGCTGTTCGGCGAGGTCGGTATCGATTTGTTCGCCGGACCCACCGAGGTGCTCATCATCACCGATGACACCGCCGATCCGTTCGTCGTGGCCGCCGACCTGCTCAGCCAGGCCGAGCACGGGCCGGATTCCCCCTGCGTGTTGGTGACGACCTCAGAGCGTGTGGGCCGCGAGACCATCGTTGAAGTGTCTCGCCAGCTGCAGAACCTACCTACCAGCGGCGTCGCGGCGGTGTCCTGGGAGAGGTACGGCGAGGTGCACCTGGTCGATGACCTGAAGGAGGCGTTCGCGTTGGGCGATCAATTCGCCAGCGAGCATGTCCAGATCCTCACCGCTGAACCGCGCCGTGCGCTGACCGAAATGCACGACTACGGCGCGTTGTTCCTGGGCGATAAGACTTGTGTGTCGTACGGCGACAAGACCATCGGAACCAACCACGTGCTGCCGACTTTGGGCGCGGCTCGGTACACCGGCGGACTCTGGGTGGGCAAGTACCTCAAGACGGTGACCTACCAGGAGATCGACAACGCCGAGTCCAGCGCGGAACTGGGCCGCATCTGCGGCCGCGCGGCACGTCTGGAGAATTTCGAGGGCCACGCCCGGTCGGCCGACGTGCGCGCTGCCAAGTTCGGCGGTGACGCGCTGCCTTGGACCGACCATGCCTTCGACACCGCCGGTAAGGTTTCGGCGCGCTGAAACGACCGCACAGGCATCCTGCCCCCTAGTGTCACCGTCGGGCGTCGCCCGGTAATGCCCCTCAGCACAGGGGCCAAGGAGTGAATTCCGTTGAGCGCAAACCCCCAGCCGAAAGTCCCCACGTTGCGCGCGGTCGATCACTGTGCCTACACGGTGCCCGATCTCGAAGGGGCGGTGGACTTCTTCGTTGACCATTTCGGTGCCGAACTCGTGTTCTACGACGGGCCGTTCCTCGACGAGAAGTTCGACGGCATGCGACGGCGCCTCAACGTCGACCCGCGCGCCCAGTGCCGGATCGCGATGATTCGGATCGGCAAGCATCACAACGTCGAACTGTTCGAATATGCTGCGCCGGAACAGAACAGCGTATTGCCGCACAACAGCGATATCGGAGGACATCACCTCGCGTTCTATGTCGACGACATCGACGCCGCCCACGACTATGTCCGATCCATCCCCGGTGTGGTGGTGCAGGAAGGACCCAACGGTGTCGATCCGGCAGCGCCGGTGGCCGGTCAACGTTGGTTCTACTTCCAGTCGCCGTGGGGGATGCAACTCGAACTCACCAGCTGCCCCACCGGGGGCTTCTACGACGGACTGCCGGGGGCGGCAATGGCTGCGCCAAGCCGGGCATGGCGCTGAGCGGCAAAACCAGCCGGGCCTGACCATCTGGCGTGCACAAGCGTCACCGCCGATTTCGCCATCACACGGCGACCATCCGCGCAAGGCAAGCAGCTGATCATGTGTGCGCGGCGGAGCACGCCCGGAGCTGTTGTCAGTGTGTGCTCTGAGCGGTGTTGGCGGCCACGTGTCGAAGGACGTGACGGCTGAATCGCTCAATCTGCTCTTCCTCGTCACCGTGGATCGGCTGCAGGACAACAGAGTCGGCGCCGGCAGCGGCCAGCTTTGCGATGGCCGCCTGACATGCCTGGGCGTCGCCGGCGACGGTCAGACGGCTGATCACGTCGAGGTCGGGGTCAGATTCTTGCAACGTGCCCAGCTGGGCGGCCAGGTAGGGCTTGCGTAGTGCCTCGTCGACGGTGGACCGCAGCGCCTCTAAACCGCAATGCGCGTCCTCGGGGTCGAGGTTGGACCAGACGAAGACGGTGATATGGGCGTCGGGTCCCAGCGTCCGGCGGACCCGAGCCACGTACTCCGGCGGCGAGCCCTCGGCCAGGATCACGCCCAGCCCGAGTTGCTGGGCGGTGTCAATGCCTTTCGGTCCACGCACGCCCAAGCTCAGTGGGGGAGCGTCAACAGGTGGATGGGTCAGCGACACCGCGGCGAGGTGCACGTGGTCCCCCGAGTAACTGACCTGCTTGCCCGCGAGCAGGTCTCGTACTGTCTCGGACACCTCGTGCAGGCATGCCATCAAGCTGCCGGGGTGTTGGCCGACTTGTGTCAGCCATGCCGGCATCCCGTGCCCAATGCCGGCATGGAACCGACCAGCCGACAGGCGCGCGACCGATGCGAATTCCATCGCCAGATACATCGGGTTGCGCACGGCGGCCGGCGCGATGCCCAGTCCCACTTGGATTTTGGTTGTTACCGCCAGCGCCGAGGCGACCTGCGCGATGCCGCCGGACAGGGCGAGGTCTTCGCACACCCACAGTTCGTCAAAGCCTGCCTCTTCGGCCGATCGGGCGAGCCGCACCGCGTCCTCGGCGGGTCGTGCGTCGAGCTTGAATCCGAGCTTAGGCATCATCCACTCTCCTGCTGCTGTAGCGCTGAGTCGAAGCAGTGGCGAGTCACCAGACCACGCTCAACGTATTGACTGGCCGGCGCGGTTGTTGGGGCGTCGTCACGACCGGTGTGGGGTGTCGTCAGGGTCGGTGCTGGCCGGACTTCGCTCGGTGATGGGTGCGTCGATCCCAGCGGCGCGGCTTAACAGCGTCGCCTGGGCGAATCCTGCCGAGGAAAACGTGAGCGTGTCGCAGCGACTCAGCCGCGCGTCGAGTCGTTCCCACAGACCGATGCGCTGGCCATGTGTGTCGCGGCGGGACCTGATCATGGGGCCGATTCTCCGCGTCAACGCTGCGAAGCGGTCGCTGACGAGACGGCACGGGGCTCGCGCGGGCCTATGAGATTGCCTGCCGCATCGCGGAAATGGGGTGCCTTAAACGGGTTCAGGGCGCCGGCGTCAACGATGTGCGCGGTGCCGGTGACGTAGCGGCCGTCGTCGCTGGCCAAGTACACCACCGCGTTGCTGACGTCGCTCGGATCCAGGAACGGCACCGGCAGCGCGTGCATGGCGGTCAGTGCTTCCAGGGCGTCATCCTGCGTCGCGCCCTCTTTACCTCCGGCGAAGAGTCGGTTGTAACGAGGGTTGTTGATCATCGGCGTGTTCACGTTGGTCGGGTTGACCGAGTTGACCCGAATGTTGTGCGGCGCCAGCTCGCCCGCCAACGTGCGCATGAGTCCGTTGACGCCGTGTTTGGAGGCCGCGTAGTGGCCGATATTGAGCTCGACGGTCAACCCCGAGATCGAGCTGATCAAGATGATCGCGCCGCCTTCGTTTTGGGCCAGCAAGATGGGGACCGTGGCTTTGATCGTCTTCCACACGCCGGTCAGGTTGACGTCGATTTGGTCCTGGAACTGCTCTTCGGTCAACTCCCACAGCGGCGCGGTGTCGTTGAGAGTGCCGGCGTTGGCGACCACGATGTCCAGGCGTCCCAGCTCGGAAACTCCGTCCTGCACCGCCTTCTGCAGGCCGGCGAGGTCGCGGACGTCGACCTCGGCGGCGAAAACCCGGCGCCCCCGGCTCTTCACCAGGTCCACGGTGGTGACCAGGTCATCGGAGTCGGCCATCGGATAGGGCACCGTGTCGATCTGGCGGCACACATCCAGGGCGACGATGTCGGCGCCCTCGTCGGCGAGTCGCAGCGCATGCGAGCGGCCTTGGCCGCGCGCCGCACCAGTGATAACAGCGACCTTGCCATCGAGACGCCCCATGAAGTCCTCTTTCCGGATTGGCTGCGAAGTGATGAATTCCGTTGTCGCCGAGGGTTACTGGTGTTGCTCGCGGCCTCGCAGCTCCCGGTATTCCTCAGCGCGTTCGTCGGTGATGTGGGGCAGCGGTGGGAAGTCCAGCCACCCGGAAACGAACGGGCTGGCCAGGTCGCGGTCGGTCGGGATTTCGACCAACACCGGCGCCTGCGCGTCGAACGCCCGCTTGAACGTCGGTTCGAGGTCGGCGGCCGAGTCGACGCGGAACGACTCCAGACCGAATGACTTGCCCAGGTCCTTGAAGCTCGGGCTGTAGGGGGTCCCGTCAGGCCGGTTGAACTCGGTGCCGATGATGCGATCGGTGGCGTTGCGCTGTCCGCCGCGGATCGAGATGTAGCCCGAGTTGTCCTGGACGATGAACACCACCGGGATGTCGTGCTGGATCGCCACGCCGATCTCCTGGGCCGTCATCAGGAAGTCACCGTCACCGGTGATCGTGGCGACCTGGCGCTCCGGCGCGGCCAGCTTGGCGCCCAGCGCCGCCGGCACGGGCCAGCCCATCGACGAGAAGCCGCCGGTGGTCAAATGGGTGCGCGGCTCATAGACCGGGAACGTCTGCTTGACGGCACCCTGAGTGTTGCCGGAGCCGACCAGCACGATGCCATTGCGGTCCATCACCCGGCGCAGCGCGGCCAGCGGCCGCTGCAGGGTGAACGGGAACCGGTCGGTGTCGCGGCGCGTGGAGAGCTCGTTTTCCCACTCGGCCTTGCGTTCGGCGACCTCGGCGAGATACTCGGTGCGGTCGGGCTTGGACGGCAGTGAGTCCACAATCGCGGCCAGTGCGGGCTTGGCGTCGGCGAGGATGCCGACCTCGGCCGGGTAGATCTTGCCGATCTCGTGCGGGTCGATGTCGATGTGGATGAGCTTGGCCGGCGGGAACGAGAACGACTGACCCTTGGCGTAGCTCGAGGCCGACCAGTCGGTGAAGCGGCATCCGATGGAGACCACGGCGTCGGCGTTGGCGGCCAGGTAGTTGCCGTGGATGGTGCCGGTCTGTCCGACGCTGCCGACGAAGAGGTCGTGATCTTCAGGGAAACCGCTCTTGCCGTTCCAGGTCGTGGCCACCGGGATGTTGAAGCCCTCGGCGAGGGCGCGGACCTCGTCGGTCGCGTTGGCGCTGATCGCGCCGCCACCGATGATGATCATCGGCCGCTTCGCGGTGGCCAGCAGGTCAACTGCCGCCTCGATGGCCTGCGGATCGGGGTACTGCAATCCCACCGGGAGGCGACGCGCCAGATCGTGAAAGTTCACCTCGGCGGTTTCGGCGTGCAGATCCCAGGGCACCTCGATGTGGGCGGGCCCGCGGCGGCCGGTCAGCATCGCCGAGAAAGCTCGGTGCAGGATGAACGGCAGGTCCTCAATGCTGTTGGCGACCCAGCTACGTTTCGAGACCGCCTCGGCGATCTGCGGAAAACCGTTGTCCTTCTGGCGTTCCAGCTCCTGCAGTACGCCGCGGCCGCGCATGTGACGCGGGGGCCCGCCGGTGATGACCAGCACGCTGGTCGAGTCGCTGTACGCGGTGGCGAGCCCGAGCACCGTGTTGGAGGCGCCGGCACCGATGGAGGTCACAGCACACATCGGTTTGCCCGACACCCGGTAGTACCCGTCGGCGAGGTGGACTGCACTCTGCTCGTGGTAGGTCTGGATGAACGGGATCTTCGACTCGTCTTCGTTGAACGCATCCATCAGTCCCCAGATGCCGTGACCGGGGATGCCTGCCACGTAGGGCACTCCGTAGTCTTTGAGGACGCGGGCGATGACCTGCCCTCCGTTAAGCCTGGGCATGAGCTGTCCTTTCTCGCGCGGACGTACAGAATCTGTGCTTGCCGGCCGGTCACCGCAACCGCATTACCGCAGCGGGCACGCGCGACGGGCTGTATCGACAGTCTGACCCGCGGCGCGAGGGTCGCAATAGACGCAGTGTGAGCAACGGGCACCGCCACGCCTGCACATCCTGACATCGTGCAGGGGTGTTGCCAGGCCATGCGAGCGTGCAGTGTGCGTCCACGCGGCAATCGCCGACAGTCCGATTCCGTGGCGGGCGTGCGCGCGGGCGGCGTCTGATCGGGGACGCTCGCTTCGCTGTGCACCATGGCCGTGCGTTATTGCACACTCTGCGTCTGGGAGTCGACAGCGTCGCACGGCAACACTTGGAGGACGCCGCGCACAGGAGTCTGCACGCGTTCGGCCTTCAGCCCCATAAGGAGACGTCACGTGTCGGTCATGCCCATGACCTCGACCACCCAGGTCACGATCCTTCGCAACATCCCGGTCTGGGTCTGCGTCGTCAACGACAGTCGGCCAGCCCGCAATTCCGCACCGGAGGTCACGCCGCGATGACCCACGCCGGTGTCGACACCTTGCAGGCCCCCAGCATCGCCGCGCACCCAACGCGGCGCGAGCATGATTCTTTGGGCGACTGGGCTGTTCCCTCGCGGGCCTACTACGGCGTGCACACGGCGCGTGCCCTGCAGAACTTCCCCATCTCGGGCACCGCACTGGCTGCCTACCCCGATTTCGTCAATGCGCTGGCGGCGGTCAAACAGGCCGCCGCGGCGGCCAACCGCGAACTCGGACTACTCGATGCCGAACGTGCCCAGGCCATCGAGGTCGCATGCGTGGAGATCCGCGGCGGCGCCCTGCACGAACAGTTCATCGTTGACGTGATCCAAGGCGGTGCGGGTACCTCGACGAACATGAACGCCAACGAGGTCATCGCCAACCGAGCTCTGGAGATCCTCGGCGCGCACCGCGGCGACTACGACAGGTTGCATCCACTCGAACACGTCAATCGCAGCCAGAGCACGAACGACGTCTATCCCACGGCGATCAAAGTCGCTCTGCAAGTGCACATCGCCATCCTGCACGCCACGATGCTGGAGGTCGCCGCGGCGTTCGCCGCCAAGGCCGAGGAATTCGGCTCGGTGTTGAAGATGGGCCGCACCCAACTGCAGGACGCGGTCCCGATGACGCTGGGCCAGGAATTCGGCACCTACGCCATCATGGTCAGCGAGGACGCCGAACGTCTGCAGGAGGCCGCGCAGCTGGTCGCCGAGATCAACCTGGGCGGCACGGCGATCGGCACCGGACTCAACTCGCATCCGCTGTACGCCGGGCTGGTGTGCGAAAAGCTCAGGGAGATCACCGGTTTCCCGCTGGCCACCGCGCACGACCTGGTGGAGGCCACCCAGGATGTCGGCGCCTTCGTCCAACTGTCCGGTGTCCTCAAACGCACCGCGTTGAAGCTGTCCAAGATCTGCAACGACCTCCGGCTGTTGTCATCGGGACCTAGATCCGGCTTCAACGAGATCAATCTTCCCGCCGTGCAAGCCGGTTCGAGCATCATGCCCGGAAAGGTCAACCCGGTCATCCCCGAAGTGGTCAACCAAGTCGCCTATGAGGTCGCCGGCAACGACGTGACGATCAGCATGGCAGCCGAAGCCGGCCAGTTGCAGCTCAACGCTTTCGAACCGATCATCGCGCACTGCTTGTTCCAATCGCTTACCCACCTCAACGCGGCCTGCAAGACCTTGGTGGCCAACTGCGTGGTGGGCATCACCGCCAACGAACAGCGCCTCTATGAGTCGGTGACCAATTCCATCGGCATCATCACCGCACTGAATCCCTATATCGGCTACGCCGCCTCGGCCAGAATCGCCAAACAGGCGCTCACCACCGGGCGGGCGATACCCGATCTGGTCGTCGAAGGCGGCTTGCTCTCAGCTGCTGAAGTGGCCCATCTGCTGACGCCGGAAGCCCTGGTGCGGCCCCGTGAACTCTTGCCGCTCAGACACGCAATCGTCGACTCGTCTCAGGAGAACACCCCGTCATGACCAATGTCTTGTATCTCTACGGCGGCTGGCCCGGCCACAGCCCCTACAACATCGCTGACTGGACCCGCGAACTCGTCGGTGAACTCGGATTTCACCTCGAAGAGTCCCAGGACATCTTCACCCTCGATCGCGACCTCACCGCTTACGACCTGATCATCTTGGGCTGGAACAACGCGCTGACGACCGAAGACCTGTCGGACTCGCAGGAGGACCATCTGCTGGAGGCGGTGGAGGCCGGCACCGGGGTCGCCGCATGGCACGGCGCCGCAGCAGCGTTTCGATCCAGCCTGCGCTACCACCTGATGCTGGGCGGCGACTTCCTGGCCCACCCGGCGGGAGAAGGGTATCCGCATCCTTACGACGTCAACATCGTCAACCGCGACCACGAAGTGACCATAGGTGTCGCGGATTTCCCTGTCGCCTCCGAGCAGTACTACATGAGCGTGGATCCCAACAATGTGGTGCTGGCCGAAACCACCTTCAATGGTGAGCACTTCGCGTGGCTCGACGGCCTGAGAAGCCCGGTCGCCTGGGTCCGCAACTGGGGCAAGGGCCGCGTCTTCTACCACTCGATCGGCCACGCACCGCAAGACCTCGCCGGTGACGACGTCCGCCTGCTCACCAAGCAGGGCATCGGCTGGGCCGCCCGCCGCTAACCCCTAATCCGTTGTCATCTGGCGTCTTGAGACGCCGTAGCCCGAAAGTACGAAAGCTCATGTCCCGCAACATTTGGTTTGAGACCGTCGCCATCGCCCAGCAACGCGCCAAAAAGCGCCTCCCGAAATCGGTCTATTCCTCGCTGATTTCAGCAAGCGAGAAAGGCCTCACCGTCTCCGACAACGTCGGGGCGTTCGCGCAGCTCGGTTTCGCCCCACACGTGGTCGGTGCACCCGCGTCCCGTGAGATGTCCACCACCGTTTTGGGGCAAGAGATTTCGCTCCCCGTGGTGATCTCCCCGACCGGCGTGCAAGCGGTCGACCCCGACGGTGAGGTGGCAGTCGCCAAAGCGGCGGCCGCGCGGGGAACGGCCATGGGTCTGTCCTCGTTCGCCAGTAAACCCATCGAAGATGTGGTCGCCGCCAACTCCAAGGTGTTCTTCCAGATCTACTGGCTCGGTAGCCGTGAGGCCATCGCCGAGCGTGTCCAGCGGGCCAAGGACGCCGGCGCGGTCGGGCTCATCGTCACGACCGACTGGAGCTTCTCGCACGGACGCGACTGGGGCAGCCCTATCATCCCTGAGCGCGTCGACCTGCGCACTATCGCGCGGATGGCGCCCGAAGTGATCACCAAGCCCAGCTGGCTGTGGAGCTTCGGCCGCAATCTGCAACCCCCAGACCTGCGGGTGCCCAATCAGGGTCGGCGCGGTGAGCCGGGCCCGACGTTCTTTGAGGCCTACGGCGAATGGATGGGCACCCCGCCGCCGACCTGGGACGACATCGCCTGGCTACGGGAGCTGTGGGGCGGGCCGTTCATGCTCAAGGGCGTGATGCGCGTCGACGACGCCAGACGCGCCGTCGACGCCGGTGTGTCGGCGATCTCGGTATCCAATCACGGAGGCAACAATCTCGATGGCACCCCGGCAGCGGTGCGGGCACTGCCGGCGATCGCCGACACGGTCGGCGACCAAGTCGAGGTGCTGCTCGACGGAGGCATCCGGCGGGGCAGCGACGTCGTCAAAGCGATGGCGCTGGGCGCGCGAGCCGTCATGATCGGACGCGCCTACCTGTGGGGCCTGGCCGCCAACGGCCAAGCCGGCGTCGAGAACGTACTCGACATCCTGCGCGGCGGCATCGACTCGGCGTTGATGGGCCTGGGTCGGGGCTCCATCCACGGCCTCACCCGCGACGACATCCTCATCCCGGCCGGCTTCGCACGTCGGCTGGGCGACCCCCTGTGCATGACGCAGCCTGTGTGAGGTCTGTTCGCGGCGCCCCGCGCCGCTTAACTGGGCTGTTTACCTGGCCGTGCGACGCCGATATTAGTAAACTCAGAATGCGCAAGGATCACGCATAAACTTGCACACTTCGAAGGTCCTAGGTCTGGGTTCACGCCATGGCGATGTCGATCGAAAGCGCGTTGCAGCTGGAAGTGTTCAGCCGCGTCGCGGTCACGGTGCACGCGGGCCAGCGCAACCTCGACAGATTGGTGCGGTGGGTCCACCCCACCGAAATCCCCGATATCGCGCAATTCCTCAGCGGGGGGGAGATGCTGCTCACCGCCGGGCTGGGCATCGGTGACACCGCCGAGCGGCAACGCGAATACCTCTGCGAAATCGACGACGCGCACGCCGCGGTGCTGATCGTGGAGCTGAGCGGGCGAGCGTTCACCACCCTGCCCGAGCCGCTCATCGAAGCCGCCCGCGAGCGCGAATTTCCCCTGGTGAGCCTTGACGGTGAGCTGCCGTTCGTCGAGGTTTCCGCGCAGGTCCACGAGTCGATCATCGACCAGCGTGTCCTTGACCTCAGCGCCTACGAACGTCTCAACGCAACCTTCATGCAGTTGCTGCTCGCCGGGCGCGACCACGTGCATTTCACCGACGCACTGGCCGCCGAGGTCAACCGACCCGTGGTGCTCGAGGACGCCGCTCGCCAGGTCGTGGCCTACTCAGGCAGCTCGGCTGACGGTGACCTGGCCCTACGGGAGTGGGAACGACACTCCCGCATCGACCACGACGCCGCCACCGCCCGCAGCGGCACCGCCAACGACGCCGACAACTGCACCCGCAAGGCGGTAGTGCTTCGGGGAGAGCGGTGGGGATGGCTGCATGTCTTGCACGGCGGCGAGCCGATCGTGGGCACTGCAGGCTATGCGATCGACCGCGCCGCCGACGGCATCGCCATCGCCCTACTCGGGGCACGCGAAAGCGGGGCCCGCTCGGCCCAACGCCAAAACGCCTTGGTCAGCCGGCTCTTGCTGGGCGACATCTCCGGTGACGAGTTCGTGTCACGAGCGTTGCGCATCGGCTTGGACCTGCGAGATCGTGCCCTGCTGGTGGTGTCGGTCTGCCGCGACGCGACCGCGGCCGACACCGGCGAAGAAGCCATGGAGGAGATGTGCCGGTCCCTGCGGGTGCCCGCGGTGGTCGCCGACGTCGGCGAGCGCACCCTGGTCATCATGGGCCTGTCGCGAACCAGGTCGGAGTCCAAAGTCGTGGAGCGGCTGACCGCCCTGGGTGTGCGGGCCGGGATCAGCCGCCCGGTCAGCGCCAGCCAGTTGTCCGCCGCGGTGGAACAGGCGCGCAGCGCCGCGTCGGTCGCGGCGACGCGACCAGATAAAGCGGTACACCGATTCGACGACCTCGGCGTACTGCGGCTGCTGGCTTCGCTGGCCGGCGGGCCCGAACTCGCTCGCTATATCGAAGACGAACTGGGCGCCCTGCTCAAACACGATGCAACGGCCAGCAATCCGCTGCTGGCGACCTTGCGCACCTATCTGGCCTGCGACGGCAACAAGTCGCAGGCCGCCCAGCAGCTTTACGTCCAGCGCCGCACCCTGTACTACCGGCTGGAGCGCATCGAGAGTCTGCTCGGGCGCTCGCTGGACGACCCGGACACCCGTCAGGCGCTGATTTTCGCCGTCCGCGGACACGACCTCCTGCACCGCGAAGTTCGGCGCTAGAAGCGACAACACAGTCACGACACGTTGCACCCAGTGTGCACCGATGCCGCAGTGGAGTTCTCAGAGTGCTTCTGTCAGCAGCCCACCACGGAGCCCTAGGTTGGGAAACGACACCCGTCTGATCAGGACGGACGGATCCTCTCAGCCCAGGGGAGCGCCTTGATGACCACCGCTGTCGCGGAGCTGCAGTCGCAACTTCTCACCGACACACCCGATGTTGTAGACACCGACATCGCCATCATCGGTTCGGGAATGGGCGGCGGCACGCTCGCCTACGCCCTGCGCGACTGCGGCGCCGACGTGTTGATTATCGAACAAGGCGACTTCCTGCCGGTGGAACGGGAGAACTGGTCGTTTGACGCGGTCCACACCCGCGGACGATACAAGAATTCTGCGGCCTGGCACGACGCCACGACCGGCAAGGACTTCGTTCCCGGCAACTACCACTACGTCGGCGGATCCACCAAAATGTATGGGGCCACACTGCCGCGACTTCGCGAATACGACTTCGGCGAGATCGACCACGTCGACGGCGTGTCGCCGGCCTGGCCAATCAGCTACGCCGATCTGGAGCCGTTTTACGGCGCCGCAGAACACATGTTCTGGGTGCACGCCAACAAAGACGAGGACCCCACCGATCCGTGGCGGTCCACCGACTACCCATTCCCGGGGCTGGCCCACGAAGGCGCGATGGCCAAACTGTTCGAATCCGCCCGGCGCCAAGGCCTGCACCCGTTCGCCGCACCGCAAGCCCTCGACCGCCGGCCCGGCGGTAACTGCGTGCTGTGCTACACCTGCGATTCGTTCGCGTGCATGGTCGACGCCAAAGGCGACGCCGACGTTGCCGCTGTGCGCCCGGCGCTGCGGGCGGCTTCCAAAAACGTGCGACTGCTGACCAACGCCGAAGTCACCCGATTGGAAACCGACGGCGGCGGGCGCACGGTGACCGCAGCCCAGATTCTCCACCACGGCCGCCGAATTCAAGTGCGGGCCAAGCGTTTCGTGGTTGCCTGCGGTGCGGTCAACACAGCAGCACTACTGCTGCGGTCGCAGTCGCCGACCCACCCGAAGGGTCTGGCCAACTCGTCAGATCAGATCGGGCGCAACTACATGGCGCACGTGACAACCTTCTTCTTGGCCATTGACCCGCGACACCCTAACGAGGCGGTCTACCAGAAAACGATCGGCATCAACGACTGGTACACCGCGGGGCCGGCCACCCAATACCCACTGGGCAACGTTCAGGGTTTGGGCAAACTGCGCGGCCCACAAGCCAAACTCGGTACACCGTGGGTGCCGCTGCCGATCCTCGACGAAGTCACCAAGTTCACGCTGGATCTGTTCATCCAAAGCGAAGATCTGCCCTTGGCCGAGAACCGGGTGACGATCAACTCCAAGGGGCAGATCGTGCTGACCCGGCGCGCCACCAACATGACCACCCACGAGGACCTCATCAAGCGGATGAAGTCGGTGGTCCGCAAGGCCGGCTTCCCGATCATCTTGACACGCAACCTGGGCGTGGAGGCCACGTCACATCAGTGCGGGACAGCGCGCATGGGCCACGACCCGGCCACCAGCGTCGTCGACGCCGGATTGCGGGCCTATGACCTGGACAACATGTGGATCGCCGACAGTTCACCGTTCCCGTCCTCCGCGGCGGTCAATCCCGCGCTCACCGTCGCCGCACTGGCTCTGCGCCTGGCTGACTCCGGTGCGCTGACGACCTAGCCCGGCACGACCATCCCGCCAAACCAATCGAACGTCCCCGAGGAAGGCCATCCCGCCATGACGACCGCTACCTCGACACCGAGCGCCCTGGCGCCGCTGTTTGAGCCCATCACTCTCGGAAACGTAGAGATCCGCAACCGGGTGGTGATGACCGGCCACGGCACCGGCATGGCCAAGGACTACCTGCCCACCGATCAGCACGTCGCCTACTACCGCGAGCGGGCCATGGGCGGCGTCGGCCTGATCGGAATGGCGTTCCCCCAAATACACCCGACCTCACAGGACGTGCCCGGCGAACCGCGATCGTGGCTCCCTCAAATCGTTCCCGGCCTCAGCGCGATCACCGACGCGGTGCACGAATATGGTGCCCGCATGGTTATGCAGCTGGGACACGGAGGGCGCCAAGGACATTCGACGTTCACCGAACGCGCACTATGGTCACCGTCGAACACCCCGTGCCCGTTCAATCTCGAGATGCCCAAGGAGATGGAGATCGAGGACATCGACGAGATCGTCGAAGCACACGCCGTCGGCGCCCGCCATGCCAAACAGGGCGGCATGGACGGCGTCGAGATCCACTCCGGATACGGCGGATACCTGTTGGCGTCGTTCTTGTCCCCGTTCTCCAACCATCGCACCGATGAATACGGCGGCTCCCTGGAGAATCGGATGCGCATCGTGCTGCGCGTCATCGACGCGATACGCGACGAGGTCGGCCCCGACTATCTGGTCGGAATGAACCTGCAGGGCCACGACTTCAGCCCCGGCGGGCTCGACGTCAGCGATGCCCAGCAGATTGCGCAGGTGCTCGCCGCGACCGGCAAGATTGACTACCTCTGCGTCAAAGCCGCGACATACAACGAGGCCCACCAAAACGTTCCAGACATGCAGCACCCGAAACGCATCTGGGAAAGCCTTGCCGCCGCGGTCAAATCAGTCGTCGACATCCCGGTCATCGCAGTCGGACGCATCAATGATCCGTATGACGCCGCCGACATCCTGCAGCTCGGCCACGCCGATATGGTCGCCATGACGCGCCAGCAGATCGCCGATCCCGAAACCGTCAACAAGATGCGCGAAGGCAGGACCGAGGAAATCCGCCGCTGCATCGGCTGTAACCAGGGCTGCATCGACCGACTGTTCGACGTCACCCACTCCTCGTGCGTCCATAATCCGGCCGCCGGCTATGAACGGGAACTGGGAATCGGCACCCTCTTGCAGGCGACCTTCCGGCGACGCGTCGTGGTCATCGGCGCCGGCCCGGCGGGAATGAAGGCCGCCGAGACTGCAGCCCGCCAAGGTCACGAGGTGATCCTCATCGAGCGACGAAACCGCACCGGTGGTCAACTGCGGATCGCCGAAAAAATCAAGGGCCGCAAGGAAATCGGCGGCGTAATCGACCATCTTGACGTCATGATCGCCAAGCACGGTGTCGATGTGCGGCTGGGCTGGGCGCCCACCGCCGAGGAGGTCCTCTTAATCAAGCCCGGCCACATCATCGTGGCCACCGGTTCGGCCCCCGGACCCGACATCGTCGGCAATCTGGCACAGGGTATTCACTTCACGCCAGGCCTCGACCAAGACCACGTGCTCACGGTGTGGGACGTGCTCGAACACGTACAGCCGGTTGGCCATCATGTGGTCATCATCGACGACGGTGAAGGCGGCTGGAAAGGCATCGGGCTGGCCCTGCAGCTCCAAAGCGAAGCACACCACGTCGAGATGATCACCCCGCTGCCCTACGTCGGTGCCAAACTGGGTCCCTTCAGCGCCAACCTCGCGGTCCCGCGGGTGCACCAGTCGGGAATGACTACACACCCGTTCACCACAGTGACCGCCGTGAGCGGGCCCACCGTGCAGATCACCGAGCAGGGCAGGCCCGGCTCCATCACCGACGTCGACACGGTGATCCGCGCCGGCTGGCACCGCCCGGTCACCGACCTCTATTTCGCACTGAAGGGGCGCGGCGTTCCTGTCGAGCGGGTGGGTGACGCGATCGCCAGCCGCACCATGATGGAAGCAGTTCACGAAGGTGAGCGCGCGGCGCGCAGGATCGACGCCACCGCCAAACTGGATCAACATGCGCCGGTCTGACCGACACCCGCTTGCCGGTCATCGACGAAGGTAAACGACAATCCGAGCTTGAGGAGCCGCGGTGATGATCCGTCTGACGGCAAAAACGGCTCCGACGGGTCGCCCGAAACTTGCGTCATGTGCGGCCGCTGGAAGCATCCACCACGGCACAGCGCGCGGCCTGCAGCGGCGATGACACAACCGGCACAAACACAGACCTTGCGTCACGCCCGTGCCGCGGTGTTCGCACTGTTCGCTTCCTTCGGGATCGTCCTGTCAACGTGGGCGGTGCACCTGCCGGCGCTTGCGCAAGCCGTCGAGATGTCCAACGCCATGACGGGGACGGTGTTGCTCATCCTGGGTATCGGATCCCTTGCGGGAATGCAGATCGTCGGCGTCATCGTCGATCGCTGGGGCACCGAGCGCGTCGCGGTCCTCGGGGGAGCGGCCTTGGCGGTGGCGATCATGGTGCCCTTGGCCGCTACGACCGTCGGCGAGGCCGCCGTCGGAGCGTTCGTGTTAGGTGCCTCGGCTGGATGCGCCGACGTCGGGATGAACGCGGCCGCCGTCGATGTGGAACGCGACTACGGCCGACCGATCAATGCTGCCTTTCATGCGATGTTTTCCATCGGAACCGTCATCGGATCTCTCCTCGGGGCGGCCGGATTCGCCTTGCAGCTCAGCACATTGACGACCACCGCCACCGTCGCGGCGATATGCGCGGTGACCGTCGGGGCCGCCTTCGCCTGCTTCCGCGGTTACCGTGCCAGTCGCGTGACCGATCCCGCAGAAGCATCGGTGCTATCGCCACAACCTGATCGACACCACCGCCGGCGGGTGCTGTTGCTGGGCATCTTGGTTTTCCTGCTGCTGCTGTCCGAGGGCTCGGCAATGGACTGGAGCAGCCTTCACGCCCGGCAGCATCTGGGGGCATCGGCATCGTTGGCCGCGCTGGCTGTCGGAGCATTCGTGGTGGCGATGACCGTGGTGCGTTTCACGGTGGACCGCGTCGCCCAAGCTGTAGGCAGGGTATGGGTGCTGCGAGGCGGATCGATCGTGGCCGCCGCGGGCATCCTGACCGTCATCATGGCGCCCAACCTGCCGGTCGTACTTGCCGGCTGGGCGCTGTTCGGGCTGGGACTAGCCGGCGGTGTGCCGCAGGTTCTCACCGCCGCGGGCAATCTCGGCGGCGGATCGGCTCGGACGATGTCACGCGTGGTGGGTGTGGGCTACGTCGCCATCCTCGGCGGTCCTGCACTGATCGGCTGGCTCGTGCAGTTGGTGTCATGGGAAGGCGCGTTTCTGGTGCCGCTTTGCGCGCTCTTAATCTGTGCGCTCGGTGCCCGCCTCGTCGCGCCCAACGCCGATTGACCGCCAATCGGTTGTCGCCGTTGCATTGCCCACCGCTATGGCGGGCCGTAGGCGGCAGCGATGCGATTGTCAGCGCCTGTATTTCGTCAGCGCGTCCAGGACGAAGTTGTGGTCGTGTTCGGCCGCCAGGCCGGACACGCCGACCGCGCCGATCAGCGACCCTCGCACCCGCAACGGCACTGCGCCGCCCGCCAGGGCGATATCGCAAGTGCGGTAGCCGTTCTCGGCGAAATAGTCGCCCCCCATCGCGCGCTGCTGGCACTCAAGCGCCCACGATGAGCAGTTGTGCTTGTACACCGCGCGGAACTTGCGAGCGAGCCAATCGTCATTTGTGGCCGACGACCCTTTGAGGGCGGCGTGGAATACCAGCTGTTCTCCGAACACGATGGCGATTGCCACCGGGTAGTCGTGGTTCATTGCAGCGGTGACCATTTCGCTGCCCAGAGCCCAGGCATCGGCGTAGGAGAAGCTGTCGAAGTCGATGGCATTCTCTTCGGTGAGCGCATCGCGGTAGATCTCGGACCAAAAATCCATCGGGTCGGCAGACATCGCCATTCCTTCGCTAGAACCGCTTAACTGCGGTTTCGACGATACGAGGACCTGCTCGGCGGTGTAATACACAGAATGCGAAGTAAATGGCGACACGTTTGCCCACCTGGGAGCGGGTGTTGGCCGTGCCGCGTGCCGGCGGCTGGTTCGACGCATTTGGCTGGCGTGAGCGCCGGTTGGCTAGGAGCGCGGCGCCGGGCCCGTCGTCGTGCGCACGATGAGTTCGGTGGGCTTCATCGCGCGGCGACGCACGCGCCCGGCG
>Ga0207648_10000967_pt1 | contig 32443 bp, 57 predicted proteins | sample KBSMisM32_FD_184310 | JGI IMG/M metagenome (GOLD analysis project Ga0207648, IMG submission 184310) | Miscanthus rhizosphere microbial communities from Kellogg Biological Station, Michigan, USA - KBS Miscanthus M3-2 (SPAdes) (version 2) | ecosystem: Host-associated > Plants > Roots >... | reverse complement strand
CAATCTCACCCGCTTGGCGCCGGGTGCTGTCTCCGCGCTCCGGCACGCTCATGCCAAGCAGGACGAGTTCGTATACATCTTGCAGGGCACACCAACGCTCCGTACCAACGAGGGTGGCACGTCTCTCATCCCGGGCATGTGCGCAGGGTTCCCCGCGGGCACCGGCAATGCTCATCACTTGGTCAACGAGACAGATACGGACGTGGTCTACCTCGAAATTGGCGACCGGACACCCGGCGACTCTGCCGTTTGGCCGGACGATGACCTGCAGGTCGTGGAGATCGCGGGCCAGAAGAGAATGGCGCACCGCGATGGCACGCCGTATTGAGACGACGAGCAGCAATGCCGCCTAACCCTTCCATCGAGGGGACGTCCAACATCTGGCTTCGCCAGCTGTTGGCCGCCCCTCATGTCAAACGTTAGGCGGCATGCACTTACTCCGCATCGCAGCCGGGCTCGTCATCGCACCTTTTGCAGGGCTGGCGCTTTTCGTTATCGTCGCCGGCGCGCTCAATCCCAATGGCGATAACTACGGATTTGCGTTCGCCTTGATGATCGCCTATCTCATTACGCTGGTGCTCGGCGTCCCAGCGCTCTTCGCGTTTCACCTGCTCAAGCTTTCGCGCTGGTGGCACTATTGCGTTGGCGGTGTCGTAATCGGGGTGGTAGGCATCCTCCTAGTCACGTTTCAGCCACATGATTGGCCGCGCATTAACAACGAGTCCAGCCAGCTCATTGCTTGTGCATTACTTGGTGCGGTCTCTGCGCTGGTGTTCTGGTTTGTCGCTATCTTCCAGCCTGCGCACCGTCATGCCGCCTAACCCGTCGCTCAACGCGGACGTACCGCATGCGTGGGCTGCGCCCACGGGCGGGCCGCCGGTTAGCTTGTTTCGTTAGGCCCCACGGTCGCATGCCTCAGCTTCTTCTACGTTTCTGCGTCCTAGGAAGCTTCGTCGGAGGCGGAGTGTTCGTCGTCGCACGAGATTTGGCTACTTCGAACACATCTGTTCCTTCGATTGATTCGCCTTTCGTGGCCCTGCTCAAAATTCCGTTCTGGGCGCTGATGTCATCCTTCTTGTCGATTCCGCTGGCCTTCGTTCCAGGGACTGTAGCGGCTCTACTCCATTTGCGCATTCTTCGCCGCTACACCGACCACAATCCACGCCCGCTGGTGCGAGTTGGCCTGGGTAGCGTTCTGGGTTGTGTTTCGAGCGCAATCTTTGGCGGCCTGTTGTTCTCGTCCAGCTCCGGACCCGGTGCTTATTCGTCTATCTCCAACCTGGCAGCGTGGGCCGCTGCAGGAATCGTTGGTGGCGCGGTGGCAGCGCTTGCTTCTGGCGAGCGCACCTATCAAGATTCAATAAATGGTCGGCCAACAGTGCGTGGGGCCTAACCCGTCGCTCAACACGGACGTCCCGCATGCGGGGCTTCGCCCGCGCAGCGGGCCCCCGGTTAGCTTATTTCGCACCCGCAAGTGCTAAGACCGGGGCATCTTGGCCGCCCAGCGAAGTCGAAATGTTGGAATGGGAATCGCGTGTCGCCAAAAATGCCGGGCTCACCTGGACGTTTGTTCTCAACGGGGCCGCACCGATTTGCGTATGTCCAGACGCCTCAAGACAACATGTAAGCCTACATTTATTGTGGAATGAGGAGCGCCATGATCGCCTTCGCGTCAGCCTCTCTAAGTCTTCGTTACGCGACATCGGGGATCGCACCGGTGGCGAAGAATTGCTTCTTGAGTACGCCCCCCTCAGCAGTCGCATCCAAGTCGTTGTTGGGGCCTAACCCGTCGCTCAACGCGGACGTCCCGTGTGCGGGGGCTGCGCCCGCGCAGCGGGCCGCCGGTTAGCTTGTTTCGTTAGGCAGCGATGAACGGGCGAATCGTCGCAGCATCGATACTGGCAGCTCTCGCGTGCGGTATCGTTGCTGGTGTGCTGATGCTGCTGGGATTGGATCGTTCAGAAGTATCACAAGAGGTCCATTTGCTCGTCTACTTTCTTCCCGGTCTTACATACGGTGCACTGTTTGTCGTCTTCGCTTTGATGCCGCTCTTGTTCATTCTACGCAGGAGGCAGATAGCATCTCGTACAGCTCTGATGCTTGGTGGTGTTGGGCTCTGGGTTTTGTTGGTTGTCTTAGTTACCGCTTCGGCGTGGAATCTGCCTCTTGGCGCGTGGCTTAACCTCGTCCTTCCACTCTTGCTGCCGGGCGTTGCATCGGTCCTTGTGTTCGCTTTCGTGGCTGGAGGGAGAGCAAATGCCGCTGGCTAACCACCGTTCAACCGGACTCGCGCGCACGCGGCTTCTTTCTCTGGGGCGTCGGTGGGCGCGAGCCGGTTAACTTAGCCGTTAGGCCACACTTCACTCGCGTATGCGCAACTTGACGCTGAAGCTTCTGGTTACCATCCTCGTGACATTTCCAGTCGCCTTTCTGTTTGTCCGCCACATGGAGTCAGCGCAACAATTCGACAGCTTTGGCTGGTGGTACACGTTGTACGTAGCCGCATTTTTCGCCGCGTTCGTTGCCGCGATCGTCACCGTCACAACCATTGCGCTGGCTCGGCGCCGGGCCAAGAGGCTTCGTGCTTCCCGCAAGTAGTGTCAATTTTTCAGCCGGTCACTGAGAAGGTCGTCTCAAAGTAGATGCTTGAGTTGCCTAACCCGCTGCTCAACGCCGACGTCCCGCATGCGGGGCTTCGCCGCTGCAGCCGGCCGCCGGTTAGCTTGTTTCGTTAGGGCACAGGGCGCCAGATGCCACTTGGATTCTTCGGCACCGCGATAGCGTTGATTGCTCTGGCCATCGCAATTTCGTTCGTCTACGCCATGGTCTGGCGTCTCTCGCATGCCGGTCTTCCTTTCCATCACAACCGTCGTCGGAATTATTGCCGGTATCGCCGCGTTCGTCTGGCTGATCGTCCCGCTCAAGGGCATTGGCATTGCGGCCGCTCCAGCCGGCGCGGCGGACGAAAGTGCAACATTCAGTTCCATGCTGCTGTCGCGCTTCTACATTGCGGCTGCAGCATTGGCCTTATTTCAGGCTGCACTGTCCAAAGGGTTGCAACATTTTCTGTTTCGCGGTGGTTCTTAATGACCCAAAAACTGTGCCCTAACCCGTCGCTCAACGCGGACGTCCGGCATGCGGGGCTTCGCCCAGCCAATGGGTCGCCGGTTAGCTTGTTTCGTTAGGTGGCAAGCACCCAGGTGTCGCCGACACTGCAACTGAGAATGACGCCTTGATTAGCGCCATCTTCTTCGACTATGACGGTGTCCTCACAACGGACAAGACGGGCTCGCTCACTACGTGTCGATACGTGAGCCAAGCAATAGGCATTGACGTCTTGGCAGTTCAGGCCGCGTTCCGCCCCCACAACGAGGAACTGACGCTGGGCAAAACTACACATGTTGAGATATGGCCTGCCATCTGCCATACGCTTGGTAAGGACGTAAGTTTCGCTCTGCTGCGAGAGGCGTTTGAGAGCACACCTATTAACGCCGGCATGTTCTCGCTGGCACGAGGCCTCAAGGGCAAATACCATCTAGGGATCATCACCGACAACAAGAAGGACCGAATGGACCACCTCAAGAGCTTCCAAGGCTTGGCGTTACTGTTCGACCCCATAGTCGTCTCTTCGGAGGTCGGTTCGAGCAAACAAAACACAGAAATCTTTTGCGGAGCGATGAATTACCTGGACCTCGAACCCGAGACTTGCGTATTCATTGACAACAACAGAGCCAATCTCGCGGTCCCTAGCGCACTAGGTATGCAAACCATCTTCCACGATGACGAGAAGAACGACATCGCCGGCCTTGCTAAGGCTCTAGTTGCGCTTGGAGTCGTCGTAGAAAATGCCGCCTAACCCGGCGCTCAACCGGACGGGCCGGCACGCGGCTCGTTACTTGTCGCCGTCGGCGCTGCCCGCCGGTTAGCTAGAACGTTCGCTGCCACTGCGCCCACAACGCGTCCATGATGGCAGCGCAGCGGAGTCCTTCTCCAGAGTTCCTGCTCCGAAATGAGAGCGCCCCTTCGATCTCATAAAGGTCTCAACGGCACTTGCGCGTCGGTGGCACCTGGTGTTTGAATTTGCGGGTCACAAGGGCACGGACGGCTGCGGTAGCACAAGTGTGTCGTATGACCGTTTCATTGAAAGGAGGCTGCAATGACCACTCGATCGCTTCGTTCCGCAATTTGCATCATTGGGGTCGGCCTCGCCGCCGCGGCCATGCACCCGGCGCGCGCGAGTAATTCCCAGTCGCCCTTCGGTGTCGAGTTTTCCGACTGTGTCGAGAGTATTGGTGTTGGGCTTGCGCCGACGCCCAACGTCGTCGCGCTTACGCCGCCGGGCTTCATTCCAGTCGGTCTGGGCACACCCGTTTCGCCGATCGTTGTGCGCACGGCGGATTGCGCGGGTATCGCGGTTGACGGCCACAAGGCAAAACCTGGCTCCATCGTTCAGATCGGCGCCGTGATCGTTCCACCAGAGATCGGCGTTGGCGATATCAACAACTACACGTTCTGGTATTACACGACGGATGAGAAGCTCGCGCACCGATTGCGGGATCTCGGCGTATCAGCCCAGCACGTCGAGACGATTGGCTACGTCCTCGAACCCGAGCAAACGGCAATTCCGAACGACCTTGCGGTCACCGTTCGGAGGCCGGGCGAGCCTCGCTTTACGCTTGATGGAACCGTCGTTCCTTCCGATATTCCAACGGGCTCGTTCGATGCGCTTTGGTGGCAGCAGACGTCCGCAGGCATCATCCGAATGGACACCAATGTGCCTGCAATTGCCATCGGTTCGGCTGCTCTGATTCTCGAGACTGATGTGGCCAACGCGTTGGGCCGGCTCATTGGCGGCGGCACGCTTGAGTTCCCGATCGTCCAGCAGTTCAACATGTTTTCGGACGCACACATGGACGTGCGTGTCGCGCCGTGACAGTTTCCAAAAATCGAGGTGGGTGGAAAACGTGTTCCCGTGGGCACAAATATCGAGGCGCTGATCCTTGTCCCGTTTGCTGGCCAGGGAGTCACAAGCGCAAGGCCAAGTCGTGACCGCTGCACAACACCGAATGTGGTCTAACCTGTCGTTCCACGCGGACGTCCCGCACGCGGGGCTTCGCCCCCGCAGCGGGCCGCCGGTTAGCTAATTTTGATAGGCAGCATGAACCATCGCGTTGCCGCGGGGGCACTCGTTGTCAGCGAAGACCGCATCCTTCTCGTCCGACATCAGAAACCCAACACATATGACTTTTGGGTTGCTCCAGGCGGCGGAGCCGAGGGCGGCGAAGATTTGCACGCTGCGCTGCGTCGCGAAGTGCAGGAAGAGTCCGGCCTCATTGTTGAGCCTGTCCGGATTGCCTACGTCGAGGAACTCCTAACTCCGCATAGTCGCGAATGCAAGGTCTGGTTCTACGCGCGGCTGGTTGGCGGCAGGCTTTCCACTTCCGCGCCGGAAGCCACGCGCGAATTCATAACCGATGCGAAATTCATGTCGCGCGGCGAATTTTCCGGCAAGATCGTCTTTCCGCCGGTACTCACTGGCGTTTTTTGGGAAGACCTTGACGCTGGGTTTCCGGAAGCGAAGTATCTTGGCGTGCGCGAAATGGAGTTCTATTGAGCATTCTTGCCGGAACTGCGCTGTCTAACCCTTCACTCAACGCGAACGTCCCGTGCGCGTGGGCTGCGCCCACGGGCGGGCCGCCGGTTAGCTTGCTTCGTTAGGCACCAATTCCAGGATCGTAACGTGGCTAGATCTGTCATCGCCGTCATTGTCGGGTATTTAATCTTCGCGCTGTCGGCATTCGCGTTCTTCCAAGTCTCCGGGCAGCCACCGCACCAGGCCGCACCTGTGCCCGTCATGATCGGAAGCATCGCCCTCGGCATGGTCTTCGCGCTGCTTGGGGGATTCGTAGCCGCATGGCTTGCTCGGCGTCGCCCACTCGCCCACGGTGTTGCAGTTGCCACGGTCCTGGCTCTCGGTGCCGCAATCTCGTTGCTCAGCACCATGGGCAAAGGCGCGGTTTGGTCTCAAGTCGCCGCGCTTGTGCTCATGGCGCCCTGCGCTGCCCTTGGCGGCTGGCTGCGCATGAGGCAGGTGGCTGGTGCCTAATCTGTCGCTCAACGCGGACGTTTCGCATGCGGGGCTTCGCCCGCGCAGCGGGCCGTCGGTAAGCTTGTTTCGTTAGGCACCTCGACAGAGCCGTCCGCGCTCGCTGGAGACCTGAATGGACTTAGCAGATGCTACCGTTGCTCAACTGATGATCCCCGTTGAGAATTTTGACGCAGGCGTTTCCTTCTACAGAGATGTTCTAGGCATTCCATTTCTGTTCGCAGCCCCGCCTCAGATGGCCTTCTTCATGTGCGGCTCTGTGCGTTTGCTCGTCGGCGTAATGCCGGCAGGCCAGACTCCGCAGCGCGGCTCTGCAATCTACTTTAAGGTCTCCGATATTCAGGCTGTCTACTCATCGCTGAGCGCCAAAGGCGTTACCTTTGTCGCGGCCCCGCACGTTGTGAATCGCACCCCGCAATCGGAACTTTGGCTGTCAGAGTTCAAGGATCCGGACGGCAATCAACTAGCCCTGATGGCCGAGGTGGCAATTGTCGGCGCCTAACCCATCGCTCAAAATGTACGTCCCGCATGCGTGGGCTGCGTCCACGTGCGGGCCGCCGGTTAGCTTGCTTCATTAGGCCTCAGAAACGTCCACATGCCTTCTGAATTCACGCTCGTAAGGCCCGTTGCGCTCCCTTCGAAGTCGGGTATCGCCCATGTCTACGGCTCGGTGAATCTCGCGGATGCATTTGCAATACGCCTTCCCTTGGGTGCATCGACCGATCCAAATAAACTGGCCCGATTCATCTTCACTCATCAGCCCTCCTGGATCGGGAATCTCACGCGTATCCGGGACGTGATCGTCGCCTCTTTTGGGCTCAAGACCGCCAAGCACTTGGCAACACTTGCCGGGGATTCGGCGAATGGCCGCGTAGGCATTTTCAAGGTCTACAGCATGAACGAGACTGAAATCGTGCTGGGAGAAGACGATAAACATCTCGATTTCAGGGTGTCGGTTTTGTGCTCTGTCGACCCAGCACCAGAGAGCGGTCGGCAGTTGATCCTCTCAACCGTTGTCCACTGCCACAACTTGCTGGGGCGGGCCTACTTACTTGTCATTGCTCCCTTCCACCGCATGGTCGTGAAAGCCAGCCTGCGCCGGGCGGCAAGTGTCGGATGGCCTCAGGCTGCCAGTCCGAGAGGGGCACGCGATGCTGAGGCCTAAACCGCCGCCCAACGCGGACGTCCCGCGTGCGGGGCTTCGCCCGGCCAGCGGGCCGCCGGTTAGCTTGTTTCGTTAGCCCGCATGGATATTGCCGGACCCGACCTCAAGCGCGCATCGGAATGCGAGGCAGTACTTCGCTCGCTTCCCATGTGGTTCGGAATTGAACGTGCTTTGCTCATGTATGCCCGAGACTCGGCGATCATGCCCACGTTCGCACTTACAGACGGGCCCACTGTGGTCGGATTCCTTACGTTGCGCGAACACTTCCCTGATGCTTGGGACATCCACTGCATCGCGATCAGGGCAGACTTTCGGGGCCAAGGACATGGCTCCCGTCTTCTCGCCCATGCTGAAGCTTGGCTTCGGGAGCGTAACGTTCGATTCCTCCAGGTCAAGACCGTCGCAGAAACGAGCCCGGATCCATACTACGAACAGACGCGCGAGTTTTATCGCCGGCGCGGATTCACGCCGATTGAGATTTTCCCGACCCTTTGGGATGCTCATAACCCCGCACTACAGTCCATCAAGGTGCTGTATGTCGGCTAACACGTCGCACAACGCGGACGCCCTGAGTGTGGGGCTTCGCCCGCGCGGCGCGCCGCCGGTTGGTTTGTTTCGTTAGGCCTCACGATCGCGGCATTGAGCTGCTCGCCACCGCCATGAATGCACCTGACTCAGCAAATGCCGCGACACTGCCCGAAGAGAACTTCTTTCGGGCTCTGGAGGTTGAGAGAACCAAGGCCCTGGTCGCTCGGGACGTGACAGCAATACGCCGCCTTCATGCCCCTGATTACGAACTCATCAGCGTGCCTGGCCGAGTCATGAGTCTTGAGCGGTACCTGTCTCTCATGGCCATCGACGTGTTCTATGCCAGTTGGGACCACGGCCCCATTAGAGTTCAGCTCTCAGAGAGTATGGCGGCTGTCCGGTACCGAGCCAAAATTACCTTTCCCTCGGGCAAGGTCGTTGATTGCTGGCATACGGACATCTACAAGCAGCACTCTGGCTCATGGAAGGCCGTTTGGTCTCAGGCAACGCAATTGCCTCCCGACTCGGCCCCACCGGTTGACAGCCAATCTAGTTAGGCGGGCTAATGCGGCTTCGATACTCCTTGCTCGCAATAGCCTTATCAATTCCGCTCATGTCAGCATGCATGGGGATGTTGCGGATTGAAAGATACACGGCGGTGGATGGATCAACCAAGGTTGAAGACGGTCCTTGCGGGGGCCGCTGGTGGATTACCGACCTACTGGATCGGCCCGAAGTCAGGGTTCGGGTCTATGTTGAGGGTGTCGCCGGCAGTTCGAACACTTTCTTTGGGACGCACATTGTGGTGCAACCCCTCAAAGGAATCGCAGTTCGGCTGTCGGACACAGGAGTGAAGCTCGACTCCCCGGACTTTCGGGCGCCGCTCGTAGCCAACGCGAATTCGACGAGGGTTTACCGAGGAACGGATCCAGAGTACTACTACGTAATACAGATGCCGAATATTCCAGACGAACTCTCGATGAGCTTCCCAAAGTTGGAGCTCAACGGTGAGTTAGTCGAACTCAGAAGTCTCGTTCTTCGGCGCGAGCGAACGTTTGAACCTATCCTTCTAATGTGCCAATAGTCGTTGTCGGCCATAACGCGCTCTTCGATGCTTTTCGATGACATGTGCCCGCGCGGTGCTGTTTCCGCCGGCGCGCGCTCGGCTATCGTGGGTAGCTGCAGTTCATTACCCATGCCGCCCAACAACGCGTTCAACCGGACCGTGTCTGGCGGCGGCCTTCGGCGCCGCCGGCACGGCCGGTTAGCTTGGTCTAGTTAGGTGTCACGTGCATATCCGCAATGTTCTACCATCAGAAATCGAATCTGCACGCCAATTACTGGCCGCGAGCGGTTGGGAGCATCGCGTTTCTGATCTTGGACAATTTCGAGAGTTGTTGTCGCGATCGCAAGTGACTTTGGTCGCGGTTGAAAATGGCGAGGTTATCGGCTTCTTGCGCGCGCTCAGCGACGGTGTAACCAATGGCTACATATCCATGCTTGTTGTGGCTGAGGCGCATCGCCGCAAGGGTATCGGCCGTGCGCTTGTGAAAGCAGCAATGGGTGAAAGTAAACAGATGACCTGGGTATTGCGCGCAGGTCGAGATGGCGTCGCACAATTCTACGAAAAACTTGGTTTTGTTCAGTCTCAGGTTGCAATGGAGCGGCCACGTGAAAAAACGTCTGACGCCTAACCCATCTCTCAACGCGGACGTCCCGCATGCGGTAGCTGAGCCCACGGGCGGGCCGCCGGTTCGCTTGTTCCGTTAGGCCCCGCAATGGCTTCCTCCGTGAAACTTGACGTCTTCGGAAAGCGAATGCTCGTTGAGTGGCACCAAGGGCATTGGCGAACGTTTGTACTTGGTTCGGATGGAAAGCGCTCTCTCGTAAACATTTGCGTTCCCGACACAATTGCCGAGGCGGAGCTAGTGCAATATTTCGACGATATCTATCATGAGGTAGCCACCCCGGAGCGCCCTGCGGTTGTGCGCCTCCCTTAGCGCCAACCATGTTCGCCGCGTACACCTTGCTTTGTGTTCAGCGTGCCCGTAGGTGACCCCGTGGATTTAAGAAGATTTTTCTTTTTTTCCAAGTTGGAAGATCCGGAGATCGACGATTTGCGAAGTCTCTTTCACAACGAGACATTGCAGGCTTCCCAGGTTTTGTGGCCGGAAGGCGAACTCAACTCAAAAATTGTTCTGCTTCAAGCAGGCTCGATGCTTCTTTCCAAGAAAAATGAATCCGAACACTGTGAACAATTGGCAATACTGAAGCCGGGCACGGCTTACGCGGAACTGGCACCGTTATTCTCAACGCGAAAAGCGATTACGACACTTTCAGCTCTGGAACATTGCCATTTCGTTTATGCAGATTTTTCCGCTATCTTGCGATGGATTGAAGCACATCCATCGGCGTCAGTGCCATTCTATCGGGCAATTTCAGAAGCCATGGCGGCCCGGCTCGCGGCGTCATACGAAAATATTCAAAATGTAAGACCGCTCTTTTCTGCCTTTCCGTGAACATCTTGTGCATTGGTCCCGGCAATGTTGCCGCGTAACTAACTCCGTAGGGCATGACAGTGGGAGCCATGGCGCTGACTGAGATGATTCGTGATCTTGAGCTGCAGTTGCTCGACCCGAAGGTCCGAATGTCCAGAGCGCTTGCCTCATCGCTTCTCGCCGACGACTTCGTCGAATTCGGCAGTTCCGGTAGCGTGTACGACAAGGTTAGCGTGCTTGACGCCCTCGCAATCGATGCGTCAGGCGCGCCTGCCATGCGTAATTTCGAACTGAAATTGCTCGGCCCGGATATCGCATTGGCCACCTTTCGCACAGTTCGGTTTGGCCCTTCTGGCGAGGTCATACGGCAAGTTTTGCGGTCGTCGATCTGGCGCCAGGCAGGTGGGCGATGGCAACTGGTGTTTCACCAAGGCACTCCGGCCGAGGGCGACAAGTGACCCAAAGCATTTTTGTGCCCTAACGTTGCTCAACGCGGACGTCCCGCATACGTGGGCTGCGGCCATGGGCGGTCCGCCGGTTAGCTAATCCGTTGGACCTCGCGCAGCCCCACGCACCTCAGGACAACTCATGTTTGACCACGTCAAATTCGGCGTCAGCGACTATCCGGCGAGCAAGGCATTCTTCCTCAAGGCACTCGAACCGCTCGGCGTAACTGTTGTCTCGGAATGGCCGCCGAACGGCGTCGAGCTTAGCCAACCAAACGGCAAGGTTTCGTTGTGCCTGTATCAAACCGAGGAGAAGCCGGCGCACCTTCATCTGGCGTTCGTGGCCCGGAGTCGCCAGCAAGTCGAAGCCTTCTATTGTGCGGCGCTGGGGGCGGGTGCTAAAGACAATGGTGTGCCTGGTCTGCGTCCGCACTACCACCCGAACTACTACGCAGCTTTCGTCATTGGTCCGGACGGGCACAACATCGAAGCCGTCTGCCACGAAGCCGAGGCCTAAGACGTCGTTCAGAGGCGGGGAGAAATCTTGGTCATCGTCTCCTCCTTCACGCTGCAGCTTTGAACATGTCGTCGAGGCGGGTGTAGCTATGCTCCATGCCGTCGGCCATGCCGGTGGCGACGGCGCCATCACGCGCTTCCTTCGACGCGAACGTCAAATTGCAGACGAGCGTCGCGACGCCGTTCTGCTCACTGAGTTCAAGTGACACGATGCAGGGATCGCCAGCCGGCATGGCGAAGTCCATATCGCCCGGGTCGTAATATTGTTCGTGGACAAGCTTCGACGGGCCGTTGACTTCGGTGAACGTGCCGAAGAAACCGAACTGCTTGCCGTCTTCGCGGCTTCTCCACTGCCACTTGTATTTGCCACCGACGCGGACATCCATGTCGCATACCGGCATGTCCCAGCCGTCATAGCCCTGCCATTTCCGCACGAGTTCGGGCCTGGTATGCGCATCCCACACCAATTGGCGGGGCGCATTGAACGTACGCGTGACGCGAACTTCGCGACCACTCGGCAATGTCACTTCTGCGGGCTTAGGCATTGTCTTCTCCTTGGTGTTTCATCTTGATTGCGCGCCGCGCTGAAAACGAACAAGCGAACAGCGCGCTGACATGTCCGTGCTATTTTTTTGTTCGTTTGCGCCTGGACGGTTTGGCTTGGAGTTCTTCGAGCAACGCATCGAGGCGCAGGTAGTTCCGTTCGAAGATCTCACGATAACGTTCGATCCAATCCACCGCCTCCTCCAATCGCTTCGGTTCCAGTTTGCGTGGACGCCGTTGCGCATCGACGTCCATCGAGATGAGGCCGGCGCGCTCAAGCACTTTCAGATGCTTGGAAATGGCCGGCTGGCTCATCTCGAACGGCTCGGCGAGTTCCGTCACCGTGGCACCCCCCGTCGCCAGCCGCGCCAGGATTGCGCGGCGGGTAGGGTCGGCCAGAGCGGCGAAGGTCAGGTCGAGGCGTTTTGAGCTTTGCATAACCGTCGCTTTACATAACGATACGGTAATATACCAAAGGAAAGACGGGCCGGTCAAGGCCTTTGGGGTCACATTTCCAAGGTGTGCGCCGACGGCCTAACCCGGCGTTGCTGCCGTCAGTGCTGCGCGTCAAGAGCTTGGTCAAGGCCGCGGTCGACCTCACCATACGATTGGCAATCCACAATCAGTCGCGCCATCGGAAACTGCCCGCCGGTTACTTGACAGGAAACCAAGCGAGTTATGATGGGTTCCCGGGCTCTAGAACAACGAATAGGGGCGATATGAGAACCTTGGCGCAAGTTGTCCGCGTCGCGGCGATCGCCGCAGTGGTAAGCGCAGGGGCTACATGGGCGGGTCCTATCGAGTTTGTCTATACCGGCGTAGGTAGCGGCACGCTGAACGGGGTCCCCTTTGCCGCATCAAACTTCACTATCACGGAATTCGCAGACACTTCGAACCGACAGAGCTGCACGTTCGGACTGTGTACGTTCATTGATGATGCTTCGGCAACGATCACGATTTCCGGCCTTGGCTCATTCGACTTCTTGACATCCACACGCACCATCGTCTCGGGTGGCGTCGTCTTTTTCGCGCATGCTGGCGAATTCGGACCCAATCTCTACGACCTCGTCCCGGATCCACCGGCGCTCGACAATTACATGCTCGATGCCTCGATTGGCCCGCTCTTCGCGTTTGGCTTGTTGAATCAATGGACGGCTTTGCCGTTGATCGACACAACGGGCGGCATTCTGATCTTCGACGATACGATCGGGCAAGACAGTCCCGGTTCGTTTCAAGCGATACTGGTCCCGGAACCGCAACCGTTTGCGCTGTTGGCCGGAGGCGCTCTTGCCCTAGGATGGTCTCTTCGAAAACGTACCCGGTTGAGCCTCCTCGCGGGAACGCACTTCGATGATCGAAAACCCGCCGATCACCGCCTTAGTCTCCGGTACCGGTCCGACTTTGACGGCCGCGTCGGGCGAAACGACAGTCGATTGCTGTCGCAGGACCCCGCCGCCGAAGATCCAGATTCCGGCGACCCTGGCCTCCCGAACCACCGCGTGCGAAGCTTCACCCACTGCCGGCCAGTCGTTTTCGGGAATGTGATCCATCGAGCCATCGTCGAATGAAATCAAGTACCGAGGCATTGCATTGCTCCTTTGTCGTTTGCTCGGCAATTGTATATTCGGCTTCAATTCCATTCACCCGTCCTGACGCCGATAGCAACTTCCCCTTCTTGGGCCGGACACTCCACACAACATGCCTGCCCGGGTGTTCGAGCAGGGAAATGTCATGAACAGCGCAAGTCAGGGCAATCGTTCGCAACCAAAGTTGCCTCGCATAGCAATCGCCAGCGGTCTTATCACTGCCTTCATCACAGCTGGCGCGGTGTCGTGGTCCACGCCGGACGGCAACCTTGTCGTTACTTTGGTGCCGGCACTGGCAGTTGGTACGGCCGTGTTCGGCCTCGTTTTGTGGTGTTCCCGACGTGGCGAGTCGGAGTGAAAAATCGGGCAGTATGCCTTTGGCCCGCTAGGCCGCGACAGGGGGCACCAGCAATGATGGAGCGACTTGAACATGCCAACCTCTGTGTCCACGATATTGACGCGGTAGTCCGTTTTCTGATGACGGCGTTCCCTGATTTCACGATTCGCAAAGACGCGATGGATCCGGACGGATCCCGTTGGGTGCACGTTGGGAACGACGAAACTTACATCGCGCTCAATCAAGCGAAGGCACAGGAACCAAAACGTGGAACTCCGTACAAGGGCAGGCCCGGTTTGAATCACCTTGCCTACGAGGTGGATAACGTAGAGTCGCTGCGTGCGCGGCTCAAGGCGGCAGGATACCGAGACTCGACCGTGCCGAATGCTCACCCTTACCGCAACCGCGTCTACTTCTACGATCCCGAAGGGAATGACTGGGAGTTCGTGCAGTACTTGTCCGATGATCCAGTCAAGCGCCACGATTATGAACTGCCAGATCGATGACGCAGCCTAACCCGGCGATGCACACAACTTGATCGTTAGGCGTCTCAGGAGCCAGCTTCGAGCACTCGCTCCGCAATTGTCAAAACGAAATCGAGATTTCCATGCCCAACTCACCGAAGCCCCCTCAGCCTTTCGTACCGACAGATTTCAATGTCCCCGAGAGACTGGAGACGCCGGAATTTCGTATTCGCACGCTTACAGTGAATGATGTCGTCAAGGACTACGACGCCGTCATGACCAGCGTCGAACATCTCAAGACAGTGTGGCCCGGATCCAAATGGCCCGAGGGCCTTACGTTTGAGCAGGATCTGATTGACCTCGGATGGCATCAGAAAGAGTTTCAGACCCGGCGGTCGTTTGCGTATACCGTTGTCACGCCATCCGAGTCACAGGTGATCGGGTGCGTTTACATAGACCCAACGCGAAGATCCGGCTTTGACGCTGAGGTGTTTCTATGGGTCAGGCAGAGCGAATTGGCCGGCGGCCTTGATGCACGGCTGTACAGGGGAGTCCAAGAGTGGCTTCATGGCGACTGGCCGTTCAAGAAGGTCGCGTTTCCAGGCAGAGACATAGACTGGCCAACCTGGCGCGCCATACCGCTCGAGGCACGTTGAAGCTTTTTGCCAGAGATCAAATGCCCAAAGATGCTCCAACTTGCGAAACGCCATACCCGTCGCTTAACGCGGACGTCGCGCCTGTGGGCCGCGCCCACCAGGGGGCCGCCGGTTAGCTATTTTCGTTAGCTGGCCTCCCGATCGAACCCATGAAGTCACTCGAACTTAAGATTCCGCCACCCGCCATAGCGGCACTCGTCGCTGCAGCCATGTGGGCGCTCTCCCGAGTCACTCCTTTAATTCCAATACCAATGGGCATTCGTCAATTGCTGGCGCTGGCCGTTGCATTGGTGGGCATTGCATTCTCCGCAGCGGGTGTCATTTCGTTTCGGCGCGCAAAAACGACACTAAATCCGACGAAGCCACAATTGACCTCCTCATTGGTGAGCTCTGGCATCTACGCAGTCACCCGCAACCCCATGTACGTTGGATTGTTGTTCCTTCTCATTGCCTGGGCGATTTTTCTGTCATCGGCTTGGGCGTTGCTCGGGCCAGCGACATACTTTATCTACATCGGACGCTTTCAAATCGCGCCCGAGGAGCGTGCGCTCACCGCGTTATTCGGCGCCGAGTACGCCACCTACCTGTCCAAGGTTCGTCGGTGGCTGTGAGGCCCAACCCGTCGCTCAACGCTGACGTTCCGCATGCCGGCTGCGCCCGGCAGCGGTCCGCCGGTTAGCTCGTCTCGTTAGGCGTCTCCCGTGCGCGTCGCTGCATTGTTCCGGTATCCAGTCAAGGGCTTCACCCGCGAAGAATGCAATAGCTTGGAGGTCCTTCCCGGAGGGCGAATCGCCGGCGACCGGGTTCTTGGCCTGCGGTTCAGCGGCTCGCCCCCTGTCGACGATGGTTGGGGCACAAAGCTCGGGTTTGTGGCTCTCATCAACACGCCAGGATTGGCCGCCCTTCAGCTCAAATTCAATCACGAGACTTTTCGACTGCGCATCCGGCTGGCAGATGAGGTTTTGTTTGACGATGTATTGGATGCTGTCGGACGGAAGCGCTTTGCCTCGACTATCGAACAATACATTCTCGGCCTCGAGGTGAATCCAATTTCATCAAACACGGAGCGGGCTCCCTTACGAGTAGTCGGAGATGGGATCACGCCTCGTTACCAGGATCGAGAGCCGGGGTACACGACCTTGCATGGACGCCAAAGCCTTGCGGCGTTCGCCACCGCCGTTGCCGAAGCGCCCGAGGTGACTGAAATGCGCTTTCGCTCGAATGTTGCGGTTGATGGTCTAGGCACGTGGGAGGAGCAGAGTTGGATGAATCGCAACCTGCGCATCGGTGACACTGAGTTCAAGGTCGTCAATCCGGTGACCCGATGCCTTGCTACACACGCGAATCCGACAACCGGGAAACGAGATCTCCCCGTCATGCAAACGCTGCTTCAAGTATTCCCTGCGGAAAGGCCCACGTTTGCGATACTGATGACTTCCGATCGTGGAGGGCGGATTCGCGTTGGCGACGAGGTCCAACGAAGTGATTGAGCGAGGACCGTCTAACTCGTCGCTCGACACGGACGTCCCGCATGGGTAGTCCGCCGTCGGGCAGGCTGCCGGTTAGCTCGTTCCGCTAGGCGCCGAGCAATGCATCCCCCGCCAATCCTCCAGTCCTCGCTCACTTGTCCGCACTGTGGCTTCGTAGCGACCGAAACCATGCCTACTGACGCATGCCTCTATTTCTACGAATGCACCGGTTGTCACGTGTTGCTTTGGCCGAAAGCAGGCGATTGCTGCGTCTTCTGTTCGTACGGCTCGGTGAAATGCCCTCCCATCCAACAGGCGCGTGGCTGCTGTGCTGACTCCAGCACCTCGGCCGCACCCTAGTAAAATGTCGAGGCATCTCTTGGCGCACTTGGCGCCCCTCGAGCGAAAGGTGTTCGCGGTCGATGCCATAGTTTCCTTGGTTCTCGCTTTCGGGTAGCGTTCGAGCATGCGCCTATGCGCGTAACCAATCGCACCTACTGATCGGTAGGCGTCACAGGCCACTCCGTAGCCACTCGCACGCTCGACCAACACCATGTCCAAGCTTCGTGTAGAAAGTTTCACGATCTCACTCGACGGCTTCGGCGCTGGCCCGGACCAGGACGTCAACAACCCACTCGGCGTGGGCGGCACCTCGCTTCATGGTTGGGCCCTCTCTACACGAACGTTTCAGAAGCACTTGTTCGGTAGCGATAGTGGAGGAACGGGCCTTGATGATGATTTTGCCGCTCGAGGCTTTCAGAACATCGGGGCTTGGATTCTCGGCAGGAACATGTTCGGACCGGTTCGCGGACCTTGGCCAGATGAGAGCTGGCGGGGTTGGTGGGGCGAAAATCCCGTCTATCACGTTCCAGTGTTCGTGCTGACCCACTACGCCCGCGCGCCGCTGGTCATGGAAGGAGGAACGACGTTCCACTTCGTTACGGAAGGCATCGCCGCCGCCCTGGCGCAAGCCCGCGAAGCGGCGAGAGGCAAGGATGTTCGTCTCGGTGGCGGCGTAAACGTCATTCAACAGTATCTTCGTCAACGCCTGATCGACGAGATGCACATCGCCATTTCGCCGGTCCTGCTTGGCGCTGGTGAAAGGCTCTTTGAAGGAATAGACCTTCCCGCCTTGGGCTATGCCTGCACCAGACACGAACGCTCGCCGCTTGCCACTCACGTGGTTCTAGCTCGGCAGTGATCACGGTGATGCCCAACCTTTCGCTCGAGCCGACCCAGCTCAAACGCTAGGGCGCTTTCATTCCAGACCGAACCGGCCGCATGCGCGCCTGCCTTCAATCCCGTCTGGTCAAGATCGGCCTCGGCTTGCTCATCGTTGGCACCGGCCCGCTCCTGTTCATTGTCCTAGCCGCTGCACTTGGGTTGTGGCCCGATCCGAACCCCAATCCAATCGGCCCGGGCTTGCTAGCCTTCATTACGTTCTGGCCCGCCCTCATCTGTATCGTCATTGGAGTGAGCCGTGCTCGCGGTCGCAAGGCTCCTACGGACAGCTGGTCTCCTTAGGCTGAAGCTGGCTCACGATGCGACTGTGGACCCTTCATCCCAGGTATCTCGACGCGCAGGGATTGGTCGCGCTTTGGCGCGAAGCGCTGCTCGCTCGGGCTGTACTCCGTGGGGAGACGAAGGGTTATCGCCGACATCCACAACTTACGCGTTTTCGCGCCAGTGCCGCGCCGCGTAGTGCCATCAACCGCTACCTCGCTCTTGTCTATGCAGAGGCACTTTCACGCGATTATGCGTTTGATCGCTCCAAGCTCGGGCCCGTTCGGACCAGGCAGCGCATCCTCGTTACCGATGGCCAGTTGCAATACGAATGGCGCTGGCTTCTCGGAAAATTGAAGCTGCGTAGCCCATCCGTTTATCGCCAACATCTTGAAGTTTCATTTCCCGCAGCGCATCCTCTCTTTCGAGTGGTATCCGGACCAATTGCCGATTGGGAAAATGCGCAATGAAGCACTGCGGACTAACTCGTCGCTCACCGGCTGTCGGCGCGGCCAACCCGGGCGAAATCTGACCGGTCGTTCACGTCATGAACTTTGCGTACGTCATCGCGGCGCGTAGCGTAGCTGGTACGTTAGGCATCGGCCCATGACCACCATCACGGTACCCTTCCTGGGTGGATGCGCCTGCGGTGCAGTCCGCTACGAGTGCACTGAACCTCCGCTTCGAATGGTCAACTGTCACTGTCGCGATTGCCAACGCGCCAGCGGCTACTCCGCGACACGATTCCCCTAGGCCACCTTCGAAATGTCCGCGTCAGCCGATATATCCGAAGCGCGTGCGCTCCTTGAAAGAGCCGAACGCGAGTCTGATCCTGAGCAGGAGACTCATCACATTGAAGAAGCGCTGCTGCTTCTGGAGACCGCGGAGGACGCAACGCCCGAGGAAGAGAGACTTATTGCCAATCTACGTATGTCGTACGCCCGTCGCCTTCTCACAAAGGTGCCAAAGCTTAAATCTGTGTCGTTCGATGTCTGGTTGCTCTATTTCAACGTCATGGTGGCGTTGGCGAGCGAGGTCGACGCCCTGGCCGCCGCCGACCCCGAACTTGCCGCCAAGCGACAAGAATTTGCTGCAATGTGGGGCCCGGACGTCCTGACAAATATCGGAAAAGGCGATGCGGGCTAACCTGGTTATGGCAACCATATCCAAGGGCGGTGGGCTTCTCGGTCTCGCGCCATGAATCTATCCGACAACACTCTGCTTGCGCTTGTATGCGGTGGATTCGGATTGGCGATGCTGGCGCTCATTGTCATCTCACTACGCGAGGCCGCGGCCATGAAACGGTGGCCAGCGGCGAAGGGGCGGGTGCTGTTATCCAAGGTTGAGGAATATAGGGCTGATGCCGGATCCAGCAGTTTTGGAGGCCCTCGCGGGCGGATGACCCTGTATCGCCCCGTCGTGGTCTATGAGTACGAAGTCGATGGGAAACATTTTCGTGGCGACCGAATTGCCCAAAGTCCCGGGATGAACAGAGGAGTGGCTGATTTTGCGGCAAAGGCTGTGCAACGGTATGCCGTTGGGAGCGCAGTCGATGTCCGCTTCAATCCCAAGCGCCCAGGGGAATGCGTTCTCGAACCGCGCGTGCCCAAAGCATGGATTTTCGCATTGGCGATTGCGGTCGCGTTGTTGGTTCTGTCGGTACACATGTACTTGAGTTGAGCATCGGCCCGAATGAAGCCCCCTGCGTACCGCTGGCGTTGCCACAAGTGTGAGCTTGTTAACGCGCCAGGCATTTCGACCTGCTCGCATTGCGGCTTTCCGGCTGTTGCGTCTGCAGTAGAGATCTGCCGAGCGAGAGGCGAGCCAAACCCGATCGCGTCGGGCTATCGTTCCTTTGGTACCGCTATGGGCTGGTTTGTGGCGCTTTTCCCGTGGTGGGCGTGAACGACAATCGACGCATGTGCATGGCCCTACGGCGTTGACGACCCGGTGCCAAGGCGGTCTGCCGGATGTTCTACAATTTGACGCCCGAGCAGCGTGCGCAGGTGTTGAGGGCGCGCAAGTGACTTTTACACGCACCTAGCCCACCTTCGATGCGCAAACTTATTGTCTGCAACATCGTCTCGCTGGACGGCTTCTTTTCCGGCCCGGGCGGGAACGTCATGGTGATGCCGTTCGACAACGGCTTCTCCGACTGCAACGCGGAACGACTCCGAGCAGCTGATACCCTGCTTCTGGGACGTAAATCGTACGAGGTATTCCGGTCCTACTGGCCCGCAATCGCCGACGACGTGAGTCACCCAGCTGTAGAACGCGAGATATCGCGCCTCAACACGGCCGCGGAAAAGATCGTTGTCTCTAACAGTCTCAAGCCCGACGCGGTCGAGGGCTGGGGCAAGACCCGCGTCGTACGGCGCGCGGACGCGCACGCGGAGATCGCAGCGCTCAAAGGGATGCCGGGGCCCGAGATCCTGATATTCGGCAGTCACATTCTTTGGAACGATCTGCTTGCCAACGGCTTGGTGGACGAGTTGCATTTCATGATCGGCGCCGGCGTGGTTGGCGAGGGCGTGCGCGCTTTCGAATCCCGGCCGCCTGACTCGCTCCGCCTGCTGGACACTCGCACCTTTGACGGCTCTAGCTTGGTCCTGGCCCGCTACGCCGTCGAAAATTGACTGGTATCTCGCGGGCTGCAGGTTAGCCTGGTTCTTTCGGGCACAACAAAGGTATCAGCGCGATGAGAAATGTAATCGCTCTTCTTGTCCTGGTTGCTCTCGGTTGGTATGGCTATTCCCAGTATCAGCGACGCGCCGATGTGGCTGGAGCGCCCGACTTCCCACCGCCACTGACCAGGCCGACGCCTACACCGAGCACTGGCGCCTCGGCAGCAACATACAAATGTGACGGCCGCATTTACTGTTCCCAGATGACGTCCTGTGCCGAAGCAACCTACTTCCTTCAGAATTGTCCCGGTACTAAGATGGATGGAAACCACGACGGCATCCCTTGCGAGAAGCAATGGTGCAAATAGCCACTTCCTCCGGTGAGCAATGCGATTGAGGAACCAAATGTCGAAAGCGATCCCAATGATGCTCGTTGGCGCGATTCTCGCCGCATGGTGTACGGCGGCCGCGGCGCAATCTGTGCGCATACGCGGAACAATCGAGAAAGTTGACGGCAGCGTACTGATGGTCCGATCCAGCGAAGGCGCTGAGCTCAAGCTGACGCTCACGGAGAACGCAATGATCGTCGCCGTGGTGAAGGCGTCCATGGCAGACATCAAGGAAGGCACCTATCTTGGTAGTGCGGCCATGCCCCAGCCGGATGGCACTCAGAAGGCCTTGGAGGTGCACATTTTCCCGGAGCAGATGCGCGGCACTGGCGAGGGTCACCGGCCCTATTCGCCCGTACCGGAAAGCACCATGACCAATGGTTCCACCTCCGGCTCTACGGTCGCTGGCGTCGATGGCTCGACCATTGTGGTCAGATACACCGATGGCGAGAAGAAGATTGTCATTCCGCCCAACGTCCCGATCGTTCGCTACGAAATAGGCGGCAAGGGCGACCTCAAGTCGGGGGTGAAGTTCAGCGTGCCGGCGGCGACCAAGAAGCCGGACGGCACGCTCGAGGCGAACCGCATCAACGTCGGTCGCGACGGCATCGTTCCGCAATAGCAGGCATCGCAGAAGCCGAGTCCGACATAACCCGATGGAGATCATCTTCACCAAAGGATCCGGCAAGGTCGACCTCATGGAGGTCATGCATCCAGGAATTTCTCCCCAACGAGTCGAATGCCCAAAGCAAGGGATTATTCCTCACGACATGGTCCACTATGCCGTGGAGCACACGCTCAAGGTGCAGGGCTTCTTGGGCCGTGTAAAGGAAGGGGAGGCCGCAGGGTTTGGAATGAAGCCCGAGGCGCTGAGTGATTCCGTGGAACGACTAGTCGAAGTGTTTCAGGGAGACGAGTGGTCTGGTGGAAATAGCAACGCCTCCGATATCATGGAAATGTACCTCGTGACCTGCGATGCGCGAGAGTGCCATCCTCTGCCGATTGATGCCGCCTCAATTGAAGGCGTCCGAGCGGCTATCGCCGAACTCACTCGCCGCTGGGAAGCCGTTCCCGTTGGTGGTTCACTGAAACTGGCGCTTTAACGCGTTACCAAGCCTAACCTGGCCGAGACCCAACGTTGCGTTCAACTCGGAACCCACCCGGCGGATTTCGCCTGCGCCGTGTGACCGGCTACCTCGAAGGCTAGGCCGCACCAGGAGGGCCGATGTCTCTCGCCTACCGATTCCTCTTCCCCGCTATGTGGTTGTCGTGGGCGGCATATTGGTGGCTGGCTTCTCGTGGCGCCAAGCCACCTGAGCGTCGAGAGCCGCTGGGCTCGCGGCTTCTGCATATGCTGCCACTACTGCTGGCCTTCTGGCTCCTTTGGGCGCAACACGTCCCGGGCTCAATTCTCAACGAGAGGCTGCTCCCTTGGGCGCCATGGGAGTTTTGGATCGCCGCGTTCATTACCGCCGCGGGAATCCTGTTCACGGTCTGGGCGCGGGTGCAACTCGGGGGCAACTGGAGCGGCATCGTCACCATCAAGCGAGATCATGAACTGATCACTAACGGTCCCTACGCCATCGTTCGTCACCCCATCTACACGGGATTGCTCGTTGCCATTTTCGGCTCGGCGATGGCGCGCGGAGAGTGGCGCAGTGTTTTCGCCGTTCTGATCGCTTGGTGGGCATTGTGGCGCAAACTTCGACTGGAAGAGCGTTGGATGGCTGAGCGCTTTGGGCAGCAATACGAGGCCTACTGTCGGCGGGTACCCGCGCTCCTGCCATTCTGGAAGTGAGGCGTGACGCTTGCCCGTGTCTCCGCAATCCATTGGCCCCGATGTCGGACCTCCGCTTAGCCTGAGTCGTTACGCCCGATCGCAGAATGAAACGACACAGACTCTTCGGCCTGATTTCGCGGCGGTCAATACGGTATACGCCAGGTACTTCCCCAAGAACCCACCGGCGCGCATTTTCGTGTGTGTGGTGGCATGGCCCGGTCCATTCGCCATCGAAATTGATTGTGTCGCGGCACGCGATGCCTAGCATCTCCCTTTGAGAGGGTAGAGCGATCAACCGTTCAGGCGGTAGACGCACGGCAACGCTCGCGCTACGCTTTAGCCATGGCCGTTAGACCTCATAGGCGAATCGCATGGAATTCCACCTTGGACGACTCATCGATCACGTTCACCTGCGTGTCTCGGACCTGGAGGCTGCCAAGCGCTTCTACGGCGCCGTCATTGCGTCCCTCGGGCGCCTGGGTGGTCTTGTTGAGGGCGATGGCTACTTCCACATAGATGAGTTGTTCGTAGACAAGGCGGACGGCCCGGTGTCTCGCGTTCATCTGGCATTTCAGGCGCGGGATCGTGAAACAGTCGCGGCCTTTCACCGAGCAGCTCTAGGTGCAGGCGGTCGCGACAACGGTGCGCCCGGTGAGCGCTCCTACCACCCCGGATACTACGGTGCTTTCGTCCTGGATCCAGACGGGAACAACATCGAGGCGGTGTTTCACGGAGAAGCCACCAGGTCTGCCGAGTCTGTAGTGGTCACACCGGCAGGAAAATAGCCGATTCACGCAGGATGTGGTCCACCACCCCCGGATTCGCGACAGCAGGGGCACCTCCGTCGTCGATTCGCGCGCACATTTTGTCCTAGGGGACGTAGCTCAGCTATCCCGAATAGGCTTCTCAAGTGCAAAGTGAGGCACCGATGGAAGTTCACGGAAGCTGCCACTGCGGCAGCGTGACATACGAAGCGCTCGTTGATCCGGAACGGACAGCAATTTGTCACTGTTCGGATTGTCAGAACCTAACTGGATCCGCGTATCGGGTGTCCGTGCCCGCCGTCGAAGGGTCGTTCCGGCTCGCTTCCGGAAAGCCGGCGGTGTACGTCAAACTCGGAGACAGCGGTTCAAGACGAGCACAAGCTTTCTGCTCGAACTGCAGTTCCCCGCTCTACACCTGTGATGCAGACAGCCCTAAGACGTATGGTCTGCGCGTGGGCTGCATTGCGGAAAAAGCATTGCTCGTCCCAAGAAAACAAAAATGGTGTCGCTCTGCCTTGAGTTGGACGGAGTCCCTCTCCGGAATCGAGCGACGAGAGACCGAATGAGCGCGACACCTAAACTTCGGTCAACCGTACACGCCGGCACGAATTCATCCTTCGACCGGTCGGAGATCGAACCCCATGAAGAACGATCCAATCACTGTTGCTCGCGCAAGTTACGAAGCCTACGTTCGCAAGGACCGCGCCGCCATCGAGGCATTGATTGCAGATGACTTTCACTTCACGAGCCCGCTTGATAATCGGCTCGACCGTGGCACATACTTCCGACGCTGCTGGCCCAATAGCGAACGAATCAGTTCCTTCGACTACATCCATCTAGTCGCCGATGGAACTTTGGTGTTCGTGACTTACGAAGGCTGCAATGTCGATGGAGCACGCTTTCGCAATACAGAAATCCTCACGGTGCGGGGTGCGCAGATTGTAGAAGCCGAAGTCTACTTCGGTTGGTCCATTCCTCACCAGGCGCCGAAAGGATCCTTTACAGCGCCGTGAGCCGCATCCGTCCGTGATAATTGACGTTCCCGTCGTGTAGGTTCCCCAGTCATGGTTGGACATCAAAGGATCTCGCTTGAGCACCGATGAAGCAGCAATCCGTGATCTCGTCGCGCTTTGGCATAGCGCAACCGCAAAGGGTGACGTCGACACCGTCCTCGGGCTCATGGCAGCGGATGTCGTGTTCCTTGTTCCCGGCAAGGAACCCATGCGAGGACGCGAGGCGTTTGAACAGGCGCTCCGCGCACTCCTGAAGCACCATCGCATCGAATCATCCGGACAAATCCAGGAGATCGAGGTCGCAGGCAATCTCGCCTATAGTTGGACCAAGCTCAAAGTCCAGGTTTTTCCTCTCGCAGGCGGCAGCGCGATGGTTCGTGAAGGCAGCACGCTGTCGATCCTGCGTAAGCAGCCTAAAGGCAACTGGGTCATGTTGCGCGACGCAAACCTGTTGACCGCAGGTACGTGAAGCCCGATTTGGCTTAGCTCGATTCTCAATACTGGCGAGGCAATGCAGATGAAGTTGCTTCTCACTTCCGCAGGCATCAAGAACACGAGCATCCACAACGCGCTGGTTGGCCTCCTGGGCAAACCAATCGCCGACTCCAGTGCACTGTGTATTCCCACCGCGGGATATGGTCACCCCCAGGGCAGTCCTGGCGGGGCGTGGCGCTTCATCACCGGTAAGGCCTCGACGCCCATGTGTGAGCTTGGGTGGAAGTCCTTGGGAGTTCTCGAGCTCACCGCGCTACCGAGCATCGACAAAAAACGCTGGGGGCCGTGGGTCCAGGAGGCAGACGTCCTGCTGGTGAATGGGGGCGACGCCCTGTACCTGTGTCACTGGATGAGGCAGTCCGGGCTCGCGGATCTCCTGCCGTCGCTGCGAGAGAAGGTCTGGGTAGGGCTGAGCGCCGGGAGCATGGTGATGAGCCCGCGTATAGGACATGAATTCGTCGGGTGGAAGGCGCCCAGCTTGAACGACAGCACGCTGGGCGTCGTCGACTTCTCGATCTTTCCGCACCTGGATCACGAGATGCTGCCGGAAAACACCATGGCCGACGCAGAACGATGGGCGGCCGGCATCCCAAATCCGGCGTACGCGATCGACGACGAAACCGCCATAAAGGTGGTCGACGGCACCGTCGAAGTCGTCTCCGAGGGGCACTGGAAATTCTTTGCTCCCAATCTGACCGCCCCTCATGGCAAACTTTAGGCAACAGAAGCCGTATCTCCTGGCGCTTTGATAATGACCAATCGTGTCGCCTCATGTAGTTGCGGTCAGCTCAGTCTCACGACGACCGAAGAACCGCTGCGCGTGGCTGTCTGTCACTGCCTGGCCTGTCAGCGCAGGACCGGCAGTGTGTTTGGTGTGCAAGCGCGCTTTCGTCGAGACGCCGTGCAGATCGCGGGATTGTCATCGACTTACGTCCGCACCGGCGACGGGGGAAGCAAGGCCACTTTTCATTTCTGCCCGCACTGCGGTGCCATCGTGCACTGGCAACTGGGCGACAACCCGGAGCACGTCGCTGTCCCGGTTGGCGCGTTTGCCGACCCCGGCTTTCCCGCCCCCACGTTCTCCGTGTACGGGGAGCGAATGCATTCCTGGGTGGGCTTGCCTCCAGACATCGAGCACTGGGCGTGAAATCCGACAAGGTCTTTGCCGGCTCGGTTCCGAGACTCTATGAGGAGTATCTGGTCCCGCTGATCTTTCAGCCGTACGCCGAAGACCTCGCAAACCGCTTGGTGTCACGCCATCTCTCGCGCGTGCTCGAAATCGCCGCCGGCACTGGCGTCGTAACCCGCCGTCTCGCGTCCGTGCTGCCGAAAGATGTTTCGATTGTTGCAACGGACCTGAATCAGCCAATGCTGGACACGGCTGCGGAGGTCGGCACGAGCCGTCCGGTCGAGTGGCGTGAGGCCGACGCCATGCAACTGCCATTCGACGACGGAGAGTTCGACGCGGTGGTATGCGGGTTCGGGGTGATGTTTTTTCCCAGCAAGTCAAAGGCGTTCTCGGAGGCGCGCCGAGTTCTGAGGCCGGGAGGCGTGTTCCTGTTCAGTGCGTGGGATCGCATTGAGGAGAATGAATTCGCCCACACCGTGACGACGGCCCTCGAAGCTGTTTTTCCCGACGATCCCCCGCGTTTCCTGGCCCGCACGCCACATGGCTACCACGACCGCGCCATTGTCGAGCGGGATCTCAAGGACGGTGGCTTCGCGTCGCCACCAGGCGTCCATACAGTTGCGGTGCGGAGTACGGCAGCTACTCCGCGCATACCCGCGGTTGCGTACTGCCAGGGGACGCCATTGCGCAACGAAATCGAGGCGCGCGACAAGTCACGACTCAGTGAAGCAACCGACCATGCCGCCGCGGCAATCGCGCATCAGTTCGGCCCCGGCCCCGTCGACGGCAAGATCCAGGCGCACATTTTCGCCGCCGAGCGCTGAGCGAGCCCGTCTCTTGGCAAATCCTCCCGAATGCAAGCAGGAAGCGGGCACTTTTGTTCCGGTAATTGACCGCAACCGATGTGAAGGCAAAGCAGAGTGCGTGAGAGTCTGTCCGGTAGGAGTGTTTAAGGTTGGATCCCTGCCCAAGGAAATGCGATCGAATCTAAGCGTCAAAGGAATGATCAAAGGATTTGCTCACCGATGGCAGCAGGCGATTCTGGTCAATGCAGGAGCCTGCGAAGCTTGTGGGCTGTGCGTCGAGGCCTGTCCAGAAGATGCCATCGCACTCGCTCGCGCCTAGTGCCTCGAGGAGCAACTCGATGACCATCACCATTACCGCCTTCGAACGCTCACCCGATGGCGGCAAGGGATTGGCGCGTGATACGCGCGTTCGCTGGGCGCTCGAGGAAGTGGGCCAACCCTACAAGGTTCGCCTTGTCTCGTTTCGGGGGATGAAGGAACGCGCGCATCTCGCGCTTCATCCTTTCGGACAAATTCCGACCTATGAGGAAGGCGATCTCGCGCTGTTCGAGACAGGGGCGATCGTGTTTCACATCGCCGAGCGCCATGCCGGCTTGCTGCCGGACGATGCCAATGCTCGGGCGCGCGCGATCACGTGGATGTTTGCCGCGCTCAACACGGTGGAACCTCCGATCCTTGAACTTGGAATCGCGAGGTTTTTTGAAAGCGACAAGCCCTGGCATGCGCAGCGCCTGCCTCTGGTGGAAGCTCGCGTTCGCAGCAGGCTAAGCCAACTCTCCGTTCGCTTGGGCGATGCCGACTGGCTCGACGGTGCGTTCAGCGCGGGCGATCTTTTGATGGTGTCGGTGCTGCTCAGGTCGAAATCCTCGGGCATTCTGGACGAATTTCCAAACCTGGCCGCGTATCTCGCCCGCGGCGAAGCGCGACCTGCCTACAAGCGAGCCTTCGACGCTCAGCTGGCGGTCAACACCGGCAAGAAATGACGGCATTGCGCACAAGGACATCGCGGACATGATCACCGTTTTCGGCGAAGGGAGAGGGTTCCGGGTCGTCTGGCTGCTCGAGGAAATGGGACTCGCCTACCGGTTGAGGGACGTGGACCTGCTGGCCGGCGTCGAGAACGACCCGGAGTTCCTTGCGATCAACCCCGCCGGGTTCATTCCGGCAATCCAGGATGGCGACGTCACGATGGTCGAGTCGATTGCGATCATGGAATACCTCATGGCTCGTTACGGACCGACGCCGCTTGCGCCCGACCCGCACGATCCGTCGTTCCCCGCGTACCAACAGTTCCTGCACTTGGGCGAAGCCGGTCTCGCGGCGTCCATCTACTTCGTCAGCGGCGCCCGCAATCTGGCGCCCGAAGCCGAACGGAATAACTGGAGTGCTCGCCAGGCGCTGGACGTGTTCGAGACCCGACTGGGGTTGGTGACGCGACAGCTCGCGCGCTCGCCCTATCTTGCGGGCGATGGATTCACGGCAGCCGACATTTCGGTAACTTACGCTCTGCAGTTGGCGCAAAGAAACGTGGGATTCCCTCTCGGTGAGGCAGAGCTTGCCTATGTGGCCCGCACCAGCGGACGCGACGGCTACAAACGGACCATGGAAACATGTCACGCCACGAGGGGATGGGTGGCGAGCCTGGCCGGTCGATGACCACGTCTGCTCGACCGGACGGGCCATCGCGCGACCGCTCGTTGGTCAGCATCGGCGCGGCCCGCCGGTTGGCTTGAGACTTAGATCCTACGGCCTATGTCCGCCGTCTTTGCATTCCTGCACCATGTCGCGGCATTCGCCCTGGTGGCTGCGCTGGCGATTGAATTCGTCCTGATCAGAAGCGAGCTGACGGTCAGAAATGCGCGAACCATTCTGTTGACGGACGCGGCAATCGGTGCGGCCGCAGGCGTGATCCTCGGAGTTGGCTTCCTACGCGTATTCTTCTTCGAGAAGGGCGCCGCGTACTACTTTCATAGCGTTCCCTTCATTGCAAAACTGTCGCTGTTCGCGATCATCGGGCTGCTGTCGATCTATCCCACGCGACAATTTCTCTCCTGGCGCCCGTCGCTCAGGCAAGGCGCAGTTCCAGTTGTCGAGCCTGCCAAATTGCGCGCCATTCGGGCCGTCATTCATTGGGAGTTGGCTGGCCTCGTCGTGCTCGTCTTGTGCGCAGCGCTCATGGCGCGCGGCATCGGCCATGTTGGGACCTGACCGCGGTCAAAACGAACGCCCCGTCGGGAGCACACCGCTCGCCGACTACATCGCAGTAGGCGTCTTGAACATCGTCCATTTGTCGCCACGCGAAAGCAGTGCTATTAATGGGGGCGGCGAGGTACAACACGCCGTGGCCCAACGTGCCTCGCGAGCACATCCTGCGTCCCGACCTAGGGAGAGTGAACCATGGCACCACTCGCAGCGGAACTTCTCGGTACTTTCTGGCTTGTTCTTGGCGGTTGCGGAAGTGCGGTACTAGCCGCATCGTTTCCCGAATCGGGAATAGGTTTCGTCGGCGTTTCGCTTGCGTTCGGTCTCACAGTGCTGACCGGAGCCTACGCATTCGGCCCGATGTCTGGTGGTCACTTCAATCCTGCGGTATCGATCGGGCTTTGGGCCGCCGGGCGTTTTCCCACGTCGCGGGTGCTGCCCTACGTCGTCGCGCAGGTCGTGGGTGCGGTCCTCGCCGCCGGCGTGCTCTATCTGATCGCGAGCGGAAAGGCTGGCTTCGATCTGCAGGCCGGCTTCGCCTCGAACGGCTACGGCGAGCACTCGCCAGGCAAGTACGACCTCCGTTCCGCGCTTGTCTGCGAGGTGGTGATGACATTCATGTTTCTGATTGTCATCCTGGGCGCGACTCACGGCCGGGCACCGGGCGACTTCGCGGGACTCACGATCGGCCTGTGCCTTACGCTCATTCACCTCGTCAGCATCCCGGTGACGAACACGTCCGTGAACCCGGCGCGCAGCACCGGGCCGGCGATCTTCGTGGGGGGCTGGGCGCTCCAGCAGCTTTGGCTCTTCTGGGTCGCACCGATCGCCGGTGCGTTGCTTGCGGGCGGTCTCGCGCGCGCGGCATCTCGCGGAAAGATTCGGCTACCGCTCATCGGGGACGTCGACATCCCGAAGTAAACGCGATTCCCTCACAGGTCTGTCTGCCGGACCCGTCTCCGGCGGACCTCGAGCTTCGCGCGCTTGTTCGTTAGGACGACATGAAATTACATCTCGCTGCATTCATCCTCACGCTCCTGAGTTGCTCAGGCGCAATTGCACAATCGAACGACTTGACGCTTGCCGCGCCCACAATTGTGATCTTGCACGACCCGCCTGGCGAGATCGCAAAGCACAACAGTGACAGTCAATTCGCCAAGTTTGCGGCAGACTTCGAGGCCAATGCCACGCGAATGGCTGCCGCTTTGAAGCAGCATCCGGAAATTGCGGTGGTCTATTCCTCAGCAGCGAAAGTAAGTTTCGAGCAGCCTGCAACGAGACCAGTGCGGCGGGAAGATGTCGTGACGCATTGGGGATACATCTTCTATCGACCCGGCGCGGCCCCGGTGCTCTACGCGGGTGTCGTCGCCGACGGGTACCTCCTATGTCAGGCCGAGAAATTCTTCGCGGTGAAATTTGAAGGTTTCAAGTGTGGGGCCTGAACCCACCGCCCCCGCACCGCAATATGCCCAAAATACGTCAATAGATCGCGAAAGGGGCCTGACCGGTACCTAATCAATTGACAGCGCATGAGCATGTCACTAACGTGGTGCTCACATAACTGCGCGATACCCACTGGGGTTCCGGACAGAGGTGGATGGGGAGAGTGGGATCGAAACAACGAGGCGAGTCGCGCGGATTTTCAGCGGTTACGGAATTCGCGTCGCGGCAACCTTGCTATGGCTGCAGTCGGTCCCCGCAGCGGCCGATTTCATCGTTCCAGCCAACTCGGTCGTCAGCCTGAATGGCGGCACGCTGGATCTCGGCTGCACCGACCTTATCGTCGCCGGAATACTGCAGGTCGGCAGCGGTAAGGTCCTGAACGCGCGCAACGTCATGGTCCAGCCTGGTGGCGCGTTCAATGGCGGCAGTGGCGTCATCGAGGTCGGCGGCAACTGGTTGGGCAATGGCGGATTTGTCGCCGGCAGCGGCACGGTCCGATTCCGTGATCTGTGTGCAATCGCCAGCGCCACGATCTCGGGCAATTCGTCGTTTGCCAACGCGCGGTTCGTTTCGTCGATTGGCAAGAACTACGTGTTCGCCGTAGGAAGCACGCAGACGATCACCGGCGTGCTGGAGATCACCGGCACGGCGCCGCAGCCGATCCAGTTTCGCAGCTCGATCCCTGGCCAGGTTGCCTTCATCAACCTGACTGGAAGCGGCACGCAGCAGATCGCCCATGTCGGTGTCACCGACGTGTGGGCGACGGGTCAGTGGCTCGCGGCGGGTCAGAAGAACGAAGGCGGTGGCGGCAACGCGAACCGTTGGTTCGGACCGGCGCAAAACGGCGGGGTGGCGATGGTGCCCGCGCTGTCGACGCTGATGCTGGGCGTCCTTGCGGCGCTGGTCGCGCTCTCGGCGGGTCTTGGCATGCGCCGCGGCGCGTCATCTTCGATAGTGGATACGATTGCGCGACGCCGTCGTCGCTCTAGGGGAACACACTCATGAATCGCTTCGCACGGCGGCCGCTGACCGTAGCACTGGCACTTGCCCTGGCGACCAGTGGCCAGCAGTTGCGCGCCGCTGACGTCGACATCCGCACGCCTGCCGGCGGCAACTTCGCCGTGCACGACAGCACCGGCGCACTGCTGCGCTTGCTCGTCAACGGCACCAACGGCGAAGTCACGATTCCGTTTCTCACGACCGCACCGGTCCAGCCGAACCTGGTGTGCTTCCAAAACGGGACCGGACTGCTCGGCCAATGTGCGGCCGGAGGATTCGGCGCAACGGGTGCCACCGGAGCAACAGGAGCGATTGGCGCAACGGGAGCGATGGGCGCAACCGGTGTTACAGGCGCTGGCTTCACCGGCTCCATCGGTGCCACCGGTGCGACCGGTCCCGCGGGTGCGACTGGCGTTGCCGGAACAACGGGCGCGATCGGAACAACGGGATCGGCGGGCAGCACCGGCGTTGCGGGCGCGACTGGCGCGATTGGATTCACTGGAGCGACCGGCTCGGCAGGAGCGCCAGGACTCGCCGGAAATACTGGCGCCGCGGGCGCCACCGGTTCCTCGGGTGCTGTGGGCTTCACCGGCGCCACCGGCGCCGATGGAAGCACGGTGCTTAACGGAATCGGCGCACCGGCCAATGGGCTCGGCGCCGACGGCGATTTCTATATCGACACCGCTACGGACAGCCTCTACGGCCCGAAGTCGGGTGGTGTTTGGGGTGCCCCGGTGTCGCTGGTTGGTACACCAGGCGCGACCGGCAGCGCGGGGGTCACTGGATCCACAGGCGCCGCGGGCACGACCGGTGCCGCAGGAACGACTGGCGCAACGGGTGTCGGAGGAACGACCGGCTCGACCGGCATCGCCGGAACAACTGGCTCGACGGGTGTCGCAGGAACCACGGGGTCCACCGGCATCGCGGGGACGACGGGATCAACCGGCATCGCAGGTACGACGGGTGCGATTGGATCGACCGG